>Ga0209309_10000012_pt1 | contig 364991 bp, 278 predicted proteins | sample COGITO_mtgs_1204_2_FD_184807 | JGI IMG/M metagenome (GOLD analysis project Ga0209309, IMG submission 184807) | Pelagic marine microbial communities from North Sea - COGITO_mtgs_120412 (SPAdes) (version 2) | ecosystem: Environmental > Aquatic > Marine > Epipelagic ...
TGGTAATCTTTCAAATTAGTTCGATTATACAATAAAACCCACTTTCTCAGGAATACTTACACAGTCTCAGGAGCGTGGGAACGAGAGGGTTAAAGCGAATACTTACACAGTCTCTCCTGCGTGGGAACGAGGTAAAATATATGACAAGCGTTAAAAATTTAATGTGTTACACAAGTAAATTTTTAACGCTTGCCCTTGGGCTTGTATTAATTGTATTAATTAAGCATTTCCCCAAAAAATTCAAAAAGATTCGATTGGTTGTCAGTTTTTTTATTCGCTGAAATCATCTTTTTATGTTCGAGCTCAATAAGATCAGCCAAAATCTCAGTTGCCTCAATCATCACAGGGTCGTCTTTTTTAATCACAACTTCTTGTTCTGCTTTTTGCTCAGCAATATCTGCTTCAAAGTCGGCATAAGTTTTGAATTGTTTTAAATTTTGTTGCTTGCGACGATTGTTCTCTAAGCTTAATTGTTTATTTTTGTTGTCTTCTAACTTTTGCAGGCGCTCTTGTAAGTTGACAATAATTTCATTGCTGTCATTGGAATTTTGTAAATCAATCACACCTTTTAAGTGAGTATAATTGGCATTATCGAGCATACGAGCGTCATGCCTGGCTTGTAACTGTGGTAGATATGATTTCAAATTATAAAAGGGGTTATATTCTGCTGGAACAATAGTATCCCATGGTAATGCTTTATCTAAAGAGCTTTCACCAACAATTTCTGGGTCATAAACAGACACCATAGAAATATCGGGAATTATACCCTGATGCTGATTTGAGCCACCAGAAATTCTATAGAATTTTGCATGGGTAATTTTGAGTTGACCATAATCTAGCTTTCTCAAAACCTGTACAGTGCCTTTACCAAAACTGCGAGATCCAACAATTAAGCCGCGCTGGTAATCTTGAATAGCTCCAGCAAATATTTCAGAGGCGGAAGCACTTAGGCGATCAATAAGCACAACAATCGGTTTATCAAACACAATTTGCGGGTCTTCATCTTTATTAAGGCTTATTTTATTACGAGTATTTTTAATTTGTACTGTAGGGCCAGTTTTCAAAAACAAACCGATCATTCTATTAGCTTCTTGGAGCGAGCCACCACCATTGGACCTTAAATCTAACACCAAGCCTTGGATATCATCTTTTTTTAATTCGTTAATCTGCCGAGCCACATCATCGGACACTCTGCGATAATGAGAGTTACCAGAGCGACGGCCTCTAAAGTCTGCATAAAATGCAGGAATATTTATGACGCCAATTGGCAGCTGTTTATTGCCTTTAGCTAAAGGAACTTGATACAGCTGGCTCCGGGCAGCTTGGTCTTCTAATTTAACTGTATTACGTTTGATTGTAATAACTTCAGGCTTACTTTGCTCGCCACGGAGAATTTCTAAATAGACGTTTGAGCCTTTAGGACCGCGCACAAGAGTCACTACCTCATCAATACGCCAGCCCACAATATCCACCATTTTATTACGATTTTGACCTACAGCTATAATTTTATCCATAGGTTGGATCACGCCGCTTTTATCCGCTGGACCACCAGGTACTAATCTGACTACTTGAGTATATTCATCATCAGATTGCAATACTGCCCCAATGCCTTCAAGAGATAGGCTCATATTTATATCAAAATTATCAGACGCTTTAGGTGATAAGTATTGAGTATGTGGGTCATAAAGTTCGGCGAATGAGTTCACAAAAATTTGAAATGCGTCTTCTGAATTAGTTTGTTTTAAATGACTTAATTTACTGTGGAATCTTTTAGTTAATACTTTTTTAGTTTCTGTTAAATCTTTATCGGCAATCATTAAGCGTAAGCTTGCTTCTAATAGATGAGCCCGCCATAAGTTTACTAAAGCTTTGTGATCTTCTGGCCATGGAGAGTTTTTTCTATCCACTTCTAAACTGATGTGTTTTTTAAAGTCTGCTTGCTTTAAGTGAAGTATTGCGGTCATCATCCATTCATAACGCTCCACCAGCCGGTTTTGGAGTACATTAAAAATAGCAAAAGCCGAGCTCAAATCGCCTTCTTGAATGGCTTCATCAAAAGTGAGCGCGTATTGGGCAAAATCTGTAATTTCACCTTGTGTGAAATATAATTTACCTGGATCAAGTCGATCAAGATAATGTTTAAATATTTGCTCTGAAAACTGATCATTCAGCTCTATTCGTCTAAAGTGTTCGAAACTTAAATTTCGATTAATTGCTTTTAATGTTTTCCCGTGGTGCTCTTTGGGTAATAACATTGGTACTGATGTTGGCTTGGATGTTTGATCTAAGGCGAGAGCAGGGGGGGTAAACATCGAATGCAAACTTAAACAACTTATCAATGCAATGGTGGATAGCTTAATGCTCATGTAAATACCTTCTAAATGACACCCTTTAGCTATCTATTCTGTTGACAGCCTATGATTCGTGAGTTTATGTCAAGATTTAACACTATCACTGGGCTTAATATCTATAAAAATTCAAACCTTCTGTATAATTGTATAACACACAGTTAATTAACGCTGGATAAACCTTGGCTTTATATTTCTACGCATTCAGCTAAGCTTTAATTATTCATAGTGCCATCTTGATGGCTGAATGATTTATATTAACGAGTTTTAGGCGGAGTAGACAGTGCCCATATCTCGAGACATTAGTAATCCATATGCGCCTGATAGTCAAATATCTGAATGTGCTGGGCTGATTATGGTTATAGATGATGACCCAACTGTAAGACTTGCAGCTGAAGATTTATTAACCCAAGATGGTTTTCAAGTAATTTGCATCAGCTCGCCTGAATTCTTGACTTCATCTTTGGAAACTCATCATCCGGATGCATTTTTAGTCGACGTGAACTTACCCTTTATGAGCGGCTATCAAGTATGTGAATACTTACGCCATGACGCAGGCCTTGAATATGTACCTGTAATGCTCATGACTTCTTGTGATGACATAGGTTCTATGCATCAAGCCTACAATGCCGGCGCTACAGATTTTATTTCAAAGCCGATTAATTACTTACTTTTAGCCTATCGCATGCGCTATATGTTAAGAAATTTCTTAGGTTATCGTCAATTTACCCAACAACAAACGTCACTATTACAGGCTCAATATCTTGCCAAGCTTGGTTATTGGGTGCTTGATATCCATAAACATAGCGTGGAAATTGAAGCATTCAGCGCGCAAATTCTTGGCTATTTTCATGGGAATTTACCAACCACTTGCGAGGAACTGCTGATACATGTGAGTGCTGAAGATATGTCGCGAGTAAAAAATGCCTTTCAAAATTTGATCCTTCATCAAAAACACTTTTCCCTTGAACATAAAATTATCGATACCAATGGCGATGAACGATTTTTACATCATGAGGCAGAGTTGGTGTATTTCAATGGGGCTAAATACCCTCGTGCTATTGGCGCCATACAAGATATCACTGAACGTAAAAAATCTGAAAATAAAATGTATCAGCTGGCTTATTATGATCAGTTGACCAATTTACCTAATCGCGAATTATTACGTAATATTTGGCATACCACCCATCAAAGCATTGCAATAATATGTTTGAACATTAATCAATTTTCACGGATTAACGATTCCTATGGCCAGGAAATTGGCGATGAGCTTATACGCCGGGTGGCTAATCGGCTCAACAGAGGCGTTAAATCGAGTAAAAACAGCCAATACTATGTGCAATTCATTGAGCACGACTCTCAAAGTAGTCAATATCCAGTCTTGGGTAATACCCGCGCCGATGGTGTCTCTCGAATTGAAAGTAATTCATTTGTATTTTTCATTAAAAACTGGCATAACCAAGCGCTTTTTCAAACTATTTGTGAAGAAATAGATCAATTATTACAGCTGCCTTTTACCATTCAGGGCACCAGTATTTATCTATCAGCTTCCATCGGTGTTGCAGTACCAGATGAGAATTTGAATACTTTTACGCAAGTCATGGACGCTGCATTCACCGCTGTGAATCATGCTAAAAAGCAAAGCGACCACCGCTTTAGTTTTTTTTCCTCTGACATCAGCACTCTTGCACGGGAAAGAATCGAGCTGGAAAAAGATCTACGAGCTAGTATGCGGGATGGAGACTTTTTTTTAGTGTATCAACCTAAAGTTGATCTTAAAACTGGTAATATTTCTGGCTTCGAAAGCTTAATTCGATGGGAGCACCCAGTGCGCGGTTTAGTCTCACCAATAGATTTTATTTCTTTAGCTGAAGAAATAGGTCTTATTGAGGAGATTGGGCATTGGGTTTTGCAACAAGTGTGCATAGACATTAAAAAACTCGATATTTTAAATTTTGAAAATTACACAGTTGCACTCAATGTCTCAGCTCGTCAATTCAGTAGTGGTCATTTTACAGATTACGTCAGTAAAACTATTCAAGCAGCCGGTATAGAGGCAAATAGACTCGAACTTGAAATTACTGAAAGTATTATTATGAGTAATGTTGAGCACGCTCTTAAAATGCTGCATACACTTAAAGATATTGGCGTTTCAATAGCACTTGATGATTTTGGAACTGGTTACTCATCGTTTAGCTATTTAAGACGCTTTCCGTTCGATACTTTAAAAATCGATCGTGAGTTTTTAATAGATATTGTTGAAAGCTCAGACGCAGTGGCTATTGTTGACTCGATAATTTCATTAAGTCGAGGCTTAAACATGGAAAGTGTGGCCGAAGGGCTTGAAACTCAGGAGCAACTGGCAATTTTACAATCGCTGCAATGCGATCAAGGCCAGGGGTATTTGTTGAGCGCCCCCAAACCTTTGGATCAAATTATACATATAGTTAAACAAAGTCATTGGCGTGAGCATTTTAAAGTCCGAAATACAAATACTATTCAACATTTTAAAACAGCTGACTAGTTAATTTGAACTGCTTTACATTGCCAAACAAGAAATCTATCTCAAAAGCTGATGAAGTCCATTGTATTTCACACTTTCTCGACAGATTACTTGTATGAGGATTCATATATAGAAAGATTAACAGAATTTGAGAAGGGGTTGAGCAAGACAGTTTCAATGATTTTATTTAAGTATTAAGTCAATAATTTAAGTAATAAGTCATAATTTAAATCAATAGTTACAGTTTGAGTCGGTATAAAAGGAAAGTAGTATGAATGCACGACAAGAGAAATCTAAATCACAAGGGGGGCTAGTACTCCACAATGATGATCTAATAGCAAATATTGAGCAAGATCGATTTGTAAATTCAGCCTTAAATGGTAAAAGCATGCTCATCGGTCAGTTCCCTCAACATCTAGAGCAATTATTTCAAAAAAACCAAGCCAATGTACTGACCCGTAATATTGTCCAAATGGCCGCACTCTGTGGAGTTTTTCTAGCGCTCATGTGCGCCGTTTTCATACAACACAATGTGAGTATTCTGGCATTTCAAGTCATTGCGCCAAGTTTTGCGCTTTTGTCCTTGGCAGTCTTATTTAATAACAGCCAAGTCATGCGCTTACACGGTCAAGTTTATATTGTGGGTTTTGTTTCTATAGTCTCATTTAGTTGCGCCTACCTGGCCTTGAGCACTCCGGCATTACCAGCACGGGAATTGCAAATGATCGTCGCGCTCATCAGTTGCGCCGTTGTTGCCCGTTGCCCACTACATTTTGTCCCATTAACTGCTTTATTAGTCGCTATTACCTTAAGTTGGTTTAATGTCCCAGATGCTACTTTTTCGATTTTAGCAACTTTAAGCGCAGTAACTGCATTATGGGCATGGCGTGAAAGTCAAGATCGAGAAAACTTCTTAAGATTGTGTCTACCACAAAATATGACTCCAACACATTCAAAGAAAGTCAACGATACTCAACAAGCTCGTCAATTAGTCGTTTTGGATAAACACACAGGTTTGGCAAATTCAACTAGCTTTATGCGATTTTTTAGCAATGAATGGCAACGTGCTTTTAGAGCAAGACAAAGCGTATCTATTATTCTTATCGATATAAGTTGCACAGTGGAGACGCTTACTCAACATGGCCAGCTAGACCACCTACTTACCGAACTGCAACGCTATTCAAGACGCCCTGGTGATTTAGTTGGTCGAATAAGCGAGCAGTCCTTCGCAGTTTTGTTATCGAATACAGATATTGTGAATTCACGTCGGCTAGCAGAATCGCTGCTGGAGCATTTGCATGGACTTAAACTTGGCAGTGATGGTGAGCTTAAAGTCTACATGGGCGTGGCTTCTACTTTACCTATGCCGAGCATGACCCACCAAGATTTGTACGATAAAGCATTTGAAGCGCTTGAATCGGCACAAACAAACGACTAGCCACCATCCATTGCGCCTAGACTTGCTGGGTTTGAAACAACCCAGTAAGTGCACGATATAAATCAAAAGCATCCGTAGTCCCGGCAAGCTCACGGGGCGAATGCATCGCCAAAGTAGGTACACCTACATCAATTGTCCGCACACCAAGCTTAGCTGCAGTCATTGGCCCAAGAGTTGAACCACAGGGGAGATCATTTCTATGTGAGTAATACTGGAAAGGGACGCTGTACTCACGACAGATAGCCTTGAATATTGCTTGGGTTTCACTATTTGAAGCATAACGCTGATTCGCATTATTTTTTATAACAACGCCTTTATTTATATGTGGACGATGTTCTTTATCATGTTTAGACACAAAATTCGGATGCACCGCATGAGCATTATCCGTTGACACCAATAAAGAATTAGCAATTAATCGGGCATGATCTTCAACATTTGGGCACACACGATGCAATATTTTATCGACTAGATCACCTTGAGCACCACTTGTAGATTGGCTGCCTACTTCTTCATGATCATTGCAAATCAGCATACATGAAAGATCTGGATCAGCATTCATTAGCGCCATAAGCCCCGTATAGCAACTGAGTAGATTGTCCAAACGGCCAGCAGCTAAAAACTCACCTTGTGAGCCTATAATACTAGGCTTAGTTAAATCAAATAAACTTAACTCATGATCTAAAACATTGTCTACTTCATGGCCAGCAAGGCGTAAAGCTTCAATAAGTAAATCATTAAAGTCGTATTGATTGCGCTCATAACCACTGCTTAAGCCTAAAATAGGTAAGAGGTCAGTTTGTGGGTTAATCGACTTTTGATCGTTCGCTGTGCGATCAAGATGAATAGCTAAACTGGGTATAGTTGCCACTGGTTTTTGAATAGTAATCAAATCAGAACATAGCTTGCCTTCTTTGTCTTGAAAATAAACACGGCCTGCCAAGCCTAAGTCACGATCAAACCATGGCGCCATAAGTAAGCCGCCATAGGTTTCCACATTAAATTGCAAGTAATCTTCAGTAATTGACAAGCTTGCAGGCTTTAACTTCAGACATGGGCTATCTGTATGAGCTGCAGCAAAACGAAAGCCATCATCTATTTGAAAACGTTCAGCTAAAGTGAAGGCAACAATCGAGCTGTCATTACGCGTGACATAATATTTATTACCCAATTGTAAATCCCAAGCTTCTCGCTCGTTAAGCGAGATAAAGCCCGCATGATTCAACAAAGCGCTCATTGTGTTAGTTGCGTGGAAAGGAGTGGGTGAAGCTTCTAAAAATTTCATTAGACCTTCGTTGAATGAATCCATTTCGATTGGCATTAAGGCATCTCGCTTTTACTGAAAATTTTAAAACTTTATATGTTTCTATACTCTAAACTGTTTATCACGCGTGCTTGGCACGCCATTGAGGCGAGTGACAGCGCCCTGAAAAACACTTGCAGCTAGAGTGAACCAAGACAGTATATACTTATAAGGCTAATTTGACGATCACCTCAAGCGGGTTTCTGTACCTCCTGTTGTTTTGAACTATTATACATGCTTGATTCGCTATAGTTTCAAGCTATTTTTGGTCAACCTCATAGAGAAACTTAACGTTCTCTATAAATGAAAGATGACCTATAAACGAATAAATGTTAAAATCCCACTTCTAAAGGTTGTTGCCACAGCCAAAACCATAGAAAGCACACTTGCATATAACGAGGAAATTCATGACTATCGATAATTTTTACGATGATGATGATGCACAAGAAACCAGAGAATGGCTCGCCGCTTTTGAATCCTTACTTGATCGTGAAGGCCCTGACCGTGCCCATTATTTATTAGATAAGCTAACAGAAACAGCTCGCAGTAGTGGTATTAATTTAAAAAATCTTACTACGCCTTATGTTAATACCATTAAACCCTTGCAAGAAACCAGGCTGCCTGGCGATCAATTTATTGAACGACGCATACGTTCAATCATCCGCTGGAATGCGCTTGCTATGGTCATGCGCGCCAATGATAACGATGATGAACTTGGCGGCCATATTTCTACTTATGCCTCCAGTGCGACCTTATGTGAAATTGGTTTTAATCACTTTTTCAAAGGCGCAACCGCCGAGCACGGTGGCGACTTAGTCTATTTTCAAGGTCACAGTTCACCAGGTATCTACGCCCGAGCTTTTCTTGAAGGTCGGCTGACTGAAGCACAGCTGGACGGCTTTCGTCGTGAAGTAGACGGCAAGGGGATTCCCTCCTATCCCCACCCATGGCTTATGCCAGATTTTTGGCAATTTCCCACCGTATCTATGGGTTTAGGGCCACTACAAGCAATTTATCAAGCACGTTTTACTAAATATTTGCAAGACCAAGGTTTAGTTAAAGAAGCCAATCAAAAAGTATGGGCATTTTTAGGTGACGGCGAGATGGACGAGCCAGAAAGCCTAGGTGCTATTTCTCTGGCCGGGCGTGAAAAACTTGATAACCTAATCTTCGTGGTCAACTGTAATTTACAACGCTTAGACGGGCCTGTACGCGGTAACGGCAAAATAATTCAAGAACTTGAGGGCGTGTTTCGCGGTGCTGGTTGGAATGTTATTAAAGTTGTCTGGGGTCGCTTATGGGATCAATTGTTTGAGCGTGATACCACTGGAGTGCTTAAAAAACGCATGGAAGAGTGTGTGGATGGTGAGTTCCAAGCCTTCAAAACACATGGCGGCGCCTACACTCGCGAACACTTTTTTAATAAGTACCCAGAGCTTGCTGAGCTTGTCAAAGACTATACCGATGAGCAAATTGCCAATCTCAATAGAGGCGGTCATGACCCATTTAAAGTCTATGCCGCATACTATGCTGCTGCAAATCACACTGGCCAACCAACTGTAATCTTAGCAAAAACAGTCAAAGGTTATGGTACTGGCGCAGGTGAGGCGCAAAATAAAACGCATCAAATTAAAAAACTGGACATGGACAGTTTAAAAGAATTTCGCGATAAGTTTAGCTTACCGTTTAAAGACGAAGACCTTAAAACCATGCCGTATTATAAGCCTGCGGCAGATTCTAACGAAATTCGTTACCTGCAAGAAAAACGCAAAGAACTTGGTGGTTATATTCCAGCTCGCCCACATAAAACGCCGCCATTAACAGTGCCAGATAAAGGTATGTTTGGCGCTGTCTTAGAAGGCAGTGGTGATCGTAAAATATCAACCACTATGGGCATAGTCCGTATCATGGGGTCGCTCGTTAAACAAAAAGATATTGGTGATCGAGTGGTGCCAATTGTCCCTGACGAAGCGAGAACTTTTGGTATGGAAGGCATGTTTCGCCAGCTTGGTATCTATTCAAGTGTTGGCCAACTCTATAAGCCAGAAGACTCTGGCAGTGTCATGTATTACCGCGAAGATAAAAAAGGCCGCATATTAGAAGAAGGCATTAACGAAGCTGGCGCTATGTCAAGCTGGATGGCGGCTGCTACCGCATACGCTTCTCACGGGGTGGCTATGGTGCCATTTTATATATACTATTCTATGTTTGGGTTTCAACGGATTGGCGATTTCGCCTGGGCTGCCGGTGACATGCAGGCTCGAGGTTTCTTAATTGGCGGCACCTCTGGTAGAACCACGCTCAACGGCGAAGGCTTGCAACATCAAGATGGCCACTCCCATGTGTTATCATCGACTATCCCTAATTGTGTGAGTTATGACCCAGCATATAATTATGAATTAGCTGTTATTGTGCATGAAGGCCTTAGACGTATGATGGAAGCGCAAGAAAATGTCTTTTATTACATTACTACTTTAAATGAGAACTATATTCATCCAGCCATGCCAGAAAATGCTGAAGAAGGCATCATCAAAGGAATGTATAAATTACAGGAATCTCAAAGCGAGTCTAAAAAACGCGTGCATTTACTTGGTTCTGGTTCAATTTTACAAGAAATACAAGCAGCAGCTGAGATGTTGGAAGATATTTATAATGTAGCAAGTGATGTCTGGAGTGTCACAAGTTTTACCGAGTTACGCCGAGACGGCATGCATGTGGAGCGCTGGAATATGCTCAATCCCACTGAGACAATGCGCGAATCTTATGTATCAAGCTGTTTAAACGGCGCTTCTAACGCACCGGTAATTGCTGCGACGGACTATATGAAAATCCATGCGGATCAAATTCGTCCCTATGTGCGTAATCATTATACTTCATTAGGCACAGATGGCTTTGGCCGCAGTGATAGTCGCGAACAATTACGGCATCATTTTGAGGTAGATCGCTATTTCATTATAATAGCCGCGCTTAATGCTTTAGCTGATAAAGGCATTATTGGTCGATCCAAAGTACAAGACGCTATTAAACGTTTTAATATTGATCCCAACAAAGTCGATCCACAATATGCCTAACGCTTATATATTTAACACCTATATTTTAACAATTTGTATTAATAGAAATAAGGAACTGACCAATGGTTGACGTTACATTACCCGACATTGGCTCTGACGACCCGGTTGATCTAGTAGAAATTCTGGTCAAGGTTGGTGACACAATTGCGGCTGAAGATTCTTTAATGGTTGTAGAATCAGCCAAAGCTTCGGTTGAAGTGCCTGCACCAAGTGATGGTGTAGTAGAATCTATCCACGTTAAAGTTGGTCAATCACTCAAGCAGGGTGATTTGCTGATGAACTTCAAAGACAGTTCAGAACAGTCAGAAAATACTGCAGGTTCAGAGAATACCTCAAATGAAGCAGATCAAGCAGACGAACCGAGCAAAGATGATTCCGAAGCAGAAGCCCAACCCGAAGAAGACGCCCAACCAGCTGGCGAAGAACAAGAGGTTGCGTTTCCAGATATCGGCAGTGATTCAGCCGATATAATTGAGCTACCTTTACAAGCTGGCGACTCGATTGCCAAAGAACAAACTGTAGCCGTGCTGGAGTCTGACAAGGCAACCGTTGATGTACCATCTGATATTGATGGCACACTCGTGCGTTATCTAGTCAAAGTTGGCGATTCAGTCAGCCAAGGCACACCTTACGCAGTGATTACTCGTCAAGCTGAAACAAGCCCAAAAGCAGACTCGACAAATACAAACAGTCCACAGCCAAAAGATACCAAGCAACCATCAGCTGAACCAAAAAAAACTGCTGAAGAATCAGCCAATACTCAATCAACTAACACTCAATCAACTAACACTCAACCTACTAATATTGCCAAGCCTACAGATACACAACAGGCTAACACTAAGCCTCAAGCAACAGATGCCAACGATCCTGTTAATTTGTCGTCTAGAGTGCATGCAGGGCCAGCGGTCAGGCGTCTTGCTAACCAATTAGGCGTTGCTTTGGATCAAGTCTCAACTAGTGGGCCTAAGGGGCGAGCCTTAAAAGAAGATGTACACGCTTATGTGAAACAACAAATGACTCAGCCTGCCAAAAATCAAGCAGCTGGGGTCTCGCAAGTTGAGCTACCAACGATTGATTTCTCTCAATTTGGACATATTGAAACTCAAGATATGTCCCGTTTACAGCAGCTAAGCGCTGCTAATTTACATCGTGCTTGGACTACAATCCCACATGTAACGCAATTTGATCAGGCTGACATTACGGAGCTCGAAGCTTTTCGTAAAAGTATTGCCAATGATTATAAAGATCAAGGCATTAAAGTAACCATGCTTGCATTTATGATCAAAGCCAGCGTGCTTGCTCTCAAAGCCTTTCCTAAATTTAATGCCTCACTCAACCCAGATGGTAAAACCCTCGTCATTAAGAACTACTATCATATTGGTTTTGCGGCTGATACGCCTTATGGTCTGGTAGTGCCTGTTATTCGTAATGCTGATCAATTATCTGTAGTTGAAATCGCCGAGCAGCTTGGCGACCTCAGTAAAAAAGCCCGCGATAAAAAACTTAAGCCGCAAGATATGCAAGGCGGCTGCTTCTCAATATCATCTTTAGGTGGTATTGGCGGCACTGCATTTACGCCAATTGTTAATTGGCCAGAGGTAGCTATTCTTGGAGTGTCACGGTCACAAATGCAGCCGCAATGGAATGGTACAGAATTTAAACCCAAAATGATGCTGCCAATTAGTTTATCATATGATCATCGGGTCATTGATGGTGCAGATGCTGCACGCTTTGCTCAATTTATGGTAAAACTATTAAGCGACGCTCGGCGAATGTTACTTTAACATGACCAACGCTGACTAATATAATCATCAAATACTGTTCAACTGCTACTGTGTAGTTAGTTTTTACAGTTTTATCTCACTAAAGAGGAACTTTACATGGAGCACCCGCTGTGGATTCAAAGCGCAATTATCTACCTGAGTGCCGTCGTAATTTGTGTTCCTCTCTTTCGTAAGCTCGGCTTAGGTGCCATTCTTGGGTATCTTATTGCTGGCCTAGTGATTGGCCCAAGTGGTCTCAATTTTATATCCGATCCCAAACAATTGCTTACCCTAGCTGAGTTTGGCGTTATCATGTTGTTGTTTCTTATAGGTTTAGAACTAGCCCCTAAAAAACTTTGGGATATGCGCCGTAGTGTGGGTATCACTGGTGGCGGACAACTGCTCATTTCTATACTTCTTATTGGCTTAGCCTGCTATGGTTTTTTAGAAAACTGGAATACCGCCTGGATTTTAGCTTTAACCCTTGGGTTGTCATCGACCGCTTTTGCTATCCAGCTCATGGCTGAATTTGAAATTTTACCAACTCCTTTAGGTCGTCAAGGCTTCGCTGTGCTGCTCATGCAGGATATGGCTGTGGTACCGATACTGTTTATTATTGGCAGCATGAGCGCTGGCGCTGCAGCTACACCGCAAAGTATTCTAACCGGTGCTGCAATTTTAATAGGTGTTATTTTAGTCGGTAAATATGCGTTAAATCCGCTACTGCGTGTTATATCTCACCATGGTAACCGTGAAGTTATGACTGCCGCCTCGCTGCTTATTGTGGTAGGTGTTGCTGAACTTATGGTTATTGCTGGGCTTTCCATGGGGCTTGGCGCATTTATTGCCGGTTTACTGCTCGCAAATTCTAAATTTAGACATCAACTTGAAACTGATATAGAACCCTTTAAAGGGATTCTGCTCGGTTTATTCTTTGTAGCAGTTGGTATGCAAATGAATATTGATATACTTATTGCTTCACCGGCTCAAATTATTTTTGGTGCGTTTGCATTAATGGCTATTAAAATTTTAGTAGTGACCTGTTTACTTCGTTTGCAAAAATTTAATTTAAAAGAAAGCCTCTTTCTTGGGGTTATTTTATGCCAAGGTGGTGAATTTGGGTTTGTCATCTTGGCACAAGCTATGGGATCAAATCTTATACCTGAGGCGCTCGCTCAAGAAGTCACTCTCATTATTGCTTTATCCATGTTGCTAACAGTGCCACTGGCATTACTTATTAAAAATTATCTTAAGAGCGATAAGAAAAGTGAAGCGACTAACTATGACTCAATTGAGCATGATGAATCAGAAGTGATCATTGCCGGTTTTGGCCGTTTTGGGCAAATTGTTGGTCGGTTATTAGCAGGCAGCCATATTCCATTTACAGCGCTTGACAAGGACGCCTCACACGTGGATTTTGTACGCAAATTTGGTAATAAAATATTTTACGGCGATGCTAGTAGGCTCGATTTATTACGTGCTGCCGGCATTGAAAATGCCAAACTTATTGTGGTTGCTATCGACGATCAAGCAATGATCATGAATATTGTGCGCCTGATTAAAGAGCACTACCCGGATATTCATATTATTGCCCGGGCTCGAAACCGTGGTCATGCCTATCAATTATATGAAATTGGCATTCAAGGTGTGGTGCGAGAAACCTTTGAAAGTAGTTTACAAGCAGCCTCATTGACACTACAAGAATTAGGTTACACAGAAGGCCAGGCTTTAGAAAAAATTGATATGTTTCGTATCCATGATGAAGAGTTACTGGCTGAAGCGGTAGAACATAAAAACGATTTAGGTAAACTGATTGAAGTCTCAAAACAAGGCCGTAAAGAGCTGCAAACTATTTTTGAAAAAGACTAATGAAATAATAAGAGTTTACCGCGAGGCTGCTTGACTTTTTAAATCTGGATCCACATGGATGTGGATTGAGCCAAGGTTGATCATGGATGATACATTGTGGCGTCAGATGAGAAAAGCCAAGCAACCTTGCGGTAAGGTCACGAAATTAATGAGCTTAGGGTGTATTAATGACATATAATGGCTTTACAACTCGTTTAGTACACCATGACCGCTCGCAAAATAAGTCAACAGGTGAGGTGCATACCAGTAGCTGCAACTCAGTTTTATTTGGCTATGATGCAGCCAAGGATCTTTGTGATATTTTTCAGGGCAAGACTTCTGGCCATGCTTATGCTAGGCAATCCACACCATCTAACAACGCCCTGCAAACTTTAGTAGCCCTTACGGAAGATTCACCAAGAAGCTTATTATTTGCCACTGGTATGGGTGCGATCACCGCTACTTTTCTATCTTTGCTTACTCACGGTGACCATTTAATTGCAAGCCGTTATTTATTTGGTAATACTCACAGCCTTATTAATACGCTGAAAAATTTTGGTATCCAAGTATCATTAGTTGACACTTGCGATAGTCAAGCTGTAGCAGATGCTATTCAAACAAATACTCGAATTATTTTTACTGAGACCCTGGCGAACCCGGGAACGCAAATCCCTGACTTTGAAAGTATTGCCGGGCTTTGCCAGGCACATAATCTTGTGTTTATGGTTGATAACACTTTAACTACCGGCTATTTATTTCAACCAAAAACCATTGGTGCCCATCTAATAGTTTCTTCACTCACTAAATCGTTTAATGGCCATGGCAATGTTTTAGGTGGCACACTAGTTGATACTGGTCTCTATGATTGGCACAATTATCCTAATATATTCCCAGCTTACCGCAAAGGCGACTCAACCACTTGGGGTTTAACACAAGTGCGCAAAAAAGGTCTTCGAGATATGGGTGGCACGCTCAGTGCTGAGTCTTGCGCACGTATTAGTATAGGTGTAGAAACCTTAGCTTTACGTATGGAGCGAGTCTGTAGCAATGCGCAAAAACTTGCTGAGTTTTTAGTAGCTCAGCCTCAAGTTGCTCGTGTGTATCACCCAAGTTTAGCGACTCACCCTCAACATAAGCGGGCGCAAAGACTATTTAAAGGGTTTGGTGGGTTATTAAGTCTTGATTTAAAAGCCCAATATAATCCACAAGATTTTTTAAATAATACCAAAATCATCATTAATGCTACTCACCTAGGCGATAACCGAACCCTTGCTTTGCCAGTTGCCCAAACCATTTTTTATGAAATGGGGCCTGAGAACCGCAAAGCCCAGGGTATTAATGAAAATATGATTCGCTGTTCAATTGGTATCGAAGACGAGGGTGATTTAATCGATTCTTTTGCTGCTGGACTCAGCGCGCTCTAGTTTATCTCATACTTGGTAGAGTAGGCTGGGTTAAATTGTGCTTAATCATCGGCACAGCCACAAAATCTGATGGTGCCATAAAAGCGGGAATGAATTATTCGATAATTTCAACCAATCGAATACCTGTTTTTTCAATTAATAAATCCTTTTGTTTATACAAATGACCAATGGTTTTTTTAAATTGGCCTTTACTCATACCAAATAAATGACGTATTTCATTAGCATCAGATTTATCATGCACACTCAAAAACCCACCAGCGGTTTTAAGTGCATTTAAAATAATATAAGCATCTTTATCACGGCTTTGAATACCCGAACGTAAGGTCAAATTAATTTTACCGTCTTCACGAATATGTTGAATATAGCCTTTAAGTTTTTGGCCAAAGCTTAGTCGTTGAAACACTTGATCTTCATGGAGTAAACCCCAAAACTTTGAGTTTATAATGGCTTTAAAACCAAGTTCGCTCGACTGACCGATGATGAGTTGCACACCATCACCTATGGTGATACTGTCGTCAGCAACTTCAGCTAGGAGGTGATCAATTTTAGTGGTTGCTACTATGCGCCCATCACGATCATCTAAATACACACCCACAATATATGCTTTACCCACCTCAAGTGGTTGATGTTGTTCAGCAAAGGGCACTAATAAATCGCGATCTAACCCCCAATCCAAAAAAGCCCCAATATCATTCGTTTGCTTAACCTGCAAATAAGCACATTGACCAACTTCAACTCTTGGCCGTTGCGAGGTGGCAATTAAGCGGTCTTCTGAATCAAGATATAAAAACACTGGTAAAGAGTCGCCAATAACTAATTCTTCAGGGGCATGACGATTAGGTAAGAGAATATCACCTAAATTCTCGCCATCAAGATAATAGCCAAAAGCAACTTTGCGCAACACAGGTAAAACAGCACTCTGACCTAGGTGGTACATAGAAAATCCTTAGAATACACATCAACAGCGGCTCGTTCGGGGTATCTTAACATAACGCCCAGTTTTTTTATTTCTATATCGTTGACTGCGTGAATCAAACACAATGTTTGGCTTAGCCTGTGGTAGGCTGAGCGAGCATGGCTTTGCTGAGTTTTGACTGCCATTGATTTGCTGCAACAAATCAATGGTTTGCGTTTTCACTTCGCCACCAAAATTTTGCAAGCCCGCAATACCAAGACTTGCTACCACGGAAGTAATAATAAGATAATCTATAACGCCATCGCCGGTTTGCTTGGAGGATTTATCCATTAAAAGACCTGCTGGTAAAATTCAAATAGAATAATTGAATTTTACCAGCAGGTCTGCCAACTGCATCACACAATATATATCACCATTCATATCATGATCCACAGCACCAAGAATTTATTCTAATAAATCCCAAGTAACCGCCGTACCACCAGCAATATCTTGAGTGACTTTTTTACCAATAATCTCAGTAAAATATTTAGGCGCAAGCCCATAGCCCGGTCTTATACGCCTAATATCGGACGGAGCAATTGTAGCGCCTGCTTGCAAAGGCTTAACAAAATATAACGACCGGCGAAATTTGGCACTTAAAGCTTCGGCAGGTTTGCGCTCATAACCCGCAACGCCTATAGCCTGCCATGCGGTATAAGTATCTTGGCAAAGCGTTACAAGTTCAGCTGGCTCTAAAGAAAACTCACTGTCTGGGCCTTTATCATTTCGATCCAAAGTCACGTGTTTTTCAATCATACAAGCACCCAGTGGGATTGACGCCACCGCCACAGCTGTACCTAAACTATGATCAGAAAGCCCAGCAACACAGTTAAACCGCTTGGCTAAATCGGCAATAGTTGCAAGGTTTGCCTGCTCTACTGGCGCTGGATAGCTGCTAATACAATGCAACAAAACTAACTCTTGGCAGCCGTTATCCTTCGCAGCTGCCACCGCCTCAGTAATTTCTGCTAAATTCGCCATACCGGTGGAAATAATAAGCGGTTTGCCGGTTTGGGCAACTCGTTGAATTAAAGAGATATCAGTTGCTTCAAATGAGGCAATTTTATAAGCAGGCGCATCCAGGCTTTCTAATAATTCAACAGCTGACTCATCAAATGGCGTTGAAAAAATACTAATGCCCAATTCCTTGGCTTTTTGAAATAATGGCGCATGCCATTCAAAGGGAGTCTGCGCTTGTTGATATAAATCATAGAGTGTATAGCCTTGCCATAAGCCCTCAGTAATACAAAAATCTGGCGCATCAGAATTAATAGTCATAGTGTCGGGGGTATAAGTCTGCAATTTAACAGCGTCAGCACCTGAGTGGGCAATCATTTCAATTGCCGCTAACGCTTTATCGAGCGAGCCATTATGATTAGCCGATAACTCAGCAACTATGTAGGGTTTATGCTTAGGGCCAATCTTTTGGCCATTAATACTTATTTCTTCCATGAAATACTCTTTAACATAATAAATTGTAGTTTTGCAGCGCTTAGGCTTACGGTTAGGCCTAAGGTCACTATTTAAAAGCACCAAGATCTATAGATTAGTATTCAGTGCTTTGATGCAACGCTCGGCTGAACATACTATTCATGAGACCACTTGATTTGAAACTCAATTTCTTCACCCGATTCATCACGCTCATGCTCAATATTATATCGAGCCCGTGTGGGCACATATATTCTCTCATTAGCAATTTGTATTTCAAATTTATCGTTATTTTCTAAGGCATCCGCCAATCGACGAAGTTTTGCAATAAATTCAGCGGTAGAGTAATCTTTCTCAATGTCACGCTCTTGTTTCATAATAGTTTCCTTGGTGGATTAATAGCAGGCTATTGCCTGGATAGCGGTCAGTAGGTCAAACCACTGCATTAGCTTATCACTGGTTGAGTGATTCGCGAAGCGAGCTTTTGGTATCCGCTTAAGGTTTCCTCTAGCTCTTGAATCAGATCGCCCAACAGGGGTAGAGTCAGGGGTAGAGTCACAAATTCTAGATCTTTTGGCTCAAACACCGCTCTCTAAGCATGAAATTACTAAAGCACTTGGTCAATCTAAGCCAAATCGCTATTTAAATGAATTAATGCAACAGCTTATTTATGAGCACACAGTATAAGCTTGTTCATTAACGAGAAATCCAATCCATCACCTCACCACACATAAGGTTTTACATGAAATCATTTAAAATGAGCTTAATAACTCTGAGTCTTTTTTTTGGTGTTTATGGCTGTTCAGCATTGCCATCGCTTGAGCAACTCGTTGCCAAACCTAAGCTTGCAGTTACTAGCTTTTCCATGAATGAAGCAAGCTTTTTAAAGCAAAGCTTCAAGGTCAAGTTAAAAGTAGACAACCCAAATGCGTTTGCGCTGCCGATTTTAGGTTTAGATTACGGGCTTAACGTTGCGGGTGTTGATGTAGCCCAAGGCAGTAATGCCAAAAGCCTAACCATCCCAGCTGGTGGCAGTGATTTTCTTGAGGTTGATTTTAATACCAATTTGCTCAAAACCTTACCAGATTTAAGAAGTGTCATTATGAAAGGTGGTAAAGACATTGCTTATACATTTTCAGGTAATTTAAAAACTGAGAATTCAATAGTTAATTCAATCCCGTTTAAAAAGTCTGGTCTGTTTGAATTGGCTTTTTGATGTATTAAACGAGTCAATCTAAAAAATAATAATCTCGGCCTAGTGATAATCTTTTGGTGTCAATTAGTTGTGTTTCGATCTCTTTATTCTAACGTTATAATAATACTATTATTCCGGAGAATGAAGATGGTTTGTAATACTGCACAGTTTTGGCCACTCTTGATTAAAAAGCCGCTAAAACAACCATTTAATAAACGAATAAAAAAGCTCATTTTTCAGTTTTCACTTGTTGCGGCCATGTTATGTGGCCAATTTGCCTATGCAGGTACTATCTCAACCTTTGCCGGTAATGGTAATTATGAATTTAGTGGTGACGGCGGTGCAGCTGCGGATGCAGGATTGAATACCCCGACTGACGTAGTTTTCGATTCATCTGGCAATGCTTACATTGCTGACTTATATAATTACCGAATCCGTAAAGTAGATATCAATGGCACCATTACTACTTTTGCCGGTATTGGTACTAGCGGTTACACTGGTGACTATGGCCTTGCCACTCAAGCTGAGATTGGTCTGAATTATGCTATGGCTATCGATAGCAATGACAATCTTTATTATGCTGATTTTTCTAAACATGTAATACGTAAAATTACGCCTGCCGGTACTATCACAACAGTTGCAGGTAATGGTACTGCTGGTTATTCAGGTGATACTGGTCCGGCGACGAATGCGCAGCTGAGATTTCCATATGCACTGGCAGTTGATGATGCAGATAATCTCTATATCGGTGACAGAGGCAACCATGTTGTACGCAAAGTTACGAATGGCGGTATAATTACCACGGTTGTAGGAAATAACTTACAAGGCACACCTAATGAAGACGGCAGTCTGGCGACAAACTCTCCATTTGTAAATATCAGTGGGATTACCGTAAGTAGTGATGGCAGCATGTACATCAGCGTTTCCACTGATCGAAGAATCTACAAAATAACACCCGACAATAAAATCTACAAATTTGCAGGCAATGGCGAAAACGACTTTTCAGGCGATGGAGGCCAGGCACTCAATGCAAAGTTAAAATACCCTTTTAAACTTGTGTTAGATACAAGCAACAATTTATACTTTACTGATTATTCTGCTCAAGTGGTTAGAAAAATAGCTCCGTCCGGTGTAATCAGTACTGTAGCAGGGACAGGTGCAGTTGGGTACAATGAGACAAGCGATGCCAATCAGGCGCTTTTATATGTTCCTCAAGGTCTAGCTATTAACAATAACGGGCAACTTTATTTTGCTGATAGTTACAACTACCGAATTCGAAAAGTAGTATTTAACAACATCCCGGTTATCACCGAAGGCAATAGTACATCTATTGCATTAACCGAAGATGATGATTCCAGTGCTTTCAATCTCACCCTAAATGCCACCGACACAGAACAAGATGATGCCCAATTAAGCTGGAGCATTGCCACTCAAGCAACTAAAGGTACTGCTACTGTTTCTGACAGCGATACCGGCGCGAGCCAAGTAATTAATTTTGTTTTACAACCCAACACCAATGGCAACGACAGTTTCGTAGTTCAAGTCAGCGATGGCGCTGGTGGGGTTACCAAATTTACAGTGAGCCTTACGATTTCCGCGGTAAATGATACACCCAGTGGCGCGATTACAATCAGCGGCGCAGCTGTTGAGAAACAAACAATTAATGCAGTGACTAGTGCACTTACTGATGAAGATGGCTTAGGTGAATTAAGTTACCAATGGCTTAGAGATGAAGTTGCTATCGCTGATGCAACGAGTTCTGAATACGTTACTACCGCAGATGATGTAAGCGCTAATCTTTCTGTAAAGGTGAGTTATACCGATGATCAAGGTACCGCTGAAAGTAAAACCTCTGCTGCCATTGGTCCAATCAAAGCTGATCTCGATGGCGACGCGATTGCCGATGATATCGACGATGATATTGATGGCGATGGTCTTCCCAATGCATTTGAAGTGACTTACGGTTTTAATCCTCGTGATCTTACTGATGCAGCGAAGGATTCAGACAGTGATGGCGTATCGAACCTTGATGAATTTACCACTGGTAAAAATCCAACCCAAGACGACGTTGCACCAGTATTTGGTGATTTAGCCACGGTCACCATAGATGCCACTGGCTTATTTACAACACCAACTGCTGAAACACTGTCAGCACCTGAAGCGATTGACGGTAAAGATGGCGTAATTGTGTCCACCTGGACAGCAAAACCTTTAAAATCAGGCATTCATACCATTGAGTGGCTGGCTACAGACGCTGCGGGCAATCAAACTACCGCAGATCAAACCCTGCATATTAATCCTTTAGTAAATTTTGAGATTGATAAAAGGGCAGAAGAAGGTGGTGAGGTGAGTGCTCGTGTGGTGCTCAGCGATTATGCTGCGGTTTATCCTGTGACGGTTAACTATACGGTTTCAGGCACAATGGACAGCACTGATCACACTGCTGTTGATGGCCAAGTTACAATTGACAGAGACCTAGAAGCGCAAATTCAATTCACATTAATAGACGATCAAATCATTGGCGAAGCTGGTGAAAACGTCATCTTCACCATGGGTGAAGTAACCAACGCCAAGGCAGGCTTTAAAACTTCGCAAACCATTACTTTAATTGAAGCCAATGAAGCACCTAGAGCACGATTAACAGCTGTTCAAGCGGCCAAGTCGCGCCTATTAATTGATAAAACTGCCGGCATGGTCACTATTGCTGCCTCGGTTGCTGATCCAAACCCTGCAGATACTCATGAATATAATTGGTCTGAATCTACAAGCGATCTAGTTGATACAGATACAAATACGAGTAACAACACCTTTGTGTTTGACCCAGCAGAACTTACACCTGGTTTGTATACACTAAGTGTTGCAGTCACCGATAATGGTATCCCAGCACTGAGTAGTACCACACAACTGGTGGTTAAAGTGCTAGCCAACCCTTTGAGTCTTGATGCGGTAGTTGATAGTGATAGCGACGGTATTGCTGATGGCGCTGAAGGCTTTGGCGATAGCGACGGCGATCGCATTCCTGATCACTTGGACGCCATTGAAGTGTCGAATGTGATTCAAAGCAAGACCAATTCGCAAAACGCTTTCCTTATGGAAGCCAACCCTGGGTTGACCTTGCGCTTAGGTGCTACAGCATTTGCCGCTGCACGCAATGCTGCCAGTATTAATCAAGCCAGCTTTGAGGCGAATAGTGCAGGCACGGTAAGCTTTGTTGATAAAGGTGCAACTCATACTTCGCAAATATTTGATTTCGAAGTGAGTGATTTACCACAAGTAGGTTCGGTAGTCGATATTGTTATGCCTTTGGATCAAGCTGTGCCTGAGGAAGCAATCTTCCGCAAATTTGATCCGCAAAAGGGCTGGTATAACTTTGAAGTCAATTCTAAAAACACACTGCGCTCTGCGCCTGGTAGCGAAGGTTTTTGCCCATCAATTGGTGATGCCAGCTACACAGATGGTCTAACAGCTGGACACTTTTGCCTGTTAGTGTCTATAGAAGACGGTGGTCCAAACGATATCGACGGTAAAGCCAATGGCGAAGTCATCGATCCTTCCGCTGTTGGTACACCTATTGATGAAAAGCAATACACAGTAGCAACTGAAGGCGGTAGTTTTGGCTGGCCTTGGTTGCTGATGCTACTCGTTGCGCCTTTAGCCAGACGAGCAACGTCTGCGCGATTGCCGCAGGCTGTTATCATCTGCTCTGTGCTGAGCTGTATGCTGATGACCAGCCAAGTGAATGCACAAACCACAACTTCACCAGTATATTTAACGCTCGATGTTGGCTACCTGAGTGCGGATACCTCACAAACAGAGATCCAAGATGAAATTAACCGCCGTGGGATTGATGCGGTGGTCAATAATCTCGATACGGATAGATTTGGCTTTGGCATAGGGGTTGGCTATCAACTATTTGACGCTATGGCTATTGAGTTTGGCTATCAAGATCTTGGCGAGGTTGATTTTAAATTAACCGCTCAAGAGTCACCCGAAAATACCACGGATCTACAGCCTATTTCTGGCCAAGGTTTACACTTAAGTGGTTTGTATAGCCACACTTTAACTGATGCATTAAGTCTGCGTCTAAGAGCAGGCTTGTTAGCCTGGCAGAATGAATCTACCATTATTGTGGATGGCCAAAGCCTTAGTAACACAGATAATGACGGTGTGGATCCATTGTTTGCATTGGGTGCTGGATATAAATTTAGCCCGCATCTCACTGTAAATATTGAGTTACAACGCTATTTTTTTGATGGCGCCGATAGCGATGCGTTAAAGCTTGGTTTGCAATGGTATTATTGGTGAGTTTAAAAGTTATATAAATAGTAAAATGTTAAGCGAGGTGACAAGATGAAAGAATTATCACCATTGGAAGCAGCCCTTGAGATCGCACAAAACTTTTGCTTTGAAAAAGCAACCATGAAGCAAATCGAGGATTTAGCCATACCTGGGGTAAAACCATTAACCCCAAAGCAGATTCTCAAAATAAGAACAAAAGCCAATTGCAGCCAAGATATAATGGCAAAGTTTTTGAACGTTAATCCTTCAACTTATCAAAAGTGGGAAAGAGGAGAGGTGCCCCCAAGTGGCGCGCCGCTAAAGCTTTTAAATCTAGCACATGACAAAGGAATTCAAGTACTTTTATAAAATTTATATTTTTTAAAAGTACTATTTAATTAAACATTAATCTTACAATTTTTCGGTAAATTACTGCTAAAAATAGCTTTATAAATTGAATAATTGATTATTAAAAATAATGAGTACAACAATAGGTACATGTTCTTATTGTTGTACCTATATTAGGATTATTATGGATACTATGAGTTACACAGCTTTTCGAAATTAGCTAGCAGCAACCCCTGATAAAGTAAACGATGACCATAAGCCTGTCTTAATAACTCGTCAGAATGCCAAGCCTATGAAGAAACTTCATATTTGATGGCAAGCCGTAAAAACGCTGAACGTTTAAATGCAGCTGTTGCTCAGGTGAAGTCTGGAAGTGCTCGAATTGAGAAGACCTTGGAGACGAATGATTGTAAGTTGGGCTGACAGCTCCTGAGTTTCTTTTTGCTGTTCGAGAACATCATAGTCTTTAATGGCTTCGAATAAATCGGCCAAATTAAAGGCTATTTTTGTTGGCCTTAATCGTTAATGTAGCCTAAAACAATAATGCCAAAAGCTTAACCATCACAGCTGATGGCCGTGATTTTCTTAAAGTTGGTTTTAGTACCAATTTGTTCAAAACCGCTATAAGCCAATCCCAGATACCCTAGTTTTAATGAGCTTTGCTCGATCGTTCAAAAAACACTTGGTTTACTAAACGGTCTCTTAAGTGAGCTGCAAATCATTTGGACTAATATTAAAATCGCTTGTGTATATAGATTTGTTACGAAAGTAATACCTCTGGCGCTTACACAGATACTGGCTAACTACTCAAGTTCAAATGGCGTCTATTCAAGCCGCAAAACGATTATAAGTCATTGATTTTGTGTTCATACATAGGGCATACCAGAGCGATTAATAAATTATAACTCAATAGTTGTCAACTTAACAACTATTGAGTTATAATTAGCTGTAGAGACGACATAAGGAGATGAGGGATGGATACTGATGCACGTAATTGCAAAAAAAATGTTTACTGATGCAATGATCAAATTCCCAAACCAGAGTAGTGCTCTAGAAGATTTATACAGTGGTCTAAAAAACAATAATTTCGAAACTCCAGAAGAGTTGAAATGTTTATATGGATCTCTTGAAAGAATAAAGGAAAAAGAAAAATGGTACGTTATTGATATAGGTGGAAATAATTTAAGGGTAGTCATGTATATAAACTTTATGGCAAAAACAGTGTACATGAAGTATATAGTAACCCATTCAGATTACGATGAACTTTGCAAAAAATTTAAAAAAGGAGATTAGTATGGAATCGAAAAAGTACGAACTTTTTTCAGAATCAATGCACTCTCTTCAAAAAAATTCATTGTTTATAAAAAAACTTTTTCCCATAAATACAGAAGAAAAATACAATGATGTACTTAGTATTATTGATTTACTAGTAGATACAAATAGTGATGATGTAATTACTACATGCTTGATAAATAAGCTAACCCAAGAGATAGAATCATATGAAGATCATAACATTAATGAAATTAAAATTTTTGTAGAAAAATGTACTAGTAAAAATAATGATATTACTATAATTAGAACTCTAATGGACCAAAACAATCTAAGTTTTTCAGAGCTTCCAGAAATTGGCGACAAGGCGGCAGTCTCTAAAGTTTTATCAGGTAAAAAAAATCTTAATCGACGTCATATTGAAAAAATATGTAATAGATTTAGCATCCCACACTCAATGTTTTTTATGAATAATAATTAACTCTATATTTTTAGACTAAACCAATACAAAAGAACTTATAGTGACTGAGCGAAGCTCTCTCAGTCACTATAACTGTCCGTTCAAATTAAAGTTGATAAATTAATCACATGAGAGCGGTTCGATATTTTAAAATGTCTTTATACAATCAAGAATTTAAAGCTACCATGGTGAGTAAGATACTGTGACCTAATGCTTAAAGTCCTGCGTAACTTCTAAAGAGTCAGTTTATCCCTTACCAAACTCTATGGAACTAGAAAACAAAGTCTTTACATAGTGGTCGTGTAGTAGTTGACTCATAAAATCTTGCAATTCAATGGAGTGATAAAGCTAAGATTGCTATAAGTGTCGAAACTGCTCCTTTAAATAGGACATAAACAAGTGAATATTGCCGCGAAAAGGTTTTATATTCAGAACAAAATAAAAAAATAACCAATAAGCGTATACTTCGTTCTTATTGTTAATAATTAAAAAAAAAGCAAAATAAAGCGGTATTAAATTTAAAATAGCGAGGCACAGCGCATGCTATGACACTTCCGCAAGTTAATGGTATGTTTTTAAAATTGAATTTCAAAAACAGCACTGTCTACAGACTTGGATGATCGACGATCATAGAGTTTGGTTGTTGAAATATTACTATGACCAAGTAACTATTGTACTCTCGTAATATCAGCAGCATGTTCAAGCGCGTTCGTTGCCGCTGTGGCTCGCATGGCGTGAGCGCCGATATTGATGATCTCACTTAATATGCCAACCTTCAAAGTATAGTGTCTCAACATTTTGTAACTGACATCTAATGATATGCTTCATCAAAATTTTACTGGTATTATTTTTTCACAGGACGAAAGAGTGGAGTATCAGCGCCTTCAAGACGGCAATCCATGGCGCTGTAAGCATCAACTAAACGCAAGGCGGCAGGGTAAGAATTGCTGATTGCACATCTTTTAAATAGGCGCGTCGAGTATTGAGGTTGCGGATATTGGCAAACCACTTTAATTCAGATAGCACGCTGCGAAAACGCTTGTTTTTGCAGTACAATTTGTAATTGTGAGGTCATTTGAACAAGTACTGTCATATGCTAATTTATGTATTGACAATCGATGTTATCAATAATAAACCATACAAAAGCATTAAATACAAAGGCTTAATCATGAGGCTGGTTGCTTAGTGATCTAGGCGGCAATATCTATAAAAAATGAATAGCAACAAAAGGCAAGGGCAAGAGTAGCAGCGTCAGAACAGTACTAGCATATAAGGTTAAAAACACAAGATATTTTTAGACAGCCATTTGAAATGGTTTTAATAGTATAAATCATACAGCTCTTGAGTTTCTTTTTGCTGTTCGAGCACATCATAGTCTTTAATAGCCTCTAACAAAATTGGCCAAATTAAAGGGTGTTTCTGTTGGCTCGAAAAAGCTTGTAATTTTTGGCTTAACTCGGTTAAATCACAACCTGCTGGGGCTGCTAGTTTTATGTAAATTCCTGGCAAGTCTTCATCAAAATCTCCATGATCGTCGTTATACATAAGATAAACTATATAATCATCAACTCGTGCGATGTCATAAGTAATATTATAATCTGCAAATAATGTCATCAAAGCTTGTAATTGTGATTCACCTGGATGAGCACCATGAAGATCAAAAATAAAATACTCACAAGCTTGCGTCACTTTAACCACTGAATAAAGCAGCAAGATATTACCTTCTTGATCACAAGGTTTAGCTTCGTCATTCATTTGATCGAGTATATTTAAAGCGATGGGTCTGAACACGACTTGATGATTAAACTTTTGTGGGTAGTCCATGGGCTTTATATCAGTGACACAAGCTGTCGCTGGTCCAGTTCGATTAGCATAATAAGTAGTAATTTCACCCTCGAATGCAAATTGCAACATTATTGGTTTATGTTGTATTGCTGAAGATTCGTTATTGTCTACCCATGCACATTGCAATGTTTTGGCAATTGAATTAATTGAAGCCCAGTCTTTGAGTAATGTTGCAACTACCAGTAGATCCCACTGATGCTGGTTGTCGTCAGGCTGCATTCGGGCTAATTGGTCGTATATATTTTGAGCTTGATCGTAGTTTTCAAGTGTTATGTAAATATCAGCGAGCATTGTCAATGCGGTTAAGTCAAATGGTTCAAGCTTAATAATGCGTTGCAAGTACAATAGCGCTTGGCTCTGGTTAGAATACCGATGTGCTTTGACGTAAAGCCAGAATATTTTGACTTGCTCATCATTAGGTATATTCGCTACAACAAGTTGATCAAACAACTCTAAAAATTGTGTTTTTTGCTCATATTCTATCAAGGATTGTCCGAGGCGAACAATAAAGCTTGTTTGATCAGGGCATGCTTTAATTTTTCCTTGGAGTAACTCAATAACTTGAGTCTGTTTGCCAAAGTGATGGTAAATGTCAGCTGCTAACATAACCAGCCGCTCTGCATATGGCCAATCTTCAAGGGCTTTTAATACTGCAAATGCCTTTGCATCAATAGACTCAAATTCAAAATCATAAAGGGCTGCTAGGTTGTTTTCTTTGTGAAATGGGGTAACACTTTGTATTTGTGCTTGCAGCTGTTCATCTAAGGTTTGCAATTGTTCAGAAGCACCTAAATCTTTACGTAATTGGGGTAGAATATGCTTCATTGTTGCTAATGCAAACTCAGCTCTTATAAAAAATTTATGTTTTATAGCAAGTTCGGTAAAATAAACACATATATCAAAACTATCTCGATAAGCGCCATTATTCAATAATTTTTGACTTAATTGATCAAATTTTTCTAATAGATCAACATCAACTGATATTTTACCAGCCTTCGCTAGAAGATATATAGTTTCAGAATACTCGTTAACTAAAGATGGTCTAGAGATAACTTTATCAAATGATAAGCATTTTTTGAGTGATTTTTTATATTGAGCTTGGCATGCATAAATTAAAGCTAATTTTATTTTTTTATCATACTTAGATTCCTTTTCATCGTGCTTATCCGAATAATTTGAAATCAATTTTTTGGCAGCTTTTAGTTTATTTTGTTTAATAAGCAGCTTAGTTTTATATAAAACAAAACTAGAATTTGGTTTATACGTATTATTTTTTTCCATTTCAATTCGAAGTTCAGCTAGTTTATTTTCAGCTATTTGGTATTGCTTGGCATCTATAAGTGCACTAATAAGCTCTGAACCAATACAAAGATAACATCCCCAGCTACCGTCTATTGTGGCAAGTGTTTCTTCTGCCACATTAATGCGCTCTTGTGCATAGCCTGGGCCATCGGTTATTTCGTAACAATTAGTAAGATCCTGCACTACACAAATTCGTTGTGGGCACTCTTTGGTCTCTTTTTGGTGAGCAAAATTTAACAGGTCTACCGCTTCGTGAGCCATGCCCTTGGCTTTTTTTTGGCCTAACACCTTGCTTTGTAAGTACCAATGTCGTAGATAAACTTCTAGCCAGGCATCATTTAGTTGCCTAGCAAGTGCAAGCCCTTCAGGAAATAGTGCATCGACTTGATCGTAGTTGCGATCATGGACAGCCATGGGAATATCAAAAATAATATTTGCCAGCCTGTGGTGGTTTTTCTCTCTTAGGTGGTTTACTTTCTCTTCAACCCATTGCCATACATCCATGTGTACCCTTAGTATTTTTAACTCTTCTCACCGCCAAGCATTAATAAAGCGGTATTAAGCGCTTGAAATGCTGAATATAATTCATCACCAGCGGCCGATTCAATATTCTGCCAACCATAAGCAAAGGCACGCAACACTTGTGCCATTGGCTGTTGTTTTGCTGGCGCGAGCTGTATTATTGTTTGAATAATAGGGTTATTACCATTTAAAAAAACTTTTCGCTCAATGGCAGAGTTAATCGTTTGCGTATGTAAGCGAGCGAGACTTAACACAGCTGAACCAATATTTTTGTCAGCTGAATCTGCTTCAATTGCTTTTTTAAGTTTTATCGCCTCATCTTCAAAAATTATTAATGGAATTTCAGCTGGTTCAAAGGCTGTATAAACCACTTGTTCGTTAGATCTTATAAATAAACTCTTAAGCTCATTAAAACTGTGCTGATCAATCGCAACACTTGGAAATAAACTACTTTGGGCATCTTTATCCCCAAGTTTATGAGTATGAATCATATGATTTTTGGCGTAATTTAAACTAAAATGCATGGCGCCGAATGTAAAGCCATGCACTATTGGTATTTTTCTCGCCTTAAATAGAAGCTCTTCAAAACCGGAGTCAATACTGGGTTTAATATAAATTATTCCATCACTGCGTTGGACAATTTCTGGCAGCGTCAATAAGCCCTGGCTAGTATGAACTTGCAGCTGCTCATTACAGACCTCAAAAAGCCTCTCATCAGATAAAGCAGCCCCCAAAAGGGCATTATTATGTCGTTTGATGACTCGACGCCAAGTTTCAGGCTGACTAAGTGCTATTGAGCGCAGCCCAAGAATTAACGTTTCTTTAATATATGCTGTGACTTCATCAAAATATTCATCATGTTGTAAACTTTCTCGACTCGCTGTGGGGCTGAAATCAGCGGATTCAAATGCTGCACCTATAAACCCCGCCCAACGAGGTAATATATCGAGCTCTTGATTGGTAACAAACATATTACGAATAAACACTGACACATTACGATTATCTGAGCTGGCATAACTGGCGCCATCTTGTACCCAAAGGATTCCTTTAAGTTGATACGGGTTATCACTCGACAGCGCAATGGTGGTGATCGGTTCGAAATCATGCTCAAATACTTGGGCAAATTCTAATGCCTTTTTGTGAGCTCTAAGCATTGAAAGGTTTTCAGGCAGGCGCCAAGGTGGTATTAAATGATTAATCTGCTGTTGGTACTGGTTGACGTAAATTGGAAGAGGAATTAAACAACAATATTTTTGTATAAGCGGAATTAACAAATTTTCGTTTGCTAAATTTTGTGCTTTTTCATTTAAATAAAGCCGTACACAACTGCCTACAGGAGCTAATGATGTCTCTTTGATTGCAAAAGTTTTGCCGCCTTTTGAGCTGAATAGCCAAGTTTTATCCGGCGTTTGATAGGAAGTTGTAATGACTTCAACTGTGTCAGCAACTACATATGCACTTAAAAAACCAAGGCCAAAATAACCCACCAAAGCTTGTGTTTGGGTTTCATCTCTTAATACACGGGTATAGCCAGAGCCAACAGTTGCTAAATAATCTTGAATTTCGTCATACAAAAGGCCAGAGCCATTGTCGCGAATCTCAAGAATTGAGGCTGACTCATTCGTAGTCAGATTTATTTTAAAATCAATGTTCGTGCCAGTTTCTATTTGATAGCGTAGGCAGGCATCATGGGCGTTTTGAATGAGCTCTCGAATAGCCACACTAGGGGTTGAATAGAGATTTTTACCAAGTATTTCTAACAGGCCATCTAAGTTAACTTGTGTTTGCTGAATACTCGACAACATATATGTTTGACCCCAATTGAGAGCAGATACATAAAAGTATATCTAGATTTATAGAGATAACAACCATAAATCGAACCAACTCAAATGATGATTTAAGCCCAAAATAGCTTATCAAAGTAGGGTGCTTAACTATAAGTCATTTTAAATGGTGAACTTTAGATAACCCAGTATCAAGCATATAAGCAAATGATTGAACTCTTCTAAAACAGGCCGCACCTTAGTGGAGGGAAGCTTGTCCATCCAAGTATCAAACCTGAATCACTTAAACTCACTAGATACATCAATATCGCTCTAAATTGATAAATTTGACAAAAAAACTTCAAAATTAATTATTTAAAGAGTATCATTATATTTTGTAATCGTTGTATCATACAGATATTAAGCTAATATTTAGCCATAGATTGAGAAGCATTTTCCAAAAAAAGACATCTTGAGCAGTTCTAATATGATTATTGACCTCACAATTACTAATTTTCGTTCAATCAAAGATAGACAAACCTTGAGTCTATATGCTGAAAGTACAACAAATCATCTTAGTGATAATATTTCCTATCCTGGAGATGGGAAAATTGGAGTTCTTAAGAGCTGTGGTATCTATGGAGCAAATGCCTCAGGAAAGTCAAATATACTGCTAGCTTTTGAGGCACTAAGGTATATTATTTGCTACAGTGGAAACCTTAAAGATGGAGATGATATTTTATGTTACGAACCTTTTATGCTATCCAAAAATCAAACTAGTGATCCTACAGAGTTTGAGATTGAATTTTTTATACAAGACGACAAAAGGTTCTTATATTCTGTTTCATTTAATAAATACAATATTGTTAGAGAATCATTAGATTTCTATCCAGGGAGAATCAAAGCGAATCTATTCAAAAGAGCAGATGGTGATACTTGGGAAGATATAAAATTCGGCTCTCATTACAAAGGTGGAAAAAAAAGATTTGCTCTATTTGGCAACAATAGTTATCTTTCAAAAGCTGGCAATAGCGCTGACTCATCTGAAATTATTCAGAGTATATACAATTACTTTAGAAAAGATATATTTCACCTAGGCGTTGGTCAAAGTGTAGAAATGTTTGACTGGAAAAGTGATAAAAATATGGTCTCTAAAGTGGCTGAACTGCTTAGCCATATTGACACAGGGATTATAGATCTTGAGTTTAAAGACATTGAATTTGACGACGAAAATTTTGATCTCCACCCATCAATACCTAAAGAGTTAAAAAAAAAAATATTGAAAGATAAGCACAAGAAAGCCTATTTTTCTCATAAAAACGAGATTGGAGAATTGGTTAAATTTACAGAAGATATGGAATCCTCTGGAACGATAAAATTATTCAAGACCATACCACTTCTTCTCGAAGCATTTGAAGATGGAGGTGTTTTGATACTTGATGAGTTGGATAATAGTTTTCACCCTCATGTTGCTGAATTCTTGATTTCGTTATTTAATGACCCAGAAATAAACAAAAATAATGCTCAAATTATTTTTACGACCCACAACATAAACCTTATGAGCCCGTCTTTGCTGAGACGAGATCAAATTTGGTTTATAGAAAAAACAAATGGTTCTTCCTCACTATTTTGCCTTGATGAATTTAATAAGTCAAAGGTAAAAAATAATAGTCCATTTAATAGATGGTATGAAGAAGGAAGGTTTGGAGCAATCCCCCACATTGATAAGGAAAAAATATCTAAAATTTTAGCAGATGAGGCTAACTAGATGCCAAAAAAAAGAAAGGGGAATACGCGGACAGTAAAACCAGTTATGCATATTTTTTGTGAAGGTGATAAAACTGAACCTAATTACATAAATGGGTATTTAAAATCAGTTCACCAAGGGAATAGAAGGCTAAAAATAGTTGTAGTGGAGAAAACAAGAAAAAACACACCAGTTCAATTAGTAGATGAAGCATTGGAGGCAAAGAAAAATAAATCCACACCAGATGGTGATGTTTTTTGGGTGGTGTATGATAGAGAATCTGTTGCAAAATACGATAATGAATTACATAAAAAAGTACGATAAAGCTAGTAATTCAATATTTGCCAAGTTAAGCGACAAAATAGGTCTTGCCAGATCTAGAGCATCTAGTATGAATAAGTCTACTTTAGATTCAGCTTCACGTGATAATACTAAACCATACCATCTAAATCCATTCACAGATTTTTATACACTTTTAGATTCTATTGATGAATTCATGGAAAAAGGAGATCTGAGTTGACCTTAAACCATACAGTCAAGAATTTAGAGCAACCATAATAAGTAAAACGATACCGTCTATTCAATTGCAAGCGCCTCTCGATTAAAATCATCAATAATGATTTAAGCCCAAAATAGCTTATTAAAGTAGGGTGCTTAACTCTTAAATCCCAAGTCACAAAATGTCTTGAGCCATGAATTACTTCAAGTCATAATGCTAGTCGATAGCTTTTGTAACTTGATGATGCAGTAATAGTGTGATGTTAAAATAACCTAGAAGACACCTTGGTAATAACAGCATTCAGATTAAGACTGTTGGTTAACACAACAATAGCTAAGAAAAGAGTAGATAAAATTTAATTCATCTTAAAACTGAGCGACTAGTCATTATATGATTGAATCAATCAACGCGTTGGCTGTAAACTTATAGTCATTTTAAATGGTGATCTTTAGATAAACCAGTATCAAGCAAATGATTGAACTCAAACATTGAACTCAAACATTGAACTCAAAACACATTATAAAAACACATGATTCGCCGTAGAAATAAGCTGAAACTATATATTCCACTATGTCCGGTAATAACTCTTATCGGACATAGTAGGGGTTTTACTTATGATTGCTCTAGTTCTAGGTTCAATATCTCGAGCCGCTTCTCACCTCTTAAACGAAATATAAGCTATTAAAACTTTCAGTTCTTCAGCCAAGTGTTCAATGCACGTAACTAGATATTTATAGAGATGTGGTTTCATTTACAGTAAATCACTTTTTATGGAGTATTAGTAATCGATGCAACTTAACTAATCACAACCATCGTTAATAATGAAAGCTTGTAATATTATGGTCCAGTCTTACTAACCACCTTAAGCAATAAAAAAGCTAATCTACCCTTTTCGTCCATTGTTCATTTCAACATCTTTGCAAACAACTATTTTATAACCTGCATTATCAATAAAATATAGCTTCAATAGCGATTTCTATAATCTATAGATTGTAACGATGCCTATGATATTATTGATCTAATAATCAAATATATTGCCCTCCAGGAGTTTCGCCTATGTCAGCGTTTGATCTTTCAACTATCCCCAAACTTGCTACAGAATTTGAAGACCTATCGGCAAAACACATTATTGAGCATGGGCTTAAACAATTTGGTGATTCACTCGCTATTTCATTTAGCGGTGCTGAAGATGTAGTACTAATTGATCTAGCCTCCCGTTCAGGGCTGCCTTTTCGAGTATTTACCCTGGATACAGGCCGTTTGCACCCGCAAACCTATAGATACCTTGAAGTTGTGCGCAAACATTATGCAATCGACATTGAAGTCTGTACCCCTGATAGTGCTGCGTTAACTGCCTTAACCACGCAAAAGGGCATGTTTAGTTTTTATGCAGACGGTCATCAAGAATGCTGTGGCATTCGTAAAGTTGGCCCTTTACGTGAAAAGCTTGCCACCTTAGATGCTTGGATTACTGGCCAACGTGCTGACCAAAGCCCAGGTACACGAGCTGATGTGCCATTTATTCAACAAGATAATGGCTTTGGTAGCGACGCCAACCCTTTAGTTAAATACAACCCCTTATCACAATGGACATCAGCCAGAGTGTGGGGCTATATCCGCGAAAACAAAGTACCTTATAACGAATTGCATGAGCAAGGATTTGTGAGCTTGGGCTGCGAACCTTGTACTCGACCTGTTTTACCAAACCAGCATGAACGTGAAGGTCGATGGTGGTGGGAAGAAGCAACCCAAAAAGAATGTGGCTTACACTCAATTAATATTGAGCCAATAGAATAGTTTTTTTGTAATAACACTTGACTTATAAATCTATTCAAGTATTATTACCCACATCGCGCAACGCACGGAGGGGTGGCTGAGCGGTTGAAAGCACTGGTCTTGAAAACCAGCAAGGGTTAATAGCCCTTCGTGGGTTCAAATCCCACCTCCTCCGCCATTTTATTCTTGTATCTATCTATAAGCGCTCACAACTCATTGTAAGCGCTTACCTCTTGTAAACCCATTCTTTAGCCAATCTGTTAAACTCTTTCATATAAATGCTAATTTTACACTTACATGCTTCAAATTGACTTAACATGTCATCTATTTAGGTTTATACTCACAATAAGCAATCACAGACTTGTCTACTTTCTTCCAAGGAGATTCATGAGATGAAACAAACTTTAACTTCGGCGCCAACAGGGGTACTTACAGGTACTCACGCTAACAAAGTGCTTAAAAACACTTATATGCTGCTCTCCATGACTCTAGCTTTTAGTGCTCTATGTTCGGGCATTTCAATGGTAATGAATTTACCGCCATTAAGCCCATTAATTACTATTGTTGGCTATTTTGGATTGTTATTTCTTGTTCATAAAACTGCTGACTCAGCAATGGGCTTACTGTCTGTATTTGCCTTAACCGGCTTTATGGGTTTTACTCTTGGGCCAATTATTTCTATGTATATGGCTAACGGCGGTGCAAGTATTGTCACTACTGCTCTAGGCGGCACAGCTGCAGTATTTATAGGCTTATCTGGCTATGCATTGGCTACCAAAAAAGACTTTAGCTTCCTCAGCGGCTTTATAGTTGTGGGTGCAATTGTCCTATTACTCGCAATGGTTGCTTCTTTCTTCTTTAATTTTAGTGGCTTTCAATTAGCCTTGAGCGCTGCGTTTATATTATTTAGCTCAGCTATTATTCTTTACCAAACCAGTGAAATTATTCATGGTGGCGAAACAAATTATATTCGGGCTACAGTGACTTTGTATGTTTCAATTTATAATATTTTCTTGAGCTTGTTGCATCTTTTATCTGCTTTTGATGACTAATGGAAATTGGAATTTCACTTGCAGGCTCGCCATGGCGTAGCCTGCAAATCCCCCTCGCTCTACACTACTTGCAAACTATTTGCCAATCCTCAAACTATCAATGCCGTTTAATATTTTTACGGGGTGATGCGGTTTTTATTGGCCTGTCCTCATTTGCAGCCGAATTTAAAACTTTAATAGAAGACTATAATATTAAGGTTTATCTGTGCTCGACTGCAGTTGAAACACGTCAACAATTCTGTAAAAATTTAACCCTGCTACCCTGGATGGCAGTTGCTGGGCTTGGTACTTGGGTTGCTTTTGATCTTGCCGAAGATACACTTGGGTTGGATTTTGGTACGCAGGTGATTAAGTCAGGTTCTTATAGGCAAGTGCTTTGCCATAAGCACCCATTAAACCAGGCTTTCGAAGAAGACTTAGATCTAGCATTAGCATATGCCACTTTTGATACGCCGGTAGACCTTGAGCTTATAGGCCTTGCAAGCTTAATTAAACAAGACCAATATATAGCAACAGATAGAGCCAAAAAACTCGCTTCAGCTGGTTTATATGGCGTAGAGTCGATTACTTACAAATCAGAGCGCAATTGGTGCAATTCACCTACTAAAGTTATTACCCACGACAGTTTAATGAGTCTAAATTGCGACCTACTAGATTCGTTGTCAAAAGATACTCAGCTTGAGTGGTTATTGAAGCCATAAAGCATTGATCATCACTTGACTCATATACCTCTTGACTCATATAAGTTTTGGAAATCACTTGGCTCAACATACTCAAATTAATTTGGCTACTACAGAAGATGGCTTTCTTAAAAATATGGATCAATGGTCAACCTCATGGGCCCAAGCTTTAGCCTTGGAGCAAGGATACCAATGGACGGCAACTCTTGAAGCTCAAGTCATTGCAACCCGAGAGTTTTACTTTGCCTATGCTCACTCACCCAAAACTCGCGTGCTCATAGAACATTTAAAACAAACCTTAGATTCTAGTATTACTTCTGTTGCACTCCAAATAACTTTCAAAGAAAACCCGGCACTTGCATTATGCCGCCTTGCTGGCTTGCCGCGGCCAAAGCAGTGCTTTTAAAGCAACTTTTGAGCAGTAAATTCTTGCGCTGCCTCCCAACCAATCATGGCAGACTTACGATTAGGCCCCCACATAAAGCCGCCAATTCTGCCGCTACTTTGTATGACACGATGACAGGGGATAAGAAAACTAATAGGATTAGCCCCAATGGCACTCCCAACAGCGCGCGATGCCTTTGGGTTGCCGATGCCTTTAGCAATAGCGCCATAAGTAGTCAGCTGCCCTTTTGGTATCTTAAGTAAACAATGCCACACTTTAAGTTGAAACACACTTGCTTTTAAGTGGAGTTTAATAGTGTTTAATTGGCTCCAATCATTTTGAAAAATATTCAATGCATCTTGCTGCAATGTATCAACTCTATGTTTATACATTGCATTGGGGAAACGCTGTGTAAGCCTGGTTAAAGCCTGTGGCCTGGTTTGTGCAAATTCCATATGACAAAGCCCCTTGTTGGTAGAAGCTTGCAGTATTTCGCCAAAGGGGCTATTACCAAAACTATAGTGAATCATTAAATTCTGGCCTCCATTTTTAAACTCACAAGGCGTCATGCCTTCGATATTTATAAACAAATCATGTAAGCGGCTAGTGCCTGAAAGACCGGTTTTATGAGCAGTAGCCAGCAAAGTGACTTCACTGTGTTGTAACAGGCTTTTAGCATACTCAATACTTAAAAATTGCAGGAATTTTTTCGGGCTTACACCGGCCCAATCTGAAAACAACCTTTGAAAATGACTTGGACTCAGATTAACAACACGAGCAATTTGTGCCAATGAGGGCTGTGCTGTAAAGTTTTCACGGCAATAGGCTATTGCTTGTTCAATACGAGCATAATTGAGCTGATTTTGATCCATTATTGTGTTTCCTTATCACCCTACTTAGACTTAACTGACACGCTTAGAGCTTAAGTTGCTTTAATCATTCGTTTGAATAGCATACAAACAAAATACCAAGTAATCGACCCGAAACTTGCTTTTAAGTGATAACCGCAGTGCCTGGCCTAATACATAATTTAAATAACAACCTACTTGAAAATGTCTTTGTTAGCCTTCATATAAAACATATTCATTATTTAACGTTATTCAATGGGGGAAGACAGTGAATCGATTCAATTCTCACAGTCAAATATCAATACATCAAGCGACTAAAAATAAACTTCTTATTGCCATCAACCTCTTGCTTTGCTTGCTACTAATCACGAGCCAAACCGTTAATGCAAACCCAAGCCTTGCGCCTATGCTAAAAAATGTAACGCCAGCTGTGGTTAATATTTCTACATCACAAGCAAGACAACAAACTGCTAACCCCTTGATGCAAGATCCTTTTTTTAGGTATTTTTTCGAACAGAATCCACAACATTATAAATCACCACAACAAAGTCAAAGACCGGCTCAAAGTGCAGGCTCTGGGGTAATTGTTGATAGTAAAAAAGGCATTATAATCACCAATTATCATGTGGTAAAAGATGCCGATGAAGTGATCGTGCAACTCACTACAGGTCATGAATCTAAAGCCAAGGTACTTGGCTCAGATCCTGAGGTTGATCTTGCAGTATTAGAGCTTGAAAATCGCGAGATAATCGATTCAGTTATTCAGCTGCCACTGAATGATACTGATAGCCTACAAGTTGGTGATTTTGTGGCGGCGGTAGGCAACCCATTTGGCTTAGGTCAAACAGTCACTACTGGCATCATCAGCGCGCTTGGTCGAACTGGTCTGGGTATTGAAGGTTACGAAAACTTTATCCAAACCGACGCCTCGATTAATCCAGGTAATTCTGGCGGCGCATTAGTGAATTATAAAGGCGAACTTATTGGTATTAACACCGCAATTCTGGCACCGACCGGCGGTAATGTAGGGATAGGCTTTGCAATTCCTGCCAATATGGTTAAAGCCAGCATGGATCAAATTTTAAAGTATGGTGAAGTCAAACGTGGCATGCTTGGAATATTAATTCAAGATTTAACGCCAGATTTAGCGCAAGCTTTTCAGTTAGACGATCGCCAACAGGGGGTACTCATTGCTCAAGTACAACCCGGTTCTTCTGCTGAACGTGCTGGGCTGCGTGAAGGTGATGTGGTGACTTATCTCAACGGTAAAAAAATGACCTCAAGTGCTGCATTACGTAACGCTATAGGTATTCGCCCTATCGGCGAAAAAATTGAACTGGATTATTTACGCAATGGCAAAAAGTTTCAACAACAAGTTGTGATTGGCGCTAAAGATTCACCAGTTAGCGCAGCAAACCCTGCTAAATTGCCCTCTAACGATGAAGGGGCAGTTGATGAGCGTCTAGCAGGCCTGAGTATTACCAATGATCGCCAACCTGGGATAATTGTAGATCAAATTCAAGCTGACTCCGCTGCAAGTTATAGTGGCTTACGTCAAGGCGATCGAATTTTACAAGTCAACCGTGAAGTTGTTGATTCAGTCAAAGCTTTTAACCAAGCCCTTGAATCAAGCCCTAAACAGTTACTTATGCGCATTGAAAGGAGCGGTATAGCTCTTTACTTAGCTATTCAATAATTTAATTTTTATTTCACTGGCTACCGTGCAAGGTTTTAAGCCAGTGAATGTCTTACAGGAGTAGAAATGACACAAATATCAAGCCCTTTAAAAATTGGTATCAATGGTTTTGGACGTATAGGCCGTTTGGTATTTCGAATACTTACAGAATCTTCTAAGTTGCAGGTCATGCAAGTGAATGATCCAGGCGGCGATGCCAACACTTTTGCGCATTTACTCAATTTTGATTCAATTCACGGCCGCTGGGGTCATCAAGCTGTCGCCAAAAGCACAACCACCTTTGAGGTTGCGCAACAGCAAGTGAAACTGAGCGGTAATAAGAATATTGCTGACACGGATTGGTCTGAATGTGATCTTGTGATTGAGTCTTCTGGTTTTTTTCGCAAGCGAGAGGCTCTGCAAGCCTATCTTGATCAAGGTGTTCAACAAGTATTGGTGAGCGCACCCATGAGTGATGATACTTTAAATATAGTTTTAGGGGTTAATCATGAGCAATATGTGCCTAATTCACATGCCTCTAATTCACATGCCTCTAATTCACATGCCTCTAATTCACACAACATAGTCACAGCAGCTTCATGTACCACCAATTGTTTAGGCCCAATTGTGCAAGTCATACTTAAAAACTTTGGTATCAAGCACGCCAGCATGACAACTATTCACTCAGCAACGAACGATCAAGTACTGATTGATAGCCCACACAAAGACTTGCGACGAGCACGGGCCACTGGCTCAAGCTTAATCCCAACTACAACCGGTTCAGCTCAAGCGATTACTGAAATTTTTCCGCAACTTAAAGGTAAAATCAACGGCCATGCTGTGCGAGTACCACTGACAAATGCATCTTTAACAGATATAGTGTTCGAAGTAGAACAATCAACGAGCGTAGCAGCTGTTAATGAAGCACTCACTCAAGCAGCTCAAGGCCTTTTGAAAGGCATTTTGAACGTTGAAAACCGGCCTTTAGTGAGTGTGGATTACGCAACTGACCCACACTCTGCAACCATTGATACAGAGTTTACCATGGTGGTCGATGGCACTCAGGTTAAAATTTTTGCTTGGTACGATAATGAATGGGGCTATTCAAATCGTGTTGCCGAACTTGCGCAATATATTGCCGCTGAAAAATTTAACATCCAATAGTTTTACCCAGATGTTGTTGCTCAATTGGTTGTGCATAAAGAGTCTGGCAGAAATCCATGTAAATTAAGACAAGTCATTACGGGTAATCACTACCCGTTCGGTTTTAGCAATAAACTTGTTATAAATTTTTAAACATAAAATAACTGCTGTTAAACCTAATGTAATGACATTGCCAAGCATTAGTGCATAATCTTGCTGGTAAAACCCATAGATCAACCACAACAGCACCCCAGTTGTCATTAAAAAGTACATGCCAAGCGACAGGCTACGAGTATCCCGTGTCCGAATAGTCATAATAGCTTGTGGTACAAAAGATATAGTGGTTAAGAGTGCTGCACAATACCCAATCACATGATAACTCATGGCTTCAAACATACTGCTTTCCTTAGATTGACCAATAAATAGTGGTTTTAACCAAATCAGTTAAAAACCAAATCAATTTATAATTCTTTTAGTCTGAAATTGCAAAACTTTACACAATTCGCTTCTTAGACTAGTGGCAGATCCTTCTCAGATAGGTATACTAATGCATGTCTAAGTAGTAGGGTATCATTTAAACATCAGCCCTATAAGGCTAGTTGATAATAGACAGCCTTTTAATCAATCCACTTCAGGATGTATCTCATGAAAAATCACACTCTTGTTAATCACCTGCAACAACTGGGTATTCATCAGCCTAGCGAAACTCACTATAACCCATCTTATGACTTACTCTACACTGAAGAAACCGCTGAACATCTTGATGGATATGCAAAAGGTTATACCACTAATTTAGGCGCTGTCAGCGTGGATACTGGCGTTTTTACTGGGCGATCACCAAAAGATAAATATATTGTGCGCGATGATATAACCCGCGACACTCTCTGGTGGTCCGATCAAGGCAAAAATGACAACAAACCAATTGATCAATCAATTTGGCAAAGCCTTAAGGAGCTAGTAACGCAGCGGCTTTCAGGGCAAAAACTATTTATTATCGATGTCTTTTGTGGTGCTAACCCAGAAACCCGCTTGGCTGTACGTTTTATTACCGAAGTTGCCTGGCAAGCTCATTTTGTCAAAAACATGTTTATAGCCCCAACCGCTGATGAACTTAAACATTTTGAACCAAGCTTTACAGTGCTTAATGGTGCCCAAGTCACAAACCCAAATTGGCAGGCACAAGGTCTTAATTCAGAAAATTTCGTAGCTTTCAACATGACCGAACGCATGCAAATTATTGGCGGCACCTGGTATGGCGGTGAAATGAAAAAAGGCATGTTTTCAGTCATGAATTATTTGTTGCCTCAACAAGGTATTGCTGCCATGCATTGCTCGGCAAACGTTGGTAAAAACGGTGACGTTGCTCTGTTTTTTGGTCTCTCTGGCACTGGTAAAACTACCCTCTCAACTGATCCAGACCGCCAGTTAATTGGTGATGACGAGCATGGTTGGGATGATACTGGAATATTTAACTTCGAAGGTGGCTGTTATGCTAAAACCATCCATTTAAGTCCTGAAGATGAACCAGAAATTTACGGGGCTATACGTCGGGATGCATTGCTAGAAAACGTGGTTATTAACGATAACTCAAGTGTTGACTTTGATAGCTCTGCCAAAACACAAAATACTCGCGTGTCTTATCCTATACATCATATTGATAATATTGTACGCCCAACCTCGCGAGCAGGTCATGCGAACAAAGTGATTTTACTTACAGCCGATGCCTTTGGCGTTTTACCGCCAGTTGCCAAGCTGACCCCAGAGCAAACTGAATATTATTTTCTATCAGGTTTTACTTCCAAATTAGCAGGTACTGAAAGAGGTATTGATACTCCTACACCTACATTTTCAAGTTGCTTTGGCGCTGCTTTTTTAACGCTCCACCCAACTCAGTACGCTGATGTATTGCGTCAACGTATGCAAGCGGCTCATGCTACTGCTTATTTAGTCAATACTGGCTGGAATGGTCAAGGTCAACGAATTTCCATTAAAGCCACTCGACAAATCATTAATGCTATTTTAAGCGGCGAAATTGATGAACAAGAATCCTTTGCATTACCATTATTTAATCTCGCTGTACCGCATGTGTTAAATGGTTTAGATCGTCAAGTACTTGACCCACGTACCAGCTATGCCAACACCAACCAATGGACAGATAAAGCCCACGAACTTGCAAGCATGTTTGTGGACAATTTTATCCAATTTACCGATACTGAAAATGGTTTAACATTAGTCAAAGCCGGGCCACAAATAGTTTAAGTATAAATAGTTTAAGCACAAATCCGGGCACAATTATAATTTCTGGCGCCATTATATGGCTAAGCGGTATTAATTGTGCGCTTTATTGGTATATCTTGCGCTGAAATAAGCTCAAGACATACCTTAAAAAGTGACTAATCTATCATTTCACGCTAAGTTAAGAGTATATTATTAAGAGAAACCTCAAGGATTGAGAGCCCTCTTATAATAGCTTGCTTATAAAAGCGCTCACAATACACAATACATAATACGTAAGGATACAACTTTATGAACCTCGATAATGCTCATTTAAATTTCATGCGTGAGGTCTCGACTCCAACTGAAGATGACTTCTTAAATCAAACAACTGCTGATTCATCACAATTAAGCCAAGACGATATTGATCTCTTTAAAGAGTATTTATTAGACAACGACCCAATCTCTGCCCAAAAACCAACCGAAATTTCCAAGTCTAACTCAACGCTTGGCAAATCCCCATTAGAGTTACCGCCAATGGATTTTCGATTTCAATGAGCATTCATATCATTGTCTTGACGCAATTTATTATTTATAGCCTTCATCAAGGATATAAATAATTGTTACACTTACACAATAATGATATGATACATCGTAACATTAACTGGTAGGATATACACATCATGAAACAATATACTGTCGCCCTGGCTAGCCTAATACTTTCAACTCTAATACTTCCAACTCAGCTGTACGCTGAACCTCCAAACACTAATAAGCAGCAACATCGTCAAGCAGATGCGCATATTCATGGTGTAGCAGAACTTACTCTAGCCTTGGAAAATAATCTCCTTGAAATACAATTTCAATCACCTGCTAACAATATTATTGGCTTTGAACATAAGGCAAAGACTCAACAAGATATTGATACTGCCTTACAGGCACAAGCATTGCTTGAACAGCCAGACAAACTTTTTTCTTTTATAGGCTCGGCCTGTACACTACAAGATCAAAACGTTGATATTTCAAGTGTGCTAAGCCCTACCGACGACCATGATGAACATGACGATCACGATAACCATGACGACCATGAAGGACATAGCGAAATAACTTCAAATTATAAATTTGTCTGTCAAAAGGGATCGCAATTACAAACAATTAGTATGGATTTACTTGAGCATTTTTCTGGTATAGAGGCTTTAAACGCTATGTGGGTTACTGCCGATCAGCAAGGCGCGGCACGGCTTACCGCGCAATCCAACATCCTTAATCTACGCCAAAAATAATATTTTAGGTAGCCTATGAATTAATTTTTATAAAGTTGGTATTTATGTAGAGTCATAGAATACGCTGATTCTGCCATATCGTTTTGCGTAATTGTTGTTGTTAATGTTCCAGAAACCCAAAAAGGGTCATCTAAAGCATCAACTTTGAGACCTTTTGGATAATTGACCAAAATAATTTGATTCGGCGGTGGTGGTGGCACATGAATACAAGCGCCAAAATAAGGCACTAAAAAAAACTGCTTCACCAATTTTTGCTCGTTAAATTCTAGAGGAACAATAAAGCCTGCCAACCGAATTGCTTGACCATCCATAGCGGGAACCACACTAGTTGATGTTAATGCTTGTTGATATCGATCTGTTTTGCCTGAATTCATTGTACTGCCAAGGGTTCCTCTATTGGCTGCTTGAGTTTCGTCCTCAAAGCCGCCTTCTGGCACATCGGTGACATATTCTGGCGGGGTCATTAATGCTTCAATATCGGCTGTGGGCATAAGATCTGTCCACTCTACTGTGGTATATTTTAGATTTTTTGCTTGGGTATTTGGGCTATCTTTAGCGTAAGATCCGCTACCAAGTAACAATAGACTGAATGCTACAACTGCATAAGCTGCTTGAACTCGTCTCACTCTAATCATTGCGATTTCTACCTTGTATTTGAATTAATTAATATAATCTAGCGTCGCTTAATGATATGTTATATCATTAACAAAAAGCAACGCAACTTTATGGAATCAAACAATGATTATTCAACTTAATAATTTAGAATTTGCCTATCCCAATAAGCCTAAGCAAAGTGTTTTGAATATAAACCAATGGACTGTTGCTGCCGAGGAACATATATTTCTTCATGGACCTTCTGGTGGCGGGAAATCCACCTTATTAAATATATTATGCGGCATGCTCAAAACTAGCATAGGTCAAGTCGCTGTACTTGGTCATGAATTATCAAACATGAGCAGTCGTCAACGCGATCAATTTCGAGCGCATCATATTGGTTATGTATTTCAACAATTTAATCTTATTCCTTACCTTAATGCGATTGATAATGTTTTATTAGCTGCTTATTTTGGATCTCAGCTTTTCAAATCCAACACAACATCACTTACTCAAGAAATAGAAACCCTCTTAGCACAGTTAAATATTGACTCAAAAGATTATTTAAAACCCACAGCTCAGTTGAGTATCGGTCAACAACAACGGGTTGCAATTGCCAGAGCTTTAATCAATAAACCTGAATTACTTATTGCTGACGAACCAACCTCCTCGCTTGATCAGGCTAATCGTGAAAACTTTATGGCAATACTTATGGCATTGGCTCGTGAACATAAAACTACTCTCGTTTTTGTAAGCCATGATCTGTCCTTAGCCCATCATTTTAATCGGGTTGATTCGCTCAATGAAATAAATACCGCTGGAGATTTGAGTTAATGTTTATAAAGCTTGCACTTAAAAGTCTTTTCAATCGCAAAGGCTCGGTTGCACTCACACTGTTAGCAATGGTAGTGAGTATTTTTGTATTATTAGGTGTGGAACATATTCGTCATCAAGCCAAAGAAAGCTTTGGTAATACTGTTTCTGGCGTTGATCTTATTGTGGGTGCTAGAACTGGCAGCCTGAATTTATTGCTCTATTCCGTCTTTCGCATAGGCTCACCAACAAATAATTTAAGCTGGCAATCTTATGAAGATATTACCTCAAATGCAAACATCGATTGGGCAATTCCTATTTCACTTGGAGACTCACATAAAGGTTATCGAGTTATGGGAACCAGTCGCGAATACTTTAAGTATTTTAGTTACGGGGCGCAGAGAAGCCTCAAATTTAGTCAAGGTGCAGCATTTAATAATCTATTTGACCTAGTCCTTGGCTCGCAGGTAGCTCAACAGCTTGGCTACAAACTGGGTGACACATTAGTTTTATCCCATGGCATTGCAGCTACAAGTTTTAGCACACACGATGACAAACCATTTACAGTCGTCGGTATTTTAGAGCCAACCGGCACGCCTGTTGATCAAACACTGCATGTGAGTTTGCAAGGCATTGAGGCAATTCATATTGACTGGCAACAAGGTGTTAAAATACCTGGCCGATCCACGAGCGAACAGCAATTACAACAATTGGATCTTACCCCAAAAAGTATCACTGCTTTTATGGTTGGCTTAGAGTCTAAGATGACAACTTTTACAATTCAAAGAAGTATTAATCAATACTCAAGTGAACCTTTGATGGCTATTTTACCTGGGGTGGCATTGTCTGAACTGTGGCAAATGATGTCAATGATTGAAAATATTTTACGATTAATATCAGCATTAGTCTTTATTGCTGCCTTATTAGGCCTTAGTGCCCTACTTTTGGTGTCGATTCGAGAACGCCAGCAAGAAATTAATTTATTACGCTCTATTGGGGCATCGCCTACTTTTATATTTATATTAATCGAGCTAGAAGCTTTATTGATTACTCTAGTCGCAACAGGTGTTGCCCTTATTATATTGTGCGGCACTATTTTTTCATTGCAAGATATTTTAGCGACACAATTTGGTCTTTTTATTAGCGCAAATATATTTTATCCAAGCACGTTTGTTGTAATGGCAGCTATATTTTCAGGCAGTTTTATTGCCTGCTGTATTCCTGCATCAGCTGCTTTTTTAAAAGCTCAACAAAAGTAATGTCAACAAAGTATTAATCTTGCTGGGCTTTGGATTTCTTGGCCCGGTTAGATTCTATAGTGTGCCAATACTGCTGAAAGCCACTATTTTGAAAGGCCCAAAGTATCCAACGCACCAGTCTAAATGCAATCCAGGCAGACCAGATAAGCATTATTAAATGGTATACCCACAATGGCAAGTAATACAGGCTTGCCTGAGGTTGTACGCCAGCATAAGTAAAGTCTTGAAACCATTGCATAGTGTTACTGGTTGAATTATTGCCAGCTATTAACATATCTGGACTATTGAGCAGACTTAAAGGAATTGACACTAAAATAAAGCCAAGCACCCAAAGGCTTGATAAAGTAATCACAATAAAAATGAGATGAAGCTTCGTTTGCTGTACCGCCTGAATGGTTTGGTCTGCAAACCGCGACCACACTGCCAGACTAAAAAACCAAAGAGCTATAGGTATCATAGCGTAATGCCAAACTGTGGATACGCCAACACCTAAAACAATCCACCCGATCAAGCCAATTGGCATATTCAAGGCCCATTTTTTTTGCAGCCAAGTGAAGCCAATAGCGCCAACAATTATCATAATTAACACAGCCCAAAATATAACTGCAGGCCCAAGTGCTGGCCCAGAGATTGCCATCAACCACACCTTACTTGGACTGATAAGATTAATTTTTAAGTTAGCAATAGGCAAGCTGGAGGTAAACTTGGGCGAACTTAATTCTTGTAAACCAAATTCTTGTAAACCAAGTTGAGTAAAAAAATTAGCTTTATGATTGTCTTTGGTGCTGTGCTTTAATTCTTGCCATGAAATTTTTAACCTATGCTGGCCATTCATTAATGATACTTTTAATTGCGAGCTCCCCTGATTAAACACTTGATTGCCATCTAAGCGCACTTGCTTAATTTCTGCGGTATCACTGACACTGAATTGATAATCCCCAGGCTGAGTGGCGAGTACTTGCAGCGTTAAATCAAAGGTATTCAAACGATCCCCAGGGGTGACGTTCAATTGACCACTTTCAATCACCTGAGTCGCGCCTTGAGTTGCAATAGGTCGAGAGGCAGTTATATTAACTGCTTCACCAGGCCAAGGCTGCCAGGTTTTTGCCGCAGTAAAGCTGTTTTTTTGAGAACTTCTATCGGCGCTATTTGAATTTACAGGTTGTAGCTTAGCAAATGTAAAATGCCAATCAAAAGATGGCTTAACCTGCCAGGTTTCTACCCGATCAAATGATTCGCTAGCACTCAGCTGTAAATTAGCAGTTGGCTTTAATTGCGAACGCCACTGCAGCTGGCGAGTGTTACTGCCAAAAGTCACTTGAGCTGTTGTTTGATTAAATTGAATAGCTTCGCTATTAAGCAGCTCTGAGAGGGGTTGCTCACCTGGAATAAAATCAATAGTCATAGCAAACTTACCCCTAGCAGGTGCAAGCCTGGTCAAACGTGTTTCAACTTGCCATTGTTGACCTACTAGATTAATACTGCGTTCAATATGCACAAATGCTGGCGCTGGTGCTTGTAACTTATTGACCTGGTTGGACTTGTCTTGTTTGGCGGTGACCAACTCGGGAGTGAACACCAGTTGATCCCGCGCCATGCTGCCAGAGCTATGAGTTGAGCTCCAGCCATTTAATTGCACATCAACCTGCGGAATTGGCTGTGCAATATTTAATCGAAAATCTGCTTCGCCATTATCGAGTAATTGCCCCACTAGACGAATCCGATGTTGACCTGGAGGTATTAACATTGCAAAAGGTGCCACTAATGTATTATTAGCCTGCTTTTCATCCATCAGTACACTTGTAATATGCCATGCATCACTTGAAGGTAAAGCTAAGCCTTGCGGCGCTAAGCTACTGACCTGCAGATCAATTATTAATTGTTGATTATCTAAATTGACTCGTGCTTGGTTGATAAAAACACACTGTGGCACGCAATCTGGGGTTTGAGTTATTTGTGATTGCAGTTGTTCTAGTAAATAAGCTGGTGGAAAGTGAGCAGAGTCACTTATGGCAGCCTGGTGGGATTCACTAGTATCAGCTAGAACTTTTTGAGGTGATACTAGAGTACACAATCCTATTGATGCAACTAGGAAAATACCAATAATGGACGACAGAGTCGTGGCAGTATTACCTTGCAAATCACTTGGTGCCTTATTGGTGTTCTTCGTCAATAATTGGAGCCCTCGCCAATTAACTCCGCCATTTTTGATTATATAATGTATAAAACCACAGGCGAGTAATACAAAACTTAATAGGCTTAAAATCCGCCATGCTTTCATTGCAATTGGCGTTAAAAACCATAAATGTAAGCGTTCATCAGGTAATACCACCCCATCGCGCCATAGCTTGTAGTGTCGCCACTGCCATTGAGGCTGACCAATACCAGCTTGAATAAAATTACTCTCACTGGCTTGTTGTTGTGCAGGATTATATGCTTCTAGAGTTTGTGGTGAACTCATCATAAGGCTTGATTTCATGGCAGAATAGCTTATTTCATCTGCTTGAATGTCATTAGTAACTTGCGACGAACGGGATGATTGTAACTGACTTTCCCTAGCCGCTTTACCAGCTGGAGTTTGGTTGGCTATTGAGTCCTTTGGTTGAGCAATTGAATTAAAAGATTGCTCAACTGCTAATTGCGGATACAGTGTATAACGTAATTGTTCAACGCTATATGCGGAAAATTGAACCAGAAACACAAGACTTGAGAGTAATAAAACAATAACGCCTAGTGACTGTAATTTACCTTTGGTAAAACGCACAATACTAAAGCTTGCCAGTATAGAATACATAACACCTAATGGCGCTAACTGAGTTTGATAGTTGAGTATAAAGACAATGGCCACAGCAATAGCTAATTTAAAATTCATTAATTTATGCGTTAAAGCAATAATTAATAAACCTAAAAACACATCCCATAAATGCCATTGGCTCAACCAAGTATCATTGCTATCTGCGCCTTGAGCTGCCATTAAATGCCAACCAGGAGGTACTTGTAAATCAATATCGAGTGAATTCATTGGGGATTGCCAGCCAGTGAGCGGTAGCTCATGATGTACGCCTGCTTGATCCAAAGGGATTGTTGCAATACTTGTTAAATCAATATTTGATTCACGCAGTTCAACGCCTTGGGCTTTGTGTTGGTCTTGGGTGATTAATAGATGCTGTGGGTCTTGTGAATTTGGAGTCACTACACTGGCCCGTTGAAGATCAATATTTTGGGCTGCAGATAAACGCCAATCACGGCTCATTGCACCCTTGATTGCATCGACTGCTACATATGCATCAGCATTAAAATTTAACCATAATTTCTTATTCAATGATAAATCGTTATGCTTTGGGAGTACTTCCCCTTGATGTAATTGCCTAAGCTCTAAGGGGGCGTCTTGCATGCGATAAAATGGCAAGCTTCGCCATTGGCTGGGCGCTTTAATTTGTTGTGCATCTACAATTTGGCCTTTAACAGAGACTTGCCTTAATGTCGGTTGGTTTTTAAAAGCCCAATATTCTGTGGATAGACCCCATTTTGGGGTGTTTCTTAACGGCGCAGCAAACTTATTGTATTGCTGTTTAAACCGACTAAGATACTCAACCACAAAGCTGCCTTGTTTAACTTCAACAATCAGATCACCTTGATCATTGAGTCGCGCCGGTAAATTTGATATTAAATTTAGTGTTAAGGTATTATCAAGACTAATGGCTGGAATTTTAACTTCACGTACAGCCCCGCTCACATCAAGCTGAATATAAGTCGTTAGTTTTTGCGGGCGAGTATCTTCAAGTAATCTAAAAATACGTATTGATAAATGATTATTATCTTGATTGGTCGTTAAAGGCTGGGCTTGAGTTTTTAACTTGAGCCAATTGTTTTCCACTCGTGGTAATAAAGGTTGATCGTTATTAATTAATTCAATTAAACCGATATTTGCTGGTAGCTTCAGCCTATTTGGTGGTTCTTGCCATTTAAATTGCCCAGTAATGGTATGGCGACCTTTTAGTAGAGCAAGGCTTGGTTGGCCGTTGGTATTAATGACCGGGACTTGTTTATTATCCAATTGTACATTGCGCGGCCAATTCTGTAGCTGGCCAGGTAAAATGACCAGTTGATCAGAATAAGCTTGCAGCGCATAGTTAAATTGACCTTGGGTATTGGTAATATTAAGCTGCAAGGTTCCAGGCCATAAACACCTTTTTTTAACAGAGTTTTGCTGCACATCGTATGGGCAATTATAATCTTTGATTTGGTTTTCAACCCAAGGCAGCCAAGGTTTGAGACTGTTTGGCTGATACACATCATTGGCTTGATTGGCTGAATGAGCTAAAGGTGTTATGCCATATACATTAAAAGCATTAATTTCTTGCGCTAGGCAATGTTGTGTGGCTAATAATGAAATCACTAGCGTGGCGAGTAATATTACTGTCGAATAGCATGAATTTTTAACACATAACATGAAGAACACCTTGAACATTTTAGCTTTGAATGATCAAAAACTATAGAATTCTAAAGTATTAAGAATGTACCGAAAAATGCATTTTAACAAGGTAGGTTTAAAAAATGAAGAAATGACTGTTTTTTTTAGAGTTAACTCATAAAAAACAGCCACATAATTAAAGAACTTAAAGTACTGAAGTATGGCGAAATCGAGAACGTAAACCACGGTTAGTCATTCGATCACCAGAACCGTTAAAAAAGCCATAGGTTTTGCCGTATTTTCTACCATGTCTTTCGGATAAACTTTTTGGATGAAGTTTGTCTTTGGAATAAATGGCATCATCGTCTTTTGTGTCAAAAGATAACTTACGAACCACTCGTTGTTCTTCTAGAGTTTGTGCATTTGCTCCAGAACTAAGTGTAAGACCTACGCCTGCAATCGCAGTAACAGTAGTAATGAAACTTAATGGAATTAAAGCGACTTTTTTTATAGATTGTTTAGAAACTATTTTCGAAATTCTTCTCGAAATCATCGCATTTAAGCCATGTTTTTGGCTGTAACTTTTTTGGTTAGTCATATAAGTGACCTCCATCGTTGGCAGAAATTTATACTAACGAGTATCACTTTATCATTGAGGCTAGAATTTCGCGGTCTAACTTAAGTTATATTGTATATGTTCAGCCAAATAACGAATATGTGCCGGCCCTACTTCACAGCAGCCACCTATAATAGTCAAACCAGCAGCAAGCCACTCTTGTGCAAAGGCAGCATACAACTTAGGTGTAAGCTGAGTTCGCGCTTTTAATTCAGCTACAGTTCCTCCAGGGGCTAAGGCATCAACACTGACAAAACCATTAGCATAGGCACCTTTCAGGCCACTAAAGTGAGCCATTAATGGCAAAGCTTGCTGGATGGTCTCTGGGCTTGAACAGTTAATTAAAACACCGTCAACATTAATTCGGTTCATCTCGGTAATAGCTAAAGATAAGAGCTCACCGCCTCTAAGCTTTGGTACGTCCGATATATCATCTTGTAAAGTAAAGCTCACCCATACAGGTAAGCTTGTAGATTGTGCCGCACGAGCTGCAGCTGTTGCCTCATTAATACTTGACATAGTTTCACACAAGAATAAATCCACAGCGTGGCTTTGCAAGCTTACTAATTGTTGATAGCTTGCAAAACATTCATCGAAGTTTGGAGATACATCAGCTCTATAGCTTGCAACTAGAGGTGGCAAACAGCCTGCAATTTGTACTTTACCAGGCTTAACAATTGCCCGAGCTATTGCTTCTTGCCGGGCATTTTGGGCAGCTTGGATGGCACTGGCATATATTTTAGGCAGTAATTCTATGGCAGCATCTCGCGCTAGCCTTTGTGGAGTCGCGGTATAGGTATTCAGGGTAATAATTTCAGCGCCTGCTTGAATATATTCTAAATGCAGTTCTTCAACCAAGTGCGCCATATCAAGCATGACTTGGGTTGCCCATAAAGGAGTCGGCTTTAATCCACTTCTATGGATAAGTTCTTGCCCCATACTGCCATCTAATAGGTATAATTGAGTGTTTTTTTTACTTTCAAGGTTTACTGGGGTCATACATCCTCTTCCAAACGAAGTTATTGAACTAAAAATTCTTGCAAGAATATGATATCAGATAGACCATAGGCTGAAAAAAGAATTTAATCATTTAACAAGTTTAAATTGAGAAGTGATGATATTACAGAAATTTGGGCAGTATTAGGTTTGGTTTATATAATAAATAAATGGTAGCTACGAGTGGATTCGAACCACTGACCCTAGCATTATGAATGCTATGCTCTAACCAACTGAGCTACGTAGCCACAACCTGGAGGGAATTCTGCAGCTTTCTGATTGATATGTCAATAGTTTTTAACTTGATCTCTCTAAAATATCTAGAATACAAATTTACATTTAAATTGTTTAATCGCTCATTAAAATGTGCCAATATTGTCATCTCTATGGAACTATCCAAATTAGTTAATAACAAGAGAAACTTTATGAAGCTATCTGCAACCCTCTATTCCGTGGTTTTTCTAGCAACTCTATCTTTTTCTAGTACCGCAGCTGCATATAATGGCGCTGAAATTCAATCGCCTACCACAGATTATTTTAAGCCGCTTAAATCATACCGTGTTACCTGGCGCGCTAAGCCTGCCAGAGGCAACTGTACCATTACATTATTTTCTTTATTTAACTCACAAGAGCTATTCGGTGCTAACAGTAGTCAGACAAAATGGTCTGAAATTGCTTTTGAAACCTTTGGTGGCTCTGCGGCTAGTAGTAGCCTGAAAAGTTATCAAACCCAATATATAACTGCTACAGGGTTAGGCCCAGAACGCGGTAAACAACACATTAAAGAGCATACGAATCAAGCAACTGGATTTAATATATTTAAAAAAGGGTGGCATAATTTTACAATAGAGTGGTATAACGTCGAAGCTAAAAACGCCTATTTAGTCTATAAAATTGATGGCCAAGAGGTTCGCCGTGACTATTCAAAAGATATTGCAAAACTTTCATCGAAAATGAATATTCATTCAGGTGTATGGGTTTCTAAGCTTGATCACCCTTGGGCTTGTACTACTACAGCTGCTCGTGAAACAAGCCAAGCAGAATTGCGTTGGATCAAAATTGATCGAAAAGTTGGCAATAGATGGAAAAAAGAAGAAAAATTTGTAGCGCCCGTCTTACAGCGTCAATGGCCTGCATCTCAATGGGGTTTTAAAGCTTTTGATGGTCAATATACTCCTGATAATATCAAAGCTTCGAATATACGTTTAATTATGCAATTAACACCTTAATTTCTTTATTTCAATAATCTAATTTGCTTTATTAATAAGCTAAAAGATAACGTGCTATGTAATTAGCAAGCGGCTTAATTCTTTAAAGGTTAGCTTTCCTTTACCTAATTTAGCTAAAACTCCTTATAGAGTTACAAAATTAAACCCCTGGTTACCGGCAAAACAATATCATTGTGCAATACTTAAATTACATCCTTTTAAAACATTAAGGATTCTTTTAAATTTAAAACACAATGGATTACAAATGACCAAAAAAAATTCAATGGTTAAAACCATTTCACTGTCTAGTCTTTCAATAGCAATACTCGGGCTCTCTTCTATATTCTCAACTGCCCAGGCTGCTAATTGCCAAGTGACCAATGTTGATTCTTGGAACAATGGTTTCATAGTACAACGCATCAAAAACACATCAGGTCGTAACCTAAATGGTTGGCAAGTGGAATTAAAATTCAATAAAAATATTAAATTAACTAATTCTTGGAATGCCACTGGAGTAAAATCCACTTCTCGTTCAGTTATCTTGAGTAACGCTGGTTTTAATAAAGGCATAAATAACGGCAGCCCATTTAATGCAGGCTTTCAGGGCAATGGTAAAAATATTAAGGCTTCTGATATCTCTTGCAATATTACTTCCATAGGCCAATCCAGCAATAATTCCAGCAACAATAACGCCAATAATAATCAAGGCAAGGATAATTTTTACAAACGCTTTACTCTACCAGCTAAAATTCAAGCTGAACAATATTCTAAAGCATATGATACCTCACCAGGTAATTTTGGCTCAGCCTATCGTAAAGGAGACGTTGATATTGAGCGCACTAACGACAGAGGCAGTCAATATAATGTTGGCTGGATTGAAGCTGGTGAGTGGCTTGAGTATCCAATTCAAGTCAATTCACAAGATCGATTCGATGTCTATTTACGGGTTGCATCTAAACTCAATAGAATTAAAATACAATTTTTATTGGACGGTAAAGTCATTCGATCGAGCTTAGAGACTGCGAAGACAGGAGATTGGCAAAAATTCAAAGATATTAAATTCACGACTACTTTGCCTCAAGGTAACCATACAATACGAGTTAAATTCTTGTCGTCGAATACGAACATAAATTACATTCATATTGTCCCTGCATCGCAATCAAATAGTGGCGATCAAACTAAGCCTAAACCTGATCCTAAACCTAGCAATAATTCAAATGCATCCTCAAGCTCTGGTGAAGTTTTTCAAGGGACAAATCGTAATGGCAAAGAATTGGGCCGAATGAGATTTAATGGCCACACCTTCGCCCATGCTATGTGGGCTTACGGCTCTGGATTTATGAATGATAAGCAAGCTCAGCAAGATTTGGCATATTACGTTAATAAAGCCAAAGCAGCTAATAAAGTGGCCCAGGTAGTTGTTTATGGTTTAGGCGATATTAATGGCGGTTCTGCACAGCGTGTTTCGAGTTACGCAGACTATATAGCTTTAGTTTCATCAATTATTGGTAATGCTCCTGCAGAACTTTATTTTGAGCCAGATTTATTAGGTCTGCATGAAAAAGAATTAAACTCATCCATGATTCTTAATGGTGTAAGGTATTTGCAAAATAATAATCCAAATGCGCAAATTTTTATAGATACTACCCACTCAAATTGGAAAACCAATCTCTCAAGTTATATTAATGCCTACAAAAAACTTAAAAATTATGGTGCTGATGGCTTCTTAGGCAATGCTTCGAATTATCGCCCAACCTATGAGCATGCTGCTTGGACTAAACGGGAATTGCACAGTGTATTTGGGAACTCAATGAGATACATTATTGATACAAGCAGAAATGGCGCCTCACCGGTACCACAGGGTGTAATCAATGGCGAATGGGCTGATATCAAAGGCGCTGGTATTGGCGCTAAAGCTGGCGGCTCTATGAATTACCAGGGTATGAAACTTGAATTTAGACACGTTAAACCCATTAATGAAGCCGATCTCTACCCATCGCCTGGTGCTGAAGTATCCAATGCAAGATTGCAGGAGTTGTTTAGAAATTCACCTTATAAATAACTTTTCAAAACTTTTCAAAACCTTTAACCAGTCTTTTGATATAAGATTAAAAGTCGCCAACTCCAGAATTATATGAATAAACTTCTGGAGTTGGCGACTTTTTTAGTTTAAAATTTTGCCATGAAAAATAAAATACCCCAGCCAAAATTACCCTGTTATTGCCAATCTGGCCTCGCTTATGGCGTGTGTTGTGGTCAATATATTCATGGATTAGCTAGAGCACCAACTGCACAAGCACTGATGCGGTCGCGTTATTCAGCAAACTGCCGCAAAGCCTATAAATATCTTATGCAAACTTGGTACGCCCAAACCCGCCCAGCCAAACTTGATACTAAAGGCCAGGTTGAGTGGAATGGGCTTGAGATTATTGCCACCAATCAAGATGATATTCACGCCTGGGTTGAATTCAAAGCATCTTACATGCACCGAGTAGCTCATGGCAGTCATGAACACTCGCATGCTCACATAATGCATGAAAAAAGCCGCTTTATTTTGGACGATAATCAATGGTTTTACATTGACGGTGAAATATTATCGCGCAGCGCCTGCGGGCACGCTGGCTGATATTATAGGTTCGCCCTGGCCTGGTTTTGAATAATCACATACTCCATCTGGGAATATTTCATTCAGCTGTTGAATATGTGCTTGCATGTCTTTATCGCCATAAAAACCTCGGTTTATGGCTTCTTTTACTGGTATTAATTGGCACTTAAACGTTAGATCGCGAATATCCTCACCAGCAATTTGACGGCTTGAGTGGAAATTAGGCATTTTTTTCATGCAAGCGCCCTGTTGTTGATTATTCCACTGGCCATCCCAAACGCCTTTACCCTCGGCAATAGTCTTACCTTGATCATCAAGGCATGTATCCTGCAAAGATTGCGGCTTAGCTGCCACAAGGCTTAGCTCTGGGTTCGCCAGCATATTGAGCATCCATTCATCAATTTTGTTAAAAGCAAATTCTGTGGGATCAAATGGTTGTTCCGCCATAATAATCACTTGATGATCTGCGTTGCCTTGACGATCAATAATGCGTTGCCTGGAAGTAAAGGATGCAAATGAGTGGTGCATATCTTGAATTGGATCAACATAATGACGGATATCAATAATGGGAATAGCGCCTTCGCCTGTATATACCATGCCTGATTTAAAAGCCCCTTGAATTGCAGCAGGATCAGCTGCTAAGCGCGGCGCAGGCTGACTGCCTTTACTCTTACGAATATTTTGTGAGCTCCAAATATTGAGCTCCGAAAGTTTATCTTTGTCGCCAGAAAACTTCCAAAATCGAGCCACTTGCATTTCATGTTGTGGTCGCCAACTGCCTACATGAAAATTAATATCTATAAAATCTTCTGCAGATATATCACCGTTTTTTAGCGCCGTTAAGCCGTATTGAACACCAACATTATCCCAAAGTGAATTGGCAAAACCATATTTATCCGTGCCATAAAATTGCACTAAGTTTTGCCAATGCGACCAATCTGTATTGCGCCAAACATCTTTACTGTAGCGGTGATAATAATGAGTATATCGTGGGTTATGCGCCACTTGACCGGCACCACGCCAACCAAGTACGCACTCACCCACGCCTCTTGGACGGGTTGGGAAATAGCCATTCATTAATTTAGACCATTGATAAATTCGACGATACTCATGCTCTTCGACATTACGCGCACTCAGGCCTTCTATTAGTGTTCGGTTTTGCCACTTATCCCAGCGAACATCATCGCGGTCATCAATTTCGAAATAACGCTCTAATAAATCACAGTCCAGGGCATAAATTGTTTGGCTGACCATATCCGGATAAGAATATTGTGGGATAGCGGCATCAATAACGCCCGGTGCATTTTGCGCCAGTAAATATTGTTGAATACCACCACCAGAAGCGCCCAACCCAACCGTATACAATGGTTTACCATAAAGCGCGGTAAATTGGCGCTTTAAACGTAAGGCAATTTCTTCTGACTCCCAAATATTATAATGATTAGAAGTTTGCAAACCTGAGGAATAGAGCAACGCATAACCGGTTTTGAGCTGTTCATATCTTGATTCAGCCATACTAATAGGATTAGTATTACCTTGCTTAAAGCCAACGCCAACGCCGCCACGCATTTGCACAATTAAACGCTGATTCCAAGCGGTCGGTAAAGGTTGTGATAGGGTTTCATGAGGTGCTTTAATGGTCAACACAGTATATATGTAGCGATTAAGAGTACCAACTTCAACCCGTAGAATAAAAGGTAAAGTGCGATCGTTCACTTGAATTTTTTCAATTGTCCCTAAATCAATTGCGCTATTATACGGTTGAAATTCTTTTGTGCCTTTCACATTATACCAATAACTAGCGCTGGTTCTTACGGAGCAATCTTGGCTGTAGCCGGCAATTTTTTTGGTTTTTTTGCCATTTTTCATCTCAAATACTGGTACACCATAACCAGATTCATTATCAATTAACGGTTGACCTAAGCCAGACTCCTCTGTTTGACATAAAAATGGGTAATGCAATGGTCCAGAAAAATAAGGCTCTATTGGCCCTATATCACCCACACGAATAGGATATTGAAATGGGTCTAAAGGTCGCTCAAGATCACGAGGGTATGGCCCTGCATAAGGCTTAACATTTTTGTGTCGGTCGCTACTCCCTGGCGGCACTCCAACCACTTGCGCTTCGTTAGCTTTGGGCACTTGGCGACCAATATCTAATAAACTGGTACAACCACTGAATTGAATAATGAAGATCAACACTAACCAGAGTTTTGGCCTACTACTTTGCATACACTTCATCCTTGATACTGATCACTTGCAAGATTAGATTTATTAATTCGCCTAAACCAGGCGATAAATATTTAAAATAAATATATTCTTATAAGTATATAAGGCCTTAAAAAGTATGCTTAAAAAAACGGCGTTAATTTTAATTTATGATAAGATGCGCCCAATCATTTAAGCTAAAACATATCAAACGGGAATTTAAGATTAATGAGTAAAGATCAACTCTATAAAGATTTCAAAGGCCACATAGCGCCTTTTGCGTTTGACGATAAAGTCGTGCCGGTGTTTCAAGATATGATTCAACGCTCGGTTCCAGGATATCTGGCAAGTATTGATACTGCCCTTCTGCTGGCACAAAAAGTTATTCAACCTCATGATTTGGTGTATGACCTTGGTTGCTCCTTGGGTGCAACCAGCCTAGCATTGAGCCAATCCACTCATTTGCCGCCTTTTAAAATTATAGGTGTTGATCAGTCAGCAGCTATGATCAACCAATTAAAATCAACCTTAGACACCCTACTGCCAAAGACTCAATCACCTGCGCCACAAACTACCACTATTGAGCTATTACTGGCGGACATTAACCATATAAAGTTTCAACCTCATCGTCTGTCAATACTTAATTTTGTGGTGCAATTTATTGCCCAACCCAATCGACAAGAGCTACTCAAATCTATTTTTGATCAGCTCCTGCCTGGTGGATGCTTATTACTTTCAGAAAAGATTGCTGTTCTCGATAGTCAACAAGCGGATATTATTCGCGAATTACATGAAAACTTTAAAGCTTTACATGGGTATACGCAGATTGAAATTCATAACAAACGCGAAGCTTTAGTTAATGTACTCACCCCTGAAACGGTGCAAACTCATATTGATCGGCTTAAAACTGTAGGTTTTCAACAAGTATTTGTGGCCACCCAACACCTTAATTTTGTTTCGCTGGTAGCTTTTAAATCATGAACTCACCTCCTCCCCAAACTCAGCCTCAGCCAAGCTTGCCTAAAGGCGTGAAACAGAGCCAATTAAGGCAGCCTCAACTGAAAAGTTTGCGGCAAGCTTGGCTAAATAATTACAGCTTCCAAGCCAAGCAAACGCCAGGTTTTGTAACGCCAGCAATTATTCAAGAGCTCGTTAATTTTTGTGATCAACCACCAGCCCATGGCTTATTAGACCGTTGGCTTGATGGAATTGATCAATTCCATCAAGCCGTATCACAACAAGATTATACAATTCAAACTGTTTGTAGTGAGTCAGCAGTCGGGCTTAAATTAGATGGTAAAGATCAAAGGCTCAGCGCAACAACCATTGTCCTACGCCAGCAGATGCTTAAAAGCCTTTGCCCATGGCGCAAAGGGCCATTTCATTTTTTTGGACAAACCCTTGATGCAGAATGGCGTTCAAATTTAAAATATGACCGCCTTAAGCGCTTTGGGCCGACAGTTGAAGATAAAACTTTACTTGATATTGGCAGTGGCAATGGCTATTACGGTTATCGATTACTAGCTGATGGTGCGCGATATATAATGGGCGTTGACCCCTCGCAATTATTTTGGTGTCAATCTCTTATTATGAAACGTTTTATGCCAGACTTACCTATTGATATTTTACCTATTGCCGGTGAGCCTTTAGGTAATTTGAGCCCAAATAAGCATTTTTCATTTGATTGCGTGCTGTCTATGGGAGTGCTTTACCATCGCAAAGCACCTATTGATCACCTTAAACTTATGAAGCAACTTGTGAATAGAGATGGTCAGATTGTATTAGAAACATTAGTACTTAATGGTGCAAAAGATCAAATACTCTGCCCACAAGATACCTATGCTGGCATGGCTAATGTGTACACAATACCAAGTATTGGCGTATTAACCAGCTGGTTAGAACAGGCAGGGTTTACTCAGATTGAGTGTGTTTCACTGGCTTATACGGGGCTTAATGAACAACGTTTGACTGAATGGATTGCAACCCATTCTTTGGAAGATTTTTTATCAGCCGACCAGCAGCGCACTAAGGAAGGCTACCAATTACCCTGGCGAGCTATGCTAACCGCCAAGCGAAAAGATTAATTGTGGCAGTGAGAGAGGGATTCGAACCCTCGATACGCTATTAACGTATACACGCTTTCCAGGCGTGCTCCTTCAGCCACTCGGACACCTCACCAAAGATGGTTATATTACTCTATAAGTGCAAAAGCCGCAAGAGTATGAACATTTTAACTTATAAAACAAGTCTTAAAGCTCGACACTGGCGGTCTTTATCGATACCATGACCAACTCATCACATCTCTAACTAGTCGAGGTCGGAATTGATTTCTGCAGCTAACGTTACAATGCAATTTGGCGCTAAGCCACTTTTTGAAAATATCTCAGTTAAATTTGGCAACGGCAACCGCTATGGCCTTATAGGTGCCAATGGGTGTGGTAAGTCTACTTTTATGAAAATTTTAAGTGGCGAACTTAACCCTACAGCTGGTAATGTCTCATTAAATCCTAACCAACAGCGGGTAGGCACCTTAAGCCAAAACCAGTTTGCTTTTGAAGACTATTCATTGCTTGATACGGTAATGATGGGGCATCAAGCCTTTTGGCAGGTGAGCCAAGCTCGGGATGAAATATATAATAAGCCAGAAATGACTGAAGCAGATGGCCTTAAAGTTGCTGAATTAGAGAACGAATTTGCAGAAATGGATGGCTATACCGCTCACAGTCGAGCTGGTGAGCTGTTGTTAAGTGCGGGTATTGAAGAGTCTTTACATTCTGGCCCAATGAGTGAAATTGCCCCTGGGCGCAAGCTGCGGGTATTGTTAGTTCAAGCTTTATTTTCTGATCCAGATATATTATTACTTGATGAGCCTACCAATAACTTAGATATCACCACTATCAGCTGGCTTGAGCAGATGCTTATCCAACGCCAATCTACCATGATCATTATTTCTCATGATCGTCACTTTTTAAACTCGGTGTGTACTCATATTGCAGATATCGACTTTGGTGAACTAAGGCTCTACCCAGGTAACTATGATGATTTCATGATTGCTTCAACTCAGGCCCGTGAATTATTACACAATGAAAACGCCAAGAAAAAAGCACAAATTGCTGATTTACAACAGTTTGTGAGCCGTTTTTCAGCCAATGCTTCGAAAGCCAAACAAGCTACTTCCAGGGCTAAACAAATTGAAAAAATTCAACTCAATGATATTAAGCCTTCCAGCCGCTTAACGCCACATATTCGCTTTGAGCAAAATACTAAACTTCATCGTCAAGCACTAACTATTGAACATCTAAGCCATTGGTTTGAAGATAACGTGCTATTCAAACAAGCTGAGCTTTTATTAGAAGCTGGCAGCCGAATTGCCATTATTGGTGAAAATGGTGCTGGTAAGTCTACTTTACTTAAAATTTTGATGGATCATCTATCACCTGAGCAAGGTGCATTCAAATGGTCGGAAAATGCAACTTTAGGCTATTGCCCACAAGATACGCATACAGAATTTAAAGATGGCATCACACTGTTTGATTGGATGAGCCAATGGCGTGACCCAAAGCAAGATGATCAGTTTGTACGTGGTATTTTAGGCCGGCTGTTATTTTCAGCAGATGACTTTTATAAAAAAGCGAGTGTTTGCTCGGGTGGTGAAAAAAACCGCTTACTCTTTGGCCGTTTTATGATGCAAAACCCAAATGTTTTATTAATGGACGAGCCAACTAACCACTTAGATATGGAAGCTATTGAAGCCTTGAACACGGCTTTAGAGCATTATCCTGGCACCCTACTCTTTGTGAGCCATGATCGAGAGTTTGTTTCGTCATTGGCAACCCATGTGTTAGAAATTAAAAATGAACGCTGCATTACTTTTGCTGGCACCTATGAGGAATATGTTCAAAGGTAAGTAGCAAATGAGCCTTAATTAACAACATTGATCACCCAAAAAGCCCCAAAATATTGACTCTATTTTGGGGCTTTTTTTTGTGTTAGTTTTAAGTATTAAATTATTAAGGTTGTACAGTAAAGAATTGCTCTGCCACAGTTTCGCCTTGCGGATTAACCGCAGCTACGCGCCATTGGCCAAGAGTGTTTTGCGTGATCAATTTATTGGTAGTTGCTCGCCAGCTTGAACTGCCAACATTGACATCCACTTTGGCGACTAACTCATTATTATAAAACCATTGATGAGAAAGTTGTTGATCGCTTGAGTTAGTAATTTCGGTAAACCAAAATACTCTTGAGTTCGGCCGGCCATTTAAAGAAACCACACCATCAGTATAAACTCCGATTGGCTCATAGTTTCTCACGCCACTTGATAAGTTAGACCGAGCAATAATAGAGTCATCATATACCACTAAACGTTGCTCTTCGCTAGCAGAAGCAAGCGGGGATCTATTAGATGAACCACTGCTATTTGGCCGAGTGACCCCTTGGCTTTCACCTGTGGCAGCAGTGTCCGTAGAGTTGTTAGCCGAGCCAGTATTAGCAGCTGCAGGAGATGATTGGCTTGGTGGGTTTTCAGCATCTAAACGTGAAGATAACTCCATTGCTGGTTGTTCTGGAGCCGTCATGGGTTCACCGGCATTTGATGGTTCAAGCGGCTCTGGTGAGCTCATTTTTTCTTGTGCTTGAGCAGCATTTTTGTCATTGACTGGCGCGCTAAAACCTTGATCAACCACATCAGTGGCTTGTTCACCGTCATCTACTGAATTTGCGCTTGGGGCATTTTCATTGGAATTTTTGTTTTGCGCACGATCCTCTTGAATCGACTCGCCTTGAGATAGCTCAAGTGGGTCTACCGGTGAGCCGCTCATTAGATAGGCGCCCCAACCAAATACTGTGAGCACCAATAAAATCACAATAATGGCCATTAAAATTCGATCATAATGGTATTCATAACCAGATGATTCCATATCGGAGCCATATGAGGCTTGACGGGCTTGTGCTTTATATTTTTGTTTTTCAATGGCATTACCAAAAGACTCAGTATCGTAACCCGCCTCAGTAGCGTGACGACGAGACCTTTCAATTGCATCTGGGCTTGCAGTGGAGGCATGTAAGAGGTCTTCACTTGAAACTGACGCATGATCAATAGTGGGTTCTATTTTAAAATCCTGATTGGTTTGCTTATCGTTTGATTGAGTTGTTTGAGTCATGCCCGCATCCTATGCTACTTGTCAGTAAGTCAATTAAGTTGTGCTTTAGGATCTTTGTCCATTTATTCAAAGCTCGATTGCTAAATGCCCAATATTGCAAACCGTTACAATGAATATATGAAGTTAAAGCCGTGCATTAAGTAACTGATCAGTTGCAATAACTCAATCTCAGTTACTAGAGCACTCCAAAGCCGAATACTACCTAAGATAACAAAGCTCGCCGCTGATCACAAGAAGTTATCATAGACTTTGTAATTAAAGTATGGCTGTGAGTCAATTTATGTTAAGGGGCTAAGAACATGATAAGTAAATAGCATGTCCTTTGAGGGCGATCTTACGGCTAGGTTGCTTGACTTTTCTCATCTGAGTAAATTTGCAGGTGGATTATTGGGAAAGCTGTTCGAGTAAATCGTTAAGTGATTCGTCTTCGGGCTTTGAACTGGGTTTAAAGTCTTCTTTTGAGCGTGATCTTGTTGAGCTTCCTGGATTAGAAATTTCTTCTAATGCAGTTATAAGTTGGGTAACCGAGGAAATATTAGCCGAGCTATCCACGTTGGCGGCATAAAATTTTAGATGTCTCTCAGCTAAGGTTAAATAAGTCATTGATAAATTATACTGCGCTCGGGTATGTTGTGGTGATAGTTCAATCACCTGCTCATAATAATTACGCGCTTCTTTCCAGTTTTGGGAGCGAAATTCGATATTCCCCACTCGATAAAGAGCTTTAACATTTTTAGGATCAGTTTGTAAAATTTTCTTATACAATCTCGATGCCTCGGAATAATTACGGGTTTGATATTGTACTTCAGCTGATTGTAACTCGAGCTGTAAATTATCCACATCCATACTCATTACTGGCTCTTCTTTTGGAGCTTGTTTTTTCTTAACGTAAGAACCCGTACAGCCATACAGGCTCATACAGCTCATTAAAACGATTAATATCACACAATGTTTCATTGATTAGATACTCCTTCTTGTAACCAAACTAATTTTGCTTCTGAACGAATCGCTAATGGGTGGGCATTAGGTACAATTTGCATGACTAATTGAAATAAACGGGCCGCTTCTGCTGGATCTGAATTCATTTTATTTTCTGCTTGTTCAAAGTAACGGCTCGCTTTTGACATAAGTCCATCTATATTTTCCTGAAACTCACCAGCTGGGCGCAATGAAACTAATTTTTGATACAGCCCCATTGCTTGCACAATATCACCACCTTTCTCAGCTCTTTGAGCTTTCTCAAAGGTAGACTCTACTGCATAATCAGAAATAGCTGCTGCATAACGTGAGGTTTCGCTAATATTAAGTAAAGTTCGCTCTGAGCTAATGAATTTTGACCAAAGCCTAAACGCTGATTCACGATTACCAGCTTCATAGCTTCTTAAGCCTTCCTCATAGTCATCGCGTAAAGTTGAAAATAGTTGGTACTTTTCTGCTAATTGTCTTTTTAAGGATGAATTAATTCGACGAGATTCTGCTAATTCTTGAATTCCATACAAATCTTTTGCAAAATTTTCGCCAGTTATATAAGCCGTTTCAATTCGCTCAATTAAAGCTAAAGCTTTACTACGAATATTAGCAACCTGCTCTTCTTGGCGGCGTTGGCTTGCCATTTCTGCTTCTTCCGCTCTTAATTGTTCTTCGCGTGCAGCTCGTTCGGCTTCGAGTCGCATACGTTGTTCGGTCGCTTTTTTACGCTGTTGTTCGGCACGCACTTCTTGAGGTGATCGAGCTTCTAAATTAGGTTGTTCAATTAAAGAATCTGATGATTCATCAGCGTAATTTTCAGAATCAGCTGATTGTGTCTCCATGGTCCAATCATTAGAAGTCTGGGTCATAATACCACCCATCTCTTGGGTTTGGAGCTCGGATTGGGGTGGAAATGTTTGAGCTAGGTCACCGCCAGCTTCTTCAGCAAAATTATCCCAAATAATAAACCCCACTGTGACTAATATAATAAGTGCCACTAGGCCAAAATTAAGCTTCACCAACCAATCAATACTCTTAGGCTCATCCTCTGCCTGTGGTTGATATTGCAATACAGATTCCTGGCTCAACCGAGTTTGAGTTAAATCTGCCGATGATTTCTGCGAGGCATGTTTTGGTTTTTTGGCATTAGTATCGGTAAAAAAGCTTAATTTGTAGCGACCAAATTGAATAACATCTGCATCGTTTAAGCGCACTTGAGGTAATGGTGTGCCGTTTACTTTAATGCCATTAAGGCTATCTAAATCACGAATTACAAAATGACCATCGCCGTAGGTTAACTCTGCATGTTTTCGACTCACCCCTTTGACTTGGACAACTAAATCACATTCACTAGAGCGACCAATAATAAAAGGTGTTCTTTTGACATGAAAAATCCGACCTTTTTCATCAGAAAAATAGGTATTAGGCAGCTCTTTAACTGCTTCATCCATAATAACTTCAGTATGCTCATCTTCAAAAGCCAAAGGGGGTTTTGAATATGAGTCACTGACCAAGTCACCTAAATAAGAACCAAATAAATCGCCATCGTTATCATTTTGATTTGTATCTCTGTTTGTAGTGGACGTGTTTTGGGAGCTTTGTTCCATATCTTTTAAACCAGAGCTTAAGTTCTGGTAGGATTTAGATTTTTTTATCTGCTTGGTTTCAGGCAGACTAATTTTTGCACGCATGGCTTTTTCTGCTAAAGGTATATTAGCCATTTTTTCTTGGGACACTTGTCGATATGGATTTTGTTGCGCAATACTTAAAGGCACACTCACCGAGCCTTTATTAGCTTCAGCAGATGAGGAATCTTTAGACTGTGTGTTTTTTCTAGAGCCTAGGGAATTATCTGGCGACAACTTACCACCAAAGAGCTCATCCAAAGCATCATCAAAGTTTTCTTCGTCAGACATCAAACGACCTATTGCGTTAGTTTATCGAATATTTGCGTATGTGCATCCAGTACGCCACTCTTTTAACATTAGCAAACAAAATACTATTAATAAATTTTTTAATGCAGAGATTCATTATGATCATGCAACAAACAGTCTACAATATGTATTTTAGCTAAAATATGTTTAAAAAAGGGCTCATTAACCCATCCTCAGGGGTATGTGTGGCGAGAGCATAATCCATGAGTCATACTCTGAATGCAAGTATTAAATAATTTATGAGTAAACTTCACAAATAATTTAAAATTACATATAAAGGCGATATATATTGAATGGTAAATGTAAACAATGAGTGACAGCATTATTGAAATACAAGGTAAAATGTACAAATTAAGCCCTTTTAAAGAAGGCGGAATTTGTAAAATTTTTAAAGGCATGCCTGAAAGAAGACACCTGCCCCTGCTCGCTATTAAAACAATTCGCGATAAATGGGTACATCACGATAAGGTGCGCTCGCAGTTTCATATAGAAACCAAAATTGTTAAAGATTTTGACGATATACGCCTACCTCATTATGCGGGCAGAGGCATGTTAAATTCTGTGCCCTTTTATGCCTATCATTTTGTAGAGGGCACACAGGTCATTAACCTATCACAGCGGCCTGATTTATATCCACCTGATCTTATATCAAGTCTTGCTTTACGCATGGTCATTCAATTATTCGAAACTCTTGAGTATATCCATGAAAAAATGAATCCTGTAGTGCATGGCGACATTAGCTCAGAGAATGTAGTCATTAACCCATCACAGCAACTTTTTTTAATCGATTTTGGCTGTGCGCACCCATTGAATCAATCGATAGACAATCGTTCTTGGGTTGGTAAGCCTTCTTTTTTATCGCCAGAACAGGCCCAAGGTAAGATATGGGATCAGCGCAGCGACTTATATCAGGTTGGTATTTTATATTATGAATTGGTAACTCGTGTCAGATGGAATACAGGTAAAGACACTCGCGAAAAACACTTATTTGCCGCATCAGCGCCAAGGCCTAAATTAGATTTTTTAGCCCATAAAGTGCATATAAGTTTATCTATGATCTTTGCCAAGGTATTGCATCCAGACCCTAAATCACGTTTTCAGACAGCTGCACAAGTGTTGCGAGCTTTATATGCCGCCAAGTGTTATGAACAAAGAGATCGGTTAATGCAAAGCTCCCGCTCACATCAGATTAAAAGTGTTGCCGCTTCAACCCCGAAGGATTCCGTCCTCTAATTCGCAAGCAAGTCCTTTTTTACCTCTGGGCTCATAACAAGTGCCACTACCTTTTATTTTATTATTTTTAAATGTGCCAGTAAAGCGGGTGCCGTCAGACCATTTCATCTCGCCAGAGCCATGCATAAGCCCTTGGACAAAGTTACCCGTATATTTGCGGCCGTCTGACCATAGGTAAGCTCCCTGGCCTTGTCTTACGCCTTGCTTAAAGGTGCCTTGATATTGACTACCATCTACATAATACATAGTGCCTTGGCCGTGTTGCACGTTATTATCATATTCACCAATAAATTTCTCACCACTAGGCCATATTTCTTCCGCCTTGCCACTACGAATGCCTTGTACAAACTGGCCCACATAGACTTGGCCGTCTTGCCAACGATAAGTTCCCTGACCATGAGGTTTGTTATCACGAATTTCACCAAGATAAGTGTCGCCATTTTGAAAATTAATTTCACCTTTATCTCGCACCATGCCTTGGGTAAATAGACCAGAAACTTGAGTTTTGTCAGCTAAAGTTAAAGTTCCCTGACCGCCTGGCTGGTCATCTTCAAAAGCACCTTGATATACTTGACCATCTGCAAATTTATAAAGACCATCGCCTTGACGAATACCTTGCTCATACTGCCCTTTATAAGTGCTGCCATCACTCCAAAAATACTGGCCTTCACCAGAAAAATAACCAGCAACCCATTGGCCAATATAACGGTCACCATTGGCAAAACTCATTTCACCTTGACCGTGCATTTCGTTATTTTGCCACTCACCGGTATATTCATCGCCGGACTCCCATAATAAGTGACCTTCACCATGGCGCTCTTCTTGTTTTAAATCGCCATCATATGAGCCGGACAAAGAACGTCGTACTGGTGTTGCCGCTTGGAAGGTTTGCGAGACCGCAGCTGAATCTGTGGATAGGGAGTCTAAATCTGCGGGATCTTGCGAAAAATCACTGCAGCCTGTTACGACTAAACTCATGAAAAGTAAAGCGGTAGTGTTACGCAAGACGAGTCTTGTCGCATAAGATTGATTACAGATATTATTTTTTGTCACGAAAAATCCTTGTACTTAATCACCTGTGCGGATTAATAAATTTTTTCCTTCTGGTTAATAATAGACGACTGTGAGCTAAACAGCTGCGCCCTGGAATTGAGTTGAGTTATTTTGGGCTCTGGCAACACCAAAAGTATAGAAGGCACCAGCAACAGAGTCACCAAACTAGCTAAAGTTATACCAGCTGCCAATGATAAAGCCATAGGCTTTAAAAATTGTGATTGTACTGAAGTTTCAATGATTAGGGGCAAGAGGCCAACAACAGTTGTCACAGTTGTTAAAATAACTGGACGACTTCTACTCACAACCGCCCCCACAATAGCGCGATATTTATCGCCTTCCCTTTTGAGTAACTCTTGATAGCGATCTACCAACACTAAGTTATCATTGACCACCACACCGGCAACTGCAAAAGCCCCAATTAAGGAATACAAAGTAATAGGTATGGCTAATACAAAGTGGCCTATAAAAGCCCCCACTGCGCCAAAAGGCACAGCACAAAGAATAACTAAAGGTTTTATATAGGAGCTTTGTAAAGCAGCCATTAGTCCGTACATTAAAATGAGTGCAAAAGCAAAACTAATCAACAGATAACGTTCTATAATAACTTTTTCGGTTTGAAACTGAGTTAAATCCAAGCTAACAGCTGGCCATTGTTGTTTAAGTAATTGCTCAATCTCTGCTAGCTGTTGATCGCTTTGCGCTAAATCAATACCATCCATTTGTACAAGCATACTGGGGCGACCCTGGCGGCGATTTAACTGGGCGGCTTGATTGGTCATTTGAATATTAGCCAGGCTTTTTAGTGGCATCACTTGCGGTGTGGCACTGTTTTGCGTACCTACTTGCACCAGCATACGCTCTAATGCACTAATAGAAGATCTTAGATTTTCAGGCAGAGCCAAGGTGACTGCTGTCTTACCTTCTGGACTATTGATGGTAAACATCTCGCTTGGCTCAAAGGCAAGCCGAATCTGGCCTGCTAACTCTTGACTACTTACCCCTTGTGCAATACCAAAGCGATTTAAGGTGACCAGTACATGAGGTTCATCAAAAGCTTCAGCAGTCATGGTGAGATCTGTATTTTGCGTTAGCAACTGGCGTTTAAGACCATTATAAGCATCATTTAATGCTTGCCGATTATTACTCTGTAAACGAAATTCAAAAATATCCGGTGTGTTATTAAGCGTGGTCTGCATATCAATGCGAGCCACACCTGGCATGCTCGGTAATAAGGACTTCCACACCTTGCCAACTGCTTCGGCGCTTACCTCTCGCTGAGCCGAGGTAGACATCTCCACAGCAACACTACCTTGAGCCTTAGCTTGTGGCTTAGAGCTTGAGCGAAATCTCAGTACATGAGCAATTGACGGCACAGCATATTGCTGTGGATCCGCCTGTAAGGCTAATGCGGTTGACTCAAGCGTATCCATGGCATGGTTAAAGTCTTTCGTTGATGATCCTGGTACCATGGTCAAATGAGCAGAAGCCACATCAGATTCAATTTTGGCAAAAAATACATAATCCACCCGACCGCTAATGGCTAAACCAATCACAACCAACAGCAAGGCACCAGCCAAACTAATAACAGACCATGGATTTCTTAAAATTTTAACAGTGATTGGTTGTATCCATGAGGATGTACTCGCAGGTCGCTGAGTGATCTTATTATTACTCGCTTTAGAGGCAAGATGCGCTGGTAAAATAAGTAAAGATTCAATAAGTGAAAACATTAACGCCGCTATAACCACCACAGGTATAGACCTTAACATTCGGCCTTCGTCACCAGGCAAAAACAATAGTGGCGCAAACATTATGATAGTGGTCAATACGGCGATAATCACAGGCTTAGCCACCTGACGTGTGCCAAAAACAGCTGCTGCCGTTGGGCTATATCCTTTAGCTTGTAGGGAATGGATACTCTCGCCGACAATAATTGCATCATCAACCAAGATGCCCAATACCAGTAAAAAAGCAAACTGCGACACCATATTCAAGCTATTACCTGAAAGCCAAAGCACCCCTAGCGCCCCCAAAAATGCAACAGGAATACCTAAACTGACCCAAAAACCTACCCGAAACTTCAAACTGAGGGTTAAAATAACTAACAAAATAGCCAGACCTATAACGCCATTCTCTTGCAGTAATAAGCTTCTACTTTTATAGTATTTAGCCATGTTTTGCCATATTTTAAGCTCAACCCCTTGCGGTAAACTGTGCTGAGCTTTGGCTAAATAACCTTGTAAAGCAGCATCTACATCAAGCAAACCTGCATGATTGTTATTATGCACTGATAAAATAACTGCCGCTTGATCATCCATTCGATGAGCAGTGTTTTTGGCGCTGGCTGCAATATGCGCCACATCGCCAAGTTTAAGCTCACCGCCAGATGGATAGACTCGTAATACTAAAGATTCTAAATCTATGCCTTGCGGCAACTGGTCGGCTAACTGGTGGTCCCGAGTAATTATTGGTATATCGCCAGCTTGACCACCAATAACGCCAACGTTGAGCTGTTGATAATAACGTTTTAGGGTTTGCGATATCTCGATGGCTGAAATAGAATATTGTTGCAACAGCACTGGATCGAGCACAATTTGGGTTTCAGCAGAGTTTGGTTGAAAAAAATCCACGCTGCCAATGGCGGGTAAACTTTCTAAATCTTCTTTCACCTGTCGGCCAATAACTTTAAGATCTCGATGATTAAAATCACCACTTACCGCTAATAATGCTACCGCTGGCTCAATATTAATTTGCTGTACAGATGGGTTACCGCTATCCGGTGGGCGCTCAATGCCCTCCAGCATAGAGCGAATATCTGCCTTGATTTTCCATTGATCAGCAGAGCTGGCCGGCGACATAATAATTTGCATATTAATTGTGCCATGACTGATCTGGGTTGTTACCTCCTCTACGCCCTTAATAGATAAAATGCGCTGCTCAAGCTCAACCACACCAGACTCTTCAATAGCATCCGCTGTAAAGCCTTTAAAGGGTAAATCAACAATCAACCAATCTAACTGTACAGAGGGCACAACTTCAGTCTGCAATTGGGGCATTGCTATTAGACCAAAAGCCATAATAAGACCCATTAAGATGTTAGCCGCGACTTTGTTATGCGCAAACCAAGTCATGATATTCATGATGATGAAGTATTCACTGCAACGCCTGGTACTAGTCGACTAGAAGGTGACAGAATAACTTGCACTTTTGAACTTGCAGCCAAGTGAGTTAATTCTGCCGCTTTTAAATAAGCAAAGTGTTGATCACGATAATACATATCAACCATATGACCAACTACTTGGTTGTCTTGATCGACCGTATAAAAACGTCGGTCACTGGTAAAAGCCTGCAGTGGAATTCGCCATAGAGGCTCATCTGGCGTTAGGTTAAAACGCACTTGCAATTGGTCGCCAGGTTTTAACGTATAAGCTTTTGAGCTCTTCGTATCGTCTGCAGGGTTAATATTAGTGGAGGCAAGCTCAACTTGTGCAGTTGTTAAACCTGTGGCTAAATCAACCCCACTGGCAACACCTAAAATAGAACCTTTAAAATAGGCATGATCCTGCGCGGCACTAGCAACTAAAGGCAGTGCTGCAATTACTGCAACTTGCTTGATACCCACATTGTCTATAAGCGACTTTTCCGCTGGGTCTAGATCAACTTGAGTTTTTAAATGGTCAACACTTAACAGATTAGTCAGCTGGGTACCAACGGCAACTTGTTGGCCAAGGCTTAATGGCGATGCTGAAACCATGCCGTCAAAGGGTGCCCGAATACTTAAATCGGCAAGTTGTTCTTCTAATAAAGCATAATCTTTACGTGCACTGGCCAGAGCAGCCTGAGCTTGAGTTAATTGTTGTGAGCGAAATGCTTGGGGTGTTTGTAAGCCTGGCACCTCACCGGCTGATGCTATTTGCGCTGCTATTTGCTGCTGATTTATACTCGCTTGTTGCACTTGTACGTTAGCTCGTTGAATTTCAGCCGCTAGCGCAGGGTCATGCAATTGAAATAAAATTTCGTTTGCCGTTACTGTGCCACCAGATTCTAAAGCAGGATGCATAGCCTTAAGTTTGCCATTGGTTTGCGCCAAGATCTGGTGTTGCTGTTGAGACTCTACACGTGCATAAAAATATAAAGGCAGCGAAAAATTCTGCTTTGCCACCCAGCGCGTAGTCACCCGAGTAAGCTGAGCTGTTTGAGGTTTGGCACCTGTTGCTTGGGACTCTTGAGTTTTCGAGGCGTATCCAGGCGGGGTTTGTATAATCCACCAAGAGATACCAGCACCAACAATTAATACAATAACGGGGAGGATGAGTCGAGCAACCATTCTAAGACTCCATGAATATGGTTACATTAATTTTACTAGGCGTAAAACATGTCAATCGTTTAAACGTGTAAAGCCATCAAACGGTGATCATACACTGACTGCAAGGTCAGCGAAATATATAACTATGTATATAATACAGACGAACTTAATAAAAATTTGCATTTTAGCGTGCATCTGTTTAAGAATGTTGCCAGTCTAAGGAATAGATTTTTAAGGAGTTACACTTTGCTCAATAATGAAATGCATAATTTCATGCAACAAGCAATTCTACTCGCCAAAAAGGGACGTTATACATGCCAGCCTAACCCAATGGTAGGTGCAATTGTTGTCCATAATGGCGAAACAATTGGCACAGGGTATCATAAAAAAGCTGGCGAACCACATGCTGAGATCAATGCAATCACAGACGCCTTAACTCGTAAAAAATCGCTTAAAAACGCTGACCTTTACGTGTCTTTAGAGCCATGCAGCCATTACGGTAGAACGCCGCCTTGCTGCGAAACAATCGTGCAGCATAAATTTAAAAGAATTATAATTGGCTGCCTTGATCCAAACCCACAAGTGGCTGGCAAGGGCGTTGCTTGGCTTAAAAGTGTGGGCTTTGAAGTTATAGTTAATATTGAAAAACAAGCTGCGACTGAACTTAATGCGGCCTTTTTTTACTTTATGAAAACCTCTCTGCCCTACCTTGTGTCTAAAATAGCCGCAAGCCTTGATGGTAAAACCGCCTTAGCTAATGGTAAAAGCCAATGGATAACTGGTAAAGAGTCCCGAAAAGATGTGCATTTACACCGCTTAGCCGCAGATGCAATTCTCACAGGTTTTGGCACTTTTGCAATCGATAACCCACAGCTAAACGCCAGATTACAATGGGCCAGCCGCCAACCACAGCGGGTTCTACTCGATACTAACGGCAAGAGCTTAAGAGATTCGAAATTTCATGCATATCATCTTATGCAAAGTGACGCGCATACTATGCCAACATGGATACTAGTAGATCAAGCGCAATTAACTGAACTGCAAGATTTACGAGCACAATTTGCACTTAATATTGAACTTAAAGGTATCAAAAGCTTGCAGGAACCCGCAACGCAAACCACCAGATTAGACCTTAAAAAAATATTAACAACACTCGCTCAGGCAGGATTTAAGCAAGTGTATTTAGAAGCAGGCGCAACTCTGACAAGTCAATTTCTACAACAGCAACTTACCAATGAAATACACTTGTATCTGGCGCCTAAATTTCTTGGTCATACCGCACGGTCATCGTATATGTCCGATGAATTGCGAGACCTCCCACATTCCAATTCTTGGAATATTGCAGCCCACCAAATTTTTGGTGATGATATCAAAATAAGTTTAAGGAAGAAAAAACTATGATACCAATGTCACTTACACAAACCGCAATGCCGCACAAAGCTATGCCCCAAGGAATCGGCTTAAGTTCAAGACCTGCGGTTATGAGCCAGTCAGAATCATCCAGTCGATTAGTCGCATGCCAAGCGCTTGACCCAATACAAGCCACTGCGGCGGCTCATGCGGTAAAAACATTTGCCTTATGTGGTATATCAATGTACGGCATTAATCAAAGCTCTGAATATTTAGGCCGTAAAACCGGCAATGATATACTTAAACATGGCCCACCTGCAGTAGCGGCGTTCATTGTTGGTAGCGCAATTTATGGTGAGGTGCAAAATTTAAGCACAGCTTTTGAACCCATACCTGCTGAAGACAGACCATCGGCAAGCATTAAGCCAGGGCCAAAAAGCCATCCACTAGATCTTAAAGATTTTCCAAAATCAATTGTATAGGCCTTTAAAAAAGCACCACATTTAATATCTATACTAAATGTGGTGCTGATACTACTTCGAGGTAATTTAATGACTAACAACACCCATATTTGGTTCAAGGATTACTCACTTGAGGAATTAAACAGCTCTCGCACTGAGAATATGACCCATCATCTTGGTATTCAATATATTGACTTGCAATCACACAGCTTAACGGCAACTATGCCAGTAAATGAAAAAACCAAACAACCTTTTGGTTTATTGCATGGCGGCGCATCTTGTGTGCTCGCAGAATCTTTAGGCAGTGTATGCTCTTGGATGTGTATTGATCCAAATCAATCGGCGGCCGTTGGCTTAGAAATCAACGCCAATCATATTCGCTCGGCCCGCAGCGGACTGGTGACTGGCGAGTGCACGCCTATTCATGTTGGCCGACAAACTCATGTATGGTCTATAAGTATTAAAGATGAAGCCAATAAACTAATTTGTATTTCGCGTTTAACCTGCTCTATATTAGACAAACCACTATAAAACAACAGCTTGACCTAATTAACAAATAATTTATTGTGTTATACGCCAGTCCAGACTAGCCTATAACCCAAATATAATTATAAATTGAGTCTTGTGGTACCCTCTAGTTGATCTACCCTAGTTGGCACCCTCTAATTGGCGTGTTATGTGAGAGCCTTGTAAAGAGATTAGAGTTAAGATACCTTAGTTTATGAGTCGACCTGATGGCATTTGGAAATAATTCATGATCCTTAAAATTCGGTTAAATATGTTTACACGTCAGCCTGCAATTATTATTTGTAGCAGTGCATTGAGCTTAATTACCTTAACCGCTAATGCCCAAGAGCCAATTAACCAATCAACGGCCCAGACTGAAATCCCAGTTGAACTGCGACTAAGCAAGGGTCAAGCTCAGTCTATAACCAATGATGAAATATTCACTGGCTGGGTCTACGGCCCTTTAATAGAAGTATATAAAGGTCCAGGTGGTGGCTATCCAATTATCGATACCCTTGAACATGGTGATAAAATTACTATTCATCGTCTCAAAACTCAATGGCTGCAAATCTCGACCTATCGCCTTGACAAAGCTTGGATTGCCAAAGATCAATTACCAAAAATTATAGATAAAAATGGCTACCCACTCTATCTGCCGCCAACTAACCAAAGATTTAAAGCTGGTGATATTGAGGTGAGCGTTTTAGCAGGCCAAATTGATGGCACAGAATATATTACTGGTGGTTTAGGCTATTACTTTTCGCCACAATTGAGTCTTGAGGCCAGTTTAAGTCATAATTTCGAAGGGTTGCTCGCTGGCCGTATCACTAATGTACAACTCACGCAAGAATTCGCTAACTTTAAACAATGGCGGCCCTATGCCTTAATAGGGGTTGGTACTTTCAATAGTGACCAAACCAACTTGGAAACTAGTGATTTTGATATTTTAAAAGCTGGTATTGGCTTTAGAAAACCACTATTTGAACAACTTTTTTTAAGATTTGAATATTCATCGCAAGTGATTTTAACTTCAACTCAAACAAACTTCCACGCCGACACCTTTGGCTTAGGCATTAGTACCGTTTTTTAAGGAGCCGCCAAATGCGAGCTGCAATTTTTATCCTAGCATTAGTCGTTACCGGTCAGAGTTTGGCAGCCGAATATATTCCAGAAATTAAGCGGCGCGAAGTGGTTACACCAAATCTTGACACTGATAATTTCGAAATTGGTGCGCTGGTGTCTTTATTAAGTGTCCAAGATTTTACTGTCGAACCTCGTTTATCCATGCATTTTACTTATCATTTAAATGAAAGCTATTTTTTAGAAGGCAGCTTTGGTCAGGCGGACATTGGTATTTCAGCAGCTGAGGGCAATACACCAGCTTTTGAAGATCGCAGTTATACCGATTATCATTTATCTTTTGGCTGGAATATTTTACCTGGTGAAGCGTATTTCGGCACCGCTAAAAAAGGTAATAAGCGCACCTACAACCAAAATTTTTACCTGCTCGGTGGCGCTGGGGTAACTAACTTTGCCAATGATAACGCAATGACTTTACATCTAGGTGGTGGCTATCGAGTGCTATTAACCGATAAATTAGCCGTACGCTTTGAAGCAAAAGACTTTATTACTTCGATCGATGAACAATTTGTGGGCAATCGTGGGCGACAACATAATCTGACAATTGGTGTAGGCGCTTCACTCTTTTTCTAAACCAACTCTCCATAACGAACTCTCCATTATGTCGCGCTACGACCAAACTGATACGGATTTTATACATTAGGTGAACCAATAATTCATATGAAACTCCTTCAAGCAATACAATTAAGCAGATCACGGCCAGCTTTCCTTAAGTTGTGTGTCTTATGCTGTGCAATTTTATCTCCTAGTCTCTCAGCTGCGCAGGCACTTGCCACCAAAAATGCGAATACCAACACATTGCCCGAGTCGCAGGTGATTCAAGCTTTAGAACAATGGGCTTTTCGCACCCTGCCAGAGAATGAAGTGGTTCGTTTTGTGGAATTAACCGATGCGACACAACCACAAACCCGGGTGGTTTATTTGCGTCCAAATAATTGTGCGACCTGTGATGAAGACTTTCTACAGCTCTACAAGCAGCTATTTAAAAAGGAAAGCTTTGCCACCGCCGAGCTCTATCAAATATACCCTGGCGCGCAACAACCAAGTAATGCCAAACTCAGAGCAGCAACCCCACTCGCGGTGCATCTGCAGGACCCATATTTGACGGCATTTACCAATACCCGCAGCGATGACTTGCCTTTGCTCATAATTATGAATAAATACAATGAATTAATAGGTAGCATTCAACAATTTGATCAGAATAAACTTACAAAAAGTCTTAAAATTATAGAGTCTGCCCATATTTTTGAGCCGCAAACTCGCCTAGAACCAGGTGAAATTCAAAAACAAGCTCATAAAACACTCGCGCCAAATTATAAGAGCGCTTTACTTGGCGAACAAGCAGCTTTCAATACTATCCCCAGCGAGCTTAAAGAGTATGAAAGTTTAGCCACTATTGATTATCGAGCTGAATACCCGGAAACTTTTAACTTAACCTTGCCGGCTACCAGTTATAGCGCTGGCTTTACTTCTCAGGTGCTGGCTGAAGCCTCTCCAGAGTGGTTTGGTTTAGCTCAAACTTTAAACTATCAAATAAGTCCGCTGTCAACTCTTGGAGTGTCTTGGACTACTGCCACCGCTGCAGATTATGGTTTGGTACTGACAGCTGATGCACCACAGCCTAAATTTGATCATAAGCAAATAAGCTATTATCGATTAATTGAAGGTAATATTGTTGAAATCAATGCCCAAACTCAAGATCTTGAATATGTGCAAGCAACAGAATATGAATTTAAAGTCGGCCATCAATTTTGGGATCAAAAAGCTCGAATTATGTTTGGTGCAAGCTTTAACCGCTCTGACGAAATTAACCATCCACTCTATGTAGAGCCTATCGATAATCGAATTCGCGAGCATTTTGTTAACCTCAATGTAAGCCTTAATGACACATGGGATGTGGCAGCTTATTTAAAACATACCGCAGCTGAAGGTGTGCTCTTTAATCCACTTGAACAAGTTCGCTTTACAGCTGGCAACAGCTTCGGCACCGAGCTTGCGCTCTACCCTTTAGTTCAAAGCAGTAATGAGGGTTTATTCAGCGCCACTTATAAGATGAAAAATAATACCAGTGTGGCTTTGGGTTTTAGTTATTTTGATGATAACTTTAGCCGCAAATATAATAGCCTCTTTAGCCGTTATCAGTCCCGTATTGGCAATTGGGATTACCAAATTATTGCAAGGCTAAGTCATATGGAAAAAGGCGAATTATTTGCCGATTTGTTTAGCGGTCAACAAGCACAAAACTTTACGAGCCGTAATCCAGATTACGATCGTTTTTCAAGTGTTAACCTGGGTATCAAAGCGCAACGTAAAATTCCCAATCAATTTCTGCCTTGGGAACAAAATACATTACTGATTGCTGGCACTGAACTGAATTATCTGTCTTTTCACAATTTTAGAGACCAGACCTCAGCTGCGCGTGTGAGCGATGAAGCAACCTTACAAGATGCCCAGCTTTGGGTGGAACTTGGTTTCAAAGTTGAATTTAATTAAAGAGGTTTTCTCAATGCGACTTTCTCAACCTTTCACAAGTGTTCTACCTGTTTTGGTCATAATCACTGGATTATCAGTATCGCAAGTTGGTTTAACTGCGCCTTATAATCAAACTTCTCAACAAATGCCTAATGTTAGAGAAATGCAACCAACTCAACCAAATACAGGCTCACCAAGTCAAACACCAGCAAATGAGTCCATGGATAAACCACTGAATCATGAGGAATTAAAAGAGTCTATAATAGAGCTCAACGCTGAATTTAAAAACCTGGAAGAGTCTTTGCTGTATCCAGCAGCTTCACAAGTGGGTATTTATCTGTCAACTAATGTTGGTCAATTTTTTCAAATTGAAAACGTTGAAGTCCGGCTGAACCAACAGCCTCTGGTTGGTTTTCTTTATACACCAGAGCAGCGTGCAGCCCTTGAGAAAGGTGGTATTCATGGCATTGAAACTATGAACCTACCAGCAGGCGAACATGAGCTTGTCGTTACTTTAATAGGTCAAGACCAAGCGGGTGAATCACTTAAACGTGGTATAACCCACACCTTCACCAAAACCGATCAAGCAATCGGTTTAGAAATTCAAATTGTTGACAATGTTAAATCAAAAAGCGCTGATATTGGCATACGCGAATGGGACCTCTAATATGAAGTTGCTACATAGTCGCTGGCGCGTAATGGCTAGGCTCGAAATATCTTTGTCAAAAATGGCCTCAAAATGCTCATTTACCCAAGTAAACTGCGCTTTTTCGAACATTTTTTCCTCGATCTTCCGTCGCTCGCCGATTAGGCGCCAGCGACTCCATAAGAGCATTATACTCGCAACGACATTGAGTTTAAGCTTAAGCAGCTTGCCACTCAAGCCAGCAGAGGCGGCGCGGATTAATGCTCGCAATAATATCTATTTTGTGGATGAAGACGATAAACAAGCCAATGCCCATGAGGTTGATTCGCTAGTTTATGGTGAAGCGCTCTACCATTTCTTTTCAGAGCAGCCTTTTCAGGCGCTCACTGCAATACGTCGGGTAGAAATTGATGATCAAGCCAAAGAACAAGTGGATATTTATGCGCAAATTCTAGCGGCGTCACTGTCAGCAGAAATGGGGATGTCGAATCATGCTAAAAACTATTTAGCTCAAGCCACCGGCCAAAGCCGTTCAAGCAGAAGTGATAAGCAACTTAACGCCTTAGATATTGAACAAATCTCATTTTTTTTAGCCCAAATTGATTATGAGCAAGGTGAGTTCAACAAAGCCATTAAAGCCTTAAATCAAATTAAACGCCCAGAATTATTAACCGATCCAGACGCTTTAGCAGCCTATAAAGTCAACAGTATTCTCAATGCAAGTGATAAAGAATCAAAGGTACCTAAAGAGGTATTTGCCACAATTGATACCATGCGACCTTCACCATGGCGGTCTTATGCGCGTTTAAATACAGCCTTGTTCTTTTTGAGACAAAATGATTACGATTCAAGCATCGAACCTCTAACAACTGCAATCGAGGAAATTAACGGCCTAAGTTCTTTAAGTGCTTACGACTATTGGTATAAACGCGGCTTAACTTATCAACCAATAATGACAGATGCGGCATTTGATGCACAAAATCTTGAAGTTGGCCGATTAAAAGAAAAAATTCTAATTACACTTGCCTACGCTCATCTTGAAATTGCCAGTCAATTGGATGATCCAAAGCCATTTTTTGAGCATATCGCAGCTGCTGAAAAAGCTATCTATGCGCTGCCTGTTGATAGTAGCTACGCTCATCATGCCTTAGAAATGCTGACCCAAACCTTACTAGCTGGTCTGCGAGCGCCTGAAAAATCCACATTGTTAAGCACCGATGAAGACGCCCAAAAAGCAATTGTTAATAAAGTTATGGCCATTCTTAAAAAACTAGTGGCTAAAGACCAACCACGAATTACTCGACTGCGCAGTATGTTGGCCTTAGTAAGCCTTGAAGATAAGTATCGCTACTCATCTGCTTCTTTGCGTTATGCCAATACTTTTTTAGACTATATGAATACTGAACGCCAAGCTATAAATGACTTTTTGCAGCAAACAGATGAGCAGGTATTAGAAACTCTTAAGCCGGTCTTAAGTTATTCTATTAAGCAAGCCTCGACCCATTGGCAACTGGATTCAATTATACAAAAACTACCACTTGATACCAATAGTTTTATTAGCTGGGTTACAACGCCAAAAATTAAACAATACACCGAGGAGCTGGCCTTCTTTTTAAATGCAGACGCCATGCTCAAAGATTGGCGCATTAAAAAACCATTTCTGCTTGATGAGCTGCAAGCAAACTCTAACCTAGCAAGACAGGCAGGTATGGCGCAACTGGCACAAATGACTCAACAAAACGAGGCTTTAAGTCGTGCGCTGGCGCAAGATGCAAAGTATTCACCAAATAACCCGTTAAAACGCTTTGTGAGCAAGCATCAGTCTTTGCAACGCGGCCCAAATTCTACTGCCGACTCAAGCCTCGCTGAATTTAAATATGGGCTTGCACTGTGGCAGGCATCAGCGAACTCACCAATGACTAAGCTGAGTAAACGCGCCGAACTTGATAGCATGAATACTTTGTTAATCAACAATCAAACTATTGCGCAAAAAATTCAACGATCAAATCAACCAATTACTGTCAAACAGCGCCGTCAACTCAACGCCCAATTTAAACTTATTGATACACAAATGAATCAACTGGACAATCAAATAACCCAAGCACTCAATGAAACCCGCCAACTTATTGTGACTGCTTTAAAATCGCAACTCAAAAGTGAGCTTGAGTACGTAGAAACTGCAGTGTTTCATCTCATGCTTGAAAAAATTCAACTTCTTGAAAAGGTAGACCAGTGAAGTATTTACTTTTACGACGCCTTGAAAATCTTCGCGATTCATTGACTTTACCACTTGTCCCAATGGCCAAACTTGCTTGTCCTTTAAGTCTTTGTGCTCTACTCATCGCATGCCAAACCACCCCGCCTTCTGATGTTAAAACTTTAGGTGATGTCTATGGTAATAACAGCGAGGAAATAGCACAAGAAACATCTGACCAACAGCTTTTACCAGCTATTGATGAAGACACACAACCACAAGCCGATCTTGATCCTAAAGAGCAAAAAGCCAACCAATTGGCGGAGAAAATAAAACTCTATCGAGAAGTTTTACAAGTCACTTCATCGAAAACAGTTGCGCCTACTTTAGAAGTAAAACTGCTCATGATGGAGCTCGAAGCCGCTAATGAAGATTATAATAATAAACCAGAAGAAAACGATCATTTCAAACAGTTATTGCCAAAACTCAAACAATGGGTAACAGCAAACCCAAACCATGGTCAATACCATCAGATGTATTATCAATATGCACGTGCCTTAGACTTATCCGAACAACCTGAGGCAGCAGAAAAAGCCCTTAAAACTTTGCTTGAAAGTGTAACAGCAGAGGCTAAGTCAGACACATCAGATCCTAAAGCTTTGGCCTTACAACAAGAAATTCAATTTAGAGTGGCTGAGCATGCCTTTAGTCGTCGACAATACAAACAAGCTGCGAAGCATTATTCAGCAACTATCGCGCTTAATAAACAGCAAACCGGCGAACAAAAAGAGAAATCCGATCAACTGGTGATTAAATCTTATTATATGAGAGGCTGGAGTAACTTACAGCTGAATAAATTCAAACCAGCAGCGCAAGATTTTACATTTTTATTACAAACTAAAAGCCTAGGCCAGGCTCGAATTGAAGAAGATTCCTACAGAGGTTTAATCTTGTCAGTGCATGACGCCGGTGGCATTGAATCGATTAATCAAGTGATTGACCCGGCAGAGGTGCGCCCTTTTGCTATTAAATTATACAAGCAATTTATTGCATTTTTTGAACAAGAAAAGCGCTTTTCTGAGGTGATTAACACTCACAAAGTGTTTCAAGACAATTACCCGAAACACAAAGCGGCGCCAGAGTTTCAACTGGCGCTGCTTAAATACCTGAAAAAGAAAAAACAGTTTGAAACCTTACGTGCAGAAAAAGCCAACTATATTCTTACCTATGGCCCAAATACAGACTATGCATTTGATTTTGCTTTAGAACTTGCTGAATCAAATCAAGCACAAGCTCGAAAATTAAAAGGCAAACCACAAGCTGCGAAATATAAAGAAAGCTTAAAATGGTACGATTACTTAGTCACAACTTTTAAAAATCATCCCAAAAGGTTTGAAATTGCTTTTGCTGGCGCTGAAGCCAGGTACGAATCTGGTGATGTTAAAAACGCTGAAAAAGCCTTCCAAGCACTTGCCAAAATGGATATTCCAGCAGGTCAAAACCAAGCGATTAATGCCAAAATTCAACGTAAAGCAGCCTATTTGGATATTCTTGGCTTAGATCGCCGGGTAAAAGCTGGTGATAAAAATGCTGACCAAGAAAAATATCAGCGGGCCGAAGTATTCGTTAATAAATATCCCGAGCATAAATCCACGCCAACTTTACTGATCTGGCTGAGTCAATATGCTTTTGATAACAATAAACCCCAAGCCACGCTTAAGTTTACCAGTAAATACTTAAAGAACTACCCACAATCCAAAAACACCCTTGAAGTTTCAGCCTTAGCTGCTGACGCCTACTTTATGAGCAATCAATGGCAAAATTCTATACGTAGTTATAATAAGTTACTTAAAACTGCACCGAAAAACACCAAAGCTAAACTCTGGCGGGAACAGAAAACTAAAGCTGTATATCAACTAGCGCGTAATACGCAAAATCCACAACAAAAACTTAGTTTACTTAAAAATGTCTACCAAAGTGGCTCCAATTCACTGGCACAATCGGCTTTATACGAAGCCGCAATGATTGCGAGCAAAATTAACCCAAGCCAAGCAAAATCATTGATTTTACAGTTACATACAAAGTATCCTAATCACTCAGAACGTATTGCAACTCAAGCTCAGCTGATTGATTTATATAAAGCTGACAAACAATGGGGTGATGCCGGCGGCGCTTTGGCCGAGCTTGCAAAACTCAGCAAAGACCCAAGCGTTAAAGCAGCCAGCCACCTTGAAGCCAGTAAATATCTGCGTCGAGCCAAAGACTATAAAGGTGCTAAAACTCAAGTAATGGCTTATTTAGCCACCAAGCCGCAAGACTATGAAGCACAATTTAATGCTCAAAGACGGCTTGTGGCTTTGCATAAAAAACTTAATGAACAAACTCAAGCTCAGCGGCTGATTGCACAAATGGTTAAAGCTGATCTTGCATCCAAGCAAGCCACTCAAAAAACTCGTTCACAATCGCTGACATATGCAGTTTCTATAGCCAAGCAAGCCACGAGCCGCTATGAAGCAGTGGCTATTACTCGTGATTTACAAAATTCGTTTAAACGTAAAAAAGCAGCACTTGAACAAGCTGCTGCTGAGTTAAATCAACTGAAGCAATTCAACATGCCACTGGCTGATCAAATTGCAAGCCAAGGCATAGGCGATTTGTACACTCACCTGAGTAAAGCCTTGCTCCAATCGCCAATACCAGCTGGTTTAAACGAACTCGAAACAGAGGAATACAAGATTATTTTAGAAGAACAAGCATTTCCTTTTGAAGAAGAAGCTGTTGGTGCCTTTGAGCAAAACGTCAAACGTTTACAAAGCAATCCAAAACTTTGGTCACAGCCAATTGAAAATAGCTATAAAGAGCTATCAAAACTTCTACCAATTCGATACAGAAAACCAGAACTCACAGATAAGGGCTTGGTCCATGTTGATTAAAGATTTACTTCAATATAATTTGCCCAATCGAACACTTATCTGTTGTGGCTTAGTCGGTATAAGTGTGCTCAGCGGCTGTTCTAGCATCCAGTTTCGTGATGGTTCTATCTTAAATAGACCTGATGAAGCCAGTGATAAGTCTGAGCAAACAGGATCGCAAAAAAAACCAACCAAAAGCCCAGAACAAACGCAACAAGGCTCTCCTACCAGTGGTAGCAACGGCTCCCAGCAAGCAGCTCAGGTTCGCTTGAGCCCTGACCCTTATTTAGGCTCAAGCGATTTTACAGGCCAGCGGCGCCAGGACCAAGTCCAACTACTGAAACGCAATTTACAACTCATAAACTCTAATAAACTCGACCAAGCGCAACAACAATTATCAAATTTGCCACCAGAATTACAAAATTCAGCAGTGCATTATCAAATGGGTTTAATACAAAATCGTCGAAATAAACCCAATAACGCCCTCAAAGCGTTTCAAAAAGCCTATAAATTAAATAATAAAAATGTGTATGCTTTAAACCAAATTGGTATAATATATCGCAAAAATGGCTATTTTGATCAATCAAGAGCTGCTTATCAACAAGCGCTTAAGATATGGCCTCATTATTTAACCGCTTGGTATAACCTTGGAGTTCTAGAAGAATTATATTTTGGTAACAACCAAGCTGCATTATCAGCCTATAAACGTTATCTGCTGTATGCTCAAGCACAAGCGCGAACAACCCAATCGCCGCCCAAAGAATTAAGACTCGTAGACGCTTGGGTTAAAGATTTAGAGCGTCGTACAGCTCGTTAAACCGTTTATTCAGGATCTCAATATGAAATCTATGCCGCCAAACATCACATCACAAGGTTTGTTTAGGTTTACTTTGTTGCGTAAATTAGTTTTAATAGCGGCGAGCTTAAGCATTTGTAGTCCAGCTTTAATGTTTGGGGAACCAAATGCTGATCAATCAATCAAAGCAAGATCTAATGGCCAAGCCACTGTAAATTCTAATGGCCAAGCCACGATGAACATAGGCTCTGAAATTCAAGGGCAACAAGCTCAGCCGAGTTTGTTATTTATTCTGCCTTGGCAAGAACAAGAAGATATTGGGCTCAGGCTGAAACGGGAAAAATTGCTTGATAAAGATTTCCTGGCTCCAGTGGAGCGAGATGCTTTTCAAAAAGAAACCAAACTTATTAATACAATGAATAAATAACGATATCGAATAATACTGCAGCATTTACAAATAATTACAGCTAGATATCAAAATAATGCTATCTTACAGATCCTCAGAAAAGTAATCTGTTGAAAAAGTGTGAAATACAATGGAGTTCATCAGCTTTTAAGACAGATTACTTTGCTGAAAATGTACAGCTGCATTCGTTTTAACTTCTAACCCAAAATACTACTCAAGGGGTTTATTCTCATGGCAAATTTCGTTCTGTTCTTCCAAAATGGCGGCTCATTTATGTACCCAATCGCTTTTATATTAGTGATTGGTCTAGCGATTGCCTTGGAGCGATTTATATTCCTCACAGCTTGCCAAGCAACTAATAGAACGTCATTAAAAAAATGTTTACCCGGCCTTAATAACGGTGATGTAGGCGGTTTAAAGCGCTTCTCGCAAAGCTCTAAAACCACCGTTGGGCGAATGATTCATGCGGCTACCCAAATGATCGAACGTAATATTTCCCGTGATGCACTGTCCAATATGCTTGAAGAACGTATCTTAGAAGCAACCCCAGCTATTGAGAAAAGAACTCACTATTTAGCAACTCTGGCTAATGTAGCAACTTTGCTTGGGCTTCTTGGAACCATTATGGGTTTAATCGATGCTTTTACGAGTTTAAGCGGCGCAGAAGCCTCAGAAAGAGCTGCCCTACTATCAAGCAGTATTTCGGTTGCTATGAATACCACAGCATTTGGTCTTATGGCTGCAATTCCTTTACTCCTTATTCATACTTTTTTACAAAGCAAAACCAACCAAATTATCGATACTTTAGATATGAGTGAAGCTAAATGCATCTCGCTATTACGTTAAATCAGTATAGGTTGAGCACCAGACCACAAATAGCCCTGTGGGCAATTGCTTAACTTACAATGTGATAAGACTAATGAATATCTATTGATCTATTTGATAATTGCTTATCACAATTTTCTATCGTATCACTTTAATTGATTTGCATTTGGCGATCATTTTCCAAGGGGTTTAATTCGTGTCAAGAAACTCAAGAGTCCATAAGCGGCAAAAAAAGAATGAAGAAGTGGATTTAAATATCACGCCCTTTATGAATTTAATGATTGTGCTGGTACCTGTGCTTTTGTTGTCTATGGTATTCACGCATATAAGAATTCACGACATCCAACTCCCTGAATTATCGCAAAAAATTAGTGAGGACGAGCCAGATAAAGAATTACAGCTACTCATTCAAGCCGAAGGCTTTGAAGTCCAGTATCCAGCTGGTAAGCCTTTAAAAACTTTTCCTTTGAATGCCGATAAACAATATGAATATGCACAGCTAAGCCGTTATTTAAGAGATATTAAGGCCACTTTTCAAGAGAAAAATATTGAAAAAGACAGTATTACCCTGTTATCCAGCGACACAATACCTTACCAAGTGTTAGTCAAGACCTTAGATTCCATTAAGTTTTCAGTGGAAATGGTTGATGGTGAAAAAGTCAATGCAGAACTCTTTCCAGCGGTTGCGCTTGGAAGTGTTGCTTTATAATTATTAATAGCTTGTTACAACAACAATGTGCAGGTCTCAAAAGACCACAGATACCAACAGGAGTCGTTGATGAAACGTCATCGTAGTCATCGTGACAAAAAAATTCAAAAATTAAATCTCGTCGCCCTGATGGATATTTTTACCATTTTAGTCTTTTTTCTAATGGTTAACTCTTCAGATGTACAGATTAAAGAATCTCACGAGTCTATCGCCCTGCCAAAAGCAACGACTCCCACCTTACCAGCTGATTCCTTAAAATTATTTGTCAATAACAAAATGATGTTTATTGAAAATGACAGCAACCCAATACAACTTTCCAAGCAAGTTTTAGATGAAGAATTTATCCCGCAGCTTATCGCGCAACTTAATCGATTAGATAGTGAAAAATCCCCCTTAACTCCTGAAAATGAAGCCAAAGGTCGAACAATCACAATTATGAGTGATAAAGCTGTACCCTATGGTGTCATGAAAAAAATCCTTGCGTCCTGTGCCCAGACAGCCTACCGCGATGTGGCTTTAGCTGTGAATTACGAAGATCTTGATAAGGTCACACCCGCTGAGACGAATCGGAGCTAAATGATGAGTGCAAAAACTGCCCAAAGCAGAGACGATCAATCAGGGTTTTTTAATCAAGCAGCCCAAGACAAGCGTTTCAATCGAATTTTAATAGCCTTAATGATCTTATACGTGATTTTTGGCGTTGCTTTGCCTTTATTACATGTCGAGCCACCGGAAATTAAACAACCACCAGAAGATAAAGCACTCATTACACGCATTAAACTTGAACGTAAACCTGAGCCACCAAAGCCTGAAGTCAAACCAGAGCCGGTAGTTGAGAAACCCAAGCCTGAGCCAGTAGAAAAACCCAAGCCTGAGCCCAAACCAGAACCCAAACCAGAACCTAAGCCAGTGGAAAAGCCTAAACCTACGCCGCCCAAAAAAGCTGATATTCCAGTTAAGCCTGATCCACAAGCTGCACGTCAAGCAGCTCGCAAGAAAGCCGAAAACGTTGGGCTTGCTGCAGTGAGTGACGAAATTTCATCGTTAAAAGGTTTAAATGATAAAGCGCCCTCGGCGCGTGCCTCAAAGGTTATAGCTGGCCGTGCAAATCCAAACGCTTCTGCGGAAAATGTTACTGAACGCCTATACTCTGACCGGCCACAAGAAGGTGGCGCCAATTTATCAGGCAGCCGCTCAGCTGGCTCAATTGATACTCGTCTTGCGAGTGAAGGCCAGAGCAAGCTTGGTCGTGGTGGTCAAAAAGGCAACGCTGCACTTACTGAAGGCGGTGCAACCAATGGCACAGGTACTGGTGGTAGTACTGCCGGTGGCCGAAATGAAGCATCTGTTAGATTAGTTTTTGATCGCAGCAAAGGCAGTGCTTCTGCACTTTATAATCGCGCCTTACGTGCTGATCCGTTACTTTCAGGTCGAATTACCTTTAAGGTAACCATAGCACCAAGTGGCCAAGTGACCGCAGCAGAGGTAGTTTCAAGTGAGTTAAATGATGCTAAGCTGGAGCGTAAAATTTTACTCAAGGTTAAGTCTTTAGACTTTGGTGCTCAAGCTGTACAACCGCTTACGCTCACTTATACTTATGACTTTGTACCGAGCTAGCTTTATTGAAGCGCCAAGCTCAACATATTTAAGCGCCGAGCTTATTATATCTAAACCAAGCGAGAGGCTTTATTAATCTAAGCCCTCTTGCTTGACTCAGGTAAAATTAAGCAGTAAGACTTAAGATTTAATAGACGCCATAATAGCTGCTATATCTTTTTCGCCATCGTAAAGCTCAGCAACCAAACTACTCCATGACTTGATGCTTTGTTTCATAAATCGTAAATGCTTCAAATATTCAAACACTGCCTGTAAAGATAAGATTGGTTGACTGTTGGCATAACTATCAATATGCATTACTTGCTGAACTTCATCATTGACTAAATGTTCAAATAAATTGAAAATTTCACTTTGCAAATCAAGAATACTTTTATGGGCATTATCAATATCTAGTAATGCCTGCAGCTGATCAACAGCAGGCGACTCAATACAATGTTCAATAAAACGAGCTAATGGCGTGGATAACATGCCCGATGAAAATACATTCACAAAATAGCTTTTACAGAGTCGATTTAAGCGCACAATATTTTTAAATTGCCCACTTACCTGAGATGCTGCAGAGATTTCTGTAGCATCAGTTATACGCGCAACTACATCGCTAAATACTAAGCATTTGGCATAATAAGTGAGCTGTAAGTCGGCAAAGCTGGTAATTTCTCGTTCATTCATTACTATTTTCTGCGGCTCACTGGCTTGATGAATCAGACTCATTAACGCCGTATACAGCTGCTCGGCAAAGTATATGCGGCGAAATTGCATTAATTGGGCAGTTTCAAATAAAGAAACACCCTGGGGCGCTGGCATATCAGATATGGGTTGATCAGTCTTAGAAAATCGAATCCGAATGGTTTCATCAATAATCCCCAATAACTGACCTAGCTGACTTATTTCGCCCCCGATAAGCATTTGCGGAAAACCACTGCCATCAAGGCGTTCATGATGCTCAATAACAGCGGTAATTATTGCAGTCGGTAGGCCTTTGACCTCTTGCAAAATGGTTTTTGCAATCAGAGGATGGACTAAATACTCACGCCATAACTCATAAGGTGGATTCACACTTTGACCCAGCATAGGGTTTAAATGTAAATAGCCAATATTTTCACAACAGCAGGCAATAAAAGCTTTAATAATACGTGATTTATCATAATTAATAGCTTTGACAAGCATTAAAACACAGGCGCCACTAAGGAGCGTTCTCTGGTACAGCTCTGGCATAACCGCTGCCATCACCGTCATTTTTTGCATAATAAATGGAAATTGCTCAAGTGCTTGTAAACAAGGTGCCAAACTTTCACTTACAGCTGCATACTGCCAAATGTGTTGAAAATCCGTGTGTGCATTTAAAGCATTATATAAGTCGAGCTGCATTGACTGAGCTGTTTTAAAAGGTGCTAAACCTAAACTCGCTTCAATAGGTTTCATAAGTTTATGCGCAATGATTTTCTTAATATGCTGTGGTGCCAAGCGCTCACCTTCAGCAATAAGCAAAACACCCTGGGTATTGTGCACATCAGCGGCGATCATTACCGCGCCTTGTTGGGTATTATAATCTTGCAAATGCTGTAAATAGGTTGCTGTAGTGGATTGTGGTATTTCTTGGGTAGACTTGGCTCTTAAAAATTCTTGCGACTTTGTCATGAACAATTCACCCTTTATGTCTAAACCATTAATATCTGAGCTAATGGAGCTCCCTCCATTATAGAATGCCTTATGGGCTTTTACCGCCTGTAAATATTATATCTCAATAATCAAGTTGAACTTATTCCCTTAAATTCAATCTATTCTAGGCTCTGACTTGGTTACAAATAGCTTTTCTGGCACACTAAACTCTCTCAATAATCTGCTTAATTAAAAGAGGAATTCTTGCAATGCGGGAAAAGCAAAAACAATTGCTAATGGATACTGCTGATCAACCAGTAATCGATGAGCATTTGCTCAGACGAGATATTCGTTTATTAGGTAAACTGCTTGGCGAAACAGTTCGCGAACAGCAAGGCGAAACTATGTTTAGTCATATTGAAACTATTCGCCAACTGACTAAAGGCGAGCCCCAAGCGCTCATCGACTATCTCAATGGGCTTGATATCAAAGAATTAACCCCTATGACACGGGCTTTTGCGCAGTTTTTACACTACACCAATATTGCAGAACAACACCACCGTGCCAGGTACGTCCAAGCCTTTATTGACTTACCCGATGCCGATGTTCATACCAATCCTATTGGACGCGTAATCAACGAATTACTCAAAATGCAACATGAGCCGAAAAAAATAGCCACTACTATTGAAAACTTATCCATTGATTTGGTATTAACCGCGCATCCCACAGAAATCACTAGAAGAAGCTTACTGCGCAAACATGGTGATATTGAAAAAATAATCGAATCACTGGATAACCCCTCGCTTAAACCAAGACCAAGAGCTGCCCAATTACGCCGCTTAAAACGCCGCATTCAAGCAGCTTGGTATACTGATGAAATTCGTCATCGTAAGCCCACCCCAATCGATGAAGCCAAATGGGGCTTTGCAACCATAGAAGCGACTTTATGGGAAGCTGTACCAGATTTTTTAAGAGCCTTAGATCTGAAATTACAAGATAAATTAGGCCAGGGATTACCGCTTGATGCTTGTCCAATTCGGTTTTCCTCTTGGATGGGTGGTGACCGTGATGGCAACCCTAATGTGACAGCGCCGGTCACGCAAGAAGTATTATTACTGGCTCGCTGGCAAGCAGCGCATCTTTTAGCTCGAGATATTCATGAATTACGCGCAGATTTATCCATGAATCTGGCCAACGAACATTTAATGCAAGCCACGGATAATCATCGAGAACCTTATCGAGAATATTTACGCGAACTCAGGCAAAAATTAGTGAATACCCGCGACTGGTGCCAAGCTCGTTTGGATGACCAATATTATGATACCGACAAAAACCCAATTTTAGATAATAATCAAGCACTGTTACAGCCGCTACTCGATGTCTATAAGTCATTAGTTGAATGTGGTATGGAGGTCATCGCTAACGGCAGTCTAATTAATATCATTCGGCGAGTCAGTACCTTTGGCTTATTTTTATTGCGCCTGGATATACGCCAAGAAGCTTGTCGTCATACCCAAGTTATTGCTGCAATCGTCAAACGCTTAGGTTTACATCCAGAGCTTGGTACTTATGAAGAATGGCCAGAAGCGGCTAAACAAGCTTTTCTTGTGCAAGAACTTAAAAATGTAAGGCCGCTCATTCCCCATCACTTTCAAGAAAACGAGGCAATTGATGAAGTCTTGGCAACATTTGCCATGCTTGCGGAGCAACCACTGGATAGCTTAGGTGCCTATGTTATTTCTATGGCTAAGTATCCTTCAGATATATTGACCGTTCGCTTATTACAAAAGCAAGCAGCAGCGCAAGCTGGCACAGCTTACCAACAACGAGTGGTACCTTTATTTGAAACTCTTGAAGATTTAACCAATGCTAAAGACACCATGCAGGCGGTATTTAATAACCCTTGGTATCGAGCAGATATAAACGATCAACAGGAAGTAATGATTGGTTATTCAGACTCAGCTAAAGATGCGGGCTATTTAGCTGCATCCTGGGCTCAATATCAAGCACAAGAAGCATTATTTAATCTGTGCGAAAGTCGGCAAATCAAACTGACACTTTTCCATGGCCGTGGTGGTACGGTAAGTCGAGGTGGCGGACCTGCGCAGGCAGCCATTTTGACCCTACCTCCTGGTAGTGTAAAAAATGGTATTCGGGTTACCGAGCAAGGCGAAGTTATTCAATTTAAATTTGGCATACACGACCTGGCCATCCATAATCTTGAGCTCTATGTGGGCAATACCTTACAAGCCACACTTATGCCCTCGCCGCCACCTCAAGCTGAGTGGCGCGAGCGTATGCATCGATTGGCGGCGCTTTGTACTCAAGGCTACCGACATCAAGTACAAGACAATCCTGATTTTGTACGCTACTTTCGACAAATTACCCCAGAACAAGAGCTATCAATGCTGGCGCTAGGTTCGCGGCCGGCAAAGCGCCGGGCCTCAGGCGGCATTGAAAGCCTTCGAGCTATTCCCTGGGTATTTGCCTGGACACAAGTGCGACTCATGTTACCAGCTTGGCTAGGTACTACTGCGGCATTAACCGAAATAAGTAAAACTGAGCTATCAGAACTGCAAGATATGGCTAAAAACTGGACCTATTTTGGCACCCTCATGAATATGCTTGAAATGGTACTGGCTAAGGCAGACCCTGAGCTGTTTAAATATTATCAGCATCGTTTACTTGAAGATAAAGACTTACAACCGCTTGGTGACGAACTGCTTGCAGGGCTTACGAGTGGTATTCAAGCTGTGGAAACTATTCAAAATCATACACTCCTCACTGAATCTCCATTTCTGCGTCAGTCAATTGATACTCGCAACCCCTACATACATCCTTTACATATTGTCCAAGTGGAACTTATGCGCCGATTAAGATATATGTCAAAAGATGATACAGAGTACGATCAAGTGGTCCGCGCCTTAAAAATAGCGATTACAGGTATTGCAGCCGGTATTCGTAATACTGGTTAATTAATCTATACAAGGAATTTAGAGCATGCCAATGAATTTAAGATCATCGAGTAGAGTTTCTCTACCGCCTGCTGGAGCTGAAACTCATAATCCTATTATAAATACCAGTCATCAATGGCTGGTAGGCCAACATAAAGCGCTCAACGGCCAGAGTGCAGCTCAAACCAATAGTCATGCTGGAGTATGTATTGCTCATTTACTCGAGACAATTAGTGAACATGATCCACAGCAGATTACCCCACGTCTCGCCAATGCGCCAGAATCTATTCAGCTCAAGAGTTTAGACCACCCAGCCAATGGTCGCCACTTCTTTTTTGATGTAGAAACCCAAGGGATAGGTCAAAATAATAAAGCCTTACAACTGAGTTATTTGGCAACACAAATATCCACTGATGCCAATGGGCAAGCCCATCTGGATATTATAGATTTTTTTGCCGGCTGCTTTGCTATTGATTTTATCGGCTCAAGAGCTGAAGCAGTGCATGGAATCTCTATGCAACACCTTAAAAACTTAGCAGCTAATGGTCAAATTAATTCATGGGAGCAGCTTACACCACAAATATTAAAGCACGCCGAACAAGCTGATGCTATGATAGGCCACAATGTGAGCTTTGATATTAATTCAATCGCAAATACTCTAGCCCACGCTGGTCTCAACGCTGAATCAGCAGCTTTTAAACAGCTGGCCAGCGAGAAAAAAACATGTACTTTATCCATGGCTAGACAATGGGCTCAATCGGCAAAAGCTGATCAGCAAGCAACACCCTCTACCAACAAATTGGTAGATCTTTACCCATTTTTAATGGGTAAAGCCTTAAGTGGTGCTCATGATGCAGCAATCGACACCCTCGCCTGCGCTGCGGTATTTTACGCCCTTAAAGGGAAAGGCTAAGCCTTTCTCTCCCTATTGATAACGAGCACAATTGCATGACATTTGATTCCCTTGGCCTTGATCCATTAATTTTAAAAGCAATCAAAGCAAAAGGCTATACAACGCCTTCACCTATACAAGCAAAAGCTATACCCTCTGTACTTAAAGGTTTAGATGTAATGGCTGCGGCACAAACTGGCACTGGTAAGACCGCCGGCTTTACTTTGCCTTTATTACAAGGATTACTGAACAACAAAAGCCAGCTTAATCCACGTTCAACTTCGCAGCATTCCGGCAATCAAGCCCGAGCTTTAGTCTTAACCCCAACCCGCGAGCTTGCGGCGCAAGTGGCTGAAAGCATTGCCACCTATGGCCAGTTCTTAAAGCTCAAAAGCTGTGTGGTTTTTGGTGGCGTAAAGATTAACCCACAAATGCAAAAGCTTCGTGGTGGCTGTGACATTTTAATTGCAACCCCTGGTCGCCTATTGGATTTATACCAACAAAATGCTATACGGTTTCAAGATCTTGAGGTTTTAGTCCTCGATGAAGCAGACCGTATGCTTGATATGGGTTTTATCCGGGATATAAAAAAAATAATCGCTTTTTTGCCTAAAAAACGCCAAAGCTTATTATTTTCCGCGACTTTTTCTAATGATATACGCCAACTCGCGCAAAGCTTTACAAAGGATCCGGTAGAGATCTCGGTAAGCCCAAGAAATACTACCGCCCAATCGGTAAAACAGGTCATTCATCCGGTAGATAAAGCACAAAAAGCTCAATTATTAGCGCACCTTATTCAGACCAATGCCTGGGAGCAAGTATTAGTCTTTTCTCGGACTAAACATGGTGCAAATAAGCTGGTTAAAATTCTAGAGTCGAATAATATTACCGCTAGTGCAATTCATGGTAATAAAAGCCAAAACGCACGCACTAAGGCCTTAGCAGAATTTAAAAGTGGTGGTTTTCGTATCCTGGTAGCCACAGATATCGCTGCTCGTGGATTAGATATTAACCAATTACCACATGTTATCAATTTTGATTTACCTAATGTCCCAGAAGACTATGTTCACCGTATTGGTCGTACCGGTCGCGCCGGCGCCGAAGGTGAGGCAATCTCCTTAGTGGCAGCAGATGAGTGTGATTTGTTGTTTGAGATTGAACGACTTATTCAAAAGCTTATTCCTCGAGAATATATTCAAGAATTTGTGCCCAAGCACGAAGTACCTGCCTCTAGACTTCGTGCACCAAAAAAAGCACCACGGCCAAAAAAACAATCTGGCGGAGCTCAAAGTCCAGAGGCAAGAAATGCAAACCCAAGGAATGCAAACCCTAGAAGAAATAATCCGCGAAAACCAAGTGGTAATCGCTAAATCTATTGATTAATATCAAGCGTGCTAAGTAAAATACCCGTGTTTGAATGCTGCATTAAACTGGTTACGCTTAGACACATGCAGCACCATATCAAGCGATAACTTTTTGTAACAATGGTATTAGGAATGTCAACTCGGAATTTAACTTTAGATTGTCTTAAAGTAATTTTAGCGGTAATGGTTGTGGCACTGCATGGCAGTCTTTTTTTTGATTTGAATCTATTGCTGAGCACCATAACATCGGAAGGGCTATTTCGCTGTGCAGTGCCTGTATTTTTAATTATTAATGGCTTTTATTTTGCAAACATACAAACACAAGCACAATTATTTAAATGGCTGAAAAGAGTCTTCACTTTATATGCTGTCTGGATGGCGTTTTATAGCTTTGCCTGGCTCAAATTAGATTTTACAAGCATAGAGGATTTTTATAAGTTATTAATCGAAGTATTTTTTGGTTATCACCATCTTTGGTATTTAGTTGCCATTTTAGGTGCTGGGCTGTTAACTTATGTTTTACGCTCTCATCAGGTATTAGCGATTACAATAATCATTATTTGTTATATTACTGGTGTAAGTATTCAGTATATTGGCAATTACCATCTAGCGCCAAACCAACAGATCGATGTTATTTTTAATACTTATTATATCCATCGTAATTTCTTACTCTTTGGTCTACCGTTTTTTTATATCGGCTTTTTAATTCATACACATTATGCATTCCTGGAAGCCAAGCTATCCACTAAAACGCTCATGGTCTGTTTAGGCTTAAGCCTCATTATATTGATGAGTGAAAGCTGGCTGAACTCTATGAACCCATTCAATGACGGCAGTTATGATAATTATGGCTCACTTATTTTGGCCTCGCCACTGGTAGTTTTGCTGGCATTAAGATCAAAACAAGTGACCACGAACAAAAACTACGCCCTCACCTCAAATGCAATTTACTTTATTCATCCGTTTTTTATTTCTATAACTAAAAATGGATTAGGCTTTGAATATAGTATGATGGTTGTATTTACTGTAATCTTATCTTTTATTGCTGCTTATTTTTTAATTAAAATTCATAAAAGATTTCATTTTATTCTTTAACTACTTGATAGATTTGTAAATCCATCAGCGCAAAATATGTATTCGATTATAATCTGTTTACTTTTAGAAAATAAACTGCTAGCTTAACTCCCTTAAGATTTATAGCCATATTTGAGGCTGCCATAAAATGAGTTTGTAGGTTTGAAGTAGATACGTCTGTGACAAATATTTACATCGTGAGGTCAAGCATATCAAAACTAATAGATACCAGTATTTAGACTCAATTAGAGGAATAGCTGCGCTACTTGTAGTCGTTGATCATACTTTTGAAATATTACTACTCAATAATATGGCGCAACACGGGATTATTTTTTTTTACGACAGTTACTTTTATCTTGGCCGCTTTGCGGTTTTTCTGTTTTTCTTGACCAGTGGTTTTGTGATCCCCTGGAGCCTTAATAAATCAACTGAAAAACCCTTAACCCGATTTGCAATAAGTCGTTTTTTTAGGCTCTACCCACTGTATTGGTTCTCTTTGATTGCGGCAATTTTTGTTGGTGGGTATGGGGTTTTAGACCAGCCAACAACCACTGAAGTAGTCGCCAACATTACCATGCTGCAAAAATTTATTGGTTTTGAAAGCGTTATTGGGCTCTATTGGACGCTGCAAATAGAAGTTGTATTTTATATTCTTTGTGCCCTATTATTTTCGCTCAAACTGCTCAACCATCGGCTAACTTGTTTAGCCATGTGTGCCTCATGCTTGATCATTGCATTGGCGGTCGGCTGGCTGAAAGCCTATGAAAATATTACTCTACCTGTCACCTTTCCTTTAGCACTTTTTTCTATGTTCTTTGGCGCAGAAATAAGAAAAGTGATTATAGATCAAGATAAGACTGCGCAACGAAATGTAAAAGCTATAACTTTGATTGCAGTTATATTATTACCGGGTATTATCTACTTAAATTATGGCGAAGCATGGATCTCATATACCACTGCTTATGTGGGTGCCCACTTGGTATTTATGGCAATGATTAGTATTTGTCGAATTGAAAATAGCCTATTTTCATACCTTGGCAAAATAAGCTATTCAATTTATTTAACTCATTGCTTTGTGGTTTACAATTATTTTCATCTAGGTGGCAAAGAACTCTACTCGACCATCGGGCTCCCGGGAACCCTCAGTATACTCTTTATAGCTACAATTGCTTTATCTCATTGTACTTATAAATTTATCGAAGAGCCGTTTATTAGAATAGGTAAAAACAAGGCCAAAAAAACCATTATGCTGCCAGCGCTCTAAGTAGTAGGGCACAAACTGAGTAATAAGAAAAGCTGTACTCTATCTTGTCAGAAAAGATCTTTAGAATACAGCTTTTAGCTAATCAGATGATAAGCCTTGGTCATGAAAAACAAAAGTTGCTTTAATTTTCTCCACAATATGCCAAATATTATCGCCCTTAAAGAAAAATTTCATAAATAGGCTTTTACGATGCACTAATAGCTTCATCTGCACGGTTAAATGCTGAAACAGCATTTTTTCAACCTCAGTAAGGGCATTAAAATCACGCATATGCCAGCTTGGAAATAATCTTGATGAAATATGTGTCATTGCTTTGGCTTTAATTTTGTGGCGCTTATCTTGTTGTATTGCATACCATAAAGATTCTACAACATGTGTTTCACCTTCAAAATATTGCAAAAACTGATTATTATGATAGTAAATATAACCAGTAATGCCGTTAAGTGAGTTTTGAGCCTGAGCTTGTTCCAGCATTTGAGTTATTTCGAACTCATCAGACAACCCCAAATTATCACTGCAATAAATAATGGCCTTCATACTTCTCCAATAAGTCATATATATACAATTTGCAAAAAAACTGATACCCATAAGGTAAGTAATTTGATACCTACTAGTCAAGACTAGTTGGTATCATATGATATATACAAGTAGAACAAGCAAGCTGCAACAACAAATAAGCCCAAAGACTAGTTTGTATCTGCTATTGAACTAAACTTAAGCAGTTTACTCATCAAACGGGGCATCAATACTGCGCAGATGCTCATCAAACAAGCGTTCTACCCTATTTTTAAAGCCATTGTGTGAATTAGGTGAGTAGCTACTAATAGCATCCGTTTTTACACCCAACTCCACGGCTTTTTCTATAAACTGGCCAAGTTTTGGTACAGAGAATAACACCATAGGCTCTTTAGTCTCTTTGAATAAATCGATTAAGCTGTCGCGAATGGCATTTTTCATATTATTTTGTGTCAACTTCTCCATCTGCAAAGGCAAGCCACTCGTGGCAACTTTATTGTGAAACTCACGGCTATGGCCAACTTTTGGTTGAATAAACAACCGCATAATAAAGCTTGTTACTACATACTTACGTAAATCAGCTAAACTGTAGACTCGCTCATCGCCGCCTAATGTGCGTGATTCTTCTGTACCAAAGTTTTTCATGGTCTTAGTCATGCCAAAGGCTTCCACAATTGTGCCGCCCAAAGATTGTATAAAACCTTTAAGTTCTTGCTGCGACACATTTGGGTTTAATTTGACTAATGGCAAGTCTTTGGTGCTCACCCCAATTGCTTGCCACCGCTGATCGTTTGGGTTCACTAGACTAATCGGTTGATCGCGATCGCATAGTTTAAGCATTTTTGGACTATTATCCTGATACCATTGAGACAGTTGAATACTCCCAGTAAACTCATTCGTATTAAAATCAGCATTGGCAGGTGATGCTGCAAATAATTTTGCCAGCATTTTACGCTCCATAGTCTGTACACCATGGTTGGCAAGTAATTGCTGACCCACTTGACTTAAGTTTCCATTAGTATTTTTAACAAATGCATGAGTAAAACGCTCATTAACTTGTTCTAGTATTCTGGTCTTAGATTCTATAACCATTGCTTCAGTAAATACACCTGCTTCTTGCCCGGCGAGCACCCATTCATACACCGGCAGTATTTTTTTTACATATTGATTATTAGTCATTGCTTGAGTTGCATTGTCTATAATTAAATCAAACAAAGACCATAAGTTAAGTGCCATATTTGCGGTAACTTTTTGATCCTTATCGATTGGCAAATATTCGATAAATTCTCGCCAGGAAGTGTTATCAATTGGTAACGAATAATCACTTCTTAAACCTGAGCGAACCTCCTCTAAAGAGGACCCTGCTTGAATGAGTATTACTTGATTTCTTAAATCTCGTGGCGCATTTTTAAATTGACTCTCGGCATCGACGGCCGGTAGTACTTGCTTTAAAGCTTGGTGTATGGCTGTTTGGTCTGAGATAGACAGCTTAGTCAGCTCATTGCCTCGACCTGGTAATAGAATCTCTTGTGCTTGGTCATCAAGTGCATTAAAACCGGGTTTTTCAAATAAATTCATTTCGTCATCTGAAAGTATATGTACTTTTTCATTGAAATGTTCTAAGACTGAACCTAAACTTGGAGCGCTAGTAGTTGCGCAAGTAAAAAGTTCTGGGTTTTTAGTTTTTTTCTTGTCTGCAAGTGGTGTATTTTGCACATTTTCTAAATGATTATTCATTAAATCGTGAAAATCATGCGCGCGCGCTCGATCATCATTATCTGATCTTTGTTGAGACAAAGACTCAAAATCATCATTCGTAAAATTGCTAAAATCATCATCGTTATTGTTGTTGTTATTATTGTTATTGTTTGCGGCCATGCGCATATCACGTGTTTGACTCGCTGCAAAGCGAGATCTATGTGATACTTTGGACTCTGGTGTGGATATTAAAGCTGATTGAAGAAAGTGGCTGGATTGCGCGATTGATGTGCGGAATTTAACATGATTTGAAGAAACTGACTGAGTTAAAGCTGCGAACATAGTGGACTCCCTGATACTGAAAAATAAACTTTGGTATTCCCTAACCAAGTGCCTTACCATAGCAGAAATTCGTTTAAAAATCCTTAGGGAGTTGTGCCGAGATGATATTTGATGTGATCGAACAAGCAGTAGTAAACAATGGAATTCTAATGGCCTGGTTGGCTATAATCGTAGGTTTGATTGTATTGGTTTGGAGCGCTGATCAATTTATTGATGGTGCCCAAAACATGGCTTTACATCTTGGTATGTCGCCACTATTAGTAGGTATTTTAATTGTTGGCTTTGGTACCTCTGCGCCAGAAATGATGATCTCAGCGCTGGCCGCACTTAAAGAAAGCCCAGGCATTGCTATTGGCAATGCCTTTGGCTCAAACGTTGCTAATATTGGGCTTATTCTTGGTCTTACTGCATTGATTACCCCTATAGCTGCTGGGGTTGGTATTATTAAAAAAGAATTTCCAGCATTAATACTTGTCACGCTAGGCGTGTTTGTCATTATGTATGATGGTCATTTATCAAGAATCGACGGTATTATACTTTTGGCAACTCTTATTGGCATTCTTGTTTGGTTTGCCCGCAGCGATATGGTTACTGACTCAGATAATCCAACTACCGGCTCAACAGCAATAGATAACGTGCCTAAAACGCCAACCACCAGCCTACAAAAAGCTATTGTCTGGACATTGATTGGCCTAGCTTTATTAATGGGCGCATCACAAATGTTTGTCTGGGGCGCTACAGAAGTCGCGGTCTATTTTGGTGTATCTGACGTTGTTATTGGTTTAACTATTGTGGCATTGGGTACATCGCTGCCAGAACTTGCCGCATCTTTAGCGGCAATTCGTAAAAATGAGCATGATATGGCTTTAGGTAATGTGGTGGGTTCAAATTTATTTAATACCTTAGCAGTAATTGGCATTGCTGCAATTATTCATCCATTAGATTATGCCCGCAATTTACTCATCAGAGATTGGGGCATAATGTTTGCGCTTACTCTAGCGTTATTTATATTTGCCTGCCGCTTTGGCAAAGTTTGGCAAGTTGACCCGGCGACAGGTTTGCTCAGAAAACTGCGGCTGGAACGCTATCAAGGAGCTTTGCTATTAACCGCTTATATTGCTTATATGGTATTTTTGGCCTTATCTGCATTCGATTAGATTAACCACCTTAAGACAGCGTGACCTTAGGCTTGAGCTCTCAAGACAGCTGGTTAGAAGCGAGCAATGTTTTAATCTGCGCTACTCGTTGAGCAAGAATCTCTGATTGCGGCGCTTCTATAATAATATGACCCATTTTACGACCTGACTTGGCTTGAGCTTTGCCGTAATCGTGATAATGAACCCCTGGCAGAGCTAAAATTTGCGCTAATAATTGGTCACTATTATTAGCGTCTAGTGTATTAGTGTGTAGTGGGCTATCGCCAAGCACATTTAATAATACTGTTGGCTTGCGTAATTCAGGCGCCACCACTGGTAAACCAACCAAGGCTCTGAGCTGTTGCTCATACTGAGAAACTGAATAAGCTTCAATAGTCCCATGTGCTGAATTGTGCGGCCTTGGTGCAATCTCATTGACAATTAATTGGTCTTCACACTGAAAAAACTCGATACAAAGACAACCAACATAATCAAGCTGTTCAATTATACGATGGGCTGTTTTACCGGCTGATTCATCCACCCATGAAGGTAAAGCAATGCCAAGCCAACTCTCGGCGAGTATTTGCTGCTTATGGATATTCAGAATTGGGGGATAATGATAACAATTGCCATGAATATCGCGCGCCACCACCACGGATAGCTCTTGTACAAATGGGACTAATGCCTCAAGTACACAAGGCAACTCGCCCAGTGTTTGCCAAGCTTGAGTTAAGTCGGTTGCTTGCCGGACTCGTAGCTGACCTTTGCCGTCATAGCCATCACGTGCTGTTTTAAGTAAAGCAGGAAAGGTAAACTCTGCTGGCACCGATTGACAATCTGCTATTGTCTCGATTACTCGATAATCAGCGACTTGAGATTGCGCTTGCTCACGAATAAAAGCTTTTTCTAAGCGGCGATCCTGAGCAATATGCAGCGCTTTAAACCCAGGCCGTAAAATAGAGTGTTCAGCAACCCAGCGGGCCGCTGCCACAGGCACGTTTTCAAATTCATAGGTAACAGCTGCAGTGGCTGCAATAAGAGTTTGCAGTGCCTCTTGATCTGTATAGTCTGCATGAATGAGCTGCGCTAGCCGCTGAATAGGCGCTTGTTTATCCGGAGTTAAACACACTACCGAATAGCCCATTTGAATAGCCGCTTGGGCAAACATTTGCCCAAGCTGGCCGCCACCAAGTAAACCTAAAACAGCACCGGGTTTAATTAATTGCTTTGAAACTGTCATAAAATGTGCTCGTTATTGTAATACCCAAATACTCATAAATATATATGCCAATCACCCTCAATTTACGGGTCTTAAATTTACTGATAAGTTAAAAAGATTGGCAGTTAAGGAAGTTGACAGCTAAAGAGGTTGAATGTGTAATTGACTTTGCATCGCCTTTTCTTTAGCCGATTGCTGAAAAGCCTGTAATTGTTGAGTTAAATTTTTATCAGCGACTGCGAGTTGACGAATGGCAAACAGGGCTGCATTTTTAGCGCCAGCAACCCCTATAGCCATAGTTGCAACAGGCACACCAGCGGGCATTTGTACAATTGACAGCAATGAATCAACGCCAGCAAGTATTGCACTTTTAATAGGCACACCAATCACTGGTAGAGTGGTAAAGGCTGCGACCATACCTGGTAGATGGGCAGCACCGCCAGCGCCAGCAATGATTAATTGAAAGCCGTTGCTCGCCGCTTGTTGGGCAAATTCAGCCATAAAGTCTGGAGTTCTATGGGCAGAAACGACTTGTGCTTCGTAACTCACACCAAAATCTGCTAATAGGCGAGCAGTTTCTTGCATAGTTGGCCAGTCCGAATCGCTGCCCATAATAATTGCTACTTGTGCCACGGCGTTTGTCACTTAAAGTGCCCCCAAAATGTATTTTGATTCAAGAATTAAGTAAGCTTAGGCTTGAGTTGCTTGACTCAAGCCTAAGGTCACAGAAATAATGCGAAATAATAAAGATCGATTTTGACACGAAACGATCACAAAAAAAAGCCACTTTACTCGCCTTTTTTTATTGAGCATCTTCTCACTCCAAGTGAGTATCTTCTCACTACAAGCCTTTAAAAATTTCAATAGCCTCTGCCCTGCTCGCCTTGACATCAACTATAAGTGGTACATACCCATGCTCTTGTAATTCAGCTTGGTATTTATCGGCTTTTAATATGGCTTTGGTTGACGCATTTTTTAGCTCTGGCACAAAGTGACGAATATAATCACATTCTGGATCAAAGCGTTCTGCTTGAGTCAGTGGATTAAAAACTCTGAAGTAAGGAGCGGCATCTGTGCCAGTTGAGGCGCTCCATTGCCAGCCGCCGTTATTACTAAAAAAATCACCATCAAGTAAATGCTGCATAAAAAATGCTTCACCTTGACGCCAATCCATAAATAAATTTTTAGTCAAGAACATAGCCGTAACCATACGTATTCTATTATGCATCCACCCTGTGGTGACTAATTGGCGCATGCCAGCATCAACTAAGGGCACACCTGTTAACCCTTCCCGCCAAGCTTCAAAGTGTTGTGGGTTCGTTTTCCAGGGAATATTGTTAAGTTTTTGATTAAAATTTTGGTCTTTTGAAACGTGAGGGAAGTGCACCATAATATGGCTGTAAAAATCTCGCCAGATTAATTCGTTAATCCATGTTTGTACGCCCTTTGCCCCATCGCCACTAAATTGGCTAAGGTGTGCTTGCGCTTGTAAATACATAAATTTTGAGCTAATTACACCCATTGCTAAGTAGGGTGAAAGCCCGCTAGTGGCCGGCTTGTGCGGTATGTCTCGCGCTTGTTTATAAAGACCTATTGGCTTGGCAATAAAATCTTGCAACTGAGTGTGGGCATAGTCTTCGCCAACACCCCATTGTTGGGCATTATCTTGTGTCAAACTTATTGCATTTATAGCTTGAGTTTTTGACTTGAGGCTATTAATTAAGGTTTGTGGGACAGTTGATGGATAATCTAAACCATAGGGGGTATGTTTGGACTGAGCACCGTTTTGGATAGATTTTAAGGGATTATCATCGCCTAAATTGTGCGAAATGTAATCCACTGTAGCTGTTTGTCGCCAGGTTTTACTAAATGGGGTAAATACTTTATAAGGGTCACCATCGTCTTTAGTGATGGTCGCAGGCGGTAGAATATAATGATCATCAAAACTTTTGACACTAATACCCTGTGAAGACAAGGCTTCACGCACTGCATCATCACGGCTTTGCTCCCATACACCATATTCTCGATGAAATATAAGATTGCTATAATCGAGCTGTTCTTTAAGGTGGCGAAACCAACTAGGCACTTGCGAGAAGTCGTCCAAGCTTACAAATATGCTGGCAATACCAGCTTCATTTAAAGATTTAAATAACTGCTTGACGTGTAGAAGCTTAAATAAATTCGGGCCAGCACCTATAGATTGTTGCTGCCATTGCGTAGGACAGTCAATATAAACTGCCACACATTCATCTTGAGCTGCCAAGGCATGGCTTAAAGCTAAATGATGGCGCGTGCGTAAATCATTTCGAAACCACAACAGGTTCATATTCTATCCTTCATCAATAGTTTTTAGAGTGTGCCAATAGCAATAAACTAATAATGATGGGTAAAGCCTATTATCTCAACCTAATCTTATGCAGCATTTTTATATTACAAACATTTAATCATATTTTGTACATTAATCGAGCTTGTTTCAAGTCTGATTCTAGCTTTTAAAAGTGAGAGCTTAGGCTTAAGTTGCTTGACTTTTCTCATCTGACGCCAAAATGTATCATCCATGATCAACTTTGGCTTAATCCACATCCATGTGGATCCAGATTCAAAAAGTCAAGCAACTCAAGCCTAAGGTCACGATATTATGGTCTCAATAATTGATCTATTAGATAATACAGTTTGGATGATTTAAAACCAGCGGAATAGTTGTGGTTGTTATTGCACCGGTATTATCGGTAATTTGAGCAGTCAATGTATGCACACCAGGACCCATTGCAACCAACTTAGCATCAGATTTTGAGTGCCATTCAAAGGGAAAATAATTTTCAGTGCGTAAAACTTCACCATTAAGCATTAAATCTACAGCTACAATTGAGCCATCGGTATCTTCTGCTAAAACCTCAATATCAAACTCCTGATCAAGCGTAAAATTATACGCATTACCTGAAGTTACAAATGAGGCGCTTGGTGGTAAATTGGATATATTTGATGAATCTGGTGTTGTTGTGTCAAGGTTTGTCATTGAGTTAGACGAAGTTTGAGCTGAATCTCCGCCGCAGCCCACAATTAAAGAGCTTAATAATAGAACAATAGGTAATAATTTTTTCATGGTAGTAATCTCGCTTTTTTATTAAAAGAAATATTGAGTTAATGGTCTGTTCGGATAGTCAATTGATACTGATAACAGTATAAAGACTCTTATATACCATTGTTTATAGTTAAGGTTGCATTTTCATATCAGTATGTAACTCACGCTCAATATTTAAAATTATGGGGTTCTTAAAGCTCAATTAGCTAAGCCGACATCCTATTCCTTAAAGTAGGTTGATTGTTCAGAAGTAGGTTGATTGTTCAAAAGCATGTATTGGATGATTACCTCAAGTTTATGAATATTTAATATCAAGGAAAGCCCCGCATGGTGAATCAAGATTTAATTACCTGGCCTTTATTTTTAAAAAAAGGGTTACAACTTATCCCTCGTGTGCCGCAAATTCTTGAAGGAATTCGCTTAACCCGCTTAGATAATCCATCACAGCCTGTTGGGCTTGGCCTTGAATTTGAAGCAGCGGCATTGGACAACCCTAAAGGAGTTGCCTTACTTTATGAGAATATGCGCTACACCTATGGTGAATTAAATAGTAAAGCCAACCAATTGGCTCATCATCTACGCAGCTCAGGCGTCACTAAAGGCGATGTAGTTGGTATTTTAATTGAAAATAGGCCTGAATTACTGATAAGTGTTTTAGCCGTAGCTAAACTTGGCGCTATCTGCGCCATGCTGAACACAAAACAGACTAAAAAAAATCTAGCAACCAGTATACAACTGGTTGCACCAACTACTTTTTTGGTTGGCCAGGAATTAATTAACCACTTGCTTGACCTACCAACCCCGATCATACCTGCGCCAGTATTAATCGTCATTGATGATCCAGAAACAGAAACCAGTGTAGGCGATACTTTGGCAATTATTGACCAGCAAAGCGACTATGCCAGTCAAAATTTTCTTGAAGCCATACTCGATCAACCTACTCAAGACTTGGATACGAGTAAGAAAATTTATTTACATGATCCATGTTTTTATATTTATACCTCAGGCACCAGCGGCCTGCCCAAAGCGGGTGTTTTGACCCATGGTCGTTGGATGCGTATTTATGGCGGCGTTGGTAAGCTGGCTATAAATCTACAACAAGATGATGTGCTCTATGCGACTATGCCTTTATTTCATGCCACAGCTTTATGTGTGTGTTGGAGCGGTGTAATTGCAGCTCGAGCTGGCTTTGCTATTAGTAGGCGATTTAGTGCCTCACAATTTTGGCACGACTGTATTCGTTATCATGCAACAGCCATAGGCTATGTTGGTGACCTATGCCGTTTTCTACTGGTCCAACCACCTCGCGAAATTGATAATAAACACCAAGTCAAAACTATGCTGGGCAACGGTCTAAGGCCTGCTATTTGGGAAAAATTTAAAAACCGGTTTGGCATTCAGTACGTGTACGAGTTTTACGGCGCCTCCGATGGCAACGTTGGTTTTTTTAATCTCATGAATTTTAATAATACGGTAGGTTTTTCACCTAATCGATATGAATTAGTCGCTATTGACCAAGATACTGAATTACCGATTCGTAATGATGCAGGCTGGTTTGTACGGGTAAAAAAAGGCGATATAGGCTTATTAATTAGTGAAATTAGTACCCATTTTCCCTTAGATGGCTATACCGATAAAAGCGAAACTGAAAAAAGAATTCTTAAAAACGCCTTTGAAACAGGTGATCGCTGGTTAAATACTGGTGATCTTATGCGTGATCTTGGCTTTTGGCACACTCAATTTATTGATCGAGTGGGCGACTCCTACCGCTGGCTTGGTGAAAACGTCTCGTCACAACAAATTGAAAATACAATTCTTGAATATCCAAGTGTACGCCAAGCGGTTGTTTACGGAGTAAAAGTACCCCATCACGAAGGTCGAGCTGGTATGGCCACCTTACAACTCATGCGAGGTACCTCGTTAAGATCAGATGAACGCCGACAATTTGCCTATTTTTTACAAGCTAATATGCCCAACTACGCAATACCTCGGTTTATTCGCGTTACTTCACGTATTGATCGTACGGAAACATTTAAACTCAAAAAACGTAAACTACAACGTGAAGCCTATGACTTGGACATTGTGGCAGATGCGCTCTATGTATTTAATCCTAAACGACAAACTTATGATGTGTTTAAAAAGTCTCATCTAGAGGCTTTAGACCAGGGAAGTCTTCGATGTTGAAATAAATCGTCTAAAATTACTTAAAATTGATCCGTATTTTAAGACGATTGATTCAACAAAGTTTTGCAAACATAAAGGTAAAGATTATGACGCAGCAGCAATCAACCAAAAGGCAACAGCATAAATCCACAAGCCTGTTTAAGAAAATAGGCATTGGGGTGTTTGGTCTAATTGCTCTAGTCATCATTGCAGCCATTATTTTGGTGGCCACTGTAGACCCTAATGATTATAAAAATAAAATCGAAGATTATGTGTCTACAAACTATAACACCCAACTCAAAATTGGCAGTATTGCTTGGGATTTTCTGCCAAGTATTGGCCTAGCGGTGCAAGCGGTTGATGTTCAAAATATTTCAGAGCAAAACCCAACTGAGACTACAGAAATGGTTAAAGTCACTGAAGCCAAGGTATCACTGGCGCTTTGGCCATTATTTCAAGGCAAAGTAGCTGTGGATTCTATAGAGCTTACAGCGCCAACTATTTGGTTTCATCAACTCGAAAATGGTGAGAGTAATTGGTCCACAATGTTAGCCGCGCTTGCAAGTTCCAGCCCCAACAAGCCCGAGAAAAAGGAACAATCGCAAACTCCCCAGGAAATGCTTCAAAGCTTAGAAGCCATTAATATTAATAGCTTTCAATTAACAGACGGTGCTCTGCAATTATTGGGTACGCAAGTTATTGAATTAAGCGATTTACAATTTAAGCTTGATGATTTTGGTCTCAATCAAGATATTAGCCTTGCAACTGAATTTAAACTTGATCTACCAGCGCAGAAATTAGTGGTGCATAATCAAGCTAATTTTGACGTTAACATCAACCCCGAAAAAGGCCTGATTAGGTTAGATAACGCAAAAATTAATGAAAATATATCAATAGATACAATGCAGCAGGAACTAGACCTTGCGTTTAATGGCTTAATCAATCTCAATGACTATTCAGCCCAATTAAATGATTTAAAAATCACTAATGACCGCTTTCAATTAAAATCTTCCGTACAGGCCAGCGCGCTTGATAGTCAACCAGCGTTTAAAGTCAAATTTGCTCAACAAGAGTTAGCTATTGGTCAACTATTAAAACAGTGGCAAGTATTAACTGCAGCAGATACAGAAACTATTGCGTTTATGGATAAAACTCTAATTGAAGGTCAAATAAATGCCACACCTACAGATATTCAAGCTAATTTTCCTATTTTAGGCATTGGGCCAGGTCAATCACAAAATCCAGGCAAATTATCTTTAAAACATTCTATTGAGAAGAACGCAACCCAACTAAGTCTTAATATAAAAACAATAGACTTAGATCAATTATTGCCAGAGTCAACAGCATCAGCTGATAAACCTTCAGCGCCAACTTCCGGTAACACACCAGAAGATGAGCAACAAGAGACTCCACTTCCAAAAGAATTACTCAAAACAACGCAATTCAACGCCCAAATAGCTATCGATCAACTTATTTTTAAATCCGTAGATCACAGTCTTGGCTTGGATGTGCAACTTGACCAAGGGGTGTTAGCAATTAAACCGCTTAGAGCTAAGGCTTATGAAGGTCAAGCACACATTAACGCCACACTAGATGCCAATAAAACACCAGCAAGCTTTACATTAAACACTGACATTCAACACTTGGCTATTCATAAAGCATTACAAGCTTATTTATTCGACCCCTGGATGAAAGGCCTGCTGAATACGCAAGCGAAATTTACAAGCCAAGGCGATACTGTGGAAGCTTTAATCAGTAATTTGCAAGGCACAACACAAGTTAGTATTGATGAAGCAATACTGCCAAGTCTCAATTTACAGTCACTCGCTTTAAGCCAAATGGACAAACTAAAACCTGGTATTCGCTCTTTAGTTGGCGATAATACGTTTTTAAAAACTCCGGAAGTACTCGCCAAGGATACAAAACTTAAATCTTTTGTGGCGCAATTTAATGTGACGCCTAAAGTGGTTAAAAGTAAAACTATCAAAGGTTCATTGAATGGTCAGCCACTTAATGGTGACATTGTTTATGAACGCGATACCGGCACAATTGTGCTGAGCTCGCTGGTAAAATTACCAGCCAAAAACCCACAATATGCCGATATTCAATGGCCTATTCAATGCAAAGGTAATTTAAACGGTTTAGCCAAATGCTCTTTAGATACTCAAAATATTGAAGACACTTTAAAAACAGCTTTCAAAGCCAAAGCTAAGGCGAAAGTTAAATCTGAAGTGACTGATAAAATAAAACAAGAAGAGCAAAAAGTTAAAAATAAAGCCAAAGAAAAGCTTAAAGAAGAGCTAGGTGAAGACGTTGAATCCCAACTTAAAGGTTTATTTAACCGTTAACTCAAATGAAATGCTTGGAGTATGTGTGCTTTAATAGATCCACCATGCCCCAAGCTTGCATGCATAAGATTCTAAATAAAAGTTGCTCCGTAATAAAAAGCCACGCAAGAACCTATTATGCCAATAGCCATAATGAGACCATCGTTTACACTGAGCGCTAATGCAAACAGTAAAATTACAGTCGCAGGAATAACCGATATAAATGGTATAAAGCCAATGACTATAATCATACTGGCCATAAGAATACACAACAAAGCTACAAATCGTTTCGCATGGGGATGGGTTAACACAACTAATCTTGATGCAAACCATTGATCGATTTTTTCAGTGTAAGGTTTTACTTTTGCCACTGCCCGAGTATATTTAGCATGTTGTATATTGGCTTGGATAATAAACTTTGGCAGCCATGGATATTGTTTATTAAATAGCATTTGTCCGCACAGTAAAATAATAAACATGCCACAAAAAGCCGGTACACCAGGAATAGCCCCAGTTGGCATAATAATAACTAAGCAAGGCGCAATAAGTAAGGGCCCAAAACCACGCTTTTTGAGTGCTTTGACAACATCTCCAAAACTAATGGTTGCTTCATCTGTGCTTTGATCTATAGATTGTAAAATGTCTGTAAGACTATTATCGCTCATCGTTATGTCCCTCTGAATCAATTGCGCGCCGCCACTAATTGTATAAAACTTTAAAACAAGGTATAAATAAAATTTTAGAATAACCATTCTAAAATTTTATTTCACTGACTTAAAACAACAGTAGGCTTTATGCAATCTCGTTTTTTACAACTTAAGAGCACACCTAAAACTTTAATATCACTTACGGTCATAGCCTGGTGTTTTTTAGCCTTACAAGGCTGCAGTAGTTTGCCCAGCTTAGATTCTAGAGGCTTACTCCCCAACACAGCACAAGAATTTATTATTACTCGTCAACCGCATAATTTGGCTCGATTAATTCTAGTGCAACCGCGGGAAACTCTGTTACCATTTTTTGGCCATGAGCCAGTTGAGCTTTATGCTGAGGATACTCACTTAGCGACTATTGCACAAGGCCAATATTTTTATCTTGACGCCCAAGAATTTCAGACACCCCTAACCCTGCACTGGTTTGATTATAAAAACCCAAACATTAGCCGCACTTTAGAATTAGATTTAAATATTCAAGCAGGTGAACAAGGCGTTGTACAGCTTACCTTTGGCAATGGCGAAGATGATGAGAAACATCAACAAGCAGAATTAACTGCCACAGTATTACCGTCAGAAGATGCGTTAATGGCTATGCCTTGGTTAGTAGAAGCCAAGTCCTACCAAACAGCTCAAGAAGATAATGCTGTAGCATCCCATAATGAAGAATAAAGTCAGCGGTGACCTTAAACCTAAGGTCAGTGACATACTTAGCCCAAAGCTGAGTATAAACTAAGACACATTTTCTGGCGTGTCGTACTCTATAAATTCAGCACAAGCTTCACAAGCTAATGCCCAATATTCAATTGGTAAATTCATTTTGACAACGCCGCAAGTACTCATATGTGAAATACGCTTATTACTGCACAAAAAATTGGCAAAGTCCGTAAGGGTTGGGTTATGCCCAAAAATCAATAAATGCTGCTTAGCTTCATCTACGTCATGCAGTAGTTGTACCAAGGTTGGCACAGAGGCTCGATAAATTTCATCGCGAATATGTATTTGTTCCGATGAAAAACCAATTTCGTAACAAATAATCTGAGCTGTTTCTATAGCTCTTGCGGCCGGACTTGCATAGACAATATCTGGCTCCAAGCCTTGCCGCTCTAAACGACGACCAATCACCGGTGCCATTTGCGAGCCGTAAGTTGATAAAATGCGATCAATATCAATGCCATTACTTGGTATTTCTGCTTCCGCATGGCGAATTAAGGTGAGCTGTTTCATGATATTAAACTTTTTATTTGAGAAAAGAATTTAAAGAATTTAGATTCACTTATTGATAGACAGCTTATGCTAAATTCAGTTGTAAAATATATTTAGAGCTTAAGCTTGCGAGATACTTAAGCTTTAAGCACTACGAGATCTGAGTAGACCTTCTTGAAACACTACAGCAATAAGTTGTTCGTCTTGATACATCCTGCCGTAAACTATACCACGACCATGGTCGGCAATTGGAGTATCGCAATCGAAAAAACACCATTTATTTGGATCATAATTATTATAAAACCACATACTATGATCAAGACTGGTCATAAAAAAACTATTTGGTTGGGTTAATAACCCGTGTGGCATAAGCACAGTGGCCAAAAAGCCATAATCGCTGGCATAAGCTAACAGAGCTTGATTGAGAAGCGATTGTTCAATCGATTCTTGCAACAAAGGGACTGGCCAAACATATTTAAACCAGAAGCCTCGCTGGGCATCTACAGCTTGGGGCATGACTAAATCAAGAGTATTCGCCATGCGTATCGTTAAAGGCCGAGCAACACTTGGCTGAGCGCCTGATATCTTTTTTCTAAGCTCATGCTCTGAGGGCAGATTATCTGGGCCTGCGACTTTGGGCATTGGCAGTTGATGGCGAACAAAAGCCGATTCTGGTAATTGCGTGGATACCATGGCTTGAAAAATCAAACGACTATTGGTTGCTGTTTGCTGACAAGCTGTTACTTGATAGCGTTGATATGTTTTACCCTCGCCAATTTTTTTTAAAGCAAACTCGATAGCTTGATGAGCATTGCCAGGCCTGACAAAAAAACAATGACAGGAGTGAACTACCATACCTCTTTTTTCCGCAACCCGAGCAGTTAAAAACACAGCTTGCGAAAATACTTGACCGCCATAAAGATTTTTAAAATTTAAGTCTGCGGAAGGCAGGCGAAAATGCTGTGTTTCTGGGCTTTCATCAAGTTGCTGCACATTAAAAAGCTTGGCAAATTCTTCATAAGTAGAAACTTTCAAATGATTAGACTGTGAATGATTAGACTGATTGTCATCCGCGCCGTTTTGATCCGCAACCATTACCACACTCTACCTTTGTAAATTTTGTTAAAAATTATACCGGCCAATACAGTTGAGAGCTTAGATTACAAGATCCAGACTACCAAAAATTAGGACGATAAGAATACACTATCACCGTTTAAGCCATTGCTTTCCATAATTTCACGCAATCGACGCAGCGCCTCAACTTGAATTTGGCGCACCCTTTCACGAGTTAAACCAATTTCACGGCCTACTTCTTCAAGCGTGCTCATTTCAAAGCCGCGTAGACCAAACCTTCTAGCCACAACTTCCCGTTGCTTATCTGAAAGCTCATCAAGCCAAGTGTTAATACTGTCACGTAAATTATCATCTTGTAAAGACTCGGCTGGATCAGTTGAGTTTTGATCTGCAATGGTATCTAACATTGATTTTTCAGAATCATAACCCAAGGGGGTATCAACAGAGGAAATTCGCTCGTTAAGCCCAAGCATGCGTTTCACATCGGCTACCGGTTTATCAAGCAACTCGGCAATTTCTTCTGCTGATGGCTCATGATCTAATTTTTGAGTCAGCTCACGAGCTGCTCGAAGATAGACATTGAGCTCTTTAACCACGTGTATTGGTAAACGAATAGTGCGGGTTTGATTCATTATGGCCCGCTCAATAGTTTGACGGATCCACCAGGTTGCATAGGTTGAAAAGCGAAAACCTCGCTCGGGGTCAAATTTTTCTACTGCTCGAATAAGACCTAAGTTGCCTTCTTCAATAAGATCTAACAAACTCAGCCCACGGTTCACATATCGACGCGCAATTTTAACCACTAAACGTAGATTACTTTCGATCATTCGTTTGCGCGCATCTGCATGGCCTTTTAAGGCACGCCGCGCAAAGTAAACTTCTTCTTCTGGCGTTAATAAGGGCGAGAAACCAATTTCATTCAGGTAAATTTGAGTTGCATCAAGACTTTTACTACCAACAGGTTCGGTTCTTTTTTTCTCTGGCGCAGGTTTTTTTGCAGCGGCTCGTCTGGTGCGTTTTTTTGGCGTCGCTTCAAATGAGTCTGAAACAGCATCGGTTGGCTGCTCTTTCGTTGTATCCTCAGTAGATTCTTTAGCGTTTTTTCGTGGCGCCCGTTTAGTTGCTTTAGGCTTAGTTGTTTTCGGTTGAGTTGTTTTTTTTTCCGCTTTGGTAGCAGAAGTTTTTGTAGTGGAGGATTGGGTTGTTGCAGGTTTTGTCTGGGCTTTAGTTTGAGTAGTAGTTTGAGCTTTTGTTTGTGTTGGGGCTGAAGTTTCAGTTTTGCCAGAAGTTTTACGAGATTTTGTATTTGCAGAAGTTTTTTCATTCTGCGAGTCGGCTTCATGGGTTCCATCAATATTGACGTTTAGTCCCTTAGTCATGCGCACATCCTTATAAGTTCATCCTGAACATTAGAGCTTTTATTTTCGATTAATTGTTAATGAGGTGGTTGGTTGATCTCAGCACTCCAAATTTTTAACTTTACGAATTAGAAGTTGTTATTGATGGCTTATTATTAAAATAGTCTTTCAAATAATACCTATTATATAAATAATATAAATAATACTATTCATGGTATTATTTATATTATTTATATACCTGCTACAACACTTGTAGTGCATTATAGATCAACTTTAAGAATTTGCATGATTTTAAATCATATTTTTGGTAATAGTTTTTCAGGATTTACAGGTATTTCGTTTTTGCGTATCTCGAAAAATAATTTAGTAACATCTGTATCTGTAGAGCCCATTTCTGCAATGGTTTGACCTTTTTTTACCAGTTCATCATTGCGCACTAAGAGCTTTCTATTATGAGCATAAGTGCTAATGTAGCCATTGGTATGCTCCAAAATTATAAGTGATCCATAACCTGTTACTTCATCGCCAGCATAAAGTACCTTACCTTCAGCTGTAGCCCGAATAGAATCACCAGGTGAGCCGCCTATTTCTATACCTTTTTTACTTGAACTTGAAAAGTGGGCAAGTATCTTTCCATGTGCAGGCCAACTCCAGGTTATACTGGTATTTGAAGAGGTGTCAATGCTAGCATCTGGTTGTGCTGGCAAATTATTTTTCGCAATTAGTTGACCGCTGATGACTAGTTCCTGCTTTGGATAAATTGCATAAGGTGGTTGCAAATCATTCAGTCGAGCTAACAACTTTACAGAAATATCGTAATTACGAGCGATTGCATACAGATTTTCACCCCGGGATACCCGGTGTACTCGAGTAGCTGCAGCAGTATCGCTTATTGTTGAGTTTTTTGTATCCCAATCATATTGATCCAGCTGAGAGCCATAAACTTCTCGGTTTGCCTGAGTATTTGGTTGCTGACGTCTAGTGTTACTGGCTTGAGATTTAATATCTCTTGATTTTGGATGAGGTTTAAATTCGTATTCTGTTATTGGCTGAGTTGGCTCCATAGCTGGCTTTATACCAGTTGCATCCAGTGGTTGAATATTAATTGGTGACCATGCTTGTTGCTGTTGATGAGTTGATGCTTGAGCCGGTGGCGCAGGTCTTCTAGCCGAGTTATTGACCGGTGTTTGCGGACGCCGACTTTGTGAAGCCACCGTTGGCACCTGCTCAATTGGCACTGGTTTGTTTATTTCACAACCACTTGCAGTTAATATACAAGCAACCAAGAGTGCGTTTTTGGGCTTTATATATATGGATTTTATGAATGTAGGTATAATCCACTGAGAACTTTTTACTTTCATTAGGCCTTCCTCGCCACGCAGCGCTGCTGTATTCATTGAACTTGTTGGTAGATCAGTTTAACTTGTCGATGGATCAAATTAATCTGCAGCTGAATCATTTTTAACCAACCGACTTATAGCAAGTATACACAAGAAAGCAAAACACGCGCTGAAAACCGCTATCACAAGCTGAGAATCCTGTTGCATAATTTGTGCATAATTACTTGGAGAAATTGTTTTTTCAAGTAAGGGGACAACTTCACCATGGCTATTAATACGCGTGGATATAACTGCTTTCCATGGCCATATTTTCTCTAAGGACCCTAACATAAGCCCGATTAATAAACTATGAGTTGCTAATGGGAAACGATGCAACACCCAACTTAAAACATGTGAAAAACTCAGTAACCCTATGCCACAACCGCATAAAAATACAAAAATATTTAACACTTGTGTCGTGTGCAATGCATTTAACAAAGGGGTATACATGCCCATAATCAGTAAAATAAAACTGCCACTAATACCAGGTAATATCATCGCACATATGGCTATAGCGCCCCCAAGAAAAAAGTGCACAATAGTTGGTTCATAAGCCGCTGGTGTCAGCCGGCCTAATGAAAAGGCACATATACTGCCTAGTATTAAAAATAGCCAAGTCTGCCAGGGGATGTGGCTGTAATTATTTTTCATTTGATATAACAGCAACCAAGCAGACGCTAAGACGAGCCCTGAGAAAAAAGCCCATACCGGAATTGGATAAGCGGCAATTGCCCAAACAATCAATTGCGATAACAGCACAATACTGGAGCCAATACCTGCAAAAACACACAGTAAAAACATACAATCCGCACGCTTAAACGTTGTTTTAAACGCTCCAGTTCTTAACTCGTGCAGTGTTGCAATACTTCCAAGGTTGCGCAGGCTGTCTATAAGCCGCTCATATATGCCAGTAATTAAGGCGATTGTACCGCCGGAAACCCCTGGTACAATATCTGCAGCCCCCATAGCTAAGCCACGTAAAAATAAACCGAGATTGTTTTTCATTGTCTTAAAACCTCTTAAAACCTTGGATTAATAGTATTAAAATACCGAGCCTTCTAAAAAGGGGACAAATTTAGCTGGAGCAATTTTAATATTCACTAACCCATCTTGACGTCTTTCGATATGATGTAATGACTGTTCTGACTCACCAAGAGGTATAATTAATCGACCACCAATTTTAAGTTGATCAAGTAAATCTTGAGGAATTTGCGGCGCTGCTGCAGTAACTAAAATAGCGTCAAACGGCGCGGCACTGACTAAGCCTTGAGTGCCATCTGCATGTTTAATAATGCAATTTTTAATACCAAGTTGACGAATACGCTGTGCGGCTTTAATTTTCAAACTCCGAATACGCTCAATGGAATACACTTTACCTACACATTGAGCAAGTACCGCCGCTTGATAACCAGAACCTGTGCCTATTTCCAAAATCTGCATCTGACCACAATTATCCGCGGTGAAGCCCGCCAGTAAAACTTGTGTCATTTGCGCCACAGTGTAAGGGGCACTAATGGTTTGACCGGCTCCAATTGGCAAGGCAGTATCTTCATAGGCTCTGTGCGCAAGCGCTTCATCTACAAATAAGTGCCGTGGCACAGCTGATAATGCTTGCAACACTATTTCGTTTTTAATCCCTTGATCCATAAGTGATTTAATCATCCGCTCCCGAGCTCGAAGCGATGTCATACCTCGACCATCTTTTACTGCATCGTACTTATTCGGCTCCATTTTCTGGCTGACCTCCTTGTTTGAAATCGCGAAGATTGGCATTCATGTGCTCGGCGAGCTGACCCACTTGCGGTAACACTTGATGATTCGTCATATCTACTGAAATAGGCGTCAAGGCAACATAACCTTGGGCAACTGCAGTAAAGTCAGAATCCGGCTCGTCATCACGAGCTTTACCAGCAAGCCCTATCCAATAGCCAGGCTCACCACGGGGGTTTTTAACCGGTAAAATTTTATCGGCTCTATGCCTTTTGCCAAGTTGTGCTAGACGAAAGCCTTTAAGTTCAGCTAAGGGTACATCAGGCACGTTAACGTTAAGGACACATGGTTGCGGCAAGGCAAAATCTTGCCAATGACTTAATAGATAACGTGCTACCTCGGCAGCTGTGGCATAATGTTGCGGCTGATGGCTGGCAATAGAGAGCGCAATGGCTGAAGTTTTTAAATGGCGACCTTCTAGGGCTGCCGCCACTGTACCAGAATAAAGCACATCGTCACCCAAGTTTGCACCAGCGTTTATACCTGATACTACAAAACTTGGCTCTTCGTCAAACATACCGTGGCAAGCTAAGAGAACACAGTCAGTTGGTGTTCCAGGTATGGCAATATAACCATTTGCAAGAGTTTTTGGCACAAGTGGCCGGTTAAGGGTGAGTTTATTACTTGAGCCACTTGAATCCTCTAAGGGAACAACTACTTTAACTCTGCCAAACGAGGCCACAGCCTCAACTAAAGGTGGTAAACCTTCTGCATGTACACCATCATCGTTACTAATTAAAATAAAACTCATTGTGTCTCCCCTATTGCACTCACTAATACCACTGCCATAGCGGCTAAGCCTTCTTTGCGGCCACAAAAGCCAAGTTGTTCAGTTGTAGTTGCTTTTATATTAATTTGACCTAAAGACACATTTAAAAGCTGAGCAACGCAGTCTGTCATAAGCTGTCGATAAGGCACAATTTTAGGTTTTTCACCGATAATTGTTATATCGGCGTTCATTACCACCCAGCCACTAGAGTGGATTTTTGTATACACTTGCTCAACAAACCAACGCGAATCACGATCGGCAAATTCATCATCTTGATCTGAAAAATGAGTACCAATATCACCCAACCCCAATGCTCCAAGTAAGGCGTCACATAAAGCATGCAAGGCTACATCACCATCAGAGTGTGCAATTAAGGCTTGCTCATGGGGCACATCTATACCACAAATACGTATAGATTTGCTTGAACCCAACTGAGCAAATTTATGGACATCAAACCCTTGCCCTACTCGTATACTCATACTCTATCCTATTATGTAACTATTTTTGATCAGCCGCTGTGTATCACTGAGCTTAGGCTTGAGTATGAGTTTTATACCCGTGTATGAGCTAACAAAAATTCAACTTGAGCTTCGTCACCAGGATAGGTTAATTTGGGATTGGCTGCTAAGGCTTCAATCATTGCTATGGTACAGCCACAAATTTCCATTGCTTGACTTTCATCAGTCACACTTTGATGTTGATCAAGGCAGGCACGCAAATTATGTAACAATGTTTGCAACTGAAAAACTTGTGGTGTTAATGCATGCCATAAGTGATCACGAGCTACAGTAGCTTTCACTGTATTTTGAAGTTGCTTAGTCTTAATATTTTCAGTATGCGAAACTACCGACTTAAGCGTGTCTGCAACTTGTCTGCCCAGCACAAAGCCATCAGGTTTATTAGTTAACAATGTCTCATAGTGTTCAATAGATTTGTGCCTAGTAAGGCAAACAATTAATTGCTGTAAATCCTTAGTGTGTAAACAAGGTCTTGCGCCGTCGTGCACCATCACCCAAGGATTTAAGTGACATACATCAACGCCCATTTGGCGCTGGATTAATTCCTGAACGCATTCAAGCCCATTAATCACAGAATGCACCCGCTCTTGACCGCCAGGTACAATACGCAGCCTAGGCTCAGAGGCACAAAATTTTTGCCATTGGGCTAATAATTGAGTATCAACGCTTGCAGGTATATCGTTCATGACCAGCACCACCCCCAAGCAATCACTAGACTGTAAAAAGAGCTTAACTGTGGCGGTAATTAAAAACTCACCGTTAATTGGTACAAATTGTTTGGCTGTAGGTCCATAGCGCCGGCCACTACCACCTGCCGGGATAACTACCCAATAAGCTGAGTTATTATTGGAATAAGATTGTTGCAATGACATGATTTGAATTCCAGTGTTAACTATCAAACAACAGTCCCGAGCTTAAAACAGCAGTCCCGAGCTTAAAACTCTTGTGAAGCCTATTTATATTAGCTGGCGATTATAAACAGGCAAAGCGCTAAAGTCTAATCATGACTTGTATCTTGCTACCAGAAAATGCAGTAACTCCCCTTGACTAGGCTCGTCGATAGGGCTTAACGGTAAATAAAAGCTGACCTTTATGAATCATATCACCGTCATTGACATGAATTGTTTCAATAATTACATCTTGACGGGTGAGAATTGGGTTAAACATTTTCATTACTTCAACTATGCCAAGTGTACTGCCAGCATCGTAAGTTGCACCAGCTACAATAAATGGTAAAGCTTGAGGGTGAGGCTTGGCAAAAAAACAACCACCGCTTGGAGCCAGCACTTCATACTCTGCACTACTTAACGGCGGATCTAATACATCATTAATTGCCGCTAAAGATTTTAAATTTGGATCATGAAATTGAAATTCTTGCAATTGCTCAAGAGTATTGGTTTGCGAATGAGTCCTGGATGATGCAAGAAAGTGCTTATGAGCCATAAAGCCCGCTTGCTCAAACTGTGCAATCCAGCTTAGATAATGAAAAACACTTTGCGTGGATAAAGGCTTACGAGCCTTATGGCTTAGGCAAGACAAAATACCCAGCAAAGGCAATTGATTAAGCTCTAGATTCTCACCTTCTATTACCAAGGTATTGAGTACGCTGATCATCTGCGTGACTACCGCTTGGAAACTTACCCCACTCACACACAAGAGCGCTAAGTTAGCATCATAGGCGCCGCTAATTGCATAACGCAGCGGCAGACCAGTATCCGGATTATATCTCGAAAGGCCTTGATCGTCACGCAGCTCATTGATTAAATGAGTTGTTACAGGTGGTGACCAGCGGTGAATTATACCACCTACCGCAGGCTTAAGCGCTGCATTCGTAGCATTTAAGCGCACCTCTAAACTCCATGGGGCTTTAGCCCGTCGACGAGGTTTAGGCAGCTTAGTACCAGCCACAGCAATTAAACACATAAGGTGCACCAAACTTGTAACAACTACTTCTTCAGTGGGGTTATCTGGCAGAGTAAAGACTAAATCAAAGACTAATTCAGTCACACGGTGCTCAACTTGGAGCCTGGTATTCATTTCCATAAAAAAGTGTTGCTGTTGTTGCGTCTGCTGATTATCAGCCATTGAGGCTGCCTCATCTATAGCGACAATTGCTTCATAAGTTGACACTGAATCAAGTTTAAGTGCACTACCAAATGCGAGCGCTTCAGCTTCGAGCAAAGCAAGGGTTTGTGCATCTGCTGCGTTATAGGGTTCATTACCTGGTTGGCTCAGCCCTGCTTGAGTGAGTGAAAATTCAACTAATTTTTGCTCGTTATATTGCAAGGAGCAGTCGCGACCGCCCAAAGCCAAACACCAATCACCATTACCGACTAATTGTATTTCCCAGTGACGCACGCTGGGTAAATTTAATTCAATAACACAGGTTTTATTGGCGCCAGGTGAATTAACGCCTACTTCTTGCCAGACAGCTCTAAGGGCTTGCTGCAACTGGGTATCCTGGTCATCGGCATGAATAATTCTTTGGCCTTTACCGCCGCCACCAAAAATAGCTTTGATGCGTAAATCATACCCTGGATGAGCTGCAAATAGGGTTTTAACCGCTGTTAAGTAGTCGGCGATAATTATCTCGGCATTGGTTTCAAAGGCGGTTGGATCTTGCGCCTGACCACCAATAGTAATCCCTGGAACCACTTGACAATTGTGCGCCAGAGCTAGATTTTTAGCCGCATCTTTAGCGCCTGCTTGACGCACAATAGCCGCTGAAGGCCCTATAAACTTCAAACCGAGTTGCTCTAAAGCATAAACAAATTGATAATCTTCTGCTAAAAAACCATAGCCCGCGAAAATAGAATTATAACCAGCTGACTGACAAATACCATAAATAGTATTGACATAATCTTGCACATTTTGTGGTAAGTAATCATCCACATAATGCACCCCACAGTTTTTGGGTAAACATCGCAGCTCTGGCGCTTGCGCATCAAGCATATAAATAGAATCTTTACGTGACAATAAGATTCCCATAGTCTCAACATGGTATTGCGCAAATACTTCCAAAGCTTCAAGCCGCACTGGCCCGCGGCCAATAATGAGTGGTTTTAATGGCTTCAATGACAATACATTATCAGCATCAGGTATAATTGACATATAATTCTCGGTGGTTTGAATCAAGCAGGAGGCAGAACCCTAGCTCATGTTTGCCAACAGGGCTGCATAAGACGCTCATATGAATCTAAAAAAACTCTCGCTGCGGCCCACCCATAGCCGATGGTGTATAACCTGACCAAAGTATATTTAAATGAGCAATAAGTTCACAGCGCAAGGTCAGCGGCAGAATAATTTCAGACACAGCACCAAGCGCTAAAGCCGCTTCGGCATTCAGAAAAGTATCAGTATACCGTTGGTCCAGTGCTTTTAAAGCGAGCAGTCGATCATGCTCGGCTTGCTCCTTAAGCGCGTGGCTTGCATCACTAGCACAACTTTGAGCATAGTCTGCTTGTATAGCGGCTAATTCCTTTTTATAGACAAAAGTTACGCCGGCAGTTCCCATAACTGCAATACGGGCTGTGGGCAGTGCCAGCACCACATCAGCGCCAGTGGCATAATTATTAAAACTGGCATAAGCGCCGCCAAAAGCATTTCTGACCACTACCAAAATCCGCGGAACTCTTAAATCTACAATTGCATCAAGCAGTGCTCGGCCTGCCTGCACAATACCCTGTTCTTCTTGTGCTTGGCCAGGTAAAAACCCAGTAGTATCCTCTAAAAAAATTACAGGTATATTATAAATATTACAAAACCGCAAAAAACGCGTGGCTTTATTAGCCGCTTGGATATCGATTTGACCAGAGCTTATACCGGAGTTATTCGCGCAGAATCCCACCACTAAGCCTGACATTCGCGCAAAGGCACAAATCATGTTGCCAGCTCGACTTGGCTGAAACTCTAGGTAGTCGCCAAAGTCGGCCAGATCTTGTACTATAAAGCGAATATCAAACGGCGTATGAAAACCCGCCGGCGCATTAATAGTGTCCCGCAAAATTTCTTCCGTCATAATACTTGGCCGATTATCTGGGTCAAGCGATACCAGCCTTTGCGGTGCAACGCCAGAGTGGTCCGGAATATAAGCTAATAGATGAGGAATAAAGTCTAAGGCTGCTTGCTCATCAGTTGCAGTAAAGTCAGTAACACCGGATGCACTATGCACTTTAGGGCCACCTAAATCCTCTGCGGCAACAGTTTCGCCAAGGACTTTTTGCACCACACCTGGGCCGGTTAAACCAAAAAATGTCGCTTGAGGTTGAATAATAAAACTACCTTGTCGAGGTAAATAGGCGCCGCCGCCAGCATTAAAGCCAAACATACACATAATACTTGGCACCACACCACTGATTTTACGTAATGCGGTAAACGCTTGTGCATAACTTTCCAGCCCGCCAACGCCCGCTGGCACATAAGCACCAGCACTATCATTCATACCAATGACGGGTAACCCAAGCTTCCCTGCCTGAAATAAAAATTCCGCAAGTTTACGGCCATTAGTGGCATCCATAGCACCAGCTTGTTGTGTAAAATCATGGCCATAAATCGCGACTTGGCGCGCCCTACCCAAAACTTTAATTTCGCCGATCACGGTCACGATTGCAGCACCATCAAGACCTGCACCAAAATTACGTCGGAACACTTTATAGCGCCCTTGAGTCAACTGATGAATACGCTCCCAAACAGTCATTCGATTTTTAGAATGCTGTCGCTCTATGGCTTTTGAAGCTACGCTTGTTTGGGGCCGATCACGCAGCGATTGCGCCTCTTGGAGTAATTGCTGATATAAATCCATGGATACAGCTTCCTATTATCAGGGTCAGGGTCAGAGTCAGGGTCAGGGTCAGAGTCAGAGTCAGAGTCAGAGTCAGAGTCAGAGTCAGAGTCAGAGTTTGAGATTTGCGCTTTGAGTTTGCTGAACAAGTAAATTTTCAAAATCTTTTAATAATAAAGCTTCGCCGTAAAAATTCCCTTGTTGTAAATGACAGCCAATGTCAGACAAAGATTGAGCACTGGTTTGGTTTTCCACCCCTTCAATGAGGACTTCTACATCTAAAGATTTTGCCATTTGAATCATCCCTGCAAGTAACTGCTTGGTTTTGGGTCGTTCATGATTTTTAGCAAAACTTTGATCAATTTTAATCCCATCAAAAGGTAAAACATCAAGATATTTCAAGCCGCCATAGCCTACGCCAAAATCATCCAGCCACACTTGACTACCGCAGGCTTTGACTTTGGTAATGAATTCTTCTGCTAAATCAAAACGCTCAATTAAACTATGCTCTGTTATTTCAAAATGACATACATCCAGTAAACCCTGCTGATGCATCTCGTCTAAAAATGACATCAAAGGTGAATTTATAAAGACTTGGGCAGTAAGATTCAAATGAAAAATTACATTATACCGCCTAGCTATATCAAGAATTTCCCGGCCTTGTCGAAAAATTAAACTTAAATCGCTTTGTTGTAAAATACCCAATAATTCAGCGGCATCAACAAAATCCATGGCAGGCACTATACCCCGTTCTGGATGATCCCATCTTAATAAAAGTTCGCCACCAAAGATTTGCTGAGTTTGAGTATTGTACAAAGGTTGTACTAGGTAAGAAAATTCATCTTTAAGAGCCGCACGCTTAAGCTCTTGATCACGCCAATAACTTTGTAAATTTTCTTTTACATTTAAATTCCCAGCAAGATCTTTTTTAAATACTAAATATGATTCTTGATGATTTTGTTTGGTAATAAATAATGTGGCGCTAGCCTGTCGCATAGCCTCTAAAGCACAGGTGGAATGATCATCAAGCTCAACACTGGCAACAGAAAAATCTAAAACGCCAATATTTTGGTGAAAGACACACACTGGTTGCTGTAAGATGTTGAGCATTTTATTGACAAATTCGTGAGTATCGCCGCTTTGCATATCAATTAACAAGTAAAATTCATCGCCCCCTATACGGGCAATAATGTCCATTGGCTTACAATAATTTTGCAGTCGATCAGCAACTAAACACAGCACTTGATCGCCCACATTTAAACCAAATACAGTATTCACTTGATGAAAACGTTGAATATCAATGGCAATTAAAGTGTAATGCGATGATGCTTGCATTGGTTCGGTTGGAGTATGACTTTGCTCATCTGCAGCCGTTTGTTCTAAGGATTTTTGGAGGCACTCTTGAAAAGCATTACGACCTAATAAACCTGTGAGTAAATCACGGTTTCGGCGCTCTTGCTGGTGGGATGCGCCTTGATCAAATAATCGCTGAAAACATTCCGTAGAAATATGAGTTGATAAAAAATCATCGATTAACTCATCCATGGATTGGCTTTTAGTCACAAATTGAGATTCAGCTTTTTCAAGCCAATGCCGAAATACCTGCTGGCTTTCAAAATGCTGGATTAGACCAGTACGCCAAGCTTGTTGAAAGCCAGCTGCACGGCGTATTGAACGATAATTATGCACATCAGCAATAGTATTGAGTCGACCTTGGACGCTGCGCCAAAAAGTTTCAATAGTCTTAAGATCATAAATTGAGATTGCTTGAGCAATAAGATCTGGCTGACCTGGTGGCCGACACAAATTGAGACCTTGGCGATAAGTGTGCATTGATTTTTGGGCTAATTTTTCACGGCCCTGATCCGCCTGAGTCACTAAAATCCCATCAACCCACTCTAAAACCCCGCGCTTCATACCTTGTAAATCATCCCCACTGCCTGGAGTTAAGGCGTAAAAAAATAAATCCACCCAGTGAGCCAGCTCAAATTCAGATTGACCCCCGCCCACAGTTTCAACAATAACGTAATCGTAACCTGCGGCATCGCAGACTTTTATAGCTTTTTGTGTGCTTGGTGCAATACCCCCCAAAAAACCGCTACTGGGTGTTGTGCGGATAAAAACCTCAGGCTTACCAGTAAGATCTGGCATGCGAGTTAAGTCGGCCATTAAACTCCCGCCAGAGCGCTGCGAAGATGGGTCAACCGTAAGTATTGCCACTGTATGTTTGGCCTGGATAATTAACTGGCAAAGTACATTTAAAAACGATGATTTACCCACGCCAGGCGCACCGGCAAAACCAATCACATGCGCATGCCCATGAGCTTCTAAAGCTTTCATTAATAATGTACTGGTGGCTTGATCGCAAGCTTTAGAGCTTTCAACAATCGATAATGCTTTAGCTAGAGCGCGTCGATCGTGGCCAGTCACATCATCTACTAGCTGTTGTAAATAATTGTTAGATTGGGTCATAACTTTATACTTAATGATTCAGTGAGTATAAGAGCTTAAGTCTTAAGCTCTAGCGACTATTGATGCGTTAACGTTTTTAACACAGCCATGGCTGCATCGAGCACGCTGGTACCAGGAGTTGCGATGTAACGCACACCAACATCATATAAAGCTTGATGATCTGGCTCCGGAATAACGCCGCCGACGACAACTTGGATTGCCTCCCCGCCCATGGCTTTGAGTTTATCTATGAGTTCTGGGACTAAACTGCCGTGAGCCCCAGCTTGCGAAGAAATACCCACAATATGTACATCTTGATCCAACGCATGTTGGGCAACTTCAGTGGGTGTGGTGAACAGTGGCAACAAATCGACATCAAAGCCTAAATCTACAAACCCAGCAGCTATAACTTTAGCCCCTCGATCATGGCCATCTTGCCCAAGCTTACCGACAATTATACGCGGACGGCGGCCAGTTTGTTGCTTAAATTGCTCAATTTGCTGTTGCAGACCTTGCCAGCGAGGATCACTCGCATAGCCTTGATTAAATACGCCTGAAACTTCCATAGGTTTCCCCTGATATCGACCAAATACAGACTCTAAACTATTACTAATTTCACCTAAAGTAGCTCGGTAGCGAGCTGCTTCTACGGCTAAGGCCAATAAATTACCTGAATTATCTCGCGCTGCTTGCTCTAATCCCTTAAGGGCTGTTTGCACTTGAGTTTCATCTCTGGTGGCGCGAATTGATTGAAGTCGAGCGACTTGTTGCTTTCTAACTGCTTCAGTGTCAACTGATAAAATATCAAAGACTTGATCTTCGTTTACTTTATGGCAATTTACGCCAACAATTGGTTCATGGCCTTGATCAATAGCCACTTGCCGCTGGGCTGCAGCGGTGGCAATTTTCGCCTGCGGTATACCACTTTCAATCGCAGACACCATACCACCTGCTATTTCAATTTCTGCCATTAGCTCTTTCACTCGAACCATTAAGTCGTGAGTTAAACTTTCCATCATATACGAGCCACCAAATGGATCAATCGTATGTAATAAATCGGTTTCTTTTTGCAGGATTAATTGCGTATTACGGGCAATTCGAGCTGAAGTAACAGTTGGCAAAGCAACGGCTTCATCAAATGCATTGGTGTGTAATGATTGAGTTCCACCACAAACCGCCGCCATGGCCTCAATTGTGGTTCTGACAATATTATTATAAGGATCTTGCGCAGTCAAAGACCAACCAGAAGTTTGGCAATGGCAGCGCAGCATAAGCGACTTTGGATTTTTAGCGCCAAGCGATGCCATCATTTCGGCCCAAAGTTGGCGCGCTGCTCGCAGCTTGGCAACTTCCATTAAGAAATTCATACCAACGCCAAAGAAAAATGATAATCGCGGGGCAAAACGATCAATATCTAGCCCACTCTCTATAGCAGATTTTACATATTCTTTACCATTAGCCAAGGTATAGGCTAACTCTAAAGCCGCATCAGCGCCGGCTTCTTGCATATGATAACCAGAGATAGAAATGGAATTAAATTTTGGCATATGTTCAGAGGTATAGGCCATAATATCTTGAATAATACGCATTGAAGCTTTTGGTGGATAAATATAGGTATTGCGCACCATAAATTCTTTGAGAATATCATTTTGCACCGTGCCAGCAAGTAATTCTTGCCCTACGCCTTGTTCTTCAGCAGCAACAATATAAAAAGCTAAAACCGGTAATACAGCACCATTCATGGTCATGGATGTGGAAATCTTATCTAAAGGTATTTGATCAAATAAAATTTTCATATCTTCTACCGAATCAACCGCCACCCCAGCTTTACCAATATCACCAGCCACCCGTGGATGATCTGAATCATAGCCTCTATGGGTGGCCAGATCGAAAGCTACCGACACACCCTGTTGACCTGCGGCTAAGTTTTGTCGATAAAAAGCATTAGAAGCTTCAGCGGTTGAAAAGCCTGCATATTGGCGAATTGTCCAAGGGCGACCCACATATGCGCTCGCTTGTACGCTGCGTTTAAAAGGGGCTTGCCCAGGAATATGCTCAAGCTGCAGCTTACGTTTTTGGATATCCGCTGAAGTATAAAGGGGTTGTATATCTATCCCTTCAGCAGTTTTCCAAACACACTCATCCAAGGTGAGTTTCATTTGTTTTTCAAACTGAGCTTGCCATTGCTTGATTGAATCGTCAGAACTCATGCAGACCCCGTACTTATTAGTTTCTAATTTCTACTTTCTAATTGCTAATGTGTGAGCTTTAATTATGTGCTTAAGTTGTACTGTGATTTACTGACCTTACGGCTGGATTGCTTTAAAGCCGCTCAATACGGTCAAATTTGCCAGAATCTTGAAAATAGATCCGAAACAAACCACTGACGCCGTTACGCTGCACAAATGGCTGAATCACTTGCGCCGGAAATTGCACATTACGGCCATCTGTGGCTTGACATTGAACCATATGCGCTTGTCGACGATACCAGCGCAGCACTTCATCAGCGGAAATACTCAAACGAACGTCCACACTGTGCATAGTAAACTTACCCCATAAGCTCTGTTATATAGAGTGTGACTCAATATCTTATAATTGACAATTTGAGTCTCTTCCGTAAAACTGATGCAGATACTCTACATATTCAGACATGTAATGTGTCTCAAAAGCTGATGAACTCTATTGTATTTCACACTTTCTCGCCAGCTTGCTTGTCTGAGAATCTATATTGTGTTCTCAATCATATTAAATCATATTCCCAAGGAATACTCACTATGGCATTTTTAACCGGTAAACGCGCCCTCATTGTTGGTGTGGCCAATGAAAGTTCAATTGCATACGGTATTGCGCAAGCGATGCAACACCAAGGCGCAGAAATTGCGCTTACATTCCAAAATGAACGCATGGAGCGTAAAGTCAAAAGCGCTGGCGATAAAATTGGCTGTACTATTTATTTACCCTTAGACGTAAATGATGATGCACAAATTAAAAGCTCCATTGATACATTATCACAACAATGGCCAGAAGGCATCGACATTGTGATTCATGCGGTTGGCTTTGCGCCGCGGGAAGAGCTGGACGGCGATTATATCAACGCCTCCACTCGTGAAGGCTTTAAAATTGCTCATGAAACCAGCGCCTATAGTTTTGTTGCTTTAGCCAAAGCCACCCGTCATTTAGTTGAACCACGCAAAGGCAGTTATTTAACGCTCACTTATTTAGGCTCTGAGCGGGTTGTGGCCAATTATAATGTGATGGGTCTTGCCAAAGCCAGCTTGGAAGCAAGCGTTCGCTATATGGCTTCCTCCTTAGGTGGCGCTGGCGTGCGAGTTAATGGCATTTCTGCTGGACCAATTCGCACCCTCGCCGCAGCTGGGATTAACGACTTTAAAAAAATGTTAAAACTTAATGCCCAAGCCGCACCTTTAAAAAGAAATGTCACGCAAGCGGAAGTTGGCAATACTGCAGCTTTTTTATGTTCCGATTTAGCCTCGGGTATTACTGGCGAAATTATGTATGTCGACGCAGGTTATCGGTCTGTAGCTTTTACACCTATCAGTGAATAATCGGACCTTATCAGAACTAGAAAATCTATAGATCTTCAGACAAGGTATATAATAAAAAACTTCAAATATATTAAAATATTCGAAGTTTTTTGTGGTTTGGCCTTTGTAATCTAGCCTGTGATTACATATTCGTCTTCACATTGCTCACTAAAACATGTGCTTCGCTGGGGCCATGATAGTAAGCACCATATCGATAAGCAGTGTTTTGTTTATTAACACCGCCGCGATTATTTGAAAATACGCCGCCGCGAATGAGTTTACCCTTAGCATCGTAAAAATTGATCCGCGTTTTTGTATTACCTAAGTCTTGCACTTTCATCGTAAATTGCTGACCTTCAGGTATCCGGCCAATTGTAACAGCTCGATTACCATTCGGGGTACGCACGCTGAGGTTGCCATTATCTGAGACTACACGAATACTAGGTACATGAGCATTACCAAATTGTTGGAATATGGTTGTATCACCTTTGCCTTTTACTTGATAAGTCGCTTCAAAAGATTTGCCGGAAGTATTGCCAGGAAAATAGGCCTCGGCTCTTGGAGAATTCGAGGTGCCTTTAAGCTGGCCACCAACTTTGGCACGAAATGATTCAACCCCATTTTTTGCCTCGTAACGTGACAAGCCGGTGCGATGTAATCTTTGACCTGGCTTTGAGCCCTTTAAATTACCTTGCTTGCCACCTGGGGTCTGATCCGCTGAAGTCAGCGGGCCACGAAAATCATTAGCGTTAAAGGTTACTTCATTAGATTTTGCTGGCTTTGGCGTGGGCTTAGGCTTAGTTTGATCGCTATTATTTGATTGCGATGCGGGTACAATATGAATATAATTTAAATTAATATTTGAGGATAGAAACTTCACTCGTAATGTATGATCACCCTTGGGGATGGTGGTAGTAAATCGAATATCTTTGAATTTTTGCCAAGCCCCGGTTTTTGAAGTTTCTAAGCTAGAGCGTATTATCTTACCGTCCAGTAACATTTGCATTTTTATAGTGTTTAGTTTGGAGGCAACCCGTAAATAAATATCAAAACGGTCAGTCGCGTTAACTCGAACTGGATACTCGAGCCATTCGCCAGCTCGAATCCAGCCAACGTTATATTGACTGCCATTATCATTGGTCGCTTGAATATCAACATTGCCTGTACGGAAAGATGAACCTAGATTGCCTAGAGTTGTATCATATGCTTTAGAATATTCTTCAGCTTGAATTTTAGCAGGCAAGGTTACTGGTTTGTTAAAGTTGTTATTCTTTTGATTATTATTGCTAGACTTAGAACTTGATTGAGAACTACTGGATTGAGAACTATTAGACTGAGAACTTGACTTAGAACTACTGGATTGCCCTAAAGAGGTAATATTACAAGCAATATCAGCGGCTTTAATATTTGCCCCATCGCCCTGAAAACCAGCATTAAAATTGCTGCCGTTATTTATTCTTTTATTGAAACCAGTATTATTGAGAACTACTCGACGAGAAGTGGATTTAACATCTGAGACGTTCCAAGAATTACTCAGCTTAATATTGGACTTGAACTTTAATTCAACTTGCCAGCCATTCAGATTTTTGCCTGATGTATTTTTAATGCTTTGAACTATAAAGCCATTATGCCAAGAGTCCACAGCATCAACGCTACAATTGGCAGCATGAGCACTAGTGAAAAGCGAAGACAAACCTAATATTGACATTGAAAAACAAGAGAGCGAAATGGTTTTGATTATTGATTTTTTGTGCGTCATTATGATACTAATGTGTGAATATTTAAAAATAAGCCTAAATACTTTAAAAGAATGCAGCTTAATAATAACACAACGATATTACTTTATAGGTAACTGGAAGTTAGGTTTTTGTAACCCTATAAGCCGTGTAGGTGCGTTAGGTCAATAAAAAAAAACCAGTTGAGAAGCCCCAACTGGTTTTTTTTAAAGTCACTCATTGACAAATAGACTAAACAGCTTTGGAATCTTCTGCTAAAAACAACCAAGTATCCATTACCGAGTCTGGGTTAAGTGACACGGAATGAATACCAATTTCCATTAACCATTTAGCTAAATCTGGGTGATCAGAAGGCCCTTGCCCACAAATACCCACATATTTGCCTTGAGCATTACAAGCATCTATTGCCATTTTAAGCAAGGTTCTCACTGCTGGATCCCGCTCATCGAACAAATGGGCAATGATACCGGAATCTCGATCGAGCCCAAGAGTAAGCTGGGTTAAATCATTTGAGCCTATAGAAAAGCCATCAAAATACTCAAGGAAATCATTGGCCAAGAGCGCATTGGTGGGTAGCTCACACATCATAATGATACGCAGACCATTTTCACCCCGTTTTAAACCGTTTTGCGCCAGTAAATCAACGGCTTGTCGAGCTTCATCAACGGTACGCACAAAAGGCACCATAAGTTCAACATTATCAAAGCCCATTTCTTCACGCACAATCTTCATGGCGCGGCATTCAAGTTCAAAACAGTCTCTAAAACTATCTGAAATATAGCGCGATGCCCCGCGAAAACCGAGCATTGGGTTTTCTTCTTCTGGCTCATATAAACGGCCACCAATAAGGTTGGCGTATTCGTTAGATTTAAAATCAGAGAGCCTGACAATAACTGGCTTGGGTGCAAAAGCTGCTGCCAGCATGGAAACGCCTTCTACCATTTTTTGCACGTAGAAATCTACTGGGTCTTTATAGCCAGCAATACGGCGTTCTACCGCAGTTTTTACGTCTTTTGGTAGCGTATCAAAATTTAATAAAGCTTTAGGATGCACACCAATCATACGATTAATAATAAACTCTAAGCGCGCCAAGCCAATACCAGCGTTAGGTAACATGGCAAAGTCAAAAGCTCGGTCTGGATTACCAACGTTCATCATAATTTTGAAGGGTAAATCAGGCATAGACTCAACACTATTTTTTCGCACATCAAAGCTCAGCTCGCGATCGTAAACAAACCCAGTATCACCCTCTGCACAAGATACGGTAACCCGGTCAACATTCGCTAAGACTTTAGTGGCATCGCCGCAACCCACTACAGCAGGAATACCAAGCTCGCGAGCGATAATTGCTGCATGGCATGTTCTACCGCCTCGATTGGTAACGATTGCTGAGGCGCGTTTCATAACCGGCTCCCAGTCTGGGTCAGTCATATCTGACACCAACACATCGCCAGGACGAACGTTATCCATTTCGCTAATATTAGCGACAATTTTCACCGCGCCACTGCCAATACGCTGACCAATTGAGCGGCCTTCTACAATTACATTGCCTTTTTCTTTTAAGAGATAACGTTCTATAACCGCACTTGATTTACGGCTCTTAACAGTTTCAGGGCGCGCTTGGAGAATAAAAATTTCACCAGATTCGCCGTCTTTGGCCCATTCAATATCCATGGGCCGTGCATAATGGTTTTCAATCTGTATAGCTTGCTGTGTAAGATAGACAATGTCTTCGTCAGTTATGGAAAACTTCATACGTTCGGCCATAGGCACATCAATGGTATCAACAGAGTGACCTGCACGGGCTTGTTGACTAAATACCATTTTAATTGCTTTACCACCAAGATTACGCCGTAAAATGGATGATCTATTGGCAATGACGCCTGGTTTATAGACGTAAAATTCGTCAGGGTTGACCGACCCTTGCACTACGGTTTCGCCCAAGCCATAACTTGAAGTAATAAAGGCGGCATCACGAAAGCCCGACTCTGTATCTAGAGTAAACATAACCCCAGCTGCGCCTTGCGATGCGTCTACCATTTGCTGAATACCAGCAGAAAGTGATACTTCGTGGTGTGCAAAGCCTTGATGTGAGCGATAGGCTATAGCTCGATCATTATATAAAGAAGCATAGACAGATTTAACCGCTTCAAGCACGTTGTCAATACCACGAATATTAAGATAGGTTTCTTGTTGGCCTGCAAAAGAGGCTTCTGGTAAATCTTCTGCAGTAGCTGATGACCGCACAGCCACGGCAATTTCGCCCTGCTCACACATTGTGGCATAGCTCTCTTTGATCTTGTTTTCTAAAGATTTTGGCAATTGAGCCTTGAGAATCATGTTACGTATTTTTTGACCTACTTGGGTCAATTGGCTCACGTTATCGGTATTGAGCCCTTTAAGTGCGGCATTGATGCCATCGACTAAATTGTTCTCAGTTAAAAAACGCTGAAAAGCCTCAGAGGTGGTCGCAAACCCATCAGGCACTTTTACCCCTGCACTGGCTAAACTAGAGATCATTTCACCAAGTGAGGAGTTTTTGCCGCCGACACTGGCAACGTCTTCTTTTTTTAACTCTGAAAACCAAACAATATCTGTATTCAATGAATATCTCCTTAAAAAATGAGAAAATTTTTCGAGCTATAAAGCCTCGTTATGCGCACTAAGCAACCGAACCACGAGGAGGCTAAATCTAACCTGGCCAGTTTATCGCATTTTTTTAAAAATTTCTCCTCTTATTCTAACGCTCAGCTCTTAATCTTAAAGAGTCTATGATACATTGATAACGCAAAAAATATTCATGCGGCAGTATGTACAAAGAATAGAACAATTAATAGCTACTGAGATATCAAGGAGACAAAATGAAACGAACTGCTTTTTTTATTTCGGATGGAACAGGTATTACAGCCGAAACTTTAGGTAAAAGCCTTTTAAGTCAATTTGATGGCATAGAATTTGAGCGTGTTACTATTCCTTATGTTGACTCTGAAGAAAAAGCACAAGACGCCAAAAGCAAAATTCAATTGAAAGCTGCTGAAGACGCGCAACGACCCTTAGTATTTGACACAGTGGTCAATAACGAAATACGTCGGATCATCGCGTCGAGTAATGCATTTATGTGTGATGTGTTTGGTAGCTATCTAGAACCCTTAGAAGCCGAACTTGCTACACAATCCAGCTATACCGTAGGCAGAACGCACAGTATTCTAGGCGATCAACGCTATATGGAGCGTATTGAAGCGGTACATTTTGCGCTCGATAACGACGATGGTGCGCGCACTCGGCATTATGAACAAGCAGATATTATTATTGTTGGTGTTTCCCGCTGCGGTAAAACCCCTACTTGCTTATATCTTGGCCTCCAATACGGCGTGCGGGCGGCTAATTACCCACTGACTGAAGACGACATCGAAGATTTAGACCTCCCCAAGTGTCTTAAACCTTATCGCAAAAAATTACTTGGCTTAACCATAGATACTGATCGCTTGATTGCCATTCGCACCGAACGCAAAGCCAACAGCAAATATGCCTCACCCCGTCAATGCGAAATGGAAGTTCGTGGAGTAGAAGCCCTGTTTGCAAAACAAGGTATTCCTAATATTAATTCAACTCATTATTCAGTTGAAGAAATTGCCTCGCGCTTATTAGTTATGTCTGGCCTGAAACGACATGTGACACAGCAGATCCCCTAATGAATTGGCCGAACCTACATGAATTACCAGCTATTTCTCAGGGAGTAGCTTTCAAAAAGCTTAAGTTATTTGATTATGATCAGCAAATCGAATCGCTCACGCAAGCCGGTGAGCCGTTAATCTGGCTTAATTCCTGCGCGCCGCATTTTAAAAATCACAATTTAGACCGGATTGCTGGCGGATTTTGCGCCTGGGTTGTATCTCACTCAACCAATCAACACAGCCTAGAACTCAATCCAGCTTTGTATAATGATGAATTTATCAGCACAAATGCATATTTATCACCGCAAACTACTATGCCCACCAAGTGGATGCAAGATCAACTAGTAGAAGCTAATGAACAGCCAACAGCTAAAGAAACAACGCCTGGGTGGTTTGGCTATCTAGGGTATAGCTATAATGCGCACAGCTTAGGCATACATCAGGCTCTGAAGCACCAAGGTGAACTACCGCGTATGGCTATGGGTTTTGCCACCTGGGTAATCAGTGTGGATCATGCTAAGCAAACAGCGACTCTTTGCTGGCTGACTCAACATAGCTTAAATATTAACTTAATCATCGACCAATGGCAGACCAGGCCTTGCTCGCCACTTGGTACTTCTCAATACCTAAATAGTACTTCTCAGTACCTAAAATCTCATTGGCGAGCCGTTACTTCGCGCAGTCAATATAGTGATAATTTTAAAGCAATTCAAAATTTTTTAGCAGCTGGCGACACCTATCAAATTAATTTAGCTCAAGCGTTTCAAGCGGATATCAATGCAGACATTAATAATATAGATTATTTAATTTACCGCCAAATAAGCCAGAATAACCCTAATCCGTACAGTGCCTTTGTGCGTACACCCTGGGGATCCATCTCGTGCCATTCACCAGAGTTATTTTTAGAGTCTGCACCTTTGGCGAGCATTGAATCGACCAATAGGCAGGCTATTCGCTTAACCGCTCGACCAATCAAAGGCACCTGTGCTCGATCTTCGGACCCAACACTTGACGAGCAGTTGCAACATCAACTGCAAAACTCAGCCAAAAATCGGGCTGAAAATATTATGATTGTTGATTTATTACGTAATGATTTATCAAGGGTATCTTTGGCCGGTAGTATTGCAGTTGAAACATTATGTGCTCTTGAAACCTACCCTAATATTCATCATTTAGTCAGTACGATTCATGGGCAATTAAAGCCTAATTTAACGCCCTTAGATGCAGTTATTTCAGCGTTTCCTGGTGGTTCAATTACTGGGGCCCCTAAACGCCGGGCTATTGAAATAATTGATCAACTTGAGCCAATAGGTCGTTCAGTATATTGCGGCAGTATTGGCTTTTGGCACAGCCCTGAACATTGCCAATTTAATATTGCCATTCGTACTTTAGTGATCGAAAATAACCAGTGTACACTTTGGGCAGGTGGCGGTATTACTGTTGACTCGCAAGCACTGGAAGAATACCAAGAATGTTTTGATAAAGTTCATACAATAACTCAAGCGCTAGCTCAGGATTTTTTCAAAACACATTATTATTTGCAAGCGAATACCCAATGGCTCATCCAGCAATTCAGACGATGCATACCACAAATGCAGGGCCAACAATTTCATAGCTTCACCTACCCTGGTAAAACTCATAGCGCAGCGGTGATGATACTTATTGATTTACAAGACACTCTTACAGCATCGCGTCTCATTTTAACGCAGCGCTCAGCCCACCTCAAACATCATGCAGGTCAAATTTGTTTCCCAGGTGGCCGTTTTGAGCAAGCAGAGGATACCAGTTTATTAATGACTGCGCTGCGAGAAACTGAAGAAGAGTTAGGCATAAGCGCTGAATACATCCAAGTGCTTGGCCAAGTAGGTTATGCAGAAACAATTTCTGGCTTTCACGTGACGCATTTTTTAGGCTTCACCACTGGCAATTATACAATAACCCCTTCAGCCGAGGAAGTTGATACAGTGCTTTATTTACCATTAGCCGCAATGCTGTCGCCGGATCATTATTTGGAAGAAACCTTTAGTATTGAGATTAACCAGCAAGTATTTCAACTCACATCATATTCTATCGCTTTAGCCAATCAAAGAGTCTGGGGCTCTACTGGGCGGGCATTATTTGCCCTACAAACTGCATTTAATAGCACTTTGTAGGCGCGCCCAGCTGCTTACTAGAACGCTTGGCTTGAGTTGCTTGACTTTTGTCATCTGACGCCAAAATGTATCATCCATGATCAACTTTGGCTTAATCCACATCCATGTGGATCTAGATTCAAAAAGTCAATCAACCCAAGCCTAAGATCATATTCAAAGGAAACAAGATGAAACAAGCTATCCATGAAAATCAAACCAACAAGCAAAAAGCCAAACCACTTATTCGCTGTGAACTGCTCAGTGTATCCGACCCATTATGGCTTGCGGCTGTGTTAGATGATTTTGATACTTTTTTATTAGACCATGCCGCGTGTGAAAAAAAAGCCGCAGGCATGGCGATTTCAATGATTTCTCATTATCCAGATCGGCAACTGCTAGTCACCAGTATGTGTGATATTGCAGTGGAAGAAATGGTGCACTTTCGCGAGGTGGTCAAAATTATTCAAGCTCGTGGTTTGCAGCTGGTTAAAGATGAAAAAGACCCCTACATTCAACAACTGCAAAAATTAGTTCGCAAAGGCAGTGAAGAGTATTTTTTAGATCGACTCATTATGGGTGCAGTAGTTGAAGCCCGGGGCGCAGAACGTTTTGCCTTAATTGCTCAAAGTTTAAAGACACAATCAAGTCAAATATATAAATTTTATGTGTCTTTAGCTCAATCAGAAGCGCGTCATTTTGAAAACTTTATTGATTTAGCCAGCTATTATTTTATGCCTAGTTTAGAAGATACAACCAGCCAAGAGCCAGATACTAAGCTACAAACTCGAGTTGATCAATGGCTTGAACATGAAGCAGAAGTTATTAATCAATTAGCATTTCGGGCTGCACTGCATTAATGAGCTTTGTCTAATACTCAATAAAAATTGTCAGGAAAATTTGTAATAACTGTACTTAATAATGAACATGATTGAACTTTAGTTCACATAAATTTGCGATAAAATAGGGCTTTTTTTTAATTATGCACCATAATGTATCTTAAATATTGCACCCTCAGCGCAAAAGGATTCATTATGACCATTGGCTCAATTCTAAAAACACCTCAATTAACACAACGAATTGAAAGTTTGGGTCAACCCTTCTCCACCAGCCTCTTCTCTAAAGTAAACCCCCTATCATCAATGCGCGGGCAACTACCAAGCAAACGATTAACCCCTTGTGCTGCCAGGAATGCCAGTGGTATGCGCACCCCACCATTTAATCTTAATCCAAATAATTACCCGATTTTGCAAGGGATTAAACCTGCAAATTTGCACGATGAAATATGTTTAGATTCCTGGCCAGGTAGAATTATCCCTAATAAATCAACCTGTCACTCTGCTGACAAGCACAATACATTCGGCAAGCACGAGACAGCAATTGATTTAGAAGTAGCAGAACAATTAATTGCGGAGATTACCGCAGCCACTGAGTGGCTAGCACAAGAGCCGTTTGATTGGAATGAAGAGATGCCACCTTTGGTGCTAGGCTCCCAAGCACACGATGAACTGCAAAAAGATATTATCATTGCCTGCGAACATTTTGCTAATGAATACTGGATGCCTAAAATTTTTGATACATTGACGCCAACGGATTGGCTTAGTTTAATTGATCAAGCTCAACAAGATGAACAAACCGCCCATTTTTTAGGTTTATTGATAACACAGTTTTGTTACTGCAATAATTATGGTGAAAATCATCGATTACAATTACTTGAGGAAAAACTTGCAACAGTTGGCATTAGTTTAGAGCCAGTTAATTATGCCGGCGACTATAAACTGGCAACGATTGACCGCGCCAAGCCGCTAGTAGATCAATCACTTAAAGACAATCAAGATCAAATCGACCAACATTTAGTTGATCGCCACATGTTAACCCAGTCAGTTGAGCATTTAAAACAACCGACGAAGACATCTGTTAAGACACCACCTACCATTGGTTATTTATTGCGTAAAGATAAGTTTTGGTGCTTAGGACTTGCTGGCACCCAAACAGTCACATTGGGGAGTAACCTTGCCGCTCATGCAAAAGCGCTCATATTAGGCGGTAAACACTGGGGCTATCATGATTATTATCAAAAAGTAATTCACCCAAGTCTGACTAAACTAATCCAAAATATTGAAACGCAAGAAGGGAAAGTAGATTTTTGCCAACTCAATTTTCATATTGCAGGCCATTCCATGGGCGGCGCTTTAGCAGAAATTGCCGCGCATGATTTTAAATCGCACATACACTCTTCTAAGGACACTCACCAAGCCGAACAGCTTTCTGTTTTTGGTCCACCAGCGAAAACAAAGCCCAAATCTCAAGCTCAACTGAAAGCCAAAAAAACACAGCCTAAAGATGCAATGGACATCCATTTTTTAGCTACGCCATGTCGCAATGATGAAACTCAAGTGACTGTCCATATGAATAATTCATCGCGAGCTGGTGGTTATGAATTTGATCAAGAATTAAAACGGCTCAATATTCATAAATTTACCTCGAAACACATTCAAGATATTGTAAGTCATGTCCCACCAGATTTTTTGGGGTATGGCAGCATGAATAATGGACAAAAAACTTATAACAACTCATTTCATGAAACCAGTCATAAACTTAAAATACTCAATAAAAATTGGAGTGAAGGTTTTATTCGCCATCGTTTAGGGGTTTTTTTAGTCTCTTTTACACCAGCTCCAGTGCGAAAAATTTTAGCGCAGAAAAATATTAAAATGCCAAAAGGCCAAACTTTTAAAACGCTTGGTTATGCGTATAAATAAGTGAATCTAGGCACTCAGATTAGCTATTGAAACCCCACTAATAATTTTTCAGTGGCTTGATAATCACATGGTTTATTCAAAATAAAGCCTTGAAATTGATCACAGCCCCACTCGGCCAGTTGCATTTTCTTGGTCAAATCGTCAACTCCTTCAGCAATGACTATCATTTCCAAAGTGTGCGCCAGATTAACCACTGCATGAGTAATAGCTGCGTCTTCGGGATCTGTTAACAGGTCGCGTATAAACGTTTGGTCAATTTTAACGTAATTAATTGGGAAACGTTTAAGATAAGTGAGTGATGAATAGCCTGTGCCAAAGTCATCGAGGGCGATCTTCAAACCGTTATCTCGCAGCTCTTTGAGTATTTGCAAAACCAGCGGAGTTTCATCAATCAAAGCTGATTCAGTGATTTCAATTAACACATGTGAGCTTGCAAGCTCAGCATCATTGATTGCGGTCATAAGGTCACTCACTAAGGACTCATCTTTCAATTGTCTTGGCGAGAGATTGACTGAAACATGGGAGTTTTGATCAAAATAACCTAAGGTGAGCCATTGTTTAAATTGTGCAAATACTTCCTGCCATACCCAGCGACTCACAGAGATAATTAAACCAGTTTCTTCTAAAATATCTAAGAATTCACCAGGTAATAAAATGCCTTTATCCGCATGATCCCAGCGCAATAAAGCTTCAATACCAACTATTTTTGAGGTTTTAACATCTGCTTGTAATTGATAATAAACTCTAAACTCACCCCGATCTAAAGCTCGGTGTAAACTATTACCCAGATACATTCGTTGCTGTGAAGCTTGTTCCAGGTCAGGTGAAAAGTATTGGAAGTTATTGCGGCCCATGGCTTTCGCACGGTAAAGCGCAATATCTGCTTGTTTTAATAAAGCTTTGCCTGTATTGGTGTCTTCATCGCTGGACGTAAAAGTAATACCAATACTGGTACTTATAAACACTTCATTAGTATAAATTTCAAAGGGCTTTTCTAAAGCCTTGAGCACTTTATTAGCTATTTCAGCAGCAATTTCAAAGCGCTCCAAGCCTTCAAGTAAAATTGCAAATTCATCACCGCCTAATCGAGCAATAGTATCTTCTGTACGTACACAAGACTCAATATTTCGTGCCACAGAAACTAATAAAATATCGCCTGCTTCATGACCAAGTGAGTCATTAATATTTTTAAAACCGTCTAAATCAAGACACAATAAAGCTATAGACCCATGGCGATGGCTCCGCTCTAAGGCATGTTGGAGCCGATCTTGAAACAAAGCTCTATTAGCTAAGCCAGTGAGTGTATCTCGTTCAGCCATTAAGCGCAGCTTTTCTTCAGTAATATGTCTATAGGTACAATCAGCCAGCGTGGCTAAAAAGCCATCGACACTGCCTTGTTGATTAAATAACGGCCGAGCTAAAAACTCAACCCAAATAACGTCCTCTTGGGTTGAGTGAAAACGGCATTCACTGGAAAACTCATTGCCTTGAGCAACAGCTGCTCGCAGGTTTTCCAAAGTACTGACTACATCTTCATAATGAAAGGCGCCAACCCAACCCATACCTATAATTTCACTTTCATCATTCTGACAAATTTCACACCAGCGATTATTAACATACACCGCCTCCCAGCTGGAATTGGTTTGCAGTATACCCACTGGTGCAAGGTCGGCTACTGCTTTGAACCTTTGCACCTGGGCTGCCTGTTCATTTTTTATTTTTTGAATTTCAGTAAGATCATTTATTAATAATAAAAAATAACTTTGTTGATGACGTTGATAGTGAATTACTTTTAAATCGATTGGAAATTCAACATCGCCTTGTTTGCGGGCAATGAGTTGAGTATTGAATTGAGTTTTAGGCAATAAAGAAATTGGATTAAAGGTATGAATCTTGTGTTCGTTTGGAAATTTTTCGGGGATAAGCTTAATAATATTTTCTCGCAACATTGACTTTTCAGTACAATGGAACACAGTTTCTGCCGCCTGATTCATACGAATAATTTCTAACTGACCATTGACTTCAATAAAGCTGGTTGAAATTTGTTGTTCAACTTTCGCAAAAATGTCCTCCCAAGTGAGGTCTTCCACAGTGGATTCGTGTGTACCTAAAAATTTAGTCTGTAAAGTATCACACTGAAATCTTAAAGCAGCAATCAACTTGAGTAAGGGCACAAAGCGTTGACTCATTGTAATGGTATACGGAGTTTGCGAATTACATAAGCACATAACACCACAAACCAATTGACCGCGGGCAATAGGCAGTAACAGTATTTGGTCAATAGACTCACTCAGCCAATCACATGCTATGCCCACAGCCTGATTGAGCGAATCATGCGTTACTATTTGCGGCACGCCTTCAGCAAAAACTTGCTCAATGGTATTCAGAAATCTTGAATCATGTATACCAACAACATTACACTCTGAAGCCACATAAGGCAGTATTTGCTGCGCTGCATGGGTGTATTTAGCCATGCATTTGTAAGCGTCTTGGCTTGCATGTTGTTGCACCAAATCATGCTGCTCCACCACTAAACCAATTGGTGATACACTCAACTCGGCTAGAGCGCGAATCGCATAATGGTAGACTTGTGAAATAGTTGGCTTATGGCCTACTTGCTGCGTAAAACAATTAATTGTTTTACGCAGGCTATGATCTTTACGACGCCTAATTTCTACCATCGAAATAAAACCTTACTGATACCCAGAATATTAATATTCAATCAAACACATGTTATCAAGTTTAGATGATGACTTCTTACCTTGTCAGACAAGTAATCTGTCTCAAAAGTTGATGAACTTCATTGTATTTCACACTTTCTCGACAGATTACTTCTCTGAGGATCTTTTGACCTTGTCAGACAAGCGCCTGAAGCGTGCCTGAAGAAGTTTATAGCTGTAAATTTGTGATTTACTCACATTAAACCTATGTTTATATTAAGAATATTACATTTATAGTAGTATTACCAAGACCTCACCAATGTTCTGTGGGGTTTATGATAAACTTGTCTCGTGGTTCATCGATATGGAAGATCAAAAATGGCACAACCTCTACACACAATTTTAAAACAATGTCTAACAACTTATTTGACATCAATTGTACTATTAAGTGTGCTAGCAACTAACCTGCACGCCGAAATCTTATATGACTCAATGAGCGCAGCCGAGAAAAAGTCTTTACTGCAAACTATCAATAAATTGCCTCGTGTGTCCGGCTTCGCTATGCACGGCGAGCCAGATTTAAGTGACAATTGGTCGGTATTACCCTATGTCAAACCCAAGGCACCCCAAGGTGGCTCATTAAAACTATCAGCAGTTGGTACCTATGATTCGCTCAATGAGCTTATCTCCTCAGGCACACCGGCGGCTAACTTAAGTTTAATTTATGATAGTTTGACTCAATTAGCCATAGATGAACCATTTACTGTTTATGGGCTGGTTGCCGATCATTTCACAATCCCAGAAGATCGAGGCTGGGCTGCCTTCCATATCAATCCTAAAGCCAAGTTTCATGATGGTCACCCTATTCAGGCAAGCGATATTGTATTCACTTTTAAAACCCTCATAGAGCAAGGCCAACCTGGGTTTCAATTGCAATTTTTAGACGTAGCTCAGGTTGAAGCTTTAGACCAACAAACTGTCTATTTTAAATTTAAATCCACTCAAAACAAAGAGCTACCGCTTATAGTAGGCACTTTACCTATTTTACCAGAGCACTGGTGGACAGCCAAAGACAGAGCCTTTAATAAGCCATCACTTGAAAAACCTTTAAGTAGCGGTCCTTATCAAGTTGGTCGAGTGCAGCAAGGTAAGCAAATTGTTTACCAAAGAGTATCTAACTATTGGGCCAACCAACATCCGCTGACCCAAGGCCGCTATAATTTTGCAAAGGTTTATGTGGAGTATTATCTTGATCCTAATATTGCTTTAGAGGCTTTTAAATCGGGCGAATATACTTTGCGTCAAGAAAACAATTCTAAATTTTGGGCTACTGGCTACACTGGGGTTGCTGCCGACAATAAAAAGTTTAAAAAAGCTGAAATTGCGGTTTCCAGGCCCATGGGCATGCAAGGGTTTGTTTACAATACCCGGCGTGCAATTTTTAAAGACCCAATTCTGCGTGAAGCTATTGCGTATGCCTTTGACTTTGATTGGTCTAATGAAAATCTATTTTATGGCCAATATAAAAGGACTCGTAGTTACTTTGAAAATACCGAGCTTGCAGCCACTGGCTTACCGTCCAAAGCCGAACTTAAGTTACTTGAACCTCTTAAACAAGATATTCCGCCGCGTGTCTTTACCGAAGAGTACAATCCACCAAAAAGTGACGGCTCTGGCCGAGATCGTAACAATTTACGTCATGCCAAAAAGATGCTCCACAAAGCTGGATATACTTTAAAAAACAAACAGCTTTTTAACCCACAGGGTCAGCCAATTAAATTTGAAGTGTTACTTAGAGATTCCGGTTTTGAACGCATTGTATCGCCTTTAAAGAAAAATCTAGCAGTCTTAGGCATCGCCTTACAACCTAAGCGGGTGGATTTAAACCAATTTATCGAACGATTGCGCGAATATGATTATGATATGTTTGTTGGCGTTATAAGCCAAAGTCTATCGCCGGGCAACGAACAACGAAATTATTGGCACTCGAGCGCTGCAGACCAAAGAGACAGCCGTAATTATATTGGTATAAAAGACAAGAGTATTGACACTCTGATTAACCATATTATTAACGCCGAAGATCGCGACAGTTTAGTTACTGCAACTCGCGCCCTAGATCGGGTGTTACAGTGGAATTTTTTCGTAATCCCAAACTGGCATGTAGCTTACGAGCGGGTAGCTTACTGGCCACCCATCACGCCGCCAAAGCAGCACCCCGAGTACAATATTGATCTTATGAGTTGGTGGTATGATCAATGAGTGTGACTCAATACTCACTCAAACGTTTGGGCCTTATTATACCTACCCTATTGGGTATATTAGTATTAAATTTTGCAATCACTCAGTTTGCCCCTGGCGGTCCTGTGGAATCAGCTATTGCTAAGCTTCAAGGTATGGGCGGTGGCTTTTCAGCGCAAATGTCAGGCACTAGTGGCAGTGATTTTCAAGACTCCTCCCAAGGCAATATCCAGCAAAATGCCAACCAAGCCAAAGGCTCCCAAGGGCTGCCCATCGAGATTATTCAACGCCTAGAAAAGCAGTATGGTTTTGATCAGCCCTGGTACATTCGATTTTGGCGAATGGTTAAAAATTATGCCGTATTTGACTTTGGCAACAGCTATTATGCCGACAAACCAATTGTGGATATGATTATTCAACGTATGCCCGTATCCATTAGTCTTGGTCTATGGAGCACGCTACTCACCTATTTAATTTCTATTCCATTGGGTATCGCTAAAGCCGTGCGCCATGGTAGTCGTTTTGATGTCGCAACGAGTATGGCTGTTATTGTTGGCTATGCCATTCCAGGTTTTATTTTTGCTATTTTACTGGTGATATTATTTGCTGGTGGTCAATATTTTGATTGGTTTCCACTGCGGGGTTTAACTTCAGATAATTTTGCTCAATTAACCTGGTGGCAACAAATACTCGATTATGCGCATCATATTACTTTACCTACTTTAGCTATGGTAATCGGTAATTTTGCCACACTGACTATGCTTACAAAAAATTCTTTTTTAGATGAAATTCATAAACAATATGTGGTCACAGCTCAAGCCAAAGGCTGCAGCCACCAGCAAATTCTCTATGGCCATGTATTTCGTAATGCTATGTTAATAGTGGTGGCTGGCATGCCGGCGGCTTTAATTGGTATATTTTTTACCTCGGGCTTATTAGTTGAGTATATATTTTCGCTCGAAGGTATTGGCTTAATGAGCTTTAATGCAGTTATTTCAAGGGATTATCCGGTAGTTTTTGGCACTTTATATATATTTTCACTCATGAGTTTAGTCCTCAAACTTATAAGTGATCTTACATATGTGGCAATTGATCCACGTATCGATTTCGGCACAAGACTCTAAATCTCAATTTAAACCTCAAGCGTTTTATGCCAACAAATAAGGTTAGGGTTAGATTGCTTACAAACCAAAGGATTGTGTTTGATGTTACTTAAAAATCCAATACACAAACAGCAATGGCGAACTTTTAAGCGCACCAAACGTGGTTATTGGTCATTTATAATTTTTTTAATATTATTTATTATCAGTTTAGGCGCTGAATTTATCGCTAATGATAACCCCATACTCATTCGCTACGATCAACAGTGGTATTTTCCTGCGTTAAATTACTATGCAGAAACTAGTTTTGGTGGTGACTTTGAAACCGAAGCAGATTATCGTGACCCCTATATTCGCGATTTAATTAATGACAAAGGCTGGATCCTTTGGCCTATTATTCGCTACGATTATACCACTATTAATTATAATCTACCTTCACCAGCACCATCACCACCATCCACTGAAAACTGGTTGGGGACAGATGATCAGGGGCGAGATGTTTTAGCACGGGTCATTTATGGCTTTCGCTTAAGTATTTTTTTTGGTTTTGCTTTAACCATTTTAAGCTCCATAATTGGCGTGATTGCTGGCGCATTACAAGGCTTTTATGGCGGCAAAACTGATTTAATCGGCCAACGTTTTATTGAGATTTGGTCAAGTATGCCAGTACTTTATATTCTCATAATTTTAGCCAATTTTATTACTCCAAGTTTTTGGAGTTTACTGATAATCATGCTGCTGTTTAGCTGGATGGGGTTAGTTGATGTAGTTCGAGCAGAATTTTTACGGTGTCGCAATATGGACTATGTGCGGGCTGCAAAAGCTTTAGGCGTTGGCGATATACAAATTATGCGACGGCATTTATTACCCAACGCTATGGTGGCAACATTAACATTTATGCCATTTATCTTAAGTGGCTCGGTCACTACTTTAACCTCACTGGATTTTCTTGGCTTGGGTCTACCTATAGGCTCACCATCTTTGGGTGAGCTGTTGGCTCAAGGTAAAGATAATATCCATGCACCCTGGCTTGCGTTATCGGCATTTTTTTCTTTAGGTATTTTGTTAACTTTACTTACATTTATTGGCGAAGCTGTGCGAGATGCTTTTGATCCTCGCCTACTGCGTTAACTTATATAACACGAGCTCATTGATTTATGACACAACCTCTGCTCAGTATTGAACATTTACAACTTTGGTTTCAAGGTAATGAACAGCTTGATGCACAAGTAATCCAATGGAATCAAGTAGTCTTTGATACCACTTTAACTGTTAATGCCGGTGAAGTCGTAGCATTAGTTGGCGAAAGCGGCTCGGGGAAATCAGTCTCGGCTATGAGTGTGCTGGATTTATTTCAAACCGGCCAGACTAAAAAAACCGGCAGTATTCGTTTTAAGGGCGAGATTATTCAACCGCAAACCTTACCAACTATTCGCGGTAATTCAGTGAGTATGATCTTTCAAGAACCTATGACTTCTTTAAACCCATTACATACTGTAAGCCGACAGCTGGGTGAAATACAACGTTTACACCAATCAGCGGCTACCAATAATGCAACATTATTAAAACGCAGTATTGAACTTTTAGACTGGGTGGGAATTCGTGATCCAGATAAACGCATCCAACAATATCCGCATCAATTGTCTGGCGGCCAACGCCAACGAGTTATGATCGCTATGGCTTTAGCCAATCATCCGCAGCTATTGATAGCTGATGAACCCACCACAGCTTTAGACGTCACCATTCAATTACAAATTCTTGAATTATTGAATCGCTTACGACGAGAAACTGGCCTCGGTATTTTGTTTATCACTCATGATCTTGGCTTGGTTAAGCACTTTGCTGATAGAGTGGTGGTTATGCATGAAGGGCGGACCATTGAAACAGCGCCAACTCTAGATATTTTTAAAAACCCACAGCAAGAATACACTCAAAAATTAATTAATGCCGTACCTCACGGCAGCCCCAAGCCGGCCAAAGACAGTGAAGAAATATTAAATTGCCAAAATTTAAAAGTATGGTTCCCCATGGCGAAATCATGGTTTGCCAAACAGCGCGAATATATTAAAGCTGTTAATCCCTTAAGCCTGCACATCCAACGGGGCAATACTTATGGCATTGTAGGTGAAAGTGGTTCGGGGAAAACCACTCTAGGCTTAGCTCTACTCAGACTGATTGATGCCGATGGCGAAATTCATTTTAAAGATGATACTGCCACTCACCCACTGCACTTATATAACCGTAAAGAAATGCGCCCCTTACGTAGAAAAATTCAAATTGTATTTCAAGACCCCTACTCAAGTTTAAGCCCGCGTATGTCGGTTGAAAACATGTTAAAAGAAGGCTTAGTCTTGCATGGTAAAGCGCTGGGTATGCCGGTTGAGTCACAGGCTAAAACTCAATGGCTTAATGCAGAAATTGACAAGGTTTTACAACAAGTAGAAATGCCCGTTAGCATTCGAAACCGCTACCCCCACGAGTTTTCAGGAGGCCAACGTCAACGCATAGCAATAGCTCGAGCTTTAATCGTACGGCCAGAATTTATCTTACTTGATGAGCCAACCTCTGCTTTAGATCGTAGTATTCAACAACAATTAATTGATTTATTGCTGCACTTGCAAGCAGAGCGCAACCTCACCTATATTTTTATTAGTCATGACTTAGCGGTTGTTCGAGCAATGAGCCATTATACCTTTGTGATGAAATCTGGTAATATTATTGAACAAAATACGACGGCCAACATTTTTAACCACCCACAAAAAGATTATACCAAAACATTATTAAATGCAGCGTTTATTGGCTAAGTCGGCCTAAGCTATTCGCCCCACACAATTTCCAAATGCTGACCATATTCAGCCCTGGCTTTTTGAAAAGCTTGACGCATAATGTGCGTATTGTTATACGCTTCATTACTCTGAGATTCAGCGGCTGCTCGTAGATAGGTGTCCATTTGCGCAAAACCTATTTGCAGTCGTAAATGATCTTGAATAGACTCAACATGGGTTTTAGAGGCTAATTCCACGTGGGTGGCTTCAATTTGTAACTCGTGCAATACCGCCATTTTAAAGTCACCAAAACTGATATAATCCTCTTTATCAATTGCCAAAAAATGCACTAACTCTTGTAAAATTTGCCAACTGCCACGTATTTTACTTAAGCGCGAATGGCCTGCAATATGCGGTGTAGCAAAAGCACTTGCTTGAATAAGTTGCGGTGAGGGGCAAGGTTCATGTGGCCAAACATCAATAATATAATTAAGCCTGGTGCTGTGTTTTAATAAAGCGGCTTCATCCGCATTACCACCGCGACCAGCTAATATTATCCATGCGTCATTGGGTAAACGGCTTAAACGCTGTTCATTTAACCAAGGCGCGGTTGGATATTCGCCGCTGGCAATTAAAGGTAAATGAACAGTTAACAAATGCGTGGTTTCTAGCCAATGTTCAAGCTCCTCACCACCTTGCAACAAAGTACGTTGATCAGCAGTTTTATGCGGGTCAACCCAGTGCCATTGCATACCAAGATGAGTTAAATTTTTACCCACTTCTTGGCCTACATGGCCGTAACCTAAAATTACATTTTTGCTTTGTTCAACATTAACCAACAGAGAAGCTTGATAATTAATGACAGCTAAAGCAAACACCACATAATCGGCCACGCCTTTAGCGTTACTGCCCTTAGCCTCACACCAACTAATACCTCGCTCAGCTAATAAATCTACAGCGATGTGATCAATACCACTTGTGGCTGAGCCGACAAACTCAAGGTTTGGACACTGGTCAAGTAATTGTTGATCCACTTGAGTGGTTGAGCGAATTAACAAAATTTTAACCTGTTGGGATTCTGCTTGGCTTACGTCAGCCCACTGATCAAACGCAAATACATCTTTGTGACCTATGGAGTTCATAAACCATTGAATGCCAGGTATAAGGCGGTCGTAATAGATCATATATTAGAGCCATCGATTAAGGCTTAACTCAGTTGTTAAAAACTCTTGAGTGCCACTTGGCCCACTGAGCTCACAACTTATTGGCCCAAGGCTTGATTCAACGCTCATATTAAACCTTAAAAATGGATTACATATACGCTCGACCTGAATCCAGTCAGACACTATGATGAGGTTTTCAATTTGATTTGAAAAGGTCAAGACATAGCCTTGTTCAGTTTTTTCTACGCGCTGGATAGAGTCCATCACACTATTGAGTAACTCTTGTCTTTTTTCAGGCGCTTGTTCAGTTGAAATAATTCGATTTGATTCTACTTTAAGCATGGTTAACCTCGCTGATAAGTCTATTGATTATGACACACTCTCGTCAATTATTCTGAAACCGCTGGTTGCTGAGATATAGATTTATTTGCTATTTTAGAAAAGTCTCTACTTACAATAACTGCATATTTAAAAATTATACCTTGTCAAACGCTCACATGTAAGACAAGCAAATGGCTTGGTTGAGGATCTATAAATTGAATATGTACCCCAAATTATCCACCCAGCTCATTCACCAAGCAGCCCGTGCATTATCGCTTGGAACTACTGGCGCTAAAGCAAGCCCAGCAATACAAAGTCGACTCGATCAAATCCAAAACACTATGCAACACTGCCCTCAAGGGCAGGTGATTCGAACCCTGGGTGATTTAAGAGAAGAATGCAGTCAATTAAATTATTGGGGCGTGCATAAGGCCAGTGCAAGTATTGTTACCCAAACAGATCACCCGCAAAGTTTGTATACACCACAAAGCACCCCGGCGGCAGCATTTTTAATTCAAGACCCACACATTAAGGGCATCGCCGACACATTATTTTTAACACAACCAAAAGATCAAACCCCAGAAATTATTCAAAAAATCCGCTTATCCAGTGTTCAAGCTCTCAAGAGCGGTTATTTACAACAACGATTTGTGCCGCAAATGATGTATGGCTGCCGACAAACCAATGTCAATGAAATGCTTATTAGCTACAACGCAGACCAAGTCCAAGGCTATGTACTGACTTTAAAAGGCTTTTCACAGTCGGATCATTTAAAAATAATTGATCCTTGCCTCCAAATTAACGCTAAAACACATTATGAGACTGCTAATTATTTAAGGCAGGTGGCGCAAATTGCATTAGCAAGCTTGCAATTAGGCGTCAAACCGATTGTGGTATTCAACGGTAAAACCTTAGAGTCAATAGATTTAGATAAACACCATTGGCAAGGCTACTTACAACAAATAAATCGACAAGCTAATAACCCCCATTGGTTACAAGCGTTAAATAACCCAACGGATACTACGCGGAATAATGTTACTGGTCTTATCTCGGCAGTGGCACAGCTAGATGGTCAGGATAAGTGGATAGATCCTAATCTACACCAGCATATTGGCGGCATGGGAACCGCAATACCTTTTGCTATTGCTCAATGGTTGACTCATAAAGCTTAGTATTTATTAAAGCCTTAGCCATGGTATTATTGGCTGTAAAGCACTTAGCTTAAATACACATTGTATCCCAATTAAACTTCAAGGAAGAAGACAAAATGCACGAGCCTACACCAGGGACGCCTTCTGAACTCATATCTACACCTCAAGCATCTGCACCTGCAACACCTCAGACCATACCTGCACCTGAAAACGCAACTGCAAGTTTTAGACTTGAGACTGGTGAACTACTGCATCAAAATCAAAAAATATTTTATCGATTATGGCAACCGGAAAGTCAAGCAGTGGCAGTCAAAACGCTTATACATATTAATCACGGGATGGCCGAACACAGCGAACGTTACCAAGAGTTTGCCACAAGATGCGTTGATTTAGGCATCGCTGTTATAGCCCATGATCACCCTGGTCATGGTCATAGTGTGTCTGATACAAATGAACTTGGTCATTTTGGTAACAGCACCAGAACATCAAAAAATGGCGACTCAACAAATGGCTGGCATGGCTTACTTGATTCTATGCAAGCTGTGCAGGATTTTGCTTACCAACTTTTTGGCGCAATACCAACTGTAATATTTGGTCATAGCATGGGCTCCTTTGCTACTTTAAGCTTTTTAGAGCAGAAAAAAACTCAGCTGGCAATTTCAGGCGTTATATTATCTGGCTCTACGCAAAACCCCTGGTATCTTGATCAATCCCTTAATAAGTTAGCGCGCCTGGAAAGTTGGCGGCAAGGCAAAAGAGGTCATTCTGCATTAATTAATACACTCACTTTTAAAGCCTTTAATAATAAATTTAAACCTAACCGTACAAGAGTTGATTGGCTCAGTAGTGACCCACAAGCGGTTGATGCCTATGTTAATGACCCGCTTTGTGGACAACAATCAACCAATCAAAGTTGGTGCGATTTTTCTGCAGGATTATTAGAATTATTTAAACCAAATAACCTTGAAAAATTACCTCGAAACATCCCATATTTATTAATAGCTGGCGATCAAGACCCACTTAGTAATAATGGCGGTTTACAACGCTTAGAAACAAGCTTAAGCCATGCTGGGATCAAAAATTTGACCAGCCGCACATTTCCTCATGGACGCCATGAACTTCTCAACGAAATCAATCATCTAGAAGTAGAACATGTGATTTTTAGCTGGCTAGAAAATGTATCAACCTAAGCTCTCATAAAGCATCCATAGAGCGAGTTTAAAGACTTGAGTAAAATTCTTTCAGTAATTGAGACAATTGATACGGTTGCTCTAATGGCAACATATGGCCGGCTCCTGCAAGAATTTTTAATTGTGCATTAGGTATGGCCTGCTCCATTGCCGCCAAGGACTCAACCGAAACCAAAGAATCTTGGTCGCCACCAATCAATAATACTGGGCATTGTAATTGATGCAAGTAGTCACGTAAATCAGCTCGCGCTAAAGTCTCACTTATCTGCATTTTTAATACTTGCGGCCCAAGCTCTTGCTCCATAAGTCGTATACTTGTTGCAACGTCTTTAAAAGCCGGTGATTTTGGGCTTATAAACTGCTGCAGTCGCTGTTTTGGCATGGTATAAACTTCACCGATACTGTCTAAATGTTTAATGAAATGAGCTCTTTGGTGCATCTCTTGTGGCGGTAAAGCAGAAGCTGTAGATGCTAACACCACCAATGACTGCAAACTATTACCCGCCTCAACTGCCACCGAGAGTGACAAATAACCACCCATTGAAAAACCCAGTAAATGTGGGCTTTGTTGCATAGAATCTTGAATTAACCCACGCATGCTTGTAAGCGTTGTCTGAGTTTCAATCGGTATATGTTCGCAAGCAACAGCCTGACCTAATTGCTGGGTTAATCCCTGCCATAATCGTTGGTTACATAAAGTGCCAGGCACCATTTGCACAAGTGGCCTCATCAAATTTAAATCCTCTTTTAAGGGGTAAGCTTTACCGGCTAAGTTACTTTAATTGCACCACATTGGTTCAACATAACTTAATATTGATATAATTTTTCATATTTTTGATTTTTAATCAGTTATTTGATTATATTCTAAGCGAAAAAAATAGATCTCAAAAAACTGTCAATACTCTATGTGACTGCCCAAGTTGTACTTGGTTTGAGATGTATTTAACTGTTTGATCACCCTTAGGAGAAACCGATGCTAATATCACACGAGAGTAATCAAGATTTTAAAACTATTTATGGCTTCTCTGGCCCGCGTCTTGACTTACAACCGCAAAGCGCAACTGGCGAAAAAAAGACTCATCAAGCCAGCGATAATATGAGCCAGCACCTCAGCTGCGAGTCGTGTATCCCAACAGTTGATACGCCGTCAGCTAGAGCGCCAAGTAAGCCAAGTATTGATCTACGTGATGCTTGTGCAACCAGCGCCAAATTAATCGGTACCACCCCACAAATCCTCAACATGAGTGATGATCTTGACCATGCTAATCCGCAAGCTGAAAGCTCAAAAGATTTAACAACAGCTCCCCAAATGATACCTAAACCACGTTTAGCCAAGGGCTTAACTCTACAACAAAGAGTCAATCTAGAACAAAAACAATATTCACAATCAATGCAAGGTACCAAAGATCAAGGCCAGCAGTTACTTAAACAGCTGTTGCAAAGCTTGCCATTAACTTATATAGGCGCTCAAGATTTCGTGGCATTTTTTAGCAATTCAGTCATCCCAAGCATTATAGATACAGATGATACCGCAGCACCCCTCTATCCCAAAATTCGTCAATTAACTCAAAAAATTGTGAATGAACCGCAGTTTTTGAATCGGCGCATGAGTGAACAAGCAGAAGATGCCGGTAATGGCTCATTATTCGACATAGAGCTGCCCGTAGATCAAACATGTGAACAAAGTTCAAGCGCTGTTACTCCGGAGAATGAAGCGCAATCAATCAATGCTATGAAACATTTATTTATTGCTGAAATTCATTCAACTCATTAGTGATAGTTCAACTGGCTAGAATATTCTGCTCTTTGTTGGTATTATCTGCTCACCATCAGACTAACCTCAAGGACCTTAATTATGAAGCAAACCCATAACCTAGATGCAGAAACTAAAGAACAAGTCATCATCCTTTTAAACACAATAATGGAAACAGAATTAGCCGGCGTAGTGCGTTATACACATTATTCATTAATGATTTATGGCTACAATAGAATTCCAATTGTGGATTGGATGAAAGAGCAAGCCACTGAATCTATTACCCATGCGCAAAGAGCTGGCGAATTAGTCACTTTATTAGGTGGTCACCCATCTTTAAAAATTGGCACTTTGTTAGAAACCAGCCAGCATAATATTGGTGACATTCTTAAAGAAAGCCTCAAGCATGAACAAAGTTCACTAGATATGTATTATAGACTTTTAGAATTAAGCTCAAATTGTAAAAGCGTGCTGCTAGAAGAATATGCACGGGAATTAATCACTGAAGAAGAACTGCATTTAGATGAAGTGAATAAAATGTTAAGATCACCTGGCGATATTAAAGAATTCAAGCCTGATTCTGCTTGATTGATTAAACACTCTTCCACTTAAAAGACCTTAGAGCCTCCTGCCCCTGAGGTCGTGTATCTCTGGGCAGCTATTGGAGAGCTTTGGCTTAATCCACATCCATGTGGATCCAGACGCAAAAAGTCAAGCAACTCAAGCCTAAGGTCTAGTTATTGCGCAGAGTGTTGTTTAAGTTCAAAAAATGCTCGGTGGTAATTCCATATAACTAATATTAACCGAGTTATTTCAAAGGATACTACACAGAACCAGAGCCGAAAATCACTTGGTGCGGCGTAGTAGAATTGATTGACCAGCATAATTAACACCAATATTGAAGCAATATAGACGTTTCTTAATCTTTGAGTGGCCGATATACCAAGTAGTAAAGCATTGTAAAAATAAGTCCAAGACACAAGCACAACATAGAAAACCACTAAAGCTATTTTTTGTACCACCAACTCTTGGACTTGACTGAGCGAAGTCATTAATTGTGTGATCTGCTCACCACAAATAAACACCACACTTGCAACTACGAACATTGAACTGGCAATCCATTGAAAAAAAATGGAGTAAGCTTGTCGAATGGCTAGAATCTGATCAACCTGCCATATTCGGCTGATTAACATTTGCACACTTAAAGTTATGGCCTCTTGCAGCCTGAAGGATGTTATAAAATAGAGAATTATAATCGAGTTGGCAGCCACTACCGTCTGGCCTAATTCGCTACTCATTTTTATAATAAGTTGAAAATAGAGCAAAATACAAAGCGCTTGAATTAACAGATCTTTATTTAAATGCACCAGCTGCCAAAGTGGCGAGCTATGAAAAATATGTTTCAATTTATTGTCAAATAAGCCATGCCAAAGTAAAGGTTTCACCAAGCCCACAGCTATAAACAAACCAAGCCATTGACTTAACACACTGGCCCAAGCCACCCCAACTGCGCGGTAATCCCACACCCAAGCGAACACAATATTACAAGCAATATTACAAATACTAGTCACCAGCGCAATACACATTATGCTGCGACTTTTATGGTGGCCTAATAAAATACCTTGGAATGAAAAAGTGACAATAGCTGGGAACAAGCCATAAAGCATCACATGGCCATAATTCAAGGCAACAGGGATTAGGTTGTGCGTAATACCAAGTAACTGCAACCAAGGCAGCAAAACCCAAGGGATAATCAAAGTCATTGCAAGGCCAGCGCAAGCTGCAAGCACAATACTTCGTAGTGCCCAAGCCTTAGCTGATTGGCTTTTGTTTTGACCTAAATCTGTTGAAACCAGCGAAGTGGTACTTAAGGTAATAAAAGTAAAGAGTAAAGTTGCAAATGAAAACACTTGCGAGGCTATAGCTACTGCCGCAAGATACAAAGACTCAGGCAAATGGCCTAAAACAAAAGTATCACTTAACGGAATTAACGGCACACTCAGATTGGCAAAAAACATAGGCCAACTGAGTTGCCACATGGTTTTATGGCTCACACTATGGCTCACACTATGGTGGTTAATAGTATGACGACTATTAGTATGGCGGCTGATATTACGAGCCATTAATGATGCGATATTTTATGCGTCAAAAGTCAATGCAGCTTATCTTTGTTTAACCAACACCTGGCACGAGTTAACATTAATATGACCAGCATTACCCATAAGTAAATTGTCGTTATCTGTATTAGCTGGATAATATGGTGGTTTAACTACCCCGGCTAATTTAAATGATGACTCAATAGAGTCATGATCGTATTTCGGATAAAGCAACTGCGGCATACCATCCACATTACGCTTGCGAATAATAATATCACCTTCAGTACAATCATCGATTACCTTAGCAGTAATTTCTTTGGGCAGCGCACTGGCTAAATCTAAAATAGTTACCGGAATATGGTGAAGCTTTGTAGATTCAGGCGGCTCAGCTGATGCTTTAAAAAATAAGCAATCCTCTGCATCTGAATGCACCACGGTCATAGCGCCAGGCACAACAATGCCAAGCTTTTCACAAAGATCGAGCAGTTTTTTACCATTTTCAACCGCTTCTTCGTTAATATCAATCAGCGTAATTTCTGCACCAGTTTTAATGTGTAAAATAATTGCAGTTAAGGGAAAGCCTGCCCCAACAAAGGCAAATTCTTGTTGATTAAGTTCATCTTTATGAACTAAAGGGCTGGTTGTGCCAGGTAGATTCTGCGTTAAAAGTTGCAACTCTGCTTCAACTATCTCTTTATAATTATTAAAATACACAAAGGGTTCACCTGGTAATAATGGATCTGCTGCTTTAAATTCAACCGGTAGATCGTAAACTAAGGCTTTAAATTTCGCCAACTGCAAAGGGGAATCCCCCTCTTCTGCCATTAACTTACGCGCCATTAAGTAGACCTGTTGCGACAGTTTAGGCGCTGGATGTTGATCAAATATTTTAAAAATTAATTTTAAAGCAGATTTTTCCAAGCTTTCTTCTGAGAGTAGCGATAAATCTCTAAGCGTTGACACTTCATTTGAAGTTAACTGATTCAAAACTGCTGCAATCGTTTTTTGATCATAAGTATGCAAACACACACTACCGACTAATTCCGACAGATTTTGGTTCACTTCAGGGCATGGATCTAACACATCAATTGGGTGCAAAGCCTCCTGCGAGTCAAATTGTACCGCGGCTAAAACATTGGTATTGCCAGCCTCCCAGGCAGATCGTGTGGCTTGATACAGATTGAGCCTTGGTTGCATTATGGTCAAAATATCACGGATCTGCGTTAAAGTTGACTGTTCCAATAACGATTGGGGCATAGCTTGGCGGTTTAATTGTGGGGTAGCACCTAATTGCGGAGCGGCATCTAATTGCGAAGCAGTAGTACTAGAAACTAATTGATTGGTGGTGGATGCAATAGCATGCAAAGTCATTAAGATATACCTCTATCGAGCTCTGTAGAAAATTAGATCATACAAAATAAAATTATTAAATGCAAATGATTCTTAATTGCATAAAGAGATTTTTTAATATAGAGTATTTTTCAATGCAGTGCTTGCCGAGCAATCAAAATCCACCCAGATTTAATACAACAGAGGTCTAGAATGTGTTCAATCTTCGGAATTGTTACTAAAGTTCACCCACTTACTCCAACCAATATATTGGAAGCTGAACATTTAAAAACTGAATTAAGACATCGAGGGCCAGATGCTGAAGATATGCGCCAATGCTCGGGTACAGCCTTGCTTGGCAGCAATCGTTTACGAGTCACTGATGCGGCAAACATTGAAGCAGATATGCCAATACATAACGAAATCACCGGCAATACAATTGTGTTTAATGGCGAAATTTATAATTTTGCCGAAATCAAACAACAACTTGTCAATCACTCGTTTAAAACTCATGCAGATACAGAAGTTATCCTGGCCGCCTATGAACAATGGGGCCCCAAATGCGTAGATCATTTTAACGGTATGTTTGCTTTTGCCATTCATGATCAAGCTCAAGACCAAATATTTCTTGCTTGTGATCCTACTGGTCAAAAAAGTATTTATGTCTATGAAGATCAAGATTCAGTATTATTTGCCTCGGAAATTGCTGCTTTAATTTCTAATCCCCAGCGGGCCAAAACTTTTGACACCCAATCTCTGAGTGAATACATTGCGCACCGGTTTATTATTGGCCAGCAAACTCATATTAATGAAATAACTAAAATAGAGCCAGGCACCATGGCGCAGCTTAATCAGCAGGGTATTAGTAAAACCAGATACTACAACTTACCGATTGGCAATCAAGCCAACCAAGATGTCCAACAGACAACCTCAAAAATTCGCCAAGCCATAGAAGCTGGTTGTAAACGTTCTTTTAAGTTAGAAGTGCCTTATGCTTTATTGCTCAGTGGCGGCATTGATTCAACCGCTGTGCTTGCGCTCGCGGTACAAGCACAGCTTAAACCAAGCACCTACTCAATTGGGTTTGAACAAGATACCCACCTAGAGTCGCAATTAACGAGCGTGTTTAATGAATTTGAATATTCCGACCAGCTGGCCAAGGATTATCATACCAAACATAATAAAGCGGTACTAAGTGCCTCTGAATATTGCGACTATCTAGATAAATGGGCGGATTACTCTGGTGAGCCCTTAGGTTCGCAGGAAGCACCATGTTTGGTGAAATTATTTGAATCCATTCAAGGCCAAACTAAAGTTGCTTTTTCTGGTAGTGGGCCTGATGAAATATTTGACGGCTATTCCTATGGCCAGCAAATGCTTGATGCCAAGGTTGATTTAGCTCAGCTTGGTGAAGCCTATGCAAAACAATTTACCTGGTGCGGTGATATTGATTTAGATCGATTAATGCCCAAGGTTGCAACCTATAAAAATCTGGCGGATAAATATAATGCTATTTTAGATCAATATGCAGGCCAAGTGGATGATGTGCTCCAGGCGGTGCAAGTTTTACATTTTCATGGACGCTTAGCCGCCTATGAATTTCGGCAAATCGATACTATAAGCATGCGACACAGCATTGAAGCCCGCTCACCTTTAACTGATCTTGATGTTGTACAAGAGGCTTTTAATTTTAGCCCGCATTTAAAACAAATGGACGGCAGCGAAAAAGGCATTTATAAACAAGCTCTGCGTGGTGTGGTACCAGATAATATAATTGATCGAACTAAAAAAGGCTTTCCCATTCCATCTGAAATGTGGTTTTCCAAAGACTTTGAACAAAGAGCACAGACTCTATTTGACAAAGACTCGATGATTGCAAAACTTGAGCTAGTGGATATGAACTACCTGCAAACACTCTGGGACTCACCTAAACCAAGCGATCGCAATATATTTTCAAGGCTCTATACCCTGGAGCGAACGCTGCTCCGGCAATCAGTTTTTGTGAATAAATCAGCTTTTGCCTCATTTTAAAACACAGACTACTTACACTTATATGGAGAAATTTATGCCAACCAATACTCATGCTATTGATACCAATAATTTACAAACTTGGACTACAACCGATGCAGAAGAAGACCTGATGAATGATGATCATTTGCCTTTTTGGCAACGGATGATTCAACTGGCTGGAGCGCCTCATCTAGTGGATAAAACCCTACTTGATTTTGGCTGTAATCAAGGCGGCTTTTTAGCCAATGTTTACTCGCAACATCCATTTAAACAAGCCATAGGCGTAGATCTTGCGCAAGCCTCACTCGATAAGGCCCAAGAGCGTAACCAACAGATTCCAGTAACCTTTCAATTACCAGATACTTTAACGGCTACAGATTACTTTGATACAGCCTTTAGTCACGAAGTAATGTATTTACTGCCCTCACTTGATGATCATGCTCAATATATAAAAACACGGTTAAAACCAAACGGGGTTTATTTTGCAGCGGTTGGCTGTCATACAGATCAACCCCGTTGGTCGCATTGGCGTGAATATATAGCGCAATATTCGAATATACCCGTAATGGATTACAGCCTGAATGATTATGCCAATGCTTTTTTAAAGCAGGGTTTTGCAACCAGTGTCTTGCCCTTAGGCTTAGATGGATTTGTCCCATTGGCATTAAATAACGATTATTTTCCAAATGTAGCCGATAGTATTCGCTATTATTTACAGGATAAAGTGCTCTTTAAATTTATCAAGCAGTAATTTATAAAACACTTATTTATAACCGCTTTAATCGAGAATCTTTGCTCAATTTAATATTTTAAAAATAACTGCAATTTATTGGAGACTTATTTGCTATGTCAATGATGAACCACACACTGAATGTGCGCCCTAACCCGCTAGCTAGTTCACATTCAAGCCATTTACAACCACCGGCTCACTTGTCAGCCGCGTGTAAACCAAATATGGCCACAAAGTTGCGGCAAATACACACTCAAAGTTTGCCAGAATTTCAAAGCAATGATCTAAGCACACAATTACATGGCGCACGCTTAGAATCTTGTTTATTGCAATCAATTACCGAGCCATTTATAGATGCAAAATTGAGTCAATGCCGTGAGATCCAACAGCCCTTTCCTTATGTAGATTTATGGGATTTAACGCTTTTAAGTCAAGATAAAACTTTGTTAAACGACGGCATAAGCGGCGCAAGTCAAAAAATTCTGATGAATACTATTGATATCTTACTGTTAAAAATGGACCTTGAAGCAGAGCATAAAAAACCCGTAGATTTTGTAGCGCAACAGGGTCAGGTAATTACCCCGGTAAGTAACGCTTTTGCACCAGCAGATTATGCAACTTTGGGCAGTCTTTTCTCTCACATGCCTGTCTTTAATGATAATGGCGCACCTGGTGTAAATATACCCAATGCAGACCAACTATCACTTAACGACGACACCTTAGTGCGGCTTGAAAGTTTAGCTCATAAAATGGGCACATCCATTAGCCCAAAAAATATTAATCAAATGTGCTCCTACCTTGCCAATTCAGCCGTAAATTTTCGCCATATTACTGAAAATTTCGAAGATTCGACTCGTTTTGGGTTAATGGCAAAAAATTCAACATCAAGCAAAGATTTTCATAATATTAGTCAGATGATTTTATAATCAATTGCTAAGGACTTGAGCTTGGCAATTGATTAATTAGGTTACTTTTCTGCAGGTCTATAGATCTTCAGAAAAATAATCTGTCTCAAAAGTGTGAAATACGCTAGTGTACATCAACTTTTGAGACAGATTACTTTTCTGACAAGGTATAGAGGATCATTTATCCTAGCTCTCGTGACATTTGTGCCTTAATGTATAATACTGCTGCGTGAAGTTTGATTATAACTTTATTCTGCCAAGGCTTTTAAATGATAGACTATTCAATTAACAGGCTCTTCAATTAATAGACTATGGAAAATTAAAGCTTACTTTACACAAGATAAAAGAGAGCTTAGGCTTGAGTTGCTTGACTTTTCTCATCTGACGCCAAAATGTATCATCCATGATCAACTTTGGCTTAATCCACATCCATGTGGATCCAGATTCATAAAGTCAAGCAACTCAAGCCTAAGGTCACATACAAAAGGAAACACAACACACCATGAAACAGATTTATAAGTACCTATTCACAGCATTATTGCTTTGCTTTGCAGGTTTTGCGAGCGCTCATGAAGGTGCAGTCGGCATAACAGGTGGCTTTACTAGCGGCTTCATGCATCCAATTCTAGGCTGGGATCACGTTGCCGCAATGGTTGCGGTTGGTCTTTGGGGAGCATTTTTAGGCAGCCCTTCTATTTGGCTTTTACCTATTGTCTTCCCACTAGTTATGGCTTTTGGCGGTGCACTGGGTGTTATGGGCATTCCAATTCCCGCAGTTGAAACCGGTATTGCTTTATCGGCATTAGTGCTTGGCTTAATGATTGCCTTTGCTGCACGGCCACCAATTTGGGTAGCTGCAGTTATCGTTGGCGCATTTGCTATTTTTCATGGTCACGCCCATGGTACGGAATTACCCAATGCTGCCAACGCCATAAGCTACAGTATTGGCTTTGTATTAGGCACTGGTTTACTGCATTTATTAGGTATTGCTTTTGGCTTGCTAGTACGCTGGCCTGCTGGCAAAATAGCAATCCAAGCTGGCGGCGGTGTTATTGCACTTGCTGGCGTTGGCTTTCTCACAGGCATGGTATGATATTTCGTGCTTTTATGACTTTGGTGGTGCTGTTAGCAACACCAAATATGGCTTTAGCCCATGGCTCTGTTGTTGGAGCTGGTAACTTTTATAACGGGTTATTGCACCCTTTATTTGTGCCAGCCCATTTTCTCCTACTCTCAGCTTTAAGTCTTTTATTAGCTCAACAGCCGTTGCATAACAATAAAACTCATTTTATGGTCTTTATTATTACAGTAGTTATCGGGCTGAGCTGCGCTTGGTTTGCCATAGGTAAAGACCCTGAAATACTCTTACTCGCAAGCACAGCAGTTGTTGGAGTGTTAGTAGTACTAAAACCAAAACTCAGCGTTTGGCTTGGGGCAAGTATTGCCGCTTGTGTTGGCTTAATGGTTGGCTTAGATTCCAAACAAGCAGACCTATCAGGGCTTGCAAAATTCACAGTCTTTTGCGGCAGTGGTATTGGGATAACCTTATTTATTGTCTACCCTTTTGCTATTTTGCAAAGCTTTAAAGTAGACACTGTTGATCGATTTCATTGGCTCGATATTGCTATTCGGGTGCTTGGATCCTGGGCAGCAGCTTGTGCTTTGTTAGTTTTAGCCTTATCTGTAGCGTCCTATTTTTCCTAGCCTAAAGTATTAATACCTTAGTACAAAAGTACTAAGGTTTAATCATTGCTTCTTTATTTAAACTTTGTATAAACTCTTGTTGGGGTTTATGCAACTGATTTAATACGCTTAAACTCCCATTTGTTTCCAACACCACAGTTTGCGTTTCGCTTGACCCTGAACCACCACTCAAGCGGATAGCTGCGCGAATTTCATCCGGAGTAACGCGAGCTTTGCGCATATTGTCTGACTGATGTTGACCGTTATACATTAATAATTTTGGCTCACCTGTGACAATTTTTCTCACCCAAGGCGCTCTTACACTCAGCCAAGTAACTATAAATTGAAGACTAATAAGCAGTGTTAAGGCGGTCAAAGCATGCAATAAGCTTATATTTTTATTCATTAATACGCTTGCAAAAGTTGAACCTAAGGCAACAGTAATGACAAAATCAAACGCGTTCATTTTTGAAAGCGTTCTTAGTCCCGATATTCGTAACAATAGAATAAGACTAATATAAGTCGCAACGCCCATAATAAGCGTGCGTACAATAACGGCTAATTCAAAACTCAACATCTAATACCTCCTTGGTACCTGTGCGTTATCCCTTCGCAGGAGATTTATATATAGGTCCTCAGTCAATGGTATACTACACACAAAAACGAGTAGGCCATCGAGTAGTTTTCACTCTACTCGATGGCCTACTCGCTTTAATGACAATTAAATTTTACAGAAAAAGAGAATTAAAACAACTTAAGTGTTTAGTCATTGCCTAAAGTAATTTTTAATATTTTATTATCACTGTTATTCGGTGTACTGTCTTTGTCACCGCCATTCGAAGTATTCAACCATAAACCACCATCAATTGAAGGCTCAACTGTCCGCAAGCGGCCATAGGTGCCTACAAATAATTGTTTTTTATTCGTGAGTCTATTACCAGAAATTTCCACTCGATACATTCGCTTACCTCGTAGACAGGCAACAAACAGAGCATCGTCAACTATAGCAATGCCGCTACACGAGCCATTGACTGTTTGATAAGTTTGTTTAGGGGCAATATAGCCTGAAGTAGAACAGCCTTGCCCTTTACGTGAATTGGTTGCTTCACAGTTAGGCCAGCCATAATTGCCACCTTTTTGGATCAAATTGGTCTCATCAAGTTCTGAATTACCAAATTCTTGTTGCCATAAGCGACCACGGGAATCAAATGCCAAACCTTGTGGATTACGGTGGCCATAACTCCATACGTAATTATTGAAGGGATTATCAGAAGGTACACTGCCATCAGGATTCATGCGTAATACTTTACCTGCTAGGCTATCGATATTTTGTGCTGAAGATTCTGATTGCGCGTCACCAGTGGCGACATAGAGTTTACCATCTGGCCCAAAGCGCATACGTCCACCGTTATGAAATTTATTACGGCCAATACCTGATAAAAGTGTTTCACGGGTTGAAGTATCTAATCGACCATCTTTATAACGAATTCTGACTACACGATTATCACTTGGACTAGTGTGAAAAATATAAAGCCATGAATCATTCGCCGGAAACTTGGAAGTAACAGCTAACCCAAGTAAACCACCTTCACCATCAGTGCTGTTAACGTTAGGCACGCTACCAATAGTGGTTTTCTTGCCGTTTTTAAGGTGGATAATATCGTGAGCATCACGCCGTGAATAGAGCACGGAACCATCGGGTAATGTCACTAGACCCCAGGGAATATCTTTATCGGAGGCAACCTCTTCTACATTACAAATTGCGGACGAGCAGGTTGAACCTGTGGTTATTTGAACATTTTGACTAGGATCTGACGCATTATTTTGCGCATCTTTTGCAATAACGCTATACGAGTATTGTCTGTCTTGTGCCAAACTTGAATCCACATAATTTAAGTCAGAAGTTGTAGCAACTGGTTTGTTATCTCGCAATATTTGATAGCCTGTGACGCCAATATTGTCGTCTGCTGCTTGCCAATTTAAAGTCACCGAGGTGCCACTGGCTTTACCAGTTAACCCTTTAGGGACGCTTGGCTTAACACTGTCGTTTTCGCATTGTGGAATTTGAACTTGTAAGGTCTGACTTGGTTGAGACACATTACCTGAAGCATCCAAAGCATTAACATAAAACCCCCAATCAGCCCCTGGTGTAAGGTCTAAATCTGCACTGGTTTTATCGCCATCTACTTTTGCTAGAAATTGACCGTCATAATAAACATCATAAAAAGCGGTACCGCCAGATTTTTGGGCTGCAGACCAAGTCAAAGTCCCAGAGCTGCATTGCAATTGAGTCATTTTTAAATTTTGCGGCGGCATTAAGTCTTGATTTGAATTATTTGAATTATTTGAATTATTTGAAGGTAATTTGGCATACTCGCAAGACTTATAAGTGCCGACTAAAGGATCACCGAATACACTGTTATTACATGCGACGCCGTTAGTCATTTGTTTTTCAAACCAGGTATCGCCTTTGCCATAACGAACAAGTTTTTTACCGTCGAAGCGGCACATTTTATTTTCATCGGCGCATTTCGTCCAACTAATATTGGAAACTTGACACTCTTTAAGCTCACCTTCTAGAGGATCGGTAAATTCAGAATTACTACACTCAACCGATTTTGAAACAATAGATTCAGTCCAAGTAGAGCCCTTACCATAACGCACCGCTTTGGTGCCATTTACTTTGCAAGTTTGCCCCTCTGTCGCACATTTTGTCCAGACATTAGTATCTTCAGAATATTGGCATTTTTTTCTATGGTTTACTTTAGGATCACCAAAAACTGAATTATTACAGGCCACGGAATCGGTAAATGTGCCTTCATTCCAGCTATCACCAGCGCCGTATCGAACCAGTTTACTGCCGTCTAAGGTGCAAACATCATTTTCCATGGCACAATTGACCCAAAGAGCAGATGCGGGTGACACTACTCCCATGAGCAATGCTGCACAGCATATTTTTAATAAATGATTAATCATTGTAACTCCAATTGAAGGTGAGACTCTTGAAACCTGAGAGCTAGTTAAATATTTTAGTCCATTTAACTGATAGCACATTACACAATTTGTTATAATTTGAAGCGTTTTGTATTTTTTTGTAGCGACTCTTCGATACCTTTTAGCGACTCTTCGATACCTCACAAGTATTTAACTCTTACTCAATATGCTCTATATGAAATACCAATGACTCTATTTGTAAATATTATAGACAAATACATAGTGTTTATTTGATACTGATCAATAAGTCTAATTGATATCTTAGCTATTACCACGAGCTATTAACATGAATTGCTTTCTAGACTAGTTTTATAAATGGTTAAGGGTGTCAACTAATGCAAGCAATAATTTCACAAGTCAGCTCAAAAGGCACTTTAACCGGGTCTTTGAAAAATGTAACCAATGAAACGCCTCGGCACTCAAGAAGTAATTCAAGTTCAAGTTCCCCAGAAATAATGAGTGCCAGCGTATCCCGCGCAAGCTCTACCAGCAATTTAAGAAGTTTGACTTGCCATGCAAAAAAACTTGATACAAGGCTTAATGACCAATTAAAAGAGCTGATTGAACCATCTGATGACGAAGCTATTGACCTCGGTACAATAAAGCCAGAGCAACCTCAACTCAGCACAATGTTAGGTCGACTGAGCGGATTAAGCCGACTGAGTCGCCCCCTCGCTGAGCAGGTGCTCTCTGGTGATATCACAGGTTTTACTAGTAATTCTGTAGAAATAAGCCCAACTGGTTTGCCCAAAATGAATGTTACAAGTGTTGGTGGTGAGCGTATTAATGTTAACTGCGTGTCAATCATGCCATTTCATCTGCCTATGCTTGAAGGCGGTTTTAATGCTGCCATGGTACAGATACAAAATGATGGCGAGCCACTGGCTATGGTTGAAGTAGGTGCGTTAATAGGTATACGTATACCCAATCACTCAGAACGAGTTATTTGGAATGTAGGCGTTGCGGTAGATAAAGACGGTGTCAAACCCTTTATTAAAGCTGAAATTGCCACACAATCTCAAAATCTAGCTTTAAGGCTTAATTTGACCTCACAGTTTAAGCTCTTGGATGCAGTAGTCACCATTGGTGAAAAACAACCACTTATTCCCAACCAACCACAGGTTACTAGTGAGAGATCAAAAAATGTTAATGTGATTGTCTCACCTGAATCACTCAAAATAGAAATGCGCAATATTATTCAAAATCAACTGCAGTCTGTGGCTGGTTTTTTTAAATTTTAGCTATTAAAACTTACTAGCTTGGCATATCTTGATAAATAAATTGCATATTGAAGACCACTTAAATTATTCGCTTGGGCTTTAAATAAGCCACCATAATCAACCAACTGCTGCCCATGCAAACCCCACAAATAGTCTTGTAAGTCTGCCATATGCTCGGCAGAATTATTGAGCAATTGCTCAGGTAGAATTTCAGTTTTAAAATCAATAATCCAAAACAAATCAGCTTCAATAAAAGCTAGATCTGGCCTGAGTGTTTTTACATGAGTGGCTGATACTCGATAATTAAATACGACTTCTTTATATTGTGTCTTTCGCGCTTGTAATAACCAAAATACTTGTGGGTCTTGTTCCATGGTGTGGAATATGGATTTCAGCTCAGCGTGAAAGCGTTGTAAGTCGACTCGTGAAAAGCGCCATTGTTGCTGTAAACAAAATTGTTCGATCCACCCTTGAGTATTGTTAAAAGCAGTATGAGCATTATGATGGGCAAACCATGCATGTATGGTTTCACCCACTCGCGCTGCCAGTATTTGCTGACGTTGCTCTTTGGTATGTGCAAGCCAATACTCAGCTAACTGAGAATGTAATTCAGCAGTAGCTTGGCTTGTTGCTAAAGCTGCTGAAGTCACACCTGCACAAGAGTCCTTACTTGAAATTGCCGGGCTAACACAAGTTGCTGGTAAATACCGCTGCCAAGTGGTTAATGGAATGCGTTGTAAAGGGCCAAAAGAATTATCGAGTTGCAGTGTCGCTATAGAATCCGCCGAGCATTGCCATTGCCAGCGGTCACCACCCCAAGCATGCCATAACAGCTTAAGAAATGATTTATTCGGCGGTTTAATGCCATCAGGTAATAGCAAATCGTCTTGCGTGTTGCCCTGAATTTCTGCTAATTGTTTGAGTACAGCTGACAAGAGTAGGCCTTTTCGAGCTCGTGTCATGGCCACATAAAGCAAACGAATGCTTTCATTGGAACCTTGCTGCTTACGGATTTTTTCCAGAAAACTCACCAGCTGGGATTGATTATTTCTAGCCCCCGCACGAACCCCTACTAGCATCTGGCTCATTTGGGTGGTAGGCAATTGAAATGGTAACAAGCTCACCAAATCAGATGCTTGATTATCTTCAGTGGCATTGAGTTGGGGTAAAAATACATAATCAAATTCTAAGCCTTTTGACCGATGAATGGTCATAATTTCTATGGCTGCCTGACTGTGCAAACTGGAGGCATAGGCGTTATCAAGTGATTGATGAAATTGATCCAGATTCACTTGACCATCATGACTCGCATTTGTCAGCAGCTGCCAGACCGTCTGTAAAGCCATGGCGCGCTCGCTGGTGATCAATTCTGGTCCGAGTAAAGCAAACCACAAACTTTGCAAGCGCTCCAAGGGCGTTAAAGCCGCTTGCTGACGGTATTTTTGCAGTTGATGCAGCGCAAAAGGCAACGGGTGTCCTGCTGCAAAGCTATAACAAGCAGCATCAAGCCAATGAATTTCTGTAGATTCAAGTCGTTGAGCAAGCGCAATTAATGCCACAGCATCAAGCCCAATCCAAGGTGCTCGACAAAAAGCGATAAGATCTACCGGGTCAAATGGACCAAAGAGTAAATTCGCTATATGCGCTAAATCGCGGACTTCCCAAAATGCATTCAAGCGATCTAACTCAATAGCATTATAAACAATACCCTGAGCGCGAAATGCCTCGCATATTGGAACGACTAAATTGCGTTTACGCACCAACAGCGCCATGCTCGGTTGACTAGGGTTTGCTGCATCTAAATCTTTATTTTGAATTAGCCGTATCTGCTGAATAATCCATTGGATTTCTTCGGCAACACTGGCAAAAATTGTCGTCTGTAAGGCCTGTTGTTGTGGCGTTGAGATACTTGGTGGTTTTTGACCAGCAATAGCTTGTGAAAACTCGACCTGGCTTAATAAGGAATCTTCTTTAGCCGGAAAAATATCTTGCATAGCTTGATTATTGGCAAGCACCAATTCGGGCAATGAGCGAAAATTTTGTCGCAACTGCAAAAATTCGCATTGAATTTCACCAATACCCTGGCGTTGCACCTGGTAAAACAAACTTACCTCTGCTTGGCGAAATCGATAGATGGACTGCATGGGATCGCCAACCAAAAACAAGGTGCGGCCATCGCCCGCTTGCCAGCCTTGAGTCAACTGAGTTAATAATTCAATTTGAGCTAAAGAAGTATCCTGAAACTCGTCCAGTAAAATATGCTGTAATTGATAATCTAACCGCAGCATGAGTTCACTGGGATCATCGCTTTGAAATAAAGCGCTAGCAGCTTCTGCCATAGCGGTAAAATCCACTTGTGAGCCTTGAGTAAATTCAGCTTCGAGTAACTCAAGCCCAGCCACACCCACGGCAAATAAATCAAAAGCCAAGGGCCAATGTTCATCAGTGGTATAGCTTGCAGGTGCTTGCTGCAAAAGCTGTAACCAAGTGGTAAAACCAGCCAACTCGTTCAACTGTTGGACTATTGCAGTTATTTGAGTTTTGTGGGCTTGGGCTTGCTGTTGCGCCTCACCTTTTAAGGACGATGGTGCTGGAAAGCCTTGTTTTTTGGTAAAACTTTTACGCAAACCACCGTCTTTGGTCAGCAATACATCTCCGGCAAACTGCCATTGACGCCAATCAAGTAACTGCGCATCTGGCTCATCAAATAGATCAACCCCACAATTACTCGCCGCAAAGCCAAGACTCATTAACAAGTTATTGAACAATTCACAACGTTGATTGAGTTGAGGTTTAACTAAATGATTCAGCTGGGTGGTTATATGCGCTTGAATATCATCAAGATGTTGTTGAAATAAATGACCAACAGCAGACTGCGAAAAACGCTGGTCATATAAGCCTTGAGTAATAACTTGGGCATCATGCGCCCAGGAAGATCTATTGCGTAACAACTGCTGCAGGACTTTATGAAAATAACCATAATCTGCGTTGAAGTGCGTCAATAAACGGCTTAAAGCTTGGGTCCAAGCGTCAGTTTCTTGGCCCTGTAATAGTCGATAGACCACTTTCTCGTAGAGCTCGCTTGGATGCGGATGAATACTTGCAGTAGCTTTAGTCGATGCCATGGGAGAGCGGCCAAGCAACCAATGACATAAGCCATCGATGGTCATCACTCGCAAGCGATGTGGCGAGGCGAGCAAATGCCATTGTTGCTGCGCATCCCGCGCCAAGACTGCCTGGGCCAACTGCCAACGACTTGCATCTGGCTCACTGGTTGGGCACTCATCACTGGCAGCTGCACTTTGCAAAGCTGCTATCACCCGCTGGCGCATTTCCGCGGTGGCCTTATTAGTAAAAGTAATTCCCAAAACTTCCTCAGGAGATTGCGCAACCGCCAGTAAAGCTAAAAATCTTTGGGTTAAAACTTCTGTTTTACCAGAGCCAGCAGGCGCCTGTACAATATAACTTGCATTGATGTTTATAGCTTGCTTACGAGCTTTAAGATCGTCTGTAAGGAGCTGGGATAAATAATGAGGGTCAGGCTGGCGGTCAAATTCCATTTGAATATTCTTGTATTGATAAAGTTTCTAAGGCTACTCTAAGCAAAAGAATAAAAAATAACAATTGGGTGATTGAAAAGCAAGTCTGCGCAGGACAAGAGTTTATCAAGGAAGATAGAATAAAAGACTCAAAATCTCATCAAGTTAATGAATGAGATTTTGAGGGTTTGGAAGAAACAACCTAGGCTGCTAAATAACCTAAAGCTGCCACAGCTAGAGCTAGGGCAAAGTTCGAGTTTTTAGGCGCGGTGTTGGTTGGGCTTTCATTTTCTAATGCTGGATTTTGAGTAACTGGAGTGAGACCGTTGTTAGTAGAAGTATCAGTCTCATTAGCAACAGATCCAGGCGGTTGAGCTTCTGGTGCAGTCATTGGAGCTACAACTTCTTCGCACTGACCAGCATCCATAGATTTAATTTTTGTTAAAACTGCATAAGCGTCCACACGACCAGCTCCACACTGGCTTTCGAAACATGGTGTTTGATAATCTACCGCTGTTTCTTGAATTACTTGGCGAAATTGTTGCACAGTTAAATCACACTTTAACTCTTTTGCTTGACCGGCAATTCCGGTTAGTTGAGCTGCACTCTCAGAATTAGTTCTTGAATAGGAGGAATATCCAACCTCGTCACTGTCGGCTCTTTTGCTGCCTTGTGTTAACACAGCGTAATCAAAATCATTTTTATTCTCAGATGGATCTGGCTTATAACCAACCGGTGCACCTATGTCTGCTCTGGAAGTACCGTTGGTATTAAATTCAACAAAGACCCCATCCCTATCAGCACCAGCGACGCCAATAACGTTATCACAAAGACTTGGATTCATACCGCTGACCTCAGTAGTCGTAACTGAGTCAAGAGCCGCTATGATAATTGATCCCGCTTGGGCTATTTGATTAATTAATTTTTGAATTGGCTCAGGGCAGGCAGTAGCATTAGGTTGGCCTACAAAGTTAGAAGTTAAAAGTATTACATCTGCAGGCTTGCTTCGAGCAACAGCCGCGGCATTATCGGATTTAATACCACCAGCCCAGGCTAATACTTCTTCTAAACTAGCATCAGAGCTTGATTGAAGTAATACTGTTTGAGCATCAGGAGCTTGCCCAGTGGTGCCTACACCATTAGCTTTTGCGGCGACAATACCAGTTAAACCAAATCCGCTTAAGCCATCACTGTTGAATGTTTCTGGCTTATAGGCGCTTTCAGCATCTGCATAGCTGCTAGCAATATCAAGCGGTGGAGTAAATTCTTCGGTTACAACGGCATGTCCTTTACTCTCCACCGCAATAGTGACCCCTTTACCCGTGGCAAGCGAATGGCTTTCAAAGCCATTCGCACCACCTTCACTTAGGCTTCCCATATTCCATTGATAGTCCTCCCATGAGCGATTTGGACCAGGATCTGGCCTGGTATTAACTGTTTGCAACAGCTGACGGCCTTCATTAGCAGCGCTCATCTGGGGCATTTGATGGCTGCCAAGCCGGCGAGCTGGGGCTTGGGTTGGCGTGAACTCTGTTTGCGCAGATGCGCCAGAGGTTGCAAGTAATGCCCCCACAATTGATGTTTGAATTTTAGACATTGATAAGTTCATAAGTTTTCCTGAGCCTCTTTGAGTTATAAATTTCACTCATGCAGTGCAAATGGTGGTTATAAATAAGTAGAATTAAGATCTGGAGGTAGGTTAATAGCCCGATGATACCTGGTCAATAGACTTATATGTCTATGGTTACAAATATATAAAGATTTGTACTTAACTAATATTAAAATTGTCAGCAAATGTTACTCAAGAGGTGACTTTGCTAGTTATCTCGTTGAAAGCGATTCAACATGTAAAACACGTTGATCTCTGCGGCAACTGCTGCGATAGCTACAGCTTTGGCAGGTTTTGAGTGGCTCGACTGGCTCTAAGGCCATGTTAGATTCTTCCAGCTCGGTAATTAATTCAATTAATTGCTCTTGCTGTTGCCGCTGGGGGTGATCCAATTGGGGGTCTTTGCCAGCTAAGTCGCCACCCCAACCACCTAAAGATTGCACCTTGTCTTTACGGGAAATCACTCGATACTCGGCTGACTGCATCACCAAAGACTCGTCTAATAATGCCATGGTATAAAGTATCAACTGAGGAGATATTAATCTCTGCTCACTTTGACTTGGTTTGGCGGATTTATAATCCATAAGATGATAAGTTTGTGTATCAAGTCGTTGATCAATACGATCAATTTGCAAAGTGAGCTCAAACAAACCTAGGCTTAAACTTAGCCGTTTTTCTAAAGCAAAAATACTAAAAGCTGGACTTGTTAGGTCAAATTCTAAGGCTTCTTGGCATAAGCTGGTTAATAATTTGCTTTCTACTTGCATCATCATGGGTGTTAATAGAAGTGGTAACTGGCGCTGCGCTTGGCGGATTATTTGCTCGACAGTGGATTGAATCAACTGGCTTATGTCTTCAGGCGATTGAGCATTTAATTGAGCTTGGCTACTCAGCTGCGTCCAAATTTTTTCCATACATTGATGCAACCACTGCCCTCGATCTGCACCACTAATTAAGCCTTTGATGGGCTCTAATGGCTGGCACCAACGCGGCCCAAGCCTTGCAGCTATAGCGCCGCGAAATGGGCATAGAGCCTGTTGACTTATGGTTTGACTGCCACCGCTTAAAGCAGTTTTTTCAGTGAATTTTGGCAGTTGGTCACTAAAGTTTTCAAGCGTAAGAGTTGCAAACAAGTGAGCTGTATTTTGATTATATTGAGTGGGTTGCGATATTTGCCCACGTTCAACTAAATTATAAACTAATGGTGAAACCATCTGCGCTACACTATTACGAGTTTTGGCATAACTTAATACGAGATGATGTGCCCGTTGGTGAAATAGCTGTAAAACTGCTTGAGCATATTGCATTTCTCGGCTGGGTGTGGCCCGCGGGACGCCATATTGGCGTTGCAAATCATAAGGTAATAATGGATTTGGTTGGGCAGGCTCTGGCCAAACATCCGCAGTTAAACCCACACACCACAAAGCATCAAAACTAATACCTGCCGCTTCTAACACGCCTAAAACTTGCACTTCGTCGCTGTCGGCTTCGGGTTGAAAAGTATTTTCACGCCATTCCAGCTGTAATCGTTGCGCCGCCATCTTAGCTGTAAGACTGGTAGGAATAAGATCCGCTTGCTGGGCTAACATCCATTGATGCCACCGACTGAGCACTTGAAAATGATCAGAATCTAACACACCCTCACCTGGCCATTGAGCCAAGCCCAACAAACTAATAAAAGTGTCGACCCACTCAGGCCAGGTTTGCTGCTTTGGCCAAGTGCTAATCTGTGCCACTAAGGTTTCAAGCAATGTAATTAATGCTGCTAAGGGTTGATTACTGAGTGTATTACCAGATTGACGCTGAAGATTATGACGCGCATAAAACTGTTTAAGACCAACAATGACCTCAGTAAGGGTCCATTCAATTTGACCTTTATGTCGCAAAAAGTTGAGACAATCTTTGCTAACCGATTGCCCAAGTTGTTGGCCCCAAGCATCGCTGGCCAATAAGCGCTCTATATCACGCAAGTGGAGAGCTTGAGCCGCCCAACTTATCAATAAATGAGCTGTATAAATTAATGGATAATCAAGTAGCGGTAAGCCTGCTGATACGGTCCAAGGAATAGGTATGCTTTGAGAGTCGATTACAGCTTGAGCTTGTAAGCGTTGATGCTCCCAAGCAAACACGCGCCGGAAAACCGCTTTAACCTCGCTCAAGCGAGACTTTAAATTAAAAACCACAATGCCTATACGAGGTTTTACAGCTGTTTTAGGAGGTGTCTGCAGCTGTTTAAAACTGCGCCACTGGGCTTGTGCCCAATAAGCGGCTTGCTCTAACTCAGCTGTATCGTCTGCATAGGTATTGAGCGCAATATTTGAATGTTTTTCACTGGCAGCCATTGAATCTATTGTATCAATAGTCACATGCTGCAGCCCAGCTAAAGCATGGGTTTGCAGCGGGGTTAATTCCACAAAACCATAAAACCAAAGGCTTTGATCTTGAAAAATATAATTTACACTTGCTTGAATTTCTGGCTTGTCTCGCAGCCAAAGTAAAATATCAGTAGTATCCACCCTATTCATTGAGCGCTTCATAGCTTGGTATTTAATTTGCCACTGCACAAATACCAGCTGATGATCTGCAATAGTCATATGTTGGTTTTGCCTAAGATCGACGATAGAATCGGCATCAATAGGTAAATACCAGTGTCTGGCAAGCTCATCTGCTTGCAAAGCTTGCCGAGCAAGGGATGATTTTTGGGCATCGGACAAAAGCTGATCTTCAGTCAGAATCTGTTGCCACAATATAAGACTATCTGCAGGGGTCAGCAACCCTGGGATTTGAGATTCTGGCTGCAACACCAGGGTTGACCACCAGAAGTTACACCATTGCGACCAAGGCTGCACATCTAATGGCTGCCAAACTTCAGCAGTAGTTTGTTGTAAATGCCAGTCTTGCCAATCGCGCTGTAGATATAACGCCATGCGCTGATTGGGAGTAATAATTGCATGGCGAGTGTTTACAGACTGGTGTTGTCTTTCGATAAAATATTGGATGACATCCTGTCGTACTGATTGCATACTTAACGATTACTCATGCTGAGGCGCAGTTGACTGTGCTTGACTGGTTGATTCAACTCGACTGCTAGACTGCAAGCCAAACCAAGTATTCACCACAGGTATTTTTTGGCTTACGCGGGGTATCTGGTCTGTATCTTCTGGTGACAACCAAAGGCTGGAGTTTTGCTGGTCCTTATGCCCTGAACTTATAGCTTCATCAGGAGCTGTATCCAAAGCGGCAAAATCAAATAAATTACGATCCAACAATTGACTAGGCGCTATATTTTGCGTGGCTTTGAATAAGCTTTCAATACGTCCTGGAAAATCTTGTTGCCATTGGTTGAGCATTTTTTTAATTTGCACACGCTGTAAGTTGTCTTGCCCACCACATAAATTACAGGGAATAATTGGGTAATTTTGTAAATGAGCAAATTTTTTAATATCAGCTTCCTTGCAATAGGCAAGTGGTCGGATTAGCACACGCTTGCCATCATCGCTACGTAATTTTGGTGGCATGGCTTTGAGCTTACCGCCATGAAACATATTTAAAAATAAAGTTTCTAAAATGTCATCGCGATGATGACCTAAAGCTAAAGTATTACAACCCAACTGGCCCGCAGCTTTATATAAAATACCGCGGCGCAACCTACTGCATAATGAGCACATGGTTTTGCCTTCAGGAATAACTCGTTTGACTGTGGAATAGGTGTCTTCGTTAATAATATGATATTCAACCCCAAGCTTGGCGAGGTATTCAGGCAGAATATGCGCTGGGAAACCAGGTTGTTTTTGATCAAGATTAACCGCCACTATCTCATAGCTTACTGGAGCTATTTTTTGCAGCTGCATGAGTATATCGAGCATGGTATAGGAGTCTTTACCACCAGAAAGACACACCATAATTCGGTCACCATGATGAATCATTTGATAGTCTTCTATGGCGCGACCAACTCCGCGGCGGAGCCTTTTATGTAATTTGTTAGTAGCAACGGACATGAGGGGCAACTCCTAAAGCTTGAATAGACACTAGTATGAAAGAATGTGTGCATAACCTCAAGCCCTGCCAATTGAATGACATTAAGATGGATTCTAGCTATGTATTTTTCCACTCGACTGCCACAAATTGAAGCATTCTTAAAACCTCTTTTCACCAAAACCACAAGCTATACCGAGCATCAACTGTTAAGTCTCATAAAACAGGCTCAATTATTTGACATTAATTTACGTCAGCCATTGCAATTATTTAGGTGGCATTTTTTACTATTTCATCATCTGTATTGGTTAGACCAACAGTGGCGTTTTCAAGGTGAGCCTGGATTGTCTATTCATACTTTAAAAATTTATCGGTATTCACCGCAGGCAATACAAGGTTCGAATAGTCTCAGCGAGTCTCAAATCGAGCCAGCTGTGGCAAAGTCTTTACAGGCTTATTATTTAGATTGGCGGCCCTTATTCATTACCGAGCTGGGTGAAGTTATGGGATTATTACAGCAAGCGCAACAAGGTATTTTTCAAGCATCTTCATTGGATTCAATAGAATTTAAACAAGCCCTTAAAATTTTTGAACTTGAGCAAGACACAGCGCATTTGTCTAAACCTTGCAAACAAACCATAATACGACAATACCGTTTGCTGGCCATGAAGCTGCATCCAGACCGTGGCGGCAGTAGCGCCCAACTGCAAGCTTTGAATGCTGCTCGAGAAATTTTGCTGAAATAGTGTTAATTCGTGATAATCTGGCACTATAAGCGAGAACAAAGGAAAACGAGAACAAAGGAGCCTTAATGGATACACAATCCCATGATCAAACATTCGCAAATGTGGACAAACTCAGCGCCGGTATCTGGCCAGAAAAAAGCCTAGAATTACTCTCCCCACTTGAAACCCAAGAATTAATGAACGCCACGGATACCGAGCTGTATCAATCCTTTCGCCGCTGCGCCCTGGCCGTCTTGAACTCGGGCTCGATGATTGATGATGCTAGAGAAATTCTCAGAATTTACCACGACTTTGATATTCAAGTCAGCCAACAATCTCGCGGCGTCAAGCTTGAACTCATTAATGCACCGGCAAGCGCTTTTGTAGACGGCATGATTATTCGCGGCATCAAACATCACCTGTTTTCTGTCTTGCGTGATATTGTTTATGTCCATGCGCTTATGAACCAAGAGCCAGCATTTAAAGCCAACCCTAATTTAGCCAACACTGATTTAGTCTTTCGGTTATTACGTAATGCTAACGTGCTCCAGTCTGGTGAGATTCAAAAACTCGTGGTTTGTTGGGGTGGTCATTCTATCTCTCGGCATGAATACGATTACACCAAACAAATTGGTTATACCCTGGGTTTAAGAGGTTGTAGCATTATTACTGGCTGCGGGCCTGGTGCCATGAAAGGCCCAATGAAAGGCGCAACTATTGCACATGCTAAACAACATCACCCAAATGGTCGCTATATTGGTTTAACCGAGCCAGGTATTGTCGCCTCAGAGCCACCCAACCCTATAGTCAATGAATTAGTAATATTACCAGATATTGAAAAACGCCTAGAAGCCTTTGTGCGCTTTGGTCATGCCATAGTGGTCTTTCCAGGCGGTGTTGGCACGGCAGAAGAAGTCTTGTATTTATTAGGCTTACTCATGCACCCAGATAACCAACATATTCCCTTGCCAGTGATATTAACCGCGCCGGAAAAATCAAAAAACTACTGGGGTGCAATTATACAATTTTTACAAGCCACTCTGGGTGATAAAGCTATTGATAAACTTAAAGTCATTGTGGACGAGCCAGATGCAGTTGCTCGAGCTGTTAATGCAGGTATTAAAGAAGTAGAAAATTATCGGCGGGACAATAAAGATGCCTTTTATTTTAATTGGCAATTAAAAGTGCCACTTGAATTTCAAAAACCCTTTCACCCCACTCATGCAAGTATGGCGAAATTACAAATTCATAAAAACCAACCAGCACACCAGTTAGCGGCTGATTTACGCCGGGCATTTTCTGGTATTGTGGCTGGTAATGTAAAAGCCGATGGGGTATCTGCCATTGAACAACACGGGCCATTTGAAATTCATGGTGACCCAGAAATCATGGCGTTGCTTGATCAATTATTACAAGATTTTGTAGCTCAGGGGCGTATGAAAATGACTGGTGTTTATAAACCTTGTTATAAAATAGTCAAATAGCTATTCAAATAAATAGCCAGATAGATAGTCAATGGCGCAGAATAGATCGAAATCAAGGCTTACGGCTAGGTACTTATTTTTAAGCGAGCCTTTAATGGCTCGTTTGAAATCCGCAAATCCAGCCGTTTTCAATCCAAGCAAGAGCTGTTTGATTGCTAATATCCGGCAATTGCGCCATTGGCGTATTCGCTTGAATTGCAGCCACTAAACTCAGGCCGGCTTGATCCAGCTGCGCGCAAAAAGCTCGCCTGCCATCTGCCCGGCCGATCATCCAGGTTTGGCTTTGCGGTAGGGTCTGGTGGTTTACTTCTGCTAAAGTCCAATAATCTGCATCACTGGACCAAGCAGCTAATGGTGCTGTGGATTCTAAAAAATATAAATTTGAGTCTAGCTTAAATATAGTCTGCGCTTGTTGTTGCGGGCTGAGATTGGCAAAAGCGTTAAAATCAAACACTGGTGGGTTGGCGGCATAATAGGCTTGTGACATAAGCCATTCACAGCGTGCAAAAGTTTGCAATTTTTGATCTAAATGACCAATAAAGCTTTGTTCAAATTGCCATAAATTATCATGAGTTAGTTTATGATGATCTAAAAATTGGTCAATACTATTATCTCGATCTGCACCGAGTAAAACTAAAGTTCGTGGATAAGTTTTTGCAAGCCAGGCGCTTAGACCTTGAGAATAATTACGGCTATATAACTGAACACGGGCGCTCTGCTTGGAGTGAATTGACGCTGCGGATTTAAATCCAGCTGGTTCTTCTAATGGATTTGGCTTGGACAATGAACCATTGGCGGCACATAAAAAGTTAGCTTGCCACTGGGCCAAATCTTCAGCCTTGGTTATTGCGTCATCCATTGCTTTAAGTGCTCATTAAGCTATGAGTTTTAATAGTGTGCAATTCATTGTGTATCACAGCCCACGTTGGTAAATGCATATCCCATTCAAGATTGGTGGGCACAGGGCCGGTGCGTTGCAATAGATACTGATACAATTGCAGCACTGCTTCACACACAGGGCCGGAGTGAGTATCTACTAATAATTGTTGGCCAGCTGCATCTGTTTCTACAGAATGCCCAGCTAAATGAATTTGTCGAATACGATCCAGAGGCAAACAATTTATAAATTGTTGTGCATCATAGCCAAAATTTTGGCTATTCACATATAAGTTGTTTACGTCTAATAAAATACCGCAATCGGCGGCTTGCACTACTTCCGCGAAAAATTCTGCCTCAGCCTCTGGCTGATTATGCACATAATACGAAATATTTTCGATAAGCATTTGCTCGCCCATACAATCTTGTACTTGTTGAATATGGTCAACTAAGAGCTGTTTTGCGGCTAGGGTGTAAGGCATGGGAAATAAATCTGGGCTTTGAAAAGTGGAGTCAGAGGAAAAACTGCAATGCTCAGAATACCAACGCGCCTGCGTCAACTGTTTAATCTGGCGAATGCGCTGTAAATACTGCAGATTTAATGCTCGGGTTGAACCTAAAGATAAATTGACCCCATGCAGCACACAGGGGTAACGCTCACTTAAAGCGTGTAAAATACTTAAGTCAAGCCCACCTTGCGCCAGCCAGTTATCAACTAATAGCTCAAGCCAGCCAATGGTGGAGGCTGGATTATTAATATCACTGGCATCTACTGCGAGTAAATCATCATAATATGGCGTGCGAACACTGAGGCCTATACCCTGAATAGATTTGAGTTCGGCAAGGCCATCAGCTTGTAACATCGACTAACCTCTAATTCTGTTAACCTTCAACCAGCTCGCCACCTGTTAATTTATCACAAGTCCCCTCGGCCACATAAATCCACTCGTTTTTAGAGTCGTCTTTTTTAGACTGGCCTGAACAACCGTGGCTACCATCTAAGGCGCCACAATCATTTTTACCCATTTTAGCAACGCCAGCACACTTTTCCATACTTGCAGTATCGTTAGATGCAGCCTGAGCGCCTGCTTGTAAACCAATGGCTAATATACCAGCTGCCAAGATTGCAGTTGTTTCTTGTTTCATGACCTAAGTCTCCATCAATTGAAAGTTTTTTACCAAAGCTTTTAAAGCTTTGCATAAAAGTTGTAAAAACGCAAAGCTTGCAAGGCTTGGGGTGTTTGTATTATTTAATCGCCGCAAAAGCTTGCTTAAACCCTTGCTGAGTTTGGTCTAACACCTCATCTGTATGGGCAATAGAGGTAAAGCCTGCCTCGAATAAAGATGGCGCGCAATACACCCCAGCTTGTACAGCGGCGTGAAAGAATTGATTAAACTCTGCGCCATTACAAGCGGAAACTTGGGCAAAATTCATGGGTGCATCACTCGCTTGAGTAAAGAAAAAACCAAACATACTGCCTACAGCCCGTGCTTGAAAGGCAATTCCTGCAGCATCTGCCTCAGACTGCATAAGATCTACTAGCTTTTGAGTTTGCGCAAATAGAGTCTGGTAAAACCCAGGTGTTTGAATGAGCTGTAAGGTTTTCAAGCCCACAGCCATGGCCAACGGGTTACCAGATAAGGTACCTGCTTGGTATACAGGCCCTAAAGGTGCAAGTTGAGCCATAATATCGGCGCGGCCACCAAAAGCACCTACCGGCATACCACCGCCAATTACTTTACCTAGGCAAGTCATATCTGGTTTGATATTAAAAAGGGCTTGCGCACCACCTGGATGCACACGAAAACCAGTCATAACTTCATCAAAAATTAACAGACTCTTATGCTCAGTACATAGTTTGCGCATAGCTTCTAAAAAGCCAGGTGCAGGTGGAATCAAGTTCATATTACCTACTACTGGCTCCACAATAACACAAGCAATTTCATCGCCAAGCTCAGCAAAACACTGTTTTAGGGCATCAATATTATTATATTCCAAGGTAGTCGTTAAGGCGGTTAATTCTGGCGGAATACCTGGTGAACTTGGCACGCCTAAAGTTAAGGCGCCTGAGCCTGCTTTCACCAACAGTGAGTCAACATGACCATGATAACAGCCTTCAAATTTAATAATGCGGCTGCGATTGGTAAAACCTCGTGCTAAACGGATCGCCGACATGGTCGCTTCCGTACCCGAACTCACCATACGCACCTGCTCCATACTGGGCACAAGCTGAGTGATAAGTTCGGCCATTTCCACTTCTAATAAAGTGGGTGCACCAAAACTTAAACCTTTCACCGCGGTTTCTTGCACCACGGCTAAGATCTCTGGGTGAGCATGACCTAAAATTAATGGCCCCCAAGAACAGGTGTAATCAATATATTGTCGACCAGCGTGATCAAATAAATAAGCCCCCTGGCCACGATCAAAAAATACTGGCGCGCCGCCAACGCTTTTAAATGCTCGAACTGGAGAGTTAACACCACCTGGTATTACTTTTTCGGCGCGCGCCATTAAATCTTGCATATTAATCTCCAATTGTATTGTGCATGTGCTGTGGTTTGTACCAAGCTAAATGTTCACGTAACTTAACCACTTCACCAATAATAACCAAAGTTGGGGTTGGTAAATCGGCATGGCGAACTTTTTCGGCAAAGTCTTTGATAGGGGCTTGAATCACAATTTGTTCTGGTTGCGTGCCTTTAGAAATCATGGCCGCTGGCATCTCTGGCGACATCCCCGCATTAATCAAGCCTAAACAAGTGGCTTCAATACCAGGTTTACCCATATAAATCACTAGAGTGTGCTGCGCAATAACATACTTCGACCAATCAGTGGCTTGGGTAGTTGCACTTAGATGACCGGTAACAAATGACACCGACTGTGCATAATCACGATGAGTTAAGGGAATACCCGCATAAGCGCTACAACCACTGGCAGCGGTGACTGCTGGTACCACTTGAAACGGCACTTGGGCTGTCATTAGCTCTTGAATTTCTTCGCCGCCACGGCCAAAAATAAACGGATCGCCACCTTTAAGTCGACAGACTTTTTTACCTTCTAATGCTAGGGACACTAGAGTTTCATTTATTTTTTCTTGGGGCACAGAGTGTAAATTACGCGCTTTGCCAACGTAAATTCGGTCTGCATCACGCCGGCATAAATCGAGTAATACACTGGGTACTAATCGATCATAAAGTACCACATCTGCGCGCTGCATTAAACGCAGCGCTCTAAATGTGAGTAAATCTGGATCCCCAGGGCCTGCACCCACTAAATAGACTTCACCTTGAGTTTGGCTCTTACCATCCGCTTGGACAGAATCTAATAAATGCTGCAATGCTTGTTGGGCTTGAGCGTCCTGGCCATTAATCATCGCTTCGCTAATTGGGCCATCGATTACATCATCCCAAAATAATCGACGCTGTTGCATATTGGGGATCTGCTGTTTAACCACTTGCCGAAAATCACTAAATAGCTGAGCTAAACGACCATAAGCTGCTGGAATAAAGGCTTCAATTTTAGCCCGCAACCTACGAGCTAACACCGGTGATTCGCCGCCACTGGAAATCGCAATAACTAAGGGGCTGCGGTCAACAATTGCAGGCGTAATATAAGTGCACAAATGGGGCTGATCAACCACGTTAACCAGTAGATGCTTGGCTTTGGCCCACTGTGAAACCTGCTCATTCACTTGCAAATCGGCGGTAGCGGCAATAACTAATTGCAAATGTGGGTTGTCTAAATCACTTTCTGCCACAGGTCGTTGAGCAATAACATGCTGCGAGTCAGCTAGTAATTGACTGATTTCCGCGTGCACATCTGGCGCAACGACTACAACAGCAAAACCAAATTGATGTAATAATCTAATTTTACGCAAAGCCACTTCACCAGCGCCGACCACAAGCGCTTGATAGCCATTGGTGCGCAAAAATACTGGGAAAAAAGCCATAAGAGCTCCCTACAAGACTCGTTTGACTGGTTCAAGCACAGATTTGCTCATTAAAGCTTGCAATACTTTGGGCACAGCCACACGGCCATCTGCTTGTTGATAATTTTCCAGCACAGCTACTAAAGTGCGGCCAACCGCTAAGCCAGAGCCATTAAGCGTATGTACAAATTCTGGTTTTTTAACGCCTTTACGCCGAAACCGCGCAGCCATACGCCTTGCTTGGAAGTCACCGGTGTTACTGCAAGAAGAAATTTCACGATAAGCGGCTTGCCCAGGTAACCAAACTTCTAAATCGTAAGTTTTTCGCGCACTGAAACCGGTATCGCCACTACATAATAAAACTTTACGGTAGGGCAGCTCAAGTAGTTGCAACACTTTTTCCGCATGTTGGACTAACTCTTCGTGAGCTGCTACTGAGTCTTCAGGTTTAACAATTTGTACCAATTCTACTTTTTCAAACTGATGCTGACGAATAAACCCACGAGTATCCTTACCATAAGAGCCAGCTTCACTACGATAACAAAGCGATTGGGTAGTGTAACGCAAGGGTAAATCTGCTTCATCAATTATTGTATCGCGCACTAGATTGGTCAGTGATACTTCAGATGTTGGTGATAAACACCAGTTATGGTCAGCCAGTGAAAATACGTTTTCAAATTTAGGCAATTGACCAGTGCCGTATAACGAATCACGATTGACGATTGTTGGCACATTAGTTTCTAAATAGCCATGTTCTTGTATGTGTAAATTCAACATAAATTGCGCTAGAGCCCGGTGTAAATGTGCCACGTCACCTTGTAATACGGTAAATCGAGAAGCGGTTAATTTAGCACCAGCAGCAGCCGACATGCCATTGAGCGCTTCACCGATAGCTACATGATCAAGGGGTGTAAAATCAAAAGATTGCGGCTCACCCACTCGGCTGATTTCAATATTGTCGATCTCATCTTGACCAACTGGCACGGCGTCGTCTAATAGATTTGGCACATAGGATAACAGATTGTGTAACTCGGATTGAATAGTCTCCAGTTCAACTTCTTTGACTTTGAGTTGCTCATTGACACTTGCCATCTGCTGCATTATTTCGCTGGTATCATCGCCATTGCGCTTAGCCAAACCTATGGCTTTGGCCCCCTGATTGCGCTGGCTTTGTAAATCTTCAACGAATTGCTGGATAGATTTACGCCTGGATTCAAGTGCTTCAAATTGACTGGCATCAAACTCGTAACCACGTGTACTCAGAGCTTGAACCGTGTGTTCAAGAGATTGACGAAAAAGCTGCGGGTCTAACATAGTAAATCCTCATAGCGTGGGTTATGGCACATAGTGTGTGGAATATATAGTGTTTGTTGAATATTGAGCCAATAGCATAACAAAAAAATGCGGTGAAGGCTGTAAATCTTATGGTTCGTAATAGGTTGCTTTTCGATGTTATTTTGATATTTTTTTATTAGGACATCCAAATTTTTTTATTAGAGTTTATTAGGACACCCAAATTTTTAATTAGGACACCCAAACAATAATATTATATTTTATTAGGACACCCAAACTATATTTTATTAGGACACCCAAACTATTTTTAATTAGGACACACAGTATTTTATTAGGACACCCAAACAAACTGAACCCAAAAATAAATAACATAATCAATAGTAACAATTACTAAACTTTCTAAAGAAAAAGATCTAAAATAGCAATTTCAGATCTTAGCTACGCCCAAGTAGTACGTGGTGAGCTTACTAGATCTAAGCAGATTTAATATTTAAGATTAGCTGTCAAAAAATCAATTTATATTGAATTTAAAGTGATTGAAATGTTAGGATTTAGGCTGCAAATCGAACTAACCAAACAATAACCGCCCTGCTCCAATCCCTTGTATTCGACTACGCTTTAAAACAAACCTCGCTTGATCAAACGCTTGCTTGTCACCTACAAAATATTTAAACTTGCGCTCAAACTCGGTGGTTAGTGTTAACCAATTCTGAATTTCAATCCCTAAACGGTTCAAAATCGGCGGAGCGTTGTAAGGTATCTTGCCTTTTTTATTACGTTTGAGTTGCCGACCCGTCCAATCTACCAACTCAAGATAATCAGTTACATGATATTGAATACCTTTTGGTACGTTCAATCGTTCATTACCTACAAAGGGTAATAAAGTCTGGGGTTGTTGATCTTGTCGATTAGGTCTTCGACTTTTTTGAGCTTTACAAGCACGCTGCTTAACGGAGGTATGAATAGACTTTTCTGGAGTTTTCGCAATTTGAGAGCGGATTGGATTTAAGTCAACATAAGCCATGCACGACAAAATAGCCTTATCATCCAGTAATGCTTGAGACTTGAATCGCCCTTCCCAAAAACGACCAGTACATTCATCTTCTTCATTGGCTAATCGAGCAATATACTCATTAATACAACGAATGAACCAGCTTATATCCATTAAACGCTCGCGCCAAATCATGGCCAAAGCATCAACTGCATCCAGTTCTGCTCGAGTCAGCTGTTCGCCGGCACGATATTTTTGAATCAATGGCGGCCCTTTAAAAATACTACACCAACGCTCAATCACGTCATTAACAGACCATTTTTGAGCTGAAGGTTCGTCAATAAAAACAACTACATGGTAATGATTACTCATGATTGCAAAGGCACAAACATCAATAGCAAAAATAGACTGGAGCTGCTCTATACGCTCCTCAAGCCAGCCCCTGCGATGGCCAAAATCTCGACCTGTGAGTTGGTCTTTACCGCAAAGAAATGCTCGCCGAACACAACGGGTCACACAATGATAATAAGGAGTTGCGTCAAGAGAGACTAGAGTGGATCGAGATTGAGTCATGGATACTGCTTCTATAAAAAGTGTTCGGCATTTTATTCTGATGATAGATTGTACGATAAGTTGTAAATATGATCAATAAATTTTAGATATCTTATAAAAATATATAAATCTTAAAATAATTGCCAAAAAAAATTGTATAAAAAAATGTTTAAAAAATTAAACATGGGTGTCCAATTAAAAAAATGGTGGGTACGATCCTCATCGCTTACAAATAATTGCCAAAAAAAATTGTATAAAAAAATATTTAAAAAATTAAACATGGGTGTCCTATTTAATAAAAAATGGTTTATATGGATGTCCTGTTTAAAAAAACCCGAAAAAAATGCAAAAAAAAACGAATCACAAGGCTCTAGTCTTGTGATTCGTTTTTGTCGAAGCTAATAGCTTGAAGCTATTGGATTAAAGCTATTTGCTCAAAAATTCAAGCAACAACTTATTAATGCGGCGCACATAATCCGCTGGATCTTCTAAATGACCACCTTCTGCGAGACTGGCTTGTTCGTAAACAATATGTGCTAAATCGTTAAAGCGATCTTCCTGAGCTTCTTGCTCCAGCTGGGCCACTAATGGATGTGATGGGTTGACTTCTAGAATTGGTTTGGAATCAGGCACTGCTTGACCAGCTGCTTTCATGATTTCTTTCATTTGAATACCAATGTCATGTGAATTCATCACAATGCATGCTGGGCTTTCGGTTAAGCGACTAGTTACTCGCACTTCAGAAACTTCTGACTCGAGTGATTTTTTCAAACGCTCAACAAAACCTTCAGATGATTTAGTCACTTCTTCTTGCGCTTTTTTCTCTGCTTCATCCATCAGGCCATCTTCTTCTAATGAAGTTTTGGCGATATTTTGCATATGCTTGCCATCGAATTCATGGAGATAATTCATCATCCACTCATCGATGCGGTCAGACATAATAAGCACTTCCACACCCTTCTTGCGGAATATTTCTAGATGAGGTGAATGCTTAGCCGCTGTATGCGACTCACCAATCACGTAAAAGATTTTTTTCTGGTCTTCTTTCATGCGACTAATATAATCGTCAAGAGCAACACTTTCTTCTTTCGATTCATTGTGCGTTGACGAAAAACGCAGCAAGGCTGCAATTTTTTCACGGTTTGCGTGGTCTTCCGCAGGGCCTTCTTTCAAGACAGAGCCAAACTCTTTCCAACAGCTTTTGTACTCTTCAGGAGATTTTTTAGCCAGTTTGGTCAGCATATCTAAAGTTCGCTTGGTGAGAGCGGCTTTCATACTTTCTACTTGCTTATCTTTTTGCAAAATTTCGCGAGAGACATTTAATGGCAGATCGTTAGAATCAACCACACCTTTAATAAAGCGAAGATACAATGGCAAAAATTGCTCCGCGTCGTCCATGATAAATACACGTTGGACGTAGAGCTTAAGACCACGTGGTGTATCGCGGTTATACATATCAAATGGTGCACGCTTAGGCACGAATAATAAACTCGTGTATTCGAACTTCCCTTCGACCTTATTGTGTGACCAATTTAATGGGTCTTCAAAATCGTGAGAGATATGTTTATAAAATTCAACATAGTCTTCATCGCTAATTTCATTTTTAGAACGAGTCCAAAGCGCAGTTGCCTGGTTAATTTTTTCAAACTCTGGCTCTGCGGGCGCTTTTTTAGCCTCAGTTGATTCTTCCGCGGCATCATCATTAGCTTCATCAATTTCATCAGCTTCAGGAGATACGACTTTGAGCATTTCAATTGGAATTGCAATATGATCAGAATATTTGCTGATTACCGAGCGTAGTTTGTAATCTTCACAAAAATCCAAAGAGTCTTCACGTAAATTAATCACGATCTCAGTCCCACGGCCTATTTTAGTCAGGGTTTGAATATCAAACTCGCCCTCGCCCGCGGAATGCCAATGAACTGCTTGATCAACAGGCTCACCCGCTTTACGAGTATAAACATCAACGGATTCGGCCACGATAAATACGGAATAGAAACCAACCCCAAATTGACCGATAAGCTGTGAGTCTTGTCTTTGATCACCAGTAAGGTGATTAAAAAAGTTAGCAGTACCTGATTTAGCAATCGTGCCTAAATTTTCCATGACTTCTGCTTGAGTCATACCAATGCCGTTGTCAGCGATAGTAATTTGACTTTTGTCTTTATTATAAGTGACTTGAATTTTTAAGTCAGAATCGGATTCAAATAAACTGGCATCTTTTAAAGCTGAAAACCGTAGTTTATCTGCGGCATCAGAGGCATTAGAAATAAGCTCGCGAAGAAAGATTTCCTTATTGGAATATAAGGAATGCACCATAAGATGCAAAAGTTGCTTCACTTCTGTTTGAAAACCATGAGTTTCCTTTTGGGTGTTCGCTTGATTGTCATTGTGCTGTTCTTTAAGCGCTTCGTTAGATTCTTGCTGCGTGGAATTGGCTGTTTCTACCATGAGGTGTCCTCGTCAAATAGTCTTTAAAAATAATTCACCGGCGACTTGTTGGCATAACTTGTCAGTGGTACCTAATAAGTGGGGTGGATTTTATAAAAATCAAGGGGGGTTACTTTAGAATGCATTCAACTAATAGCTTATTAACACATAAGTCACTAGAGATCTACAGAATGTAACACTTATATGATGCTCATTCGGTATCATGTGAATCATCGCAAACAGGATATTTCGCTTAAAACTGAAACCCTGATAGCTGAATAAATTATAAAAAAGCTAAAACAAATAACTTGAAGCACAAAGGAATAATCATGCAACTTTCAACCACAAGCGTCTCATCTATTAAGCAGACTTCCAATAATACAACTTCTAATAAAAGAACCTACAATAATAAAACTTTACAAATGATGACAACCAAGGGTTTTGGTTTAATTGAACTACTGGTTGTTGTGGCAATTATTGGCATAATTGCCACCTATTCTATTGGCACTAACTCGGCAACTCGACAAAAAGCTCAATTAGCTGAAGCTTCACAATTAATGATGCAATCTATTGATTACGCCAGAAGCTATGCCCGTCAAACCAGTGCCCGCACAGTTTTATGTGCTGGGGATAAAGACAGTAATTGTCAATCAACCGATTGGTCGAAAGGTTGGACATTATTTACAGTCAATAATGTGACTGGTGCAGCAAATTTTGAAGCAGTTCGTTATTTTGCTCCAAGTAATACCAATATTCAATTTATTCCAGATACTGGTGCCAATCAATCAACTATCGTCGTCAATGGTGATGGATATGTAGAGATGGCGCAAGAATTAGTTTTAACCACCTGTTTGGCACAATTTAGCCAAGGAGTTGAAATTACCATTAAACCACAAAGCTCAAGTCTTACACCACTTGATTACGCTGGCCAATGCAGTTGATTGGCAGTAGATTACAAAATAACGAATACATAACATATTATTATTTATATAAAAAGAAAGGCATAACATGAAAACAACTCTACAAAAGATTTCGAAGTCCGCAGGATTTACTATGATTGAAGTTATCATATCACTTTTATTAGTCACAGTTTCAGCCCTTGGTATACTTGCCTTAAATGCCCACTCAACACGGGAAGTGGCCCATTTAAAATTTCAAAACCAAGCTGAAGCCTTAGGCCAACAATTATTGATGCGCGCCTCAATTAATGCCAACACTGCTAATCGTGATGTGTACGCTGTTTCTGGTAATACCGCTTTACAAGGCCCAAATTGCATGAATGCAACATGTTCCGACAATGAAATAGCTAATAAAGATATTGCCGATTGGACGCAAGAGTTAACAGATGCTTTACCTAACTCAAGTTATCAAGCGCAGTGGAATCAAGATAATTTAATTGTTGCTATTAAATGGCAAGGCATTGCGAAATCAAATAATACCAATTGTTTGTTTGATAATTTACAACCGAACGAGTCATGCAGGACCTATGTACGAAAAATCCTTTAAATATAACTCAAATAAATACGTTGGGCCCAACACCATGAAACCATATTTAGTTCATCCACCAAGGCAGTCAGCTGGTGTCACCTTAATCGAATTAATGATTGCCTCAACCCTTGGCATATTTATTTTAGGGTTTATATTTGTCATGTTTCAGTCTACCCAAGCTTCTAAAATATTAAGTACTGAAATACTTAATATTCAGCAAAACACCAATAATGCGTTTTTTGCTTTAGAAAACGGCATTCAACATGCGGGTTTTGAATCAACAGTGCTTAACGGGCCAAGCCATAATGTTCGCTTCCCTGCTACCCAAATATTTGCTGCCGGTCAAATTATTACGACAACCACCCAAGGCGATAAGACAGATATTCACCTGCGTTTACAAGGTGACGAGCTTGCTTCACTGCGTGATTGTGCTGGACAGCGGATTGCCCCAGAGACACTCACCAATATGACTTACACACTCAATGACCAACAAGAACTTATTTGCGCCATCCAGCGTGAAACCTCTGGCACTACCGCGCTACCAATTACCGAGGAAGTTATTTTAGCTGATAATATTGTATTTATGAAAGTTATTGATATCGCCAAAGATCAAAATACTTTACAAACACAAACCGCGGTTACCAATCAAGCAAACCCAGCTCTTAAAACGCTTGGTATGCATATCCAATTAATTTTTAAATCACACAATCCGGTACGCTATAAAGCCCAAGCCAAAGAGATTAATTTACTTGGTCAAAATGCATTTGAAGCGAATGATCGCTATTATTATCAAAAAGCCACGCGCTTTGTTGCTGTTAAGAATCAAAGGAGTGCTTCCTAATGTATAATTATGATAAAAACCAAGGCTCTGTGTTGGTGATTTTACTGGGTTTAATTTTAATAATTCTGGTAATTACCACTGGCTTAACCGAATCAGTAATGAGCGAATATAAAAGCGTCGCCGCCCATCAAGATCAAGTTAAAAGTGAGCAACTCAGTGATTATACTCAACAAGTGGCCCAAAACTTAATTTTTAATCAGCTCCTGCGCCCAGAAGTGACAACTGATATTAGCGAATATAATAATCAACAGTCGGCCAATTCGATTATTGTACTTGCAGATCAAACTAATCAATATAATTTACAAATGGTCAATGACCCGATAACTCAAACTCCGGTTGACTGGTTTCAACAGCCGCAAGCTTGGTGGCAAGATTATGCCATTGAGATTCCTAATGAACTGACAAATATTAATGACCAACAAGCTTATTATATAATTGCTGAAAAAGGCGAAGATCTTCGTGGCCAGGATTTAAGTCAGGCACAGCATTATTATGCACCGCCTAAACGGGTTATTTTTGAAGTCACCTCAAACGCCGAAGGCTTGAATCAAGGGATTAGCCGACTACAAACTTTAATTGCTAAAACTTATTATCAATAACTTCTTTCTATAAATAACTTTTTTATGAATAACTTTTTTATGAATAAATAGTAATATCAATAACAATCTGCTAACGCCCGTCCATAAATGGCGATTTAAGTCTATTCTTAATGATAATTCAATGAGCCACTACTTTAAGGAACAACTCATATGAAATCTGCACCGCGTACTTTAGGTTGGACATCATTTATTTATTTTATGGCCATTACAAACCCTGCTTTTGCTGCCCAAGATTTAAATCTCTTTCATGCCCAAGATAACTCCAATGTACCACCTAATATTTTTATGATGTTGGATGATTCTGGCTCTATAGACTTTGAAGTGGCAACTATTAATCAGTGGGCAGTTAATTCTTATCTCACTACCGATCAAGCCAAAATGCTCGAAGGTGATGGCATCTATTTCTCCGAGCATATCCCTGAATGTGAGCGCGGTCGAGCGATTACCTATTTATGGGAAAATAACAACCATGTATACGATAATGTGCGCTGTGATAAAATTGCTGCATTTGGCGACCCCATCTATTTAGAAGAAGATTGGCGGCTTATTTCACAAGACTTTAACCGCACTTATTATAATCCAGAAGTGAATTACGAACCCTGGGTTGGCTACCCTGCTGCCCAATTTACCGCAGCACGAGCTCATCCAGATGCATCACAAAATGGCTATACGCAAACCCGTAACCTAGGCACTGAAGGTTTTGAGTTTGTAGTAGCTGAAGATACTGCCGGTTTTACTGGCGCACAACCTTCGTCCCAAAACCCAACCAAAGTCCCTAATGGCTTGGTTGATATCTGGGATAATTACGCGCTCTATGCCGTGACAACCAATCAAATAACAGTTACTCGCCACACATTTAATCCAATAGCTGCTGAAAATTGCCTGGATAGAGAGTGCCTTAATCAAGCCACCCAAGTTGGTAATTGGAACAATCCCTTTGGTCGCACCTTACAAGAAGAACAACAAAATATTGCTAACTGGTATCAATACCATCGCAGACGTTCTTTTGCGTTAAAATATGTCATTGGCAAACTGGTTAACGCCTTCCCTGACTATCGTTATGGTATGTCGTTTATCAATAATTACAATGACGTTTTTATTGAAGTGCCTGAAAAAACAGCTAACACAGGCACGCACAACGATCAAGTGCTTAAAACTATGTATGAATATACTCAACAAAATGCTGGCACGCCACTACAAAATGCTTTAGATTTAGCAGGCCAATATTTTTCTGGCAAAACCGATTACACCGCACCAGTGCAAGATACTTGTCAAAGCAATTACACGCTATTATTAACCGATGGCTATTGGAACCAAAAATATACCGGCCAAGCGCAAGGGGATATTGATAAAGATGGCTATCAGACTACATTAGCTGATATTGCCAGCTTTTATTACACTAACGATATTGCCCCGCAAATACCAAATACCGCTCAGACGCAAGCTTCAATTTGCCCAAGCGTCCCTTTAGTCAACCACCAAAATGTAAGCACAATTGGGGTGGCTTTTGGTCCAAGCGGTAAACTTGCCATGGACGATCAACAATGTTGGACTGATCCACCACTTGATGCCAATGACTCTTGGGGCGATCCTATTGCCAATGAAAGCGGTGAACGAATTGATGATTTATGGCATGCTGCTTATAATTCAAATGGATTTTTTGTTTCCAGCGCCAATCCCGCACAACTCATCCAACGTTTACAACCTTTCTTTGCATCAATTGGTGCAAACTTTTCATCCGGCGCTGGTGGCTCTTTAGAAATTGGTAGAGTGGATCAAAAAAATCAATACTATTTAACCGATTTTGATATTAATAAATTTGCAGGCGATTTAAAAGCTTTTGAGATTGATGATACCACTGGTCAAGTCTCACAAACTAGTTCATGGTCAGCTGCACAAGAATTACAATCAAATACCAATCGCCTCATTTATTCAAGTCAAGTATTGGTTAGTAACCAAGCCATGGGTATAACATTATCGCCTAATCGCGCTGGAGCACAAGCTTTCACGAAAGCACAACTCGATACGCTGTTTCCAATTAATAGTAATAATGCACAACTCACAGCAGCAAGCCAATGGTTGAATCGACTCTTTGCCCAAAATCTGGGGCCTACAGTGCATTCCAATCCGCAGTTCGTTGGTGCACCATCACGAGTACTGCTTAATCCAGATGCTAACAACACTGGCACAGTAAAAAGTTATGACAGCTTTAAGCAACGCCAAGCAAACCGCGATCCTATGGTTTATATTGGCACCAATGCCGGTCTACTGCATGGCTTTTCAGCTGCGGATGGTGAAGAAATTTTTGCCTTTTTACCTAACGCAGCCCTCAATGAAAAATTACCTTTATTTAATTCAGGCACTACCAGCTACACCAGCTCAGTTGATGGTAAATTACTCGTTGAAGATGCCTACCTCTCAGCAAGTGATCGCTGGGCTAGCGTCCTGGTGTCTGGTTTACGCAATGGCGGCCAAGCTTATTTCGCACTTGATGTGACCAATCCAGAAGGTTTCACCAAAAAGAATCCAGCTTTATGGGAATTCTCTGATGCTATGGATGCAGACCTTGGTTATACCTATGCGAAAGCAGCAATTGGTCAAATGGCCAACGGCCGCTGGGCTGCAGTATTGAGTAATGGTTATAACAATACCGACCCAGATGGTAATGCAAGCACTAGCGGTCAAGCAGCAATTTTTGTGATTGACGTGGAAACTGGAGAGCTACTGGCCAAGCTAGATACGGATATTGGCAGTGAGCAAGACCCCTTAGGTCAAAACCGACCCAACGGTATGGCTGAGCCTGCTTTGGTGGATAGTGACTTTGATGGTTTAATCGATGTAATTTATGCCGGCGACTTTTTTGGCAATTTGCATCGCTTTGATGTGTCGTCTGCTAATTCAGGGCAGTGGAACACCGCGGAAACACTGGTGTCTATCCCCCAAGCCACTGGTAACATAAAACCTATTATTACCAAACCAAGTGTAATGCTCCACCCATCTGGCGAGGGGCTTATGGTCTTTGCCGGTACTGGGGAAAACATCCTCAAATATTCATCTTTAACCTCACAAGTCTTGTTCGGTGTTTGGGACCAGGGTAATAAAGTTGCTTTTGCAAGTCTTGATAAAAATACTCTCGAACAAAACGGCCAACAGTGGCTTATCACTACCCCAGAACAAGACGCCGATGATCTCGCTGATCAAACCCCTTCTAATGGCTGGCAATTAACCTTAAATAATGCAGCTAATGGTTATGCCCTGGTGAATAACCCAATCTTACAACTGGGTGAGCTTAATTGGGCTTTACAAAAAACTAATACTGAGGCCTGCGCAGAAAATGCAGGTACGAGCTTGTTATTGAGCATGCAACCAAATAACGGTGGCTCATTAAACCGACAAGTGTACAGAACACGCGATACCACTCAAGCCACTGATGGTATAGAAATTACCGGCGGTATTTTATTAAACGCCGCTATTGCTGGGTTTGCTAGCGAAGAGCGAGTTATTGGTCATACAGATCGCGGCGATATTTTAAGTATAGAAAAAACTATGCCGCCAAACTCGAGTGGTCAAATTCGCTGGCGCCGCTTGTCGCAGTAGATAAGTTGCGTACTCGCTTATCCTGGCCTCATGGAGAAAAAAACGGCTTATGTGAAATAGAGGCTATTATTGAATATTAAATACACTGTTAAGTTGAATTTATTTTAAGATTAAAAGCCTATGTTTCACACAGCCCAACGTTTTTCTATACGCAATCAAATCATCATTCTCTGCTCGCTGATTGGCTTGGTCTCAGCAACCTTGGTCGGTACATTGATTTTAATACGTACCAATACTATTACAGTGGATACCGCAACTAATAATATAGCGAATGAAACCCGCCTCATAGCGCTAAAGTTCCAAAATGCCTATGATCAATTACAAAATGATGCTTTTATTGTTAAAAACACGCCGCCTATAGATGGTATTATAAGTAGTTTTAATACAAGTTCAGATCCGCTTGCAACAATCAATGTGCATACCTGGAAGCAACAGCTCGAAAATAACTTTGTTTCAATAATGGAAACGCGTAAACACTATACTCAAATGCGGTTTATAGGTGTGGCAAATAATGGTCAAGAGATAACTCGAGTTAATCGCACGCGAGACGGACAATTAATTCGTGTGCCTGAAAACCTACTTCAAGCTAAGGGCAATGAGCCTTACTTTAAAAAAGGTTTAGGCTTAAAAGAGGATCAAATTCGTTTTTCTGAGGTCAGTTACAATAAAGAGCTTGGTGAGATTGCTGCCTCCTTTATTCCAACCGTTCGAGCAATTGTACCAGTATTTTACGACAATACATTATTTGGTATGCTGGTCATCAATGCCAATTACCAACTGCTGCTAGAAAATACTTTTAAAGAAATTCTACCGAGTAAGTCCACTTATGTGGCTAATAATCAAGGGGATTATTCTTATTTTAACCCAGAGGATAATTCAATTCATTTTGAATTTCATCAAAACTATACCACCCAGCCACCAGAGTTCATTAAGACAATTCAAAGCAGCACCGAAAATGAAGCAGCCTTTAGTAGTAAAGATGCATTAGCCTATTTTGTTCGACTCAGCATTGACATTAATAACCCAACTGCCTTCCTCGGTATTGTAACTAAAGTACCTAAAAATATTGTCTATAAGGCAGCTACATCTACTATCAATGATCTCATTTATTTAAGTATTTTTATTATAATGGTCACAACTCTTATTGCATTTTTTATTGCCCGCAAACTAACCACGCCATTAAAACGAATGACCGATACTCTCCGCCATATTAATATCCCAAACAATGGCAATACTCTGAGTTCACTAAATACTACCAAACTGCACAGTATTTATTTGCCCACTCATTTAAACAATGAAATTGGTGATTTTGCACAAGCCTTTAAAACCATGATGGCTAAGCTGCAAAGCATGGAAACTCGCTCACAAAATGTGCTTGAAAATATTATTGACGGTATTATAACTACCCATGCCGACGGTACTATCGAGAGCTACAATCCATCTGCTGAAAAAATGTTTGATATTGAAGCAACCACGGCCTATACAACTAATATTTCAAGTCTTATCCCGCACCTGTTTGTAAAACCACAAAATTATTTTTCACAAAAAAACACTCCGTTACAACCAGCAATTGTACTTTCGACTAATAATTCTAATTATCCATTAAAATTTGAGACAAATATCCTTGATAAACTCTTAGAAGTTGAGGGCCAACGAGCCGATAGCACCACTTTTGCTTTAGAACTCTCACTCAGTGAAGCCCGCATCGATGATAAAGTATTTTATATAAGTGTTATTCGTGACATCACTGAACGCAAACGCATGGAAATCATGAAAGATGAGTTTATTTCCACCGTCAACCATGAGCTGCGCACGCCGCTGACTTCTATCCAGGGCTCTTTAGGTATGCTCAAAACAAAAGTAGAGCAGTCGCTTGACGCAAAGTCTGCCCGCCTGCTTGAGCTGGCATATAATAATTGTGTGCGTTTGACGAGCCTAGTCAACGATATTTTAGATATGGAGAAAATTGCGGCGGGAAAAATGGATTATACGTTTGAAATTGTCAATATAGTAGAATTTGTCCATGACATTATTGAGCGACATCAAAGTTATGCCGATCGATATAAAGTAAGCTTTAAACTAATAAACGACGTTGATACTATCTGTTGCCGGATTGACCGAGGCCGGTTTAACCAAGCTTTAGTCAATTTAATTTCTAATGCATCTAAATTTTCCGAGCCCAATGACACGGTAACAATTAGTATTCGCTTAATTCAACCACAGGTCTTGCGTATTGCCGTACAAGATAATGGCGCAGGCATACCCAAAAGTTTTCGTAAGCACATTTTTAGCAAATTTGCCCAAGCAGATAGCTCTTCAACCCGCAACAAAGGCGGCACTGGGCTTGGGCTAAATATAACCCGGTCTATTATCGAAGCCTTCGGCGGCACTATTGGTTTCGAAAGCATTGAAGGTGAAGGCTCTACCTTTTATTTCGATCTACCAAGCGTTGACATGCTAAGTAACTCATCAAATCAAGGCACATTATCCGCGTAATAGGCATTTCTTTCACCTAAGGGCTTGGTGTTACCTACCGTGGTATCAATACTGGTCTGGTGCTCTAGCTCTGAATTAATTTCTGCACCCAACAATACAATAAAAGCTGTTAGGAAAAGCCATAATAATAAAATAATCACCGCAGCAAAGCTGCCATAGGTCTTATTATAACTGCCAAAGTTATCGACATAATAAGAAAAACCCAAAGACCCCACGGTCCACAGTAAAGCGGCTATAACTGAACCCACACCGACCCACTTAAATTGAGGGCTACTTCTGTGCGGTGCAATTTTGTAAAAAAATGATAAGCCAAAAATTAAAATCATTGCTAATAAAGGCCAACGGCACCAGCTTAAAGTGGTTTGAATAACCTCGGGCAAACCAAATTTTTCAATCAATACTGGAAAGCCAACCACCAAAGTTAAACAGAAAAAGCCCAATAAAATTAAACCAATAGTAAACGAGAATGTAAGCGCATATTTAATCAGAAAATGCCGATTATCACGTTCGTTATAGGCGATGTTAATACCCTCAAACAAAGCAGTAACACCTTTTTTGGAACTCCATAAAGACAATAAAACGCTTAGAGCAAAACTCCAGCTTAAAGACTGGGTGGATTGACCGGCTAAATTTGCCAAAATATCAGCAATCATTTGTTTGGCATCTTGAGGTAATATGGCGGCCATACTTTGAATTTGACGCACCACTTCAGCTGGGTCCATCACCAAGCCATAAGTAGATACAACCGCCGCTAATAAGGGAAACATGGCCAGGAAAAAATAAAAGGCTACGCCTGCAGCAACAACTTGTACATGATCATATTCTATTTGATCCTTAACTCGCCAAAGCACTTGAAACCAACTTTTAAAACAAAATTGATGGGGTGCAGTAGCTAAATAACCAGGATTGTCTGAAGCCTGGTTTTGAGTAGTTGACGCTTGTGTTGTAGTATTTTTCAAAGCTTATCCCTTTGGATTAAAAAACCAGATTATATATCAAAAAGCTTTTATAGCAAATAGAATTTAAGCATCATGTGAACAAAGTTCTCATTCACGGTGCTTTATGGTGAATTTGTGCAGTAAATCAACACTCAGTACAACCGCCACCTCTTAACCAAAAAAAATCGCTCAAGGCGAGTTTGGTAGCGGTTAACATACATATGATGAGTTAATTTGAACACTAAAAGTGTTCTTCAAAGCCAAAGTTAAAGGCAAAATTTCGCGGCGCGGATTCTTCATCAATTGTGGTGGAGTCTAAGCCATATTCAAGATCAATATTGGCATTGCGAAATAAAGTCAAACCAAAGGTCAGACTACTCAGCTCCGTACCCACTTGGTTCATTTTATAACCTACTCGCGCACCAGGAATTAACCAATTATTAGGTTGGTAATGCAATGATATGTTTGACCATTGAAAATCACTGCCCACAAAATCTTCGTGTTCAGCAAAGTCATGCGCCAAACTTATACCTAAGCGATCAGTAATGAAAAAACTAGCATCTAGAGTTGGGTAGGCATACATTGTATGTTGTTCGCGGCTATCAATACGGCCTTGCGCCGCAAAAGCCTGGGCTTGAAAACAATTGGTTTGCGAGGCACCAGCTTTGTCATTGCAATTAGCGCCTATTTCACCGTATTCAAAAGTGGGCTCATTAATATTATTGACTGTAAAACCTAAATGATACCGTTCTGCCTGCCATAAAGCCCCAATACTTAAGGCCATATCAGTGCTGGTATTTTCATTATTATCATAATCATCAACAATGGTATCGTCTAAATCATCCACATCATTAATTTGAATCACTTGCTTACTTAAGGACAGGCGATGCACATCCAAACGTGCACCCACTATTAAACGACCAGCACTCAGGCCGCGACCACCAGACCAGACTGGCTGCGCATAACCAAGACCTAGGCGAATATCAGCGCCAGATTTTAAATAAGCTGAGCTTTGGGTTAAAATCGATGCCGTAGAGCCGGTAATTTGAGTTTCCACAGGTGAATCAATAAAACTTGCCCCAATTAATAACTCTGTGGTTAAATCCACAAAGAAATTACCAGGGAGTGCATTCAAACGAAATACCATAGGCGCAAATGGTAAAGCTGCTCCAGAATTTATCTTTAAATAGCCATCCTGACCAATCATTGGTAACACAGCATTGAATCGATCAACTAAGTCTTCAGCTTCATCTAAAGGAATATTATCTCGGTCTAATTGATCAGCTAGATAATCAATTTCATTTTCAAAGTTTGCCACATCACCAAATTCTGTACCTGTGCCAAAGGTACTGACATAACCAAACCGAAATTTTTCGTTATCACGTAACACAATAGCTGCACTGGCTGGGTTGTAGGCAACTGATGAGAGTTGAAATTTATTACTAATGCCACCGGTTGTTAAAGCACTACCTGGCGCATACAGCGATGGCGCAGCACTAACCGATGGCGAAACTATAATTGACACAGACAATACAGCCAGACTTAAGGCCATAACTGACAATGGATTAGCAGACTTATTCATGGAAGCTCCAATACACATGTAATACAAAAATTCTTGTGATATAAAAAGCCTAGCCATAAATAAAAATATAGAAATGTGCACTAAGACTTATTTTTACAAATTCACCACAACAAATTATGCCTGCATTGCTAAACTTGTAAATTAAAGGCTTAAAAATAGAATATTCTTGTTGAAAATGATATTAAATTAATTCAGTTGAAATGGCTAGTTTATGAAAAACTCTCTCCGTTGTTGTCTATTTTTAGTCGCTTTAGCTAGCTCTACTAGCCTTTGGGCTGAACAGATGAAACCCAATACACTCACGCAGGAAATTTTACAAAGTATTGCCGACTCTTCTTCCGGTTTTGCCGATAATTTTGATGCCGAGGTGTGGATGGTAGATATGAACCACCGCTTGGCCCGTTATGTCAAAGACACAGCCATTCGCTTTCATATTTTAAAAAAAGCCCACACCGAAGCCTCTCGCCATGGTTTAGACCCGCAACTGGTATTATCGGTTATGCATGTGGAAAGTTTATTTGATCATTTTGCTTTATCTTATGCTGGCGCGCAGGGTTTGATGCAGGTCATGCCATTTTGGAAAAAAGAATTAAAAAAGCCCAATGCTAATTTATTTGATATTGATACCAATATTGAATTTGGCACTATTATTTTAAAAACTTATCTAACCATTGAAAAAGGCAACGAAGTGCGTGCCCTAGCCCGCTACAATGGCTCGCTTGGTAAAACCTGGTATCCCAAAAAAGTCTTTACCGCCCATAGTAAATATTGGAAAGTCGCCGGCGGTGGGCGTTAGTCTGTCTATACTTGTTGCTACAATTTAAGTTGAACGTGAGTGTGGAGCTTGGAGGCTTAACTTTTTTCATCTGACGCCAAAATGAAGCATCCCTGATCAACTTTGGCTCAATCCACATCCATGTGGATTCAGCTGCAAAAAGTTAAGCCTCCAAGCTCTAAGACCTCATTAATTGTCAACTTTTTGTTTATCAACTCTTTATTTAATCAACAACAGGCAGACCAATGGATTTTGTAGACTATTTATCGACGATGATTGAAAAAGATGGCTCGGATTTATTTTTTACCGCTGGTGCGCCAGTTGGCTGTAAAATTTATGGCAACCTCGTGCCTTTGAGTGATGAACAACTTAATTCAGAAACTGTGAAAGAAATTGCCTATTCATTAATGAACGATGAGCAGATAGCCCAATTTGAAAAGAAACCAGAAATGAATTTAGCTATTTCTGAAGTTGGTATTGGCCGCTTTCGGGTGAATATATTTAAACAACGCTCCAGCATTTCTATGGTAATTCGCGCCATTAAAACCGATATCCCCCATTTTAAAGACTTGAATTTACCACCTATTTTAACGCAGTTAATTATGCAAAAAAGAGGCTTGGTCCTGTTTGTAGGTGGTACAGGCTCGGGTAAATCAACTTCTTTGGCCTCACTGATCGATTATCGCAACTCGAATACTTCTGGCCATATTATTACTATTGAAGATCCAGTTGAATTTGTGCATCATCATAAACAATCTATTGTGAACCAGCGTGAAGTTGGTAGTGATACCAATTCTTATGAAGATGCTTTAGAAAACACCCTACGCCAAGCACCAGATGTCATTTTAATTGGTGAAATTCGTAGCGCCGAAACCATGGAACATGCTTTAGCCTTTGCGGAAACTGGGCATTTATGTATTTCCACTTTACACGCCAATAATGCCAACCAAGCCATCGACCGGATTATTAACTTCTTCCCTGAAGAGCGGCATAAGCAATTATTCCTTGATTTATCACTTAATATCCAAGGCTTTGTCTCTCAGCGGCTGATTCCAACCGTTGATGGCAAACGGGCTGCCGCAGTAGAAATACTTTTAGGCACCCCGCGAGTTTGTGACTTAATTAAAAATGGTCAGCCAGATGAAATTAAAGAAGTTATGCAAAAATCAGAAGCCCAAGGCATGCAAACCTTTGATTCGGCTTTGTTTAATCTGCATCAACAAGGTAAAATATCCCTGGAAGAAGCGATTAAAAATGCCGACTCAAAAAATAATTTACGTTTAAAAATATCGCTGGCGGATAAAGGCCTACCCCAACCACATGAAGCCGCAGAAGATGAATCTGCTGAAGCGAGTGAGTCTGAGCAAGCGCCACCTAAGCTTACGCCGCCCAAACTTACACCACCCAACACCCAACCAAAAGCGCCTAGTGAACCAAAACCAGCAACTTCGCCCTTATCAGGCTTATCTTTAACGCCCTTAGATAATGACGAGGATGAATTAGGCTAGCGAGGTAAGCTTAGGGGGAGTGGTTGCTTGATTGTTTGCCTCTGATTGCACATGGATGTGGATAAAGCCAAAGCTGATCATGGACGATACATTTTGGCGTCAGAGGCAAACAATCAAGCAACCACCCCCCTGAGCGCTTATTTTAGCAAAAGCCTAAAGCAACAAGGAAAGTTAACGTGCTATACACTTTAAAAGCAATTATATTAATGCCTTATGTGATTTCTATGGAATGGCTGCATCGGTTTCATGATGCCTTGCATTATTACAAATCCAAGCAATTTCGCGCCACAGAATGGGCCTTATTCAAAGCCTATTGGTTTAAAAACCCCTACAGAATGTGCAAAAAATATTTTAAATCGAAAGCTCTTAATGATGAGCAGCGTCAAACCGTACAAACCATTTATGGTGAAACCCTGTGTATGACCTTTGATATGATCCAGGCCAGAATGCGAGTTAATGCTGAAGATAGAATCTACGAATTAGGCGCTGGTCGTTTTCGCGGGGCGTTTTTCTTACATGCATTTACTCCCGCACACATTGTAGGTATTGAAATGAACCCTACTTTTGTCAAAATCGCTCGTGATATTCAAACCAAATGTGGCTTAGACCGCCTCAGTATTCGCCAAGAAAATATGCTGGATTCAGATTTAAGCGATGCCACGCTCATTTATTTTTATGGTGTGGCCTTTAATGATGAGGCCTCGGTATTATTAATTAATAAATTCGCCCAATTGCCTGCGCATGTAAGAATTTTATGCGTTGGTTTTTCTTTAAATGAGTACGAACCAGCTGATCAACCAAAATTTACAACCCTAGAAACTTTTCCAGTGTTTTTTCTTTGGGGTCGAGTGGATATTTGGGTGATGAGCCCGCTGGCGCCAGTGGATACAATCGCTGAAGCAGAGGTTCACCCCTTAGAAAACTCGCAAAATTCTGTAGAAAGTGACGCTTTATGACACTTTTTTCGCATTTGCGTCGGTAGGTTATGATTTATTAAGGTCAACTGATAGCTTTATCAATGTATTTGATAGGCTTATAAAATATTATATATTCAATAACTTAGCCATTATTTTAACATTAAAACCCGATTTTATAGGTTAATTGGCATGCTTCTCGCTAGGTATTCTATGCATTCAGCACTAATCTTTCAGGAGTCTACATATGAACTTTAACCAATTCAAGCAACGCAAAGCAGCTGGTTTTACTCTAATCGAATTAATGATCGTAGTTGCGATTATCGGTATTTTGGCAGCAGTTGCTGTGCCAGCTTACCAAGATTATACCCAGCGTTCTAAAGTAGCTGGTGCATTAGCCGGTGTTTCAAGCTATAAAACCACTGTTGCCGAGTGTTACCAAAGAGAAGGATCAATGGCAGAGTGTGATTCTGTAGCTAAACTTAATCTTGATGCTTATGTTGATGGCGAAATAAACTATGTGACAAACGTTGAATTTGCTGCAGACAATTCTGGTACTAATGATGAAGTGGCAATTACTGTAACTACAGAAGGTAAAGCTAGCGATGCTACTGCTTTAGTTTTAACAATGACTTCCAATACTGATAATAAAAATGCAATTAATTGGGTACTTTCAGGTACAGGTTGCTCAAGTACTGCAGCTACTGCTGGACGTGGTATTGATTGTCAAGATTAATCCTTTCACCATTTAAAAAAGAGAGCTTTGGCTCTCTTTTTTTTTCTTGAAATTTCCAACTATACTCAAGTAACGACTATTTTTTAATCAGCTTGTTGTCATACAATACGCTGATTAACTTTTTTATGTAAGGATTGCATTCATGACTCAAGGCAGTGTCAACCTTTCTGGTCTTGCGCGGCGATTAGTCCGCGATGAGTATCTTTCACAATCTCAAGCCACAAGCATTACGGAAAAGTCTCATCAAGAAAAAATTCCGTTTGTGACTATGGTGGTTAAAGAAGGCCATGTTAAAGCGCAAATATTGGCTTTTGCCGCTTCTGATGAATTTGGCACGCCATTTTTAGATTTAGCCGCTTACAACCAAGAATTGTCCGCCTGCGATATTGTGGAAAAATCCTTAATTCTTAAACATCGAGCCTACCCACTGTATAAACGGGGCTCACGGTTATTTATTGCTGTGTCTGACCCGACTAATATCAACGCTATAGACGATATAAAGTTTCACACAGGTTTAACCACTGAAGCCGTAGTAGTGGAAGACGATAAGCTCACAAGAATTATCGATAAATACTTGGAAAGCCAAGATACCTCCATGCATTTGGATGATGAAGAGCTTAATCTTGATTTAGAAACAATCGACGATCGCAGCGACCAAGACGACGCTGCAGCCGCCGCCGCAGACGATGCACCAGTAGTGAAATTTGTTAATAAAATGCTCTTAGATGCGATTAAAAATGGCGCCTCGGATATTCACTTTGAACCCTATGAAAAAGCTTTTCGCGTGCGTTTTCGCATGGATGGTATTTTACGCGAGATCACCCGGCCGCCGGTCAATTTAGCCCCAAAAATTGCGGCGCGCTTAAAAGTTATGTCGGGCATGGATATTTCCGAGCGACGTATCCCCCAAGATGGGCGGATTAAACTGAAACTATCGAAAACTAAATCGATTGATTTTCGGGTGAATACCCTACCAACGCTGTGGGGTGAAAAATTGTGCCTAAGGCAACTGGATGCCGACTCAGCCAAACTTGGCATTGATATGCTGGGGTATGAAGATGCGCAAAAACAGTTGTTTTTAGAGGCATTAGAGCAGCCTCAGGGCATGATTTTAGTTACCGGGCCTACGGGCTCGGGTAAAACAGTTTCCCTCTACACAGGCCTGAATATTCTTAATACGCCCGAGCGGAATATTTCTACTGCAGAAGACCCGGTGGAAATTAACCTGGAAGGTATTAACCAAGTTAACGTGCGCCTGAAAGTAGGCCTTGATTTTGGCACCGCCTTGCGAGCGTTTCTCAGACAAGATCCCGACATAGTAATGGTGGGTGAGATTCGAGATCTGGACACCGCCGAGATTTCTATTAAAGCGGCGCAAACTGGTCACCTAGTTTTGTCTACCCTGCATACAAACTCGGCCGCAGAAACCCTCACTCGACTGCGCAACATGGGTGTGCCAGCATTTAATATTGCCACCTCGGTGTCTCTAATAATTGCTCAGCGTTTAGCCCGCCGGTTATGTAACCATTGCAAAAAACCTTTGGATTTACCTCGAGGCGCTTTACTTGAAGCGGGTTATGCAGAAGAAGATATTAAAGATATTACCTTGTACGGCCCGGTGGGTTGTGAAAAATGTGTGGGTGGCTATAAAGGCCGAACTGGCATATACGAAGTAGTCAAAATAACTGATGCAATAGGTCGAATTATCATGAATGATGGCAATTCTATACAAATTGCTGACAAAGCCAAAGAAGAAGGCTTTAATGATTTAAGGACCTCTGGATTACAAAAAGCCCGCGATGGGGTAACCAGCCTTGAAGAAGTCAATCGTGTGACCACAGGACATTAAAGTATGGCAACTAAATCAACAACTAAATCGGCTCGATCAACCTCGAGTAAAGTCAATAAAATACCGAAGATGTCGGTCTACAGCTATCAAGGCATTGATAAAAAAGGTCGTAAAGTTAAAGGCGAAATTAACTCCACCGGCACGGCTTTAGTTAAATCAGAGCTGCGTAAACAAGGGGTTGTGGTTCGTAAAGTCAAGAAAAAGCCAAAACCATTGTTTGGTGGTAATGGTAAAAAAATCACGCCGAATGATATTGCTATTTTTACCCGCCAGCTGGCTACAATGATGAAATCTGGTGTGCCTTTGGTGCAATCTTTTGAGATCACGGCCGAGGGTTTGGATAACCCCAATATGCGTAAAATGGTGCTTGATCTGAAAGCCGAGGTTGAAGGCGGTAACTCGCTTGAATCTGCCCTGCGTAAACAGCCACAATATTTTGATGATTTATTTTGTAGTCTGGTCGGTGCCGGTGAACAAGCTGGTGCTTTAGAAACTATGCTTGACCGCATTGCAGTGTATAAAGAAAAAACTGAAGCTTTAAAATTAAAAATTAAAAAAGCTATGAAATATCCAATTTCAGTGGTAATCATTGCTGTGATTGTTACGGTTATTTTGCTGGTTAAAGTAGTGCCTGTATTTGAAGAGTTGTTTGAAGGCTTTGGCGCGGATTTACCCGCTTTTACTAAATTTGTTATGAGTTTATCGGAGTGGATGCAAGCTAACTGGTATATTGTGCTTGGCTTTTTTATTGCCGTCCCTTTTACTATAAAATATTGCCTGCGTAAATTTCCAGGATTTGTGGATTTTGTGGATAAAGCCTCTTTAAAAGCGCCTATTGTTGGCGATATTTTATTTAAATCAACTATTGCTCGGTTTGGCCGCACCTTATCGACTACTTTTGCCGCTGGTGTACCATTGGTGGAAGCTCTGGAGTCGGTAGAAGGCTCCACTGGTAACGTAGTCTACAAAAAAGCTGTGCGCCAAATTCGTGAAGAAGTGGCCTCTGGTACCCAATTACAATTTGCTATGCGCATGACTGGAGTTTTCCCCTCGATGGCGATTCAAATGACAGCTATTGGTGAAGAGTCCGGTGCTTTAGACGAGATGCTATCGAAAGTGGCCGATTATTACGAAGATGAAGTGGATAACGCCGTGGATGGCCTGACCAGTCTTATGGAGCCGGTAATTATGTCAGTTTTAGGTGTGTTAGTGGGCGGTTTAATTATCGCTATGTACTTGCCTATCTTCCAGATGGGTAAAGCAGTTTAATGCCAATTAGTTTAACTGAAATGATTGCTGTGCTGGAGGCGCTGCCATGGTTATTTATGACCATGGTGTTTGTGTTTGGCGCTTTAGTGGGGAGCTTTTTAAATGTGGTGATTTATCGCTTACCACTCATGCTGGAGGCAGCCTGGAAAGGTGACTCGGCTTATATTCAAGCATTGGTTGAGCAAGGTTATTCCTTAATTAAACCACGACCTATGGAATTTGTGCCACCAGAAACTAACGCAGAGCCTCTCAGTTTAAGCCACCCTGCTTCCCATTGCCCAGGCTGTAAAACCCAGATTAAACCTTGGCATAATATCCCTATGCTGAGCTATCTCTGGCTACGGGGTCGTTGTGCAACCAAGACCTGTGAGAGCACCATTCCACGGCGCTATTTTGTAGTGGAGCTATTCACTGCACTTGTGTCTTTAGTGGTGGCCCAGCATTTTGGCGTGACTATGGCTTGCTTATTAGCGCTTATTCTCACCTGGTGTTTGATTGCGCTGACTATTATTGATTTGGACACCCAACTTTTGCCCGATCAAATTGTATTGCCTTTGGTTTGGCTGGGTTTAATCATTAATTATTATGGCGTGTTTACCGACCTGCAGTCAGCCGTTTTAGGTGCAGTTTTTGGTTATATGAGCTTATGGGTTATTTTTCAAACCTTTAAATTACTCACCGGTAAAGAAGGCATGGGTTTTGGTGACTTTAAACTCTTTGCAGCTCTTGGTGCTTGGCTGGGCGTGCAAGCCTTGCCGGGTATATTAATGCTCGCTTCCGTGGTGGGTTCTATTATAGGCCTTTCTTTAATGCTTTTTAAAGGTCATGGCCGGCAAGTACCGATTGCTTTTGGCCCCTACTTAGCCCTCGCTGGTTGGCTGAGTTTAGTCGCAAGCGATATTATTGAAATGTATATTCCTACTCGGGATATTTTTATACTATTTTCTATATGATTAGTTGAACTTAGACACGGTTAGCCTAGCTGGTATTTAACTGCGTCATTTTAATTATTGACTTAGTTTCTCACTCACTTACCTGTATAACGAGTTTAAAACCAAAGCATTTCAACTTTGGAGTGAGTGTTTATTTTTGCAACCACTCTTCAAGGGTTTTGGCTTGCATTGCCTGGCTCAATAGCTGACCAAGTTCTTGAGTAGGTGTTGATTTAATTTGAGTAATCGCCCAGTCAGGCAACTTGCCAAATTTAAATTGCGCAGATTCCAATACCATTTCGAGCTTAGCTATTTGTTCACCTTCAAGCTTACCTTCAAGCTTTCCTTCGAGCTTTCCTTCTAACCTGCCTTCAAATATCCCTTTAGAATGACCTTCTTCCCAAGCACCTTCCATATTTGTATTGTAATCAAGCAAAGCTTTGCGTCTATCTTCCGCAAATTGTCGTTGTTGCTCAGAGCTACTTATTTTAGATAACATGTCGCAAGCCTCCTCTATGGCTTTATTAGAATACTTAATGGGCGTTAAATCAGCTTCGTTTTTAACAGTTAAAAATTTAAGCCAATTGCGCAAATTCGGTGAAATCTGAGTGTCATCATTAAGTTTCGGGATTTCAATAAAATACATCTGTAATAAATCACTTAATCTTTGCTGGTCATGACGTTCAAAAATTTCATAGAGGCTATGGCATCGGTCACGTTCAAATAAACTGTAATCAAGAAAGCTAATCGAAATAGTCTTTTTGAGCTTTTTATAATTATCACCCTTACTTAATTGTTGAGTGAACATTTTACTCCAATAGTACAAAGATCTGCTTTTCCAGTTATATTGGTTAACCACCTGAATCTCGACATTGATTGGTTCTGAGTCCACGGAACGGGCTTTAATATCAAATATTACTTGCCTATCTTTTAAAGTAGCTGGGTCTATGCTCGGATTTGTTACCTGCAGTGACTTAATTAAGGGCTCATCATGAGTTTCTAGTACCGCATTGACAAGCGCAAGTAGTTGTTGTGGCTCTTCACTACTACCAAATATGTGTTTGAAAACTAAGTCAATTTTAGGGTCAACAAGTTCCATTGAGTCCTTTCCTATGTATAATTTAATATTTTATCATGATTTTCAAAACAATAGAATTGAATCATGGTAGCAAAATTGTCAAAGAATAGTGGCTATGACTACCTAAAAACCCGTGGATGGGCTAATACCAACGCACTCGTTGTGCCGCCAAAGCCATAAGAATTTGATAGTAAGTAATTAAGTTCAGCAGCTCTTGGTGTTTCTGGCACTAAATCAAAATCAAGGCAACCTCGATCGGGCTGGCTTAAATTTTTAGTGGCTGGGATTAAATTCTCCTGCATGGCTTGTAAACAAAGACCTGCCTCTATGCCGCCAGCGGCGCCTAGGGCGTGCCCATGGATAGATTTAGTGGATGAAATAGGGACTTGATGCAGTGGGGTTTTATCTTGTTTAAAACAGGCCTGAATGCCCTGTAGTTCGGCGAAGTCACCTAATGGAGTAGAGGTGCCATGGGCATTGATATAATCCAGCTGCTGGGTTGTGATGCCTGCATCTGTTAAAGCCGCTCGCTGGGCACGAGCGCCACCATGACCAGTTTTGGGTGGCTTAGTTACATGCTCAGCATCAGCCGCGCTGCCAAAGCCTGCAACTATACCCAGTACTGGCACGCCACGATTGAGCGCATGTTCTAAAGTTTCTAACACTAATAAACCAGCCCCTTCGCTAAGCACAAAACCATCACGACCCACATCCCATGGACGGCTAGCTGCAGCTGGGTCATCATTACGTTTGGATAATGCATTAGCTGCCAGATAACCGCCCAAACTAAAAGGTGTGACGCCCTCGTCTGTGCCGCCAGCAATCATAATATCTGCTTCACCCCATTGAATAGCGCGAGCAGCCAAACCAATATTATGATTGGCAGTGGCACAAGCGGTAGATACCGCCCAGTTAGGGCCGCGCAGGTTATAAGCAATTGAGACTTGTCCGGCAGGCATATTGCCCATATATTTGGGATGGACGCGGGCTTCAAGCCTTTGGCCTTTATGAATACGTTGGAAATTATGTTCTAAAGTGGATACACCACTCATACAACTGCCGATACTTACGCCGATGCGATCGGGGTTGAATTCGGTTTTCAAAGGTGAAGTCTCGGTATTAATAACGCCGTCTTCAATTAACTGTGCTTGCAGCAAAGCTTCTTTGGCGGCCATTAAGCAATAGACACTAAAGCCATCGAGATCTTTCAACAGTTTGCGTGGAAAATGCTGCTCAGCCGCCAAATTTTTTACTTCGCCAGCAATTTGTACCGCGAGCGTATCGGTATTAAATTTACTGATTCGTGCAATACCGCTGTGATTGTGTACCGCCATTTGCCAAGCCTTCGCCATTGAGTTCCCCAGGCAGCTCACATGGCCAATACCAGTAATTGCAATCAAGGGACGTTGGCGATGATCTTTGAATTGAGCTGACACGGAGATATCCTTTTTAAAATTTGCAAAACCTTGGGTATTTTGAATTGTTTTACAAGGGGTTGCAAGAGACTTGCAACCCCTTGTAAAACAATTCAAACATGATGACAAGACGTTAACAATGCCTATGCCAATGTAAATCTCATGTCGCAAAAATACTATTTTAGGAGACTTGTATGATTAACACATCACCAGACGCGGACAAACCAATTCAACTCTACTCTTTTGCAACCCCTAATGGCCAAAAGGCATCAATAGCTCTTGAGGAAATGGGTATCAAGTATGATTTGCACTTAATCAATATTATGGAAGGCGACCAGAACTCTGCTGAATACAAGAAAATCAGTCCAAATTCAAAAATACCAGCCATTATTGATCCTGCTGGCGATGAAGGTAAACCCTTATATATTATGGAATCTGGCGCTATTTTAATGTATCTTGCCGACAGTCAACATAAAGCAGAAGTCACTCAAGATACCCCGCACAGCCAACATTTTTTCCCGAAAGCAACCGTTGAACGCAGCCGAGTTTTACAATGGTTATTGTTTCAAGTAGGACACGCTGGGCCTATGTTTGGTCAGTTCGGCCATTTTTTCGCCCATGCTGGTAATCCTGGCGATCACCCTTATGCTGTTGACCGCTATTTAACCGAAACTCAAAGATTACTTGGCGTGATGGATCATCAACTTGAGCACAATAATTTTATTGCCAATGATGCCTACAGTATTGCGGATATGGCTTTGATGCCTTGGGTTGATTGTTTGGATAAATTTTATAATGCTGGCGAAGAGCTGCAGTTGCACAAATACACTCATGTTATGCGTTGGAAGGATGCTCTATTACAACGCCCGGCTGTGCAAAAAGGCATGAATATTTATCAAGAGTATATGTAACTTTTAGGGCGAGGCGGTCTAGGCCTAAACAGCAATATTATTTTTTTGGCCAAACACTGACAGCGATAAACAAAACTGTAAGGCTTGTAAATCGTTTAAGCTTAATGTTTTAACTGAATTATGGCTTACCCGATCCAACAAGCTTTGCAGTTTAACTTGATTAAACAACCTTGAATGTAAGGCGAGCTGATCAAGCCTTGCATGTACCCAAGGCTGTTGGACTATATTTTCAAGTGCGCGCTGATAAGTTGATAAATCTCTAAGGGCATCTAAATCGAAGGGGCTTTTGGTCTTACGTCTCGCTTGGCGGGAATTTACATTGTTATATACCGACTCACCTAAAAGTGACTCAAAAGCTGTTTTAAGTAATTGATTGCCCTGCACACCGCGCATATGTTTGCGACTTGGTACGCCTAAACACCATTGCACTATGAGATGATTGTATAATGGGTGGCTTAGTTGAACCTCATTAATATCAGCTAAACGTTGGACTTGGCTCATCCAGGGAATCAGCTGATGATGTACCACTTGATACTGAGCAACTTCCAATGTGGTCCAGTGCGCCGCTTCTTCAGGCAACTGCACATGCCAAGGTTTATTTGCCTCTGCTAGATATTCAGCAAATTCATCACTTAACATGGTTTTATTACTAGCAAACTCGGCCCAATAACCAGTGCCTAATGGGCCTTGTCGATCATGATAAAAGCGTGAGGATGCAAATAGTTTATCACTCAATTGGGTATCAATTAAATTGGGATGGCGACGGCAAAAAGCATCCATACGAACTTCTTTAAAATAATGCCGGTTGGCAAAAAGCTCAGCTGCGCCACTTGCAGATACACAAGATTGCCCGGCATGCTCCGCCAAAATTGTCCATAACTGCCAGGCGTTGGTGTGAAACGCTGGGGCACCTACTCCATTGACGCAATTTATAAAATCAGCTTCGGTGCCAGTATGCGCAAAAATTTGCGGCGCATTAGCCACTTGAGTAAGATTATTGTTACCGCATAAAGACTGGATTATATGGCTCCCTAAATTCTCATCGACTATATGATGAGAACTACGAGCGGCAATGGACTCATCTAAAGTCTTATTATTGATACTTATCATAGCTGCTGAAGTTGGCGAGCATTTACGGACTTGTTGACAAATTAAATGTTCTAACTCTTGAGCATTGGCATTGTGGTAATGATCTTGACCATACAACCATTGCCAGTATCGACTGGTACGCTTTTGGCCTTTTTCCACCACCATTAATTCGCCAGGCATTAATTGTTTAATGCCTTCAATTGGTTGTTCGCCAGAATGGGCAAAGCCCCCGGTTAGAATCATATTTAAGCCTACCGGCGATAAGCGTGGATTACTTATGGCAAATTCTGCAAGTGGCTGGGGCGAGGTTGCAAACCATAAATCATCGCCATCTTGGCAATAATATAAATCTTCAATCCCTAAAGGATCCCGTGCGAGCACCAGTCGTTGACGGGTTTTATCCCATAAACAAATTAAAAAGTCGCCCTGCAATTGTTGAAATATAAGCAAACCACGAGCGTGATATAGCTCTGCCAGTAAGTGCGCAGTTGATTGAAATTGATCAAGCGAAATACTCAATTTTTGTGCCAGGTGCTCACAAGCTTCCAATTTGCCGGCAAAGCAAATTACTAAATCATGGTCTAGTGATTCGTACAGCTGGGCCGCAGATACTTGAGCCGCAAATCGATGGTCGGTAAATGCTTGTGCTTGACCAGGATTAGACTTGCTTTTCACCAGACTATGGTGCATTAATTTAATTTGTTGTGAGCAAGGCACCAAAGGGCCTGCTACAGAAAAACAACCAACCATACTACCCATGAGACTTCCTTATCGCCACTTTCTAAAGACTGAATGGAAAGCGTATTAATTTGAGTATAGGCAGAATTGAAACCTTTTGAGTTTTTCTAGGTCATTAATATGTTCTGAGACTTTATTGAGTCATAAAATTTACATAAATTAGCAGTCTAAACTCACGGTAGATAGCTCCTCAAAAAAGTAATCTACTGAAAAAGTGTGAAATACAATGAAGTTCATCAACTTTTGCGGTCGATTACCTTTTTTGACAAGGTGAAGCTCCTCAAAAAAGTAATCTGCTGAAAAAGTGTGAAATACAATGAAGTTCATCAACTTTTGAGGTCGATTACTTTTTTTGACAAGGTGAAACTCCTCAAAAAAGTAATCTGCCGAAAAAGTGTGAAATACAATGAAGTTCATCAACTTTTGAGGTCGATTACTTTTTTGACAAGGTGACAAGGTGAAACTCCTCAAAAAAGTAATCTGCCGAAAAAGTGTGAAATACAATGAAGTTCATCGACTTTTGAGGTCGATTACCTTTTTTGACAAGGTGAAAAGGTATAATGGTATATTAAGGACACGTTTATGAAGTGTTATTTAAGTCATTAAACTTTTAAAAATCTAACTTATTCATCACAATCAATGGAATATTTTATGTTGCTAAATTGTAAAAAATTGAGCCCCTTAGTAGTTGCAGTTATCTTGCTACTTTCTGGCTGCGGCGCAAGCGTTGACCCCAACGAAACTTTCATGGGTGATACTAGGGAAACCAAGCCAAATAATGCTCAGCTTAGTAGTCGGTCAGCCTCAAATCCCTCAAATAGTCCCAATTCTGCCAAAGCTCAAGCTGCGAATGATACAATAGTCAAGGAACCAACTCACTTAGATGACAGTATTAATCAATCAAATAATGTTTCGGCCCCTGAAGTCTCTGAGACTAAGCCTCAAGCTGAGCCACTCACTCGCTCTGAACAACCTTTACTTATAATCCCCCAAAACAAACCGACTCCAGCTGCAACAGCAGCAAAACAACCAAAGCAAGCTCAAACTGACTCTGCTCAGCCTGAAGTAGCAGCGCAAGCACCCACCGGGATCAAACCTAAAGCAGCTCTTGATGAAGCAATTGATAAATCTGTCTCAGAAGCAGTCAAAGTTATGACCAAAGCTGCCGAAGACACTGCCAAAAATACTTCAAAGGCAGCTGATACAGATGCTTTAGAGAATGCTACCACCGGTAGTGTCAGACTTGGCTGGTCAACTGAATTTGATAATGCTCAGTCAATTGAAAGTTATGAGATTATTTACGGCCAAACTCCAGAAACCATGAGTCAAAGCCTTGCCATTCAAGCGAATGAACAAAGCGAGTTTATTATTAAAGACTTGCCTGCTGGTAATTACTACTTTGCGCTTAGAGCTATTGCTCAAGATGGCAGTAGCAGCGCCTATTCTACAGCGGTTAATGCCACAATTTAATTAGCATGAGCCCGATATTACAGCTATCGGGCGCAACTGAATATTTGCCCTCCTGCTGACTTATTAATCGCCTATACTAGCTCTTTCAGCTATTACCTTATTCTGTGACCCTCCACACACTATTACTTAAAAGTTTTTGCCTGCTCAAGCTTTTTTAGCTAATTATTGCCTGGTACTTTTTCAATTATTCAATAATATCAATGAGTTATAAATATAGTTTATTATTGCCTATGCCTTAAACGAAATGACTTTACTGAATCATCATTTATATATGAAGTTAATTTGCTAGCATATATATAAGGGTAATGAATTAGATGAATCAAGAGTAAGCCATGGATTGTAATAGACATCAAAGTACATATTTGCGCATCAGCAATCAAGGCATGACCATGATTGAATTGCTCGTCACCATGGCTTTAGCAGCTTTATTATTTGCTGTGGGTGTACCAGGGTTTAATTCTTTGCGAGCCAGCCAGACCCAAACGGCGCAAAGTAATAATTATAACGGCTTAATACAGTTTGCCCGCAGTCTGGCCACGGCCGAAGCCAAAAATATTACTTTGTGCGCCTCACAAAATAACCTCACTTGTGGCGAGGGCACTAATTTAGCCAAGGGTGCGGTGATTATTAGTACTGCAGCCAATGGTGATCAAACGCTGGTAAGAGTCATTGATCCCGTTGATAAGTCTGATTTTGAAATTACTTTACTCGGTTTTCCAACTACTAATCGAATAGATTTTACCGACACTGGCGAGGTCAAAGATTTAGCAACTTCAGCCAGTATTTTACTTTGTGATAATCGCGGCGCTCAATTTGGCAATGCTCTAATTATTAATCCATTAGGTATTGTCAGGCGTGCAACGGATGACGATAACGATAAAATCGTCAATCAACATGATCAAACTAATTTAGTTTGCAGCTCCTAACTTAACTGAGCAATGGTTGTTGCGCTGTATAAAATGAGGTCTTTATGACAAGTATTCAAAATCAACGAGGCGAAACTTTAATCGAAGTTATTGTAGCCACATTAGTTTTTGCCATAGGTATTTTAGGCAACATGGGTTTGCAAAGCGCCTCAGTGATGAATAATAAAAGCTCACTCCATCAAACTAAAGCCATTTTAGCCGCCAATGATATTGCTGAGAAAATACGAGCAAACCGCACCGCAGCTCTTGATGGCGCCTACAACGGTTATGACTCGACAACCCCACCTGCTAACCCTGGCTGTGCCACTAGCCCGTGCACGGAATTAGCCGTAGCTCGATACCACTTGTTTGATTGGAGTCATAATTTTTCAAATGTGTACGGTGACTCTGGTTTTGTGAGTTTATTGCCAGCAGGCGCTGCAGCTGTCACTTATGATGCGGCAAATTCTGAATACAATATTGAAATTCAATGGACTGAACAAGCTTATAAAGATGCCGAAGGTGGCGCTACAAAAACCAACAGAACCAGAACTCATCAACTTGTACTTGTGATTTAATATGATTCAAGCTCAATTCAATACTCATCAATGCGGTATCAAGCGGTCTAAGCAAGCAGGTTTTTCGCTGGTAGAGCTGATGATTGCTGGCTCTATCGGTATATTCTTATTGACAGCTGTTATTCAAGTTTTTAGTCAATCGGGTCAAACGGTCAGTATTAATCAAAGCATTAATGAAATTCAAGATCGGGGTCGCTCACTGTTACACCATTTAAGCTATCAGATGAAACAAAAAGGCTATCAAGGTTGTTTGCCGCCTTTAGCAATTAATATCCAACAAATCGACAATATTGATTGGGATAACGTGCAGATGGTCATTCCAAGCGCTAATAATCTGCCTGAAGTTGCCTATACCCGCACAGCGCTACGAGCTTTTGAAATTAATGCGGCTGGCACCTGGAGCCCGCAACCTCAGCAACAAGATATTATTAAAGTCCAAAACGCCAGTTATGGTGTTACCCCAAGGCCTGGCAGTGATGTAATTCATATTGAATATGGCCATCGGCGGAGTGTGAATTTAAGTAGCAACATGGCTGATATCTACGCTGACATTCAAATTCCAACCGGCACCATAGATGTGGCTGTAGGCGATACCCTCATGATTGGTGATTGTACTATCGCTGATATTATAACTGTTACCAATGTCTCTTATGGTGCTGGCACCATTATTATTGAGCACAAGCTCAATAATAACCGGCTTGCAGCCCTTAATAAGCCATATGCAACAGATGCTCAAGTCAGGCACTTTGTCAGTTCCACATATTTTGTAGCGGATACGGGCAGGCAAACGGTTAACAGTATTGATATTTATGGGATATACCGCGTGGATATCAATGAAAACTTAGTGGAATTAGCCGATGGTGTGGATTTTTTACAAGCAACTTACACCATGGAAACCGATGCTGGTATTCAATCGGTAAGTGCCAATAGCCCAGCATTTGACCCGCTCAAAGTAACTGGTGTGGATATTGGTGTGCTTGTAGTTGGCCTTAAAAAAGTGCTGAGTAATACAGATACCAAAACTTATCGTTTACCTGGGCAAACTATTGGACCAGATGAAAGTTTTCAATACCAACCGAGTTTTTACTTAAAAAATACCTTTAATACTTTTATCGATTTAAAAAACAGATCCTAAATACTTTCACTAGTGGGCTTATGGCTGCGAGACTCAATTATGCGAAATTTTTCTTTACAAACTATGCACCACCAGCAAGGGGTAACCTTAGTTGTTGGTTTAGCTATGTTATTAATCTTAGCGTTAATGAGTCACTCATCGGCTGAAATTGGTTTAAACAGTGAGAAAGTGGCGCACAATACCAAGCTTATTTTACAAGCAGAGCAGTCGGCACTCTCGGCAAACCAGAGTGCTTTTGATCAGGATCTCTATGTAAATACTGCTTTACAGTATATAGATACACCAGATTTTACTGCGTGGCCAGAATATACGGTAGCACTTAATCAAGCTCAGATTGAGGCCCAAGCTCAACTGTCTACCCGCCGAATTGCCTTGCGAGGCTATTCGCTAGCATCGAATACATCGGTGAAACAGGTTCTGCTGGAAGTAGATTCCCAAGCCCAAATCCACGATCGAGTCAACCGGCGGGTGGCCCAGGGTTGGGTTCGAGTCGGCGCCAATTAAAAACCAGCGAGGTTAGTATCATGAACAGGTTTAATATATGCCGGTTCACCATTATTGCGCTTTTAAGTAGCTGGATGGGTTTTACCTGTCCTTATGCTTTAGCCGATGATACCGAAATTTTTATTGGCGGCGCTGATGGTGCCACGTCGACTAATGCCAAGCCCAATGTGCTCTTTATTTTAGATAATAGTGGCTCTATGTCTGGTGCCTCCTACAATGAAGATGGCAGTCGAAGCCAGCTGAATCGGATGGATAATATGAAGGTGGCTTTCGATGAAGTTATGCGCAGCGCTACCGGCTTAAATGTGGGCTTAATGACATTTAATAATTATGGCGGCTCGATTATTTATCCCGTTGAAGATATAGATAAAGAATTAATCTCTGAAGCTAACAAGGTTTCTAATATTGGCATGACTACAGGGAATGACGATGCTGTGGAATTAAAATCCAGTGGCAATGTCTATCTACATGATGAAACTTTAACTTTAGCTCACACCCCTAACCGCGAAGTTGGGCAAACTATTCAAGGCTTTGTGCATAAAGAAAGTGATAATTCAGAAGAAGATTACCGTGGTTATATCCCAACCAATCAGTATCAATTTAATATGAACGAAGGTCATATTAATGGCTTGAGATACCATTCTTTGGGCATACCTCAAGGCGCTACAATTATCAATGCACGTTTAGACTTTTACTCGCCGCTTGCGCACTCTAATTTTGTCCAGGTGCGTATTCGAGGCGAGGATACTAAAAATCCTGTAGGTTTTACTGGTAATCGATATGATATTTCGTCTCGCTTAAGCCGAGCCACCAGTGAATATGTGGATTGGACTATTGAGGCAGGTGATGATTGGTATGCCAATAATCGTTACAAATCTAAGGATATTGCTGCGGTAATTCAAGAAATTGTTAATCGTGATGATTGGCAAGTAGACGATCCAATGGTACTTTTGGTGCAACACATTAGTAACTATGGTCATCGCGCTGGTACTTTAGTGAAAGATAATCGCTCCAATACCCAAGGCCCGAATGGCCAAGGCACTTTACTGCATATTACCTACTCAACTGGAGCTGCGCCGCAAACCCATCAAATTCTTGGTTTAAGATTTGATAATGTGGAGATCCCCGCTGGCGCGAATGTAACCTCTGCCGCCATCCATTTTAATTCTGCCGCCGACAATACCACAGCCGACGCTGTACAAATACAAGTTCAGGCCGAAAATACTGGCGATGCGCTGCCCTTTGAGGCAGTACGCAATAATTTATCAAGTCGAACTAAATTTGCCGACATAGTCACCTGGCATCCAGATGATGAATGGACTTTCGAGCAAAATGTGCAAGGCCCAGATGTTCAAAGCTTAGTGCAACGAGTGGTGAGTAATGCCAGCGGTTGGTGCGGCGGCAATGCCATGGCTTTTTATCTTGAACCATCAACTCCAAGCGATATTCAATCACGTTTAGCCTACGCCTTTGAATCTAAAGGTAAACAACCGACTCTTTCGGTAACTTATACTGGCGGCCAAAATGGCTGTATCCAAAAAAGCTGGGCGACTCGAATTGCAAGTCAAGAGAACGATGCCAGTCAATATAGAAATAATAATGCCGACAACAATAATAATTCAATTCGGGCTAATTCAAATTACACTAATGGCTTGCGTTTTGAAGATATCCCTCTTGAACAAGGCACTCGCGCAGTGGATGCCTACATAGAATTCACCGCCTATGACAGTGATGCTGGCGATGCAGTGGTTATGCAAATTGCGGCGGAAGATGACGATAACGCCGGTGCTTTTCCACAATCAAGACGTAATATTAGTAATCGAAATTTAACCAGTCAAACTGTGAATTGGACAATGAACGATTGGGAGCAAGGCAAGGTATACCGCACACCTAATCTGAGTCATATTATTAATGAAATTACCGCACGTAATGGCTGGGATAAAGGCAATGCGATCGCTTTTATCGAATCGGTGGTCACAAACTCTGGTGAAAGGCGCTATTACACTTTTGACGGCGCCGCAGGCAATGCGCCACGGCTGGTGATTCGCGCAGAAAACGGTGCTATATTAAATACGCCCAATACTGTACGCTCTCATGAAATTGAGCTCTCCAATGACCTCAACCCACGAGGTAATACCCCAATAGTTGATACTTTACTTGAGGCTGCCTTTTATTTTTCTGGTCAAGCAGTTGGCTATGGTCGTAGCCGCTATGGTAGCCGTTATGGTCGTGTAAGCCATCCGCTGTCCTACACTGGCGGTAGTTTAAGTCGCAATGCAAGTTGTTCAGAGGATAACTTTGATAGCTCTAGCTGCTCCAGTGAGCAAATTACTGGTTCACCCCAGTATGTATCACCAATTACTACAGCCTGCCAAAGTTCTCATGTAGTATTATTAACCGACGGCGCCGCCAACGGTAATGTGAGCCAAAACTATATTGCCACTTTCACAGGTGAGTCAAGCTGCGCGAACGATGCCTCTGACAGAGATGAACAATGTGGTCGCACCCTGGCCAAATGGATGGCTAACACAGATCTTAACCCAAGCCTGCCCTCGTCAATTAATAATGTGAAAACTCATACAGTAGCATTTAACTTATCAAATCAAGCGGCGCTTAATTTTCTTGGTGATTTAGCCGAAGAAGGTGATGGTGGTTTTTATGATGTCCAGTCAGCCCAGGGCTTGGTGACTGCTTTTGATAGTATAATTCGCAGCGTACGCTCAACCGCTTCAACCTTTGTAGCGCCAGGAGCAACTGTTAATCAATTTAATCGCCTAAGTCACAGATCTGAGGTTTATTTTTCTGTCTTCAAGCCTGATGCCTCGCCTCGTTGGGATGGCAATCTAAAACGCTATAAACTCTTAGGCAACCCACCGGTAGTTTCTGATGTCAACGATAAAGCAGCGGTGGATGAGAATACGGGTTTCTTTAAAGAGACCGCGCAAAGTGTCTGGTCAAATGAGGTAGATGGTGCTCGCGTATCACTTGGCGGCAGCTCTGCCAACCGCCCTGGTAATCCAGATAATCTAAAAATGTTCACCTATTTAACTCAAGGTATTGCCAATAAAAATTTAACCGCCAGTGTTAATAAACTGCATGAAAGTAATACTCAGATTACAGAAGATCTACTGGATGTGTCATCGACTAATGAGCGAGAGGAAATTTTACAGTGGGCTCGCGGGCTTGATATACAAGATATTAATGACAACAATATAACCGCTGAAACTCGCAAACAATATGAAGACCCATTGCATTCTGTCCCACATATAATTACTTATGGCGGCACAGATGAAAACCCAGACACGGCCATTTTCTTTGGCACAAATGGTGGTTATTTGCATGCGGTTAATGGCACGAGTGGCGCTGAATTATTTAGCTTTACGCCAGAGTCATTGCTTGCAAACTTTGTTAAAAACTTTGATAGTTCTGTACAGTTTATTCACCCTTACGGCGTGGATGGCTCGCCTATTTCTTGGGTCCATGATGCCAACAATGACAACCAAATTAGTGTGGATAGCGATGATCATGCGTATCTGTATTTTGGTTTACGTCGTGGCGGTAATGAATACTTTGGTATGGATGTGACCAATCGCAATCGGCCTAAAATTTTATGGCATATCGAAGGCGGTAGTGGTGATTTTGCTGATATGGGTCAAAGCTGGTCAACTCCAGTACATACCAAGATTCGCTATGATGGCGGGATTAAAGATGTGTTAGTGTTTGGCGGTGGCTATGATACAGCTTATGATTCAGCCACATATACGGGTATCGGTACTGGCAACGCAATTTATGTGGTAGATGCGACTACTGGGGAACGTTTATGGTATGCCTCAAGTAATGCCAGCTCTTCTGGCCAACGTATTGCGGACATGCAATATTCAATCCCGGCCGATGTGTCAATCATCGATATTAATGGCGATGGTTTAGCCGAGCAAATTTATGCCGCTGATCTTGGTGGTCAAGTGTTTCGATTTGATGTTAATACTACAGCAACTAATGCCAATTGGATTCAAGGCGGCGTGATTGCTAAGCTTTCACAAACCACTTCAGGTGCTAATCGACGCTTTTTTACTGCACCAGATATTTCTTTAGTGGATATAGCTGGCAAACAAAAACTAGCGGTTGCAATTGGTAGTGGCTCACGGCCTACGCCTTTAGCTCGCATTGCACAAAACCGCTTTTATGTGTTTTTGCAAGACAGTATTTTCAAAGCACCGCAAACCTACACTATTGTGCGTAATAATGACTTAATAGATCAGTCCACCGCAGTCACAGCCCTAACTCGCAGTGATCAAGGCTGGTATATAGACTTACCAAACTCTGGTGAAAAGATTTTAAGCGCCAGTGTCACCTTGGCGAATAAAATTGTATTTACTAGCTATTCACCAGATTCAACTGCTACTTCTTGTAACCCTGTCATAGGCACAGGTCGGGTATACGTGGTTAATTTAATTAATGGTGCAGCTGTGGCTGACTTAAATGAGGATGACTTGATCGACCCAATCAATGATCGTGTTAAAACTTTGGCTTCAGGCAATATTCCGCCGTCGCCGAAAGTACTTTTCCCAGAAGATGGTGCGCCTACTGTACTTATAGGGCCAGAGCAGCCATTGCAAAAAGTTAATTTTGGCCTGATTGAGGATTGGACGCAAATTTATCGTCGACCAGAAGATGTAGAGCAATAAAATTAACCTGCAAGGATGCTATTGATCTAAACTGAATGTTTTACAATGATATAGATATTCTGACAAAGTCTTGTTAAAACTATTAAAGTTAAAACCATTAAAGTTAAAATCATTCAATTTAAAACTATTCGACTCACAAAGGACGTCTTTATGCTTTCACACAATAACTTCAATCTCACCAGCTCATGGGCTCAAGGGTTTTGCCGTAAAACTTCTAAAGGCTTTACCCTTATAGAGCTATTAATTGTTGTCGCTATTATTGGTATTCTGTCTTCAATTGGCTATGCCGCTTATACCGAACATGTCCGTGAAGGCTATCGCACCGAAGCTCAGTCGGCGCTTTTACAATTACAACAAGCAATGGAGCGGTTTTACACCGAAAATAATACCTATGTCGGCACCCACGATGGCGGCACCCCGGAAGCTGATGTATTCCCAGCCACTGCACCGCTCAATAGCAGCAACCCAAAATATAACCTGACAATTACAGCCGATGCTACATCTTATACCTTACAAGCTACACCGATTGATGGCACTATAGTTGATAATGATGGAATCTATAGTTTGGAGCATACCGGCCAAAAAGCTTACAAAGGGGAAAATGGCTGGGATCGTTGAGTGGGGATTGTTAAGTGTGTGTTAGACATAAGCTTGGAGTTTAAATAATCTGCAAAAATTTAGTGCTTAGGTGAGTTTATTTTTTGGATCTGACGTCAAAATCTATCATCCTGGATCAGCTTTGGCTTAATCCACATCCATGTGGATGCAGATAAAAACTAAGCTCACCTAGCACTAAACTGCAAAGTTTCTTTAACAATTACCGAGTTTCTTCAGCTTGTTGAGGCACTTTGCGTATTTTCGACATGTCATAGCCAAGGGACTCTATTTTAGACTTCATTTTGTCATATTGAGTATCACTCATACCTGGCGAGCGGCTCATAAGCCAAATATAATCGCGGCTGCTTCGAGCAACAATTGTGGTTTCATAGGCTTCATCCACATAACTTATTAAATACTCGGCTTTGAATGGCCAAATAAATTGCATGCCCCAATGAGCATTAGTTTGCTTATTTTTTACCACACCTTTGGGGTGATAGACTTTTTCTTCGCCCTCAAAACCGCCTTCATTAAAACTAAATTCCGTGGCAATGGTGCCGTTTTTATTTAAAGTATAAGTTTCTTTAGAATTGTAGGCGTCACCGGTTAAGAATGTTGGAATGTGCGCAATCACATACCATGACCCCATATATTTATCGATATCCACATATTCTGCGGTTTGAATGGCATCATGCGAGGCGCAACCAAACATATTTAAGGAAAATAAAGTAGCTAACCAATATGGCTTGCCAGATTGGGGCGTTAATTGCTTTAAACTAATCATAGGCTTTCTCCGAATAATATTGAATTTCATAACCGTCGGCAGTGACACTTTCGAGTGCCAGCCAGTCTTTTGGATTGGTTTTAGTTTTGGTATACCAAATGTACAAAACCTTATCACCTACAGTTAGTTTATATTTCTCAGTTGCATAACTTCGTGAATTAATTACTTTTTTTTCATTACCAAGCCTTTTAAAGGTAGTTTCTTCATAGACGCCTGTGTCAGTATTGAGTAGATGGTCTGCGTCCAATAGCTCTGGCTGCCAATAGGCAAAAGTACGAATACAACCGTTTAAAGTTTGTTTGCCTTCATGAGTTTCTATATAAAATTTCTTGCCAGGCTCTGAGTATTGATCATCTTGCATTTTTATAAATGACTTCTCGGTTGATTTGACTGTAGTTGTATCAACTGATTTTAAACATTTACCCTGCCACTGTTCCTCTGCATGATGCTTATAGTCAAAAGCCGTATAAAACCAAAATTTAACTTTAAAATTGGCATCCACTTCCACCGAGGTGGTATTACCCTGTGTTTTAACCTGAGTGACGTGATCGCCAATTGGTTTGCCATCTAAAAATACTTTAAATTTCCACTGTTCAGTTTGAGCTTGTGCGGTTTGCACTAGTGAGGCACAGAGTATTAAAAAAAACGTTATTGCTTGAACAATAGCTCGATGCGTGGATCTCATAAATAATTCCTTTAGTGTGCTGAGTTACTTTTTCTGATAATACATTCTAAAAATGCATTCTGACAGTGCATTCGTGACCTTAGGCTTAAGGTCTGTTTATAACTCATCTTAGGCGAATTTGTAGTTATAACATCGAGCAATAACATATAGTTAAATTTAAATGTAAAGGCATATTGCCTTTTTAGCCTAACTGGTATGTAATGCGGATACTGTCTAGGAGACTTAGTCGTATGCCAGAGCCAACCACTCGTCAACTCTTAAATACCACCAACTCTGGTGTACCCCAAGATCCAATACCAAGGCCTAATGCTACAGCAAGGGCATCTCAAGGCATTGATTTTTTGCCCATGACAGGCGCTGCCACGAGTAATCACATGGCTGGTGTTACTTTTCAGCAGGCATCTAGGGCGCCTAAAAACTCGGCGCGTACTTTGAGCGTGATGGATACAGCAAGTCTATGCCAAAATTTTAAACAACAGGGTCACAAGGCGCTGGCAGAGTTTATCAGTTCATCAGACCCAAACACTAGGGATTTGGCACACGCCATGGTTGCTGATGCCAAAATCAAAGAGAGTATTTTATCCGACCTATCAAATATATCCTGGCCAGAAATACTTATTTCTGAAATCATTGATGAAATTATAGCGCCAAGCCAAGCCACTTCAATGAGTTCATTAGCAAATATTGCTGCGCAAATACACCATGACCTAGTGACTATAGACCCAAACATCCAGCATCGAGTCTGCATTTCTTTTGCTTTAGCTTTAGAATTGCAGCCTGATCAATTTATACAACTTGCCCAAAACTACCCTACTTTGCTTATTGGGCTACTCGATGGCCCACCACACAACTACGCTTGGGATCAAGACGGCCCCTTCGAAGATCACTGCAGTATTAACGCGAATAGTTTTGATAATATAAATGGACCTGTAGACATCCTGTCATTTATTCTCTGGCAAGGCCAATATCAAGGCAGGAGTCAGGAAGAGGTTAAAACTCTAACCGAGGACATCCTCAGCCTTACACTTACCAAAGTTACAGCTGCTAAGGACTGCCCTTATAGAGCACAATTAAGCAATGCTGTAGCATCTACATTTGCCTATCTGCAGTGTGATTTAGACTTTAACGATTACCAAATCACTAAGCAACCTGATGCTATCGCATTAAATATTCTAACTCGGTCCCTGTCTATCCCCAACCTTGATATTGACTCAACCAATAGCAGTATCAAGCTTGAAAGTCACTTTACTATTAAATGCGACGCTGCATTTCTAATGAAACTTACCATTTTAGAAACTGCTTATAATTACAATAATAATGAACTACTGAGCTTTATTGTAAAGGATAAGCTTATAGATGAGCCCAGCGAGCTACTAATGCTTGCAGAGGCTAGTCAATTTTTGTTTTTTCATGACAAGACACAATTTCATCAACACTTTAAACCATGGCTTAGTAGTATCCAGCTAGGTAAGAATACTCATGGACAACATCAACTCTTGTATGAGGTTCGTGAAATCAGCCGTAAACAACAGAATTTAACCCAATTATTATGCTTTTTATCCTTGGATCATGGTTTAAAAGATCAAGCAATCGCAAGCGAGCTTAGAATACTAGTTGAAGATCTGCATGGCGATCAACTTAAGGTGTTACTTGATTTTATAAATACTCAATCTTATGCACCAACCCACTTTGAGCCACTCAAAGCTCTGCTTACAAGTCGAGCTAATGATCCTGTGCATAATATCTTGTTTTTTTTAGCACGAGGTTACCCACTAGATATTCAGTTGGATCAAAGCCAAAAACAAGAGCTAGTAGCTGAAATCACTGAGCGGATGCTAGTCATAAAAAATGCTGTGCCCGCACATAATGACTTTTATCCTGATAGCTTCCCTAAAAATATTGTGATAATCGAGACGCAAGCTCAGCTAGCGGAGTTAGATAGCTTTAGTAATAACTTTACTCAGAATACCCAAGCTATGAACACGCTGAATCAAGAGATGACACTAATCATTATCGATGAAGCTCACTTCGCCCCCCAAGAGCTTGAACGTTTCAATGAAATCAAAGAAGGCCAACGACTTAACGGTATTCCTTTATCTTACCAGGTCGCTATACTCTCGCTTATTGCCCGTGATTCGCCCTCAAGTTCAGCATTACGCTCGCGCGCTGTGCAGCAGTCACTGGATCCTACTTGGACCAATGATTGGCAATCTTTTACGCCAAAGCCTCGCTCTACCAACGTAGATCATGTGGTAGAACACACATTTGCTTTAGTCGATGGCGATGATCTCTCGCCAGATCTATTAGCCTATGATTTAATGGAACGCTTAGATGGGCTGGCCGAGCCACCGAGCAATGCGCAAACGCAAATACACTTATTACTTAACGGCTTGGAACCTGGCCGTTTATCACATCAATCATTTTTGCAATGCCTTGAATTTCAAACCATTGAATATGACATAGGTTATCTCAAAGTAGAGATCCCGCCGCAGCCAGCATTACACCTGCAACCGTCGCCGCAAACACTACCGGCTGATCTAATCTATGTTTGTGAACATAATTTTGATTATGTGCTGAATGCCTCACTAGAGATTAATAACTCCCAACTTCAAGTTATACCAGGGCCATTGCAGCTGCCTAAACCAGTGAATATTGCCATCAAACACCCCTTGAGTCAGCCCAATCAGCACCTCTTGGCGCAAGCCCAGGCAAAAGGGCAATTAAGCTCTATTTTTGAACTACCAGATGCGCAGGCATCTGCAAAGATACAAGATATAGACATTCAATCACTACCGCCTAATCTACTGCCAATTATCGTGCGTCAAGACCATCAAATGCACCATTTATTCGGTAAGTTGGTTAATTATGCCGCCACTGCTGATAGTATCCAAGCCGATTGGCAGGCCGGACCGGTAATCCAAGCGCTGCAAGCGGGACAAGACGTGGTGCTACTGGGCCTAGAAAACAATGCCTACTTGACTGATTGTCTGGCTTCGCTTAACCACTCAGCACCTTATATTCAAACTCAAGCAGCGCGTTATGAATTGGCAAACCTGCCCGGTCGATTAGCTCTTTTTAATTTAAAGAGTGCTCATTTAAAAGACGCTCAGAATCAAGCAACACCATATTCCACCCAAGCAGTAGATTTAGATTATCCAGGCTTGCATAAGCTGTCTAAACAACAACAAACCGCTTGGCTCAACCCAAAACATAGGCTCAATAGTCGAAATATAGACAGTCCACATAACAGCCAGCCCATGGCGCAACGGGCGCACATTAGGCAAGCCCTCTTAGACCACCTGCAACGTGGCCATAATGTTGTGCTTTTAGGCGAGCCAAGCTCGGGCAAATCGGCTTTACTGCGCCATTTAATTAAAACTCATACCAACGAGCTTGAATTTTTTGGCACTAATGCCGGGCTATGGAATACGCAAAGCTTTGATACCCAAGTCCAGTTGTGGGCGAACAGTCAATCTGAGCAATTAAAAGTATTGTTTATTGATGAAGCCACATTATTATCAGATGATCAATATGCGCCTTTTTTAACTGCTTTTCAGCATCCTTCGCGTCAATTAGTGTTTAATGGCCAGCTGCACCAGCTTGATACTAATCACCGGATTGTGGGCGCGGGTAATTTCCCTGACCTTCCAGGGCGGTATTTTTCAGAATTCTTACGGGATACTTGCATTGCCCTACAAGTGCCGGCAATTACTGCAGAAGAGTTTCTCACCAATGTAATTAACCCGATACTCAATCAAAGCCCGCTGATGGGTGAAAAAAGCAAAGCCCACTGGCGAGAAATAACCATTGCTCTGCACGCCATGAAAGATTATTTACAAAATCCACAAGATTTTACCCCGCGCATGCTGCAACATTTATGCACCTATGCCAGCTGTCTTGAGCATCAATTATTAAACCAGTTGGGCTACTCTGTAGATACTCATGGCTTGAATAGCGAAAATCCTGCTCAAATGCACCAATTCGCCCAAGGGCATTGGCTACAACATGCCCAAAACTTGTTTGCCAATGCCTTATCGCCCAGTGATGCCCACTTAGCTTTGGCAGTATTAGCCGAGTTTAAACTTGACCAAACCTTACCACTGCCTGCAAACATTCAAGGCGCAATCAACCCTATGGCATTAACTTTAAAATCAATGGATAATAGAAGTTTGAGCGCCAATACAAGTGTTGTGCAAAAAATAGCACAGGCTTTAGAGCCAAGTCTTTGGCTGCGCTCTATACGCTTAAAGAATACCGAACAAAAAGAAGATACTGATTATTCCCTAGGGCTTACGCACTTTAATTTTGTCTGCTTAGAAAGCGCCCCGGGAACAGGTAAGGACACTGGAGTTATTAAACTATTAAGCAATAGCATTGACTGTAAATTGAGCGAAGTCATCCATTATAACGCCAGCCAAGATATACAAGCTTTAGAAAACTACATTAATAAAGCCGCTGAGCAAGGGCTTGTGCTCGTGGTATCAGAATTAAATCTTATCCCTTCAGAAACCTTAGAATCTTTATTGAATGATGTGCTTACCGGCTTTTTACCCAACGGCCAAGGGGTTCATCCAGGTTTTTTATTGATTGCTACTATTAATAATTCATCTACTCTGGGCCGTGAGGCTTTTTCTGACGCACTTAAATCAAGAAGTATTTACCAAACCCTAGACAACCTTACCCTGGAAGATCTACTGGCAATCGACACTAAAATACTGGATACAGTGTTAAACACTGAAGACGATTATGCACGCTTTGGCTTTAAAGCCGGCTTTACCAGTAGTGACAATAATTTATTAGGCTCTATTTTACCATTATTACAATCTGAGCCTCGCAAAGCAGTCCAAGTGATACGGGAAGTCAATAACGGTGTAGCAACTCAAGATGCCTTGAAATGGTTTTTTCCTGATTTAAAATACACGAATATATCAGTTAATAATTTACTCCCCAAGCAATCACCACCGGCTGATAAGCCTCCTCCTCTATTAGCAGAACACGTTTCACTTTGTGTGGATGCATTTACCAAATTAAAGCAATCTTGCGGGCATTTTAAATCTCGCCAGGCCAATGGCAGTTTACCTTTTAGTCTTAAAGTTGCCATAAATACTCAGCCTACTCAACCGGCAAAAGTTGAAGCCCAGTTTGCGACCAGCCAAAAGTTTACTACTGACACACGCCAAACGCTGCCCTCGGCGCAAAAGGTGGGCGAAGTCTTTACACTAACCACAGACTCGCCAGCCCATTTAGTCTTGCCTAACCAAACATTTAATGCTTTGGGTCAGCCGGATAACTCGTTAATTGAAAATATTAAAAACGCTTTTGAAAATAACCCCACTGTAAATGAAGGTGATCCCGTATCAACTGGATTATCCACCCGCTTACACACAAGCCCGCAACAAGCTCAATGGGATCTCAAACCAGGCTTCCCAGCTTATATACTGACCATGGCTAATAATGGGATGCCACTTGAAGTGTCGATATTTTTTAAAACCAACCAGCATCAATATTCCATCGCTGGCGAATTAGATATAAGTGCCACGGGGACCTTATTTGCTGCATTTGATCCACAGCTATTTAAATCCCTTACCTCAACCGGCCAAGAATTTGCCAACGCCTCGCTAATCCTTGTGAGTAAGTTTCAAAACACTCATGCAAATAAAACCTATGGTCCTGAAGCTTTAGTTCAATCCTTACCATTTATAGATAAAGCCTTAGTAAAAAATGTGGTGCGGTCTTTGCCAACAGAGACGCAAAAATATCTTGCAGACATAGCTCATTTTGAAACTAAAGTGCGTAAACTTTTTACACGGGATAACCTCAAAGATAAGGTTGCTCAGTTTATTGACCATATGGCGCAATCGCTTTACTACGCCTATGAACCAGATGACACCTTAGATGCCACCTATAAAGCAGCCGAAGCTCAATCTGGGATACACCATGGCGCCCATGTAGCCCAAACTTTATTTGAACAACAAAGAGGCCGCTGCAGCCATACAGCCTTATCGGCTGCTTGGCTTTTGCAACATTACGCCGGTATTCCAACTCGCATTCAAGCTGGCCTTACCACTCAAAAGCGACCACCGCAAAACAATGGCTCACCTAGTGCAGATGAGTTAAGCTCGCAGTACATAGTGAATGCCCAGCCCCATGCATGGATACAAGCCTATATCTATGGTGAGTGGCATCATTTTGATCCCACCCCAATAACTCGCGATACTGCCCTGTTTATTAAAGATGCAGTTGCAGCCTTTGACGCCATCCCGCAGCTCCCTGAAGAGCAACCAAAAATCAATCCAGTACCGGTTATGGCTGTTAATTCTCAAGCTGTAAACCCTCAGCCTATACAATCTCCAATGGCAATTGATCTTTTTTCACCGCCCATGAGTCCAAAAGTACCCGCTCAGACTCAGTTCGACGATATACCCACAGAAGCAATAGAGCCTGCCACTAAACGGCAAAAATTAGCCCACAACCCGTTTCAACAACCTAACCCTATGAATATGCGCACCGCGCCTGTCAAAGGCTCGCCACACCTGTATGCACAAATACTGGCAAACCCTGACTTAAAAAATCAGCTGCTACGCACCAAACAAATGTCCAGCACCGGCTTTAAACGCCAAGGCGACCAAGTAGATACGCGCCAACTGGCATTAAAACGAGATCGAATTTTTAAAGTTGCCCGTATGGCACCACAAGCAATACCGCGAAAGCTTGTGCTGAATAATCTGAATACCCAAGCTCATCTCTTAGCACCGCTAGAAACCCTGGTACTACAAAGCCTGGCAGAGGCAGGCCATCAGCTGCATTATTTAAGTAATAGTGACAACCAGTGGCGAGCTTCCCAGGATATTAGCCAAATTTGGCAACAAGAAAAAGCAGCTCAGCCTGCGTTTAAAGACAAGCCACATAAGCTTGATAAATTCCAAGCAGACGAATACCTAGAGCTTGACTGCACCACACCGGCTTACGAGCAGTTTATTCTCAATTGTTTAGGTGCTACATCATCACTCTCTACATCATCAGAGATGAATTGGCACCAGGCAGTAAGCCTTGCATCGCTCAAAGCATTAGATAGTTATCTTAAGTCACAACAACTGCAAATCGTCCGGGATCAATATCGCACTTGGCAGTTTTAATACTGTGGTTTGGCAACTAAAAATTCAATCCTGTATAGTTTTTAATTATTGTCTACAATCTATTTAAAATTATCAGGATAAACTGCAATGAAACTTTACCAAATGTCAATTTCTCACTATTGTGAAAAAATTCGTTGGGCCTTAGCTTTTAAAAATATATCCTATCAAAAAGTGAACCTACTGCCTGGTATGCACATTGCTCGCATCCGCAAATTAACCCAAGCTAAAAATTCCTCAGTGCCTGTGCTTGAAATTCCAGCTCACACTGCAACTGAAGCCAATCAAGTCATTCAAAATTCGAGCGATATTTTAGATTATCTGGAGAGTCATTTTCCAGCCAACTCACTCATGCCAAGTGACCCTCAATTGCAGCAAGAAGTGCGGGATTGGGAAGCATTCGCAGACCAACAAATCGGCCCGCATGTAAGAAGATGCTGTTATCATATTTTATTGCAACACAAAAAACTGTTAGTACCAATGCTGAGTGAAGGTGGCCCTTGGTATGCCAATATACTGCTGACAGTTATTTACCCCAAACTTACAACCCTTATGCGTCAATCTATGGCGATTCATCCAGCAGGTTTTGCAAAGTCACAAGCTCTACTTGACCAAGCCAATCAGCGGCTTGAGTCGCACTTGCAAACTCGTGATTATTTAGTTGGGGATCAATTTACTCGAGCAGATTTAGCCGTTGCTGCTTTGCTCGCGCCCTTAAGTCGAGCACCTGGCTACGGCATTGATTGGCCGTCAACACTACCACCAGAGTTAGCAGCTATTGAACAACGATATCAACGGGTATTGCATTGGGTGAATGGTTTGTATGAGCAGTATCGGTAAAGATTTTTACATCTATGAAGCAATTGAAGCAACTTTATTTCAGTAACTCTATTTCCACCAACTCTAAAAACTCGGCTTCAGTCATAATTTTAACGCCCAAGGCTTCGGCTTTGGCAAGTTTACTGCCTGGTGCATCACCAATCAGTAAGACACTGGTTTTTTTGGAAATACTGCCAGATACTTTGGCACCTAAAGATTTTAGCTTGTCTTTAATTGAGTCGCGGCTCATGCTCGTAAGTGTGCCGGTGACCACAAAAGTTTGGCCGGTCAATAATTGAGATTGAGTATTGGTGTTGGTTGCCATTGCTGGCCAGTGAATACCAGCATCCAGCATTTGTTGCATCACTTGCTGATTTTGCGGCTCGGCAAAAAAACTCGCAATAGCTTGAGCTATAACTTCACCAATACCATCAATAGCCACCAGTTTTTCAACAGTTAATGTGTGTATATTATCTAAAGTTTTAAATGATTCTGCTAATAGCTGGGCCGTGGTTTGACCAACGCCGGGAATACCTAAGGCAAAAATAAACCGAGGTAAACTCGTATTTTTACTCTGTTCAATTGCCGCGAGTAAGTTATCGCAAGATTTTTGGGCAAAACCTGCCAATGCAAGTAATTGTGCCGCAGTTAAACTATAAATATCCGCAATACTATTCACAGTTTCTGCATTGACTAATTGCTCGGCGAGCTTATCGCCAAAGCCATCAATATCCATGGCTTGTCGGCTGGCAAAGTGACGTAAAGATTCTTTCAGTTGGGCACTACAGCTTAAGCCGCCTTCGCATTTTAACTGGGCTTCAAGACGTATAACACTAGCACCACAAACAGGACATACAGCTGGCGCTTGAATTTGGTTGACTGCTGCGGGGCGTTGCTCAACTAGCACACGACTAATTTTGGGGATAACATCGCCCGCACGATGAACAACTACCCAGTCTAATACGTGTAAGTCTAAGCGTTGAATTTCATCCAGATTATGTAATGTGGCATTACTTATACAAACGCCGCCCACAGTCACTGGTTTTAAGCGCGCAACTGGTGTGAGCACACCGGTGCGACCTACTTGAAAACTCACACTTTCAACTTGAGTTACCGCCTCTGCTGCTGGAAATTTATAGGCAGTTGCAAAGCGTGGTGCGCGAGCTACAAAGCCTAAATAATTTTGCTCAGCGATAGAGTTTACTTTAATAACCATGCCGTCAATTTCATAGTGCAAGGCGGGACGTTGCTGCACAATATAATCATAATGATCTTGGCAAGCTTGTATAGAGTTCACCAGTAGACTTTCTTGACTCACCGGCATACCTAAAGTTTGTAGCCACTCCAGTTGCAACCAATGAGTTGATGCATGGCGGCTAATCCAGGCAGCGGTGGTGTCATCTGTATCACCTAAGCCATAACAAAACCAGGCCAAGTGCCTTTGCGCTGTAATTTGTGGATCAAGTTGCCTCAGACTGCCGCTAGCAGCATTACGTGGGTTGGCAAAGACTCGCTCATCTTGTTCAGCCAGGCTTTGATTCATCTTTTCAAAAGCAGGTAAGGGGTAATAAATCTCACCGCGCACTTCTAATAGTGCGGGGATGATTGAGTCAGTGGGTTGCAATAACAGAGGCAGGCTCTTAATAGTGCGCACGCCAAGAGTTACATCTTCCCCGGTTTGACCATCACCTCGGGTGGCGGCTCGCACTAAACGGCCTTGTTCATAGATTAAACTAATTGCAACGCCATCAATTTTGGGCTCACAAACGTAGTTTACATCTGCTGCTCGATCAAGCCCTTGACGTACCTGGCGGTCAAAGTCATTTAAATCAGCTTGGTTGAATACATTTCCCAGCGAAAGCATAGGTTTGCGATGCTGGACTGGTTTAAATTCACTGGCCGGAGTAGCACCAACCCGTTGAGTTGGCGAATCTGGGGTGACTAACTCTGGGTTGGTAGCTTCTAACTCACGCAATTGGTTAAATAAACCGTCATAAACTGCATCAGTTAAAATCGGCTGGCTTAACACATAATAGGCATGATCCGCCGTGCGAATTTGCTCGATTAATTGTTGACTTTGTTCATGGGCCTGCGGCTGTGAGTTTACAGATTGCTCATTGTTACACTGAGTTTCAAGCACATTGTCCGACATTCCAATTACCCTGACTTCTACACAATTCGACTCACTAGCGTTCATTTTCACTGGCTAAGCCAGCTCGATCACGATATTGTCGAACTTTTTGGTTCATGCGCTGCTTGCGTTCAAATTCCATCACCCGCTGACGATAATGCTCAACCGTTTGTGGCGTAATCATACTTTGTTGATCGTCGCGCAATTCGCCATCTAAGGCAATGGAGAGCTTTCTCGCCGTATCAACCATTAAATCAAATGCATACAACGATCGGCCAGGCCCTGGCAGTGACATAAAAAAGGTAACGCCTGGCGTTTCAAAACTGTTCATGTGATCCAGTTCAAAATAACCAGGCTTTTTAATATTGGCCATGCTAAATAATACACCGTCATGCTGTTCTGGTCGTTCATAACGATGGAAAATCTGCATTTCACCATGGCGCATCTCTAAAGAAAGTAATTTATGCACCAATTGTTCGCCCACAAAAGTCTCGCCAGATTTAGCAACTACATACATTGCAATCACTTCTTCTGGTGCTTGGCCTACACTTGACTCTTTTGTCTCTTTTGACTGAGCTTCATGACTTGCGGCTTGCTTATTGGTTGATTGCTTATTTTTATTTGCTGGCTCTGGTTGTGATAACTGGCTCTGGGCTGATTGCTGTCGAGTTTTTTCTTGGGCTTTACGAGCCGCTACAGATTGACGCCGACTGGCATAGAAATCACCATCGCCAGGGCTTGCAGCAATTGTTGGTTTATACAAATGTTTATCTTTAGACTCATCTTTGTGCCGAGTAGCCGCTGCATAATTTGAGCCAATAGCATCTTCTTGCTCTGAGCGCTGCTTTTGCAGTGTTTCACGCCGTTCATCTACGTCTTTCATTTCATTGAGTGGCTTAGATTTATTGGCCTGAGCTTGCGTGGATTTTTTTGTTTGTATACGCACAGTAAGCTGCCGTTTACCATGCAGCGCAGCTTTTTGATGGGGTTCAACTGCTTGGGGTAAGTCATAATGATCATCCTCCTCCTCACTGGCGCTGGTATCAGGAGACTCTTTAGACGACCGACCAAAAGAACTAAATTTAGATGAATTGGTTTTTTTGACTTCCGGCGGCAACTCATCATCAAAGGCTTTTTCTAAAGCCGATAAAGGCGTGGGTTTAGACGACACAGGTGAGTCATCTAAACGATAACCAAACTGGGAGCGACGATGATCGCGCACGCGACGATAGGCATCAAAAAAAATCACCGCCATAATTACACACCCAAGGAGTATTAGAATCTCGCGCATGCCTATATCCATTATGTCTTCCTTTCAATTCAGTCTGTAATTATAGTATCTGGCAGTGCTTATATTTTATACTGCAATTGCGCTGTCAACAAGAGTATAATGCGGTCTGTTCAATTTTGCACTGTCTGTTCAGTTTTGCATAGTCAATATTAAACGCTTAAAGCCAAGCTGCTTTAAATTAAGCATCATTCATGACTAATGCTTCTTGAATATCCACAGATACAAGTCTTGAAACCCCAGGCTCTTGCATAGTAACACCCATTAATTGATCTGCTTTTTCCATAGCGATTTTATTGTGACTTATATAAATAAATTGTACCTGTTCAGACATGTATTTTACCATATCTGCATAGCGGCCTACATTTGAATCGTCTAAAGGCGCATCAACTTCATCCAGCATACAAAATGGCGCTGGATTTAAGCGAAAAATAGCAAACACTAAAGAAATTGCCGTTAAGGCTTTTTCACCACCGGACAACATATGAATACTGGTATTTCGTTTGCCAGGTGGCTGAGCCATTATTGCCACGCCTGCGTTTAAAATATCGTCTTCGGTTAATTCAAGTGTGGCTGTACCACCACCAAATAATCTTGGAAAAAGCTCGCCCATGCCCTCTTTAACTTGATCAAAAGTGATCTGAAACCGCTCGCGGGTTTCTTGATCAATTTGCTCTATAGCCTCTTCTAGGGTAAATAAAGCGTCTTCTAAATCACCGTATTGTTGGTCTAAATATTCTTTACGCTCTGTTTCTGTTTCAAATTCATTCACTGCAGCGAGATTAATTGGCCCAAGGGATTCTACATCACTTACCAGCTTTGTAATAGCTCGTTTCCAGCCGGTTTCTGTGGCAGATTCCGGCATTTCTGCAGAGACTTTATCCTTGTCCATGTCTAATTCTGTGAGTGCATCAAAGTTATGTTGCACTTCAATTTTTTCAGATTGCACCGACAAGCGCAAAGCTTCTAAGGAGGAGCGTAAACTATGAATAGTTTCTTCTGCTTGACTACGAGTGGTTTCAAATTCACGCAGTGCCCCTTGATATTGCGCCACTTGATTGTGTGCTTGTGATTGCTCGGCTTCACGATCGGCCCTTTGTTGCAGTAAAGTTTGCAATTGATCATTATCAATTGATTGGTGCTGCACTTCACTTAACTGAGTTTGTAAGGCTGTTAAACGCTGTTTGGACTGCTGAGTTTGTTGCTCAAGGCGGTCGCCGGAAGATATTAAATTATCTAAAGCTTGCTGTGCATGGCGCAAGCGATCATTCACTCGCCGAGTTTCTGCTTGCACTTGTTGATAAGCCTCACGGGCAAAGCGCGCATTTTGCATCGCCTGATCTTTTTGCGATTCAAGCTCCAAACGTTGATCTTCATAAAAAGCCATTTGCTCCAAAGCTTCTTCTAAGTGAGCGCGGCATTGATTCAACTCGCTTGTTTCATCGACCAAAAATTGGTGGGTTTGTTCAACTTCTTGTTGTAATCGCGTTTGACGTAAGCGAATTTGCTCTTGTTTAGCATCATAAGCGCTCAGCTTAGACGCCAGATTATATTCTTCAGCTTGAGTTGATTGTAAATCTTGCGCCGATTGTTTTAACGCGGTTTGATGAGCTTGTGTGGCTTGTTCTGCAGCTACCAAACGCTCTTTAAGCGTTGTAATTTCTGTTTGCAGTGTTTGGGATTTTTCGTTAAGTTCATCAATATCACTTTGACGGACTAAGACACCAGCCATACCACTGCCTTGGCCCATACTGGCCCAATTATGTGCTATCCAAATACCTGCTGCAGTCACAATTGATTCCAAATCTTGTAACTTAGGCAGCGCCGCTTGTAAGCTTGGCAAATCTTGCGCCAGATAAACCCCTTGCAACCAAGCAGGTAATAGGTGTTGTATATGTAAAGGCTCTGCTGGTGTAACAGAGTCTTGTGTAAGAGAGCTAAAACTAGACTTAAGCGAGATATTATCAATTAAGCGCGGCAGGTTAATTGATGAATTTATTGGCAAGCTATGAGCTTGCACATGGGGAGACGCAAAATCTTTAGAAAGTAGCCATACATGTTTTGGGCTCATCGTGTCTAAATGCGCTTGCGCATTACTTACTAAATAGGCATTGAGCAAATCACCTAGAACCGCTTCTGCTGCTGTTTGCCACGGTTGAATTACCTGCAAGTGTTGCGCGAGGCGTTGATGTACCTGTATCTCTTGTTGCTGACACCATTTGTCTAAAGCCGCGTCAGTATGAGTTAAAGTTTTATCCTGTAAAGCTTGCAAAGAGGACAAACGCCCTTCGAGAGATTGCAATTGACCAGACTGTGTCTGATGCAAGATTTGCAGCTCTTTGCGGGCAACTTCTGCTTGTTGAAAATCACTTTGCAAACTGCTTTCATTCGTTTTAAGTTCAGCTACACGAGCGACTGCTTGCTGGTGAGAGCGACGTAGTTGCGCCGCTTGTTGGGCTTCTTCGTCGTTATCAAGCTGTTGTAAGTCGGCTTTTAATTGCTGTTGTTTGTGGGTTAAGCGGGTTACGCCATTTTCAAGCTGCTGAATTTTAGCCTGACAAACTTGCGCGGTTTCTCGCGGGCCAGAACTTTGTAAAGTATAGTTTTGCCAACTTTCTTGCCAATCGGATAAAGTGTCTTCGCTAACTTCTAAACGTTCAGCGGCAGACTCGACTTTGGCTTCTAAAATCTCAAGTTCAGGTTCGTCTTGGGCAATTTGCTGGGAGTATTCCTCGCGTTTGCTATTATCATCACCTTGATGCGCTTTGAGCTGGTTAAGAGCCGTTTCAACTTCAAGTATTTCTTGCTGAGTCCGCTCACGCACCTGCTGTTGGTGCCTTTGGGTTGCTTCTATCTTAGTAATTTCATGACCCACTTCATAAAACGCTTTTTGACACCTATGAAAAGTATCTTGCGCGTTTTGATGATCTATACGGGTTTTTTCAATACCGGTTTCTGCTTGGCGGCGTTGGGTGTAAACCCCTTCTAATTCTATTTCTTCAAGCCGCACATTTTCTACTACAGCCGCCATACGCGCTTGAGTACGCTCAATTCGCAGGACTAATAACTCAGCTTCTTTACGCCGTTTGTCGGCTTGCAGCTTTTTATAGGTTTGTGCATCTTGAGATTGTTTTTCAAGTTTGGCAAGATTACGGCCCAGCTCTTCACGAATATCAAACAGGCGCTCAAGGTTCTCACGAGTGCGTTTCATGCGCAGCTCAGTTTCGCGGCGGCGTTCTTTATATTTTGAAATGCCCGCAGCTTCTTCGAGAAACAAGCGCAGTTCATCAGGCTTGGCTTCAATTAAATTAGAAATCATGCCTTGCTCAATAATGGCATAACTGCGCGGACCAAGGCCTGTGCCTAAAAAAAGATCAGTTACATCTCGGCGGCGGCATTTGGTACCATTTAAATAATATTGTGATTGACCATCCCGGGTTACTTGGCGGCGCACAGCAATTTCGCTGTAATGAGCAAATTCGCCCACTAAAGTATGCTCACTATTATCAAACAGTAATTCTACACTGGCTTGAGACACCGGTTTGCGAGTTGATGAACCAGTAAAAATAACATCGGTTTTTGAGTCACCGCGTAACTGTTTAGCCGAGCTTTCACCCATTACCCAGCGCACGGCATCAATGGTATTTGATTTGCCACAGCCATTTGGGCCCACTATACAAGTCATATTATGAGGTAATGGGATAGTAGTTTGGTCGACAAAGGATTTAAAACCCGCAACTTTGATGTGCTTTAACCGCATGCGCAATCCTTTTTGGGCTTGCTAATCCTTCGTGAGCTTAGGGATGGGTGCTATTTATTTAAGCTCGCTTGTAATTCAACCGAGGTCAAATGAGTATTGAGCTAATAGTGTTTCAATTGAAAAGACTTTCCATTGTGGATTCTAACCGTTATGGATTATAGTTGATCCCTTATAGAAATACCAGGTAAAAAATGTACACTCACTTGCCCTACACTCAGTACTCAGTTATAAATGACATGGGTATTATGCTCTAATGAGTCTTGCTATTATTGGGCTTAAGGTCAGATAATAAGCGCTACAAATTCTGTTCAAAACAAATATCTATTGATTAAGGTAGTATTCTTTAATGAAAAAAGGGTTAGGACGCATTAAAACTGGCAAGTTTGAACGTCGAATGAGTATGCTGCGCGCTGGTTTCTCTGCAGGAGCCCGTTTAGCCGGTCGCTCGGCAACAAATCTCATTAACACTAGTGAAAACCGTAAAACTGGTCACAAAAAAATTCTGCGCGAAGAAGCCGACCGTTTTGTGGAGCAAATTGGTCAACTCAAAGGCAGCGTGGTCAAAATCGGCCAAATGATGGCCTTATGGGGTGAGCACTACTTACCAGAAGAAGTGACCTTAGCCTTGCATCAACTCGAAGACCAAACATCGCCAGTTGATTGGGAAGTTATCAAAGTAACGCTTGAACAAGAGCTTGATCAAAGCCTATTAGATGAACTTGAAATAGACCCTCAACCAATCGGTGCCGCTAGCCTAGGCCAAGTTCATAAAGCCACTCGTAAGGCCGATGGCGCTAAGCTCTGCCTAAAAATCCAGTATCCAGCAATTGCTGATGCGATTGAAACCGATTTAGACGCTGTCAGTACCTTAATGAAACTTTTTCGGCTTGCGCCTAATACTAAAGAATTTGATTTATGGTTTGCAGAAATTAGAGATCTACTACGTCGTGAAGTAGACTATAAACTCGAAGCAGACACAACTCGCCGCTTTGATGAACGCTTTCAAGACGACGATCGTTTTATAGTACCCAAAATATTTGAGCGTTACTCAACGCAAAAAGTGCTTTGCTTAAGCTTTGAGCAGGGTGTACCTATTGCCAGCCAAGTCATGCGGAATCTCTCGCAAGAGCGGCGCAATCATATTGCTAAAGCCTGTTTAGATGTGTGTTGGATGGAAATATTTCGTTGGGGTGAAATGCAAACCGACCCAAATTTTGGCAATTATTTAGTTCGCATCAATGAAGATGCACCTGATCAATTAGTCTTGTTAGATTTTGGCGCGGTTAGAGCGTTTGAACCTGATATTTTGAGAGCTGGCAAAAAATTAGTCAGCGGCAGTTTGTTTCATCAAGGTGAAACCATCGCAACGGCTTTACGAAATATAGGTTTTTACACCAGCCAAACACCACCTAAAGTCATTCAACATTTTATTGAGATTTGTTATGTGACTATCGAACCCTTTGTTAACCATGACAAGTTTCCACCTGAAAACCCAGAACTTATTGACGATGCAGGCTGCTATGATTGGGCGCAAAGCCGTTTAGCTACACGTACCCTTCTAAGAGCAAAAGATGCAGCCCTGTCGCGCCATTTTAACGTACCCCCTAAAGACTTTATGTATTTTTCCAGAAAGCTTATTGGCACCTTTACACTTATGTCGGTATTAAATGCCAAAATCAACGGCTACAAAGTCATTCAACCCCACCTTGGTGAACTTGACCAATAAAAATTTAATTAGAAAAGAAAACAAAAGAAAAAAGCTGTTGATTATGCAACAGCCTTGGGGTGATTCAAATGCAAAAGATTATTTTAGTCTTTGAGTCTGGTCATGCCTCTATCAAACATAGTCCAAACAATTTATTATAATTATTTACATAAAATAACGAATACTTATTATTTTTATTCAGTTAAGCGCTTTGTTATTTGTATCATCAATAATCATTGAATTATTATTATTTATTGACTTAGTATTATTTTTGTTCTAGTTATTATCTGCTTAACTTGAGTCCATTATATGGTTTTTACCCCGTGTTGTCTGTTGCAAAGCAGTAGCAAAATGTAAGCAATTCACCTTCAAGCCAAGGATGGCTCTTCATGCGTTTTCCCCAAGTATTGACCAACTTTTTTGGGCTCTACACCTGTCACTTGAGCCTAATAAGTCTTGTAATTCTTGGTAGCTCAATCTTGAGCTTAACAGTCGGCGCACAGGCAATTGAGCCCTATTCATTAGAACTGAGAAGCCAATCCCTAAGGCAAAAAATTGGCCACCATGAACAAGCAACCCATAATACTTGGCCGCAAATTAAGCGCACCCAAGGCACGCAAGCCAATACTTGGCAATCTAATGTAAAATATACCACCGCCACAGGCCAGCTGGCACCTCACCCAGTAATACAGCAACAATATTCAAAGCATGAATTAAGTATAACTAGCCACCTGCAAACTAAAGCTATTGATATTCAGCTCAGCGCCCAGTATAGAAATAACCACTTCACTCAAGACGATCAAGCCCTCACCTTTGACCATTCCTACGCGGCTTACTCTATTGACTATACCAACCCAACCAGTGGCACAGCTATAGCAACACGCTTTGGGATTGGTAGTATTGATCGTTGGTGGGGGCCAACTTGGGAGTCAGCCTTAATATTATCCAATAACGCCCGCCCAATTCCAGGCCTCTTTTTTGATGCCCAGTCCAGTGGCGCTATTAGGACACCCATACTTAACTGGCTCGGCCCATGGAGCTTTAATACTTTTATTGGCCGACTCGAGTCAGATCGAGATTTCTCTAACCCGTTATTTTTTGGCGCACGACTGGCCCTAGCGCCGCTAAGGGGATTAGAGATTGGCTTATCAAGAACTGCATTATTTGGTGGTGGCGATCGCTCGGCGAGCTTGAAAACCTTTGGTAAACTGCTGCTTGGTCAAGATAATCAAGCGGATGCCCAACCCGGCAATCAACTTGGGGCTGTTGATATCAGCTATGCATTTGGCTCAAAACGCTTAGGTACGGAAGTCTATTTAGAAATAGCCGGTGAAGATGAAGCCGGCGGTTTTCCAGCTAAAAAATTTGGCACCTTAGGTATGGCTGGGTTTTATACCCCGGCACAACTTGCTGGCGGATCGGCAATTCACTGGCTATTTGAATTTGCCAATACCACAGCCGGTGGCCTTGAAGGTAATGACCTGCCAAATATCACCTATGAACATCATATTTATACCAGCGGCTATAATCACTATGACCGTAGTATTGGCGCCCCCTATGGCGGTGATATCCAAAATTTTACCCTGGCTACTTGGTTGGTAGATAATCAAGGGTCAAGCCTTGAATCAAGTACAACTGGTATTTGGTTGAGTGATATTAAGGGCCAGACCAATCCACAAATAGATTTTCAAAGACTTGCTGTCTGGCGTAAGCAAGGTTGTTTGCAAGCGGAATGCCAATTAGTGGTGGATTATCTCGATCAAAAATCATCAGCAGGCACTAATATGCAGATTAACCAAGGTTTTGGCGTTCATTTGAGCCTCAGCGTACCATTTTAATTCTAAACTTATTATACCTGACCTTAGGCTTGAGTTGCTTGACTTTTTGAATCTGGATCCACATGGATGTGGATTAAGCCAAAGTTGATCATGGATGATACATTTTGGCGTCAGATGAGAAAAGTCAAGCAACTCAAGCCTAAGCTCTCAATTATACCGTCACTAGGTTATCTTCCTTATGCCCCATGATAGTTTTCCCTTATCACAAGAAATTTGCATATTTTTAGTTTCTGCCGGCCTCATTGTGCCCTTTTTTAAGCATGTGCGCATTAACCCCGTCTTGGGTTTTCTATTAACCGGCATGCTGGTTGGGCCTTTCGGCTTAGGCTCACTGGTGGTGCAACATCCATGGCTTAGCCCGTTTACCATTGCCGAACCTAAAAATGTCTCCAGCTTGGCTGAATGGGGCATTATATTTTTAATGTTTACCATTGGGCTCGAGCTGTCTTTAAATCGACTCTGGCGGATGCGGCGACTGGTTTTTGGGCTTGGCACAGTGCAAATTCTGCTGTCTGGCACGCTGATCGGTTTATTTGCCTACGCTTGGGGCAATTCAATGGCCGCATCATTAGTTTTGGGCGGCTGTCTGGCCTTATCATCCACTGCTATTGTGTTGCAGCTTATTGATCAAAAGGGCCAGCTGGGCTCGGCCTTTGGCCAAACCAATATAGCCATATTATTAATGCAAGATCTGGCAGTAGTACCCATCCTTTTATTAGTTACCCTGTTTGGTGAGCAAAGTATTGCTCAGTTAGACCAGACTGCTGTTAGCGCAGTAACCCCGAATAATTTATGGCTGATTTTGCCGCTGACATTACTCAAAGCTGTATTAGTCCTCTTGGCTATTTATGGTGTTGGCCGAAAAATATTACAACCATTGTTGCACATGGTTGCCAAAAGTAAAACGCCTGAGTTATTTCTCGCAACTACCCTACTCATTATTGTACTGTCAGCCAATATTACTGGTATGGCTGGTTTATCTATGGCCTTGGGGGCCTTTTTGGCTGGATTACTGATTGCTGAAACAGAGTTTCGCCATACCATTGAAGTGGATATTGAACCATTTAAAGGCTTATTACTGGGTTTATTTTTTATGACCGTGGGAATGGGTATCGACTTATCCATAATCGGTGAATACGGCATTTTGATATTAGCTTCAGTTATTGGCCTGATTACTTTAAAAACAGCCACAACCAGCCTTAGTGCTTGGTTGTTTAAAATCCCTTGGTCAGTTGGTTTGCCCGTAGGCGTCATGCTCAGCCAAGGCGGTGAATTTGCTTTTGTGGTGGTGGGTTTGGCTGTACATTATCAGCTTTTACCTACCGACGTGGGTTACTTTATGCTGCTGCTTGCCAGTTGTACCATGGTGCTAACGCCACTACTGTCGCGCATAGCTGACAGATTAGGCGCAGCTATGGAACACCATCGATTGCAACTGCCTTTAGCCATAAATCAAGCTAAGCCACAGCATGAGCTAGAACCGCATTTTTTTATGGGTCATCAAGCAAACCCTGGCTTAGCCCATACCCATGGCTTACAACAGCATATCATTGTTGCCGGTTTTGGCCGCATGGCTCGCGTACTCTGCCGCAGTTTAGGTGGTCATAGCGTGCCTTACATTGCCTTAGAAAATAATCCAGAAAAATTGGTTATTGCCAATACAGAAAAACTGCCAGTATTTTATGGCGATGCCACCCGCACAAGTATTCTTAAAAAAGCCGAGATTGCCTCAGCCCGAATTCTAGTCATCACAATTATGAATGGTCATGAAGCCGAGGCGTTGGTAAAGAAAGTTAAAAAGCTCTGGCCCAAAATTTATATTCTCGCCCGCGCTCGAGACGTCGAGCATGCGCAGCAATTAATGAATCTTGGCGCCGACGATGTGGTCTTGGAAATCATTGAAGCGAGCTTACAAATCTCGGCCATAATCCTTAAACGGCTTGGCTTGTCGCAAGGCAGTGTACAACATCATATTGATCAGGTACGTTCAGAAGAAAACCCTCATCTTTAGTTATCACATGGTATATTAAATATTTAATGAATTGGCATAGACTGTAGGTAGGGTAAAATGAGTTGGCTGTTACAAAAAATTATACTTATTTATCAATATTGTCTCAGCCCGCTCATGCCACAAAGGTGTCGATATATACCCACTTGCTCAAGCTACTCTTTGCAGGCGCTTAAGGATCATGGAGCGTGCAAAGGCAGCTGGTTAAGCCTGTGTCGCATCTGCCGCTGCCACCCATTCAGCAAACACCCATTATATGACCCACCACCACTTGCGCAACCACCAAAGATTAATCCTTAGGCTTATGCGATTTTCGGTGAGTATCCGCCCCTTGGGTAGATGGTTTAGATGTTTGCGAGACTGCCACGCCAGAACTTAATGGATTCCAACTTTTACTCTTGGTTTTCCAATCATAACCAACCAGAGTTGCATTAAATTGGGTTTTACGCGCTCGCAGAAAATATACACTGCCATGTCGCTCACGAAATGCTCGGGTTATCTTGGTCCATAATTCGCGGCCAAGGGATGGGTGTTCATTATTAGCAGCAAAGGATTCTGCGGCGCGCTTTGGCTTAAGCGGAGTTTGGCCTGGTACCAACTGAATACCCTCGGTAAGTTCTACTTCAAATTGCAACAGCGCCATCCAATCCATTAATCTTTGGCGGCGAAGAAATCGAGCATGCCATAAACCAGATTTAAACAGAGTCGGCACAAATCGACCAAGGCCCAGTAAGCTCGCTGGATTAAACCCCACCAGCAGTAACTGCCCCCCGGGTCGAATAACCCGCGCCATTTCACGCACCGCATCATGAGGGTTAGCCACAAAATCAAGCGTATGTAAGAGCACCAGACCATCGAGGCTGTTGTCTTCCAAGGGTAAGTCAGCAAAGCGGCACATCACCGATGGCGAGGCGGTGATGCTGGCTGGGTCGTTCATCAAATCAGCAATTTCAAAGGGCAAAAACTGGCAAGTGCGCCGGCAAGGCACCTGCGTTAATAGAGTATCAATTGGATAAACGCTGGATATACCACAGTAACTACCAAATATCTTTGGCAAGGACTGTTTGACTAATTGAATTTCAGCCTTAACAAATGCCTGGCCTTTTAATGATTGAAACCAGCGGGCAAGCTCGTGGGCTCTTTGATCAAGTAATTTACATTCAGCGCTTTGTTGCGACATGCCCGCCTCCATCATCACAAATTTCATTGTCACCTTATAGTATAAACATTTAAGATCAAGAAATCTTGTAGTTTTTAGCTAAAATAGGTCTATTAAGAAAGGCCAATTAGCGACTTATATTTGTACATCTTTTTGTACATCTTTGCATAAACTTGTTCCTTCCATACTTGACAAGCAAATAAAGACAATACCTTAATTTGATAAGCTTTTAACCTCATAACCCAAAGCCCTAACATTAGGGGTTGAGAAATCGTGAGGTTTTCGGCCATAATAGGCTTTGGTATTAGATCTCTAAGCTATTGTTTTAGCGTGTTTTTTTGCCATTAGCGGTCAAGCTTTAGGTATTCAGCATAATTATACACTTCTCATGCATTGTTGCATGCAATTCATCCACCAGCTCATAAGGTCAACTCACTGCCATGATTGAAATTAAACCAATACCTGCTTTTAAAGATAATTATATTTGGATTGCTTATAACGTCTCCAGCCGGCAAGCCTTAGTTGTGGACCCAGGTGAGGCCCAGCCAGTGCTCGATTTTATTGCCAAACACAAGCTTTCTATAGATGCAATTTTGATTACACATCACCATTATGATCATACCGGCGGTTTAGACCAACTCTTGGCGAGTGATGCCCTAGGCCATGCTAATATTCCCGTATACGGCCCAAACTCTGGTAAAATACCGGCTATTAATCACCCATGCGCACAGGCGACACAATTTACCATTGATTGGCTGAATCGAACATTTACTAGCCTATTAACGCCAGGCCACACGCTTGACCATACGTGTTTTTATTCTGCTGAACAAACGCCTTGGCTTTTTTGTGGTGATACCTTATTTTCTGTGGGCTGTGGGCGATTATTTGAAGGCACGGCTAAACAAATGAACACATCACTCAATGAATTAGCAGCGCTGCCAGATCAAACGCTGGTTTTTGCAGCTCATGAGTATACGCGGCAAAACATTGAGTTTGCCTTAAAAGTCGAGCCTAACAACTCAGCGCTACTCAGCTATAAAGCGGCGGTTGAGCTTTTAAGGGCAGATAATAAAGCAAGCCTGCCCTCCACTATTGAGCTGGAGAAAACTGTTAATCCATTTTTACGCAGCTCTCAATCAGCCGTAGTCAAAGCAGCTTGTGAATACAGTAAAACTACTCTGAGCGAGGGTTTAGAGACATTTACTCAATTAAGAGCTTGGAAAGATGCAAGTTAATATAAATTGACTATCCTAGACTTAATATAAGCCTATGAGCTATTAAAACAGGGAATATACGTTAAAATATAAACATAATGAGCATTATCAAGGTTCACAAGCGCTTACAACTTGGTTGCTTACCATAGGGCTCTTCTTTGTAAAGTTATTCAAATTCTGGGAAGATACCTTTAATTTCGTCGTAAATAAGGTTGAGGTTATAGTGAAAACGGATGAGGTTACAGTGAGAACTGATGAGGTTATAGTGAAAACGGTTTTTAACGCCCCCACGTATAAGACATACAAAAAGCCATCAAAGGCTTTGATCTATCTGAGCCTTTTAGGTGGGCTGAGCGGTTGCCAAAGTGGTTTCAATAACAGCAGTGTATGGCATGATGAAGATAAGCCCAAGCCAGCTATTACCACCGATGAAGCAATTAACTCAATGCCCACAGCGAATGAGTCGGATATAGCCCGTAATACACCAAGCGAGCACCAAGTTGAGCAATTAGAAGCTCAACCAAAGCCACCTCAACCCAGCGACCATCAACCCAGCAACAACAAGAATCTGCAAACCGCTAATGCATGGCAGCATATTCTTAATAATCCAGGCATTAGCATTGCAAACAATAAGCGAATTAATGCACAAAAAGACTGGTACCTTCACCATATCGGTTTTTTAAGCCGAGTATTTGAGAGAACCGAAACCTTCTTACCATTTGTATTAGAAGAATTGGACCGGCGTAATTTACCTAGAGCATTGGCATTACTACCAATAGTTGAAAGCCACTATAACCCTGAAGCAATATCAAAAGCTGGCGCTACCGGCACCTGGCAGTTTATGCCAGTAACTGCTGACTACTATGGCATCAAAACCAACTGGTGGTATGATGGCCGCAAAGATGTGATTGCTTCCACAGATGCAGCGTTGCGGTATCTCGATGAACTGCATAATCGCTTTGACGATGATTGGTTACTAGCGCTTGCGGCTTATAATGCTGGCGGTGGCAATGTTAATAAATCAATTCGCGCTAATACCTCGCGCAATAAACCCATTGATTTTTGGTCACTTAATTTACCAGCAGAAACGCAAGATTACGTACCAAGATTACTCGCTCTTATTGAGATTATTCAAGAAGCCCCGCAGCTTGGTTTAAAATTGCCAGATATTGCGCCCCAGTCACCTCTAGTGGCGGTTACCCTTAAGAACCCGATTGAAATCACACAAATAGCGGCTTTAGCCAGCCTAAGCTTAGAAGAGTTTCAAACCTATAACCCCGGGCTGTTACAATGGGCGAGCGACCCAATGACTGCGCAAAAAGTACTTATCCCCAGAGAGTCAAAGAATATGTTCTTAAAACGTCTTGGCTCAGTAGCTAAAGATGAAGGCATTTATTGGCATGATCATACAGTCAAAGCAGGTGAAACTTTAAGTGGTATTGCCAGCCAATACAAGTTACCAAGCGATGAAATTACGCGCCTGAATAATTTGGAAAAACCCTACATTCGGGTTGGCCAAGTATTGAACTTGCCAAGGCCCATAGCTGAGAAAACCAACCACAAGCCGCCGACTCGCCTAGCTGCAAATGTGCCCAAACCACAGTCGGCCTATGAACAAATTGCGCGCAATGCCACGGCCAAAACGCAAACCAAAACATTAACCCAACAAGCCACTAACAGCTCACATTTAAAGCACACTATTACTAATGGCGACACCTTATGGAGCCTTTCACAGCACTATAAAACTTCTGTCAAAGCTATTGCTGTCGCTAACCAACTGACCGCTAAAACTCCCATTAAATTGGGACAAAAATTAACCATTCCGGCCAAAGTAATGCGCACCGCGAACCGCCCTAGCACCTCTGACCAATCCACGCGGCAAAAGATGAATTATAAAGTGCAAGCAGGTGATTCACTGTATAAAATTGCCCTGCGCTTTGATGTATCAGTCAAGGATTTAACAGCCTGGAATGACTTGGAACATACAAGCCTGGTGATTCGACCTGGCCAAGAATTAACTATTTATCCAAGCCCAGATCAAGACTATCCAAGTCCAAATCAAGACTATCCAAGCCCAGAGTACTCAAGTTAGTTATTATTTCGTGCAGCTCAATGTAGAGAATTTTAAGATTCAGCTAACCGTTGATTCGCATCATATTGACTCATTAAATTAATGCTTTCTGAGGCTTCATCGTAGACTAAAACAACTTTGCCGCTATTGAGTTGCGACTTCACTTGCTGGACTTTTTCAGTTAATGAATAATCGACATCGCCATAATCTGTGCCTTCGCGATGAATAAACGATTCAATAACTCCTTCCAAGGCTTGATTCGATAGCTCTTTATGGTCAATTAACATAGTAGTTTCACTCCTGTGATCAATGGCTGCGTTACCTCAGTCACTATAGATGTGACCTTACAGCTAGGTTGCATGACTTTTTGAATCTGGATCCACATGGTTTGGATTAAGCCAAAGTTGATCATGGATGATACATTTTGGCGTCAGATGAGAAAAGTCAAGCAACCTATAGATTTGCCCGAAAACTTAACATTCGATCAAGCGAACGCTTTGCACCAACAATCAGCTCTTGGTCGAGTATAATCTCAAAATCTGGCGTTGGCAGCTGCTTAGTTGATTGCTGCTCTTGTACCAGTTGCTGTAAACGGGTATGCAGGCCGTGGATACTATTCATGGCCATCCAAGGACAATGAGCACAACTCTTACAAGTTGCCCCACTACCACCAGTTGGGGCGGCAATAAATTGTTTACCTGGCGCGGCTTGTTGCATTTTATAAAAAATAGCGCGGTCGGTTGCCACTATAAATTGTTGATTCGGTAAGTTTTGGCCAGCAGCAATTAATTGACTGGTAGAACCTACCACATCGGCAAGTTCAATAACTGCTGCAGGTGACTCTGGGTGCACCAGCACGGCCGCCTCTGGGTACACAGCTTGCATATCTACTAAACCCTTGGCTTTAAACTCTTCATGCACAACGCAGCTGCCCTGCCAGGTAATCATATCGGCGCCAGTTTGGCGCTGCACATAATCACCTAAATATCGATCTGGTGCCCAGAGTATTTTTTTACCTTGTTGATCTAAGTACTCCACTACTTGCAGGGCAATACTGGAAGTCACCACCCAATCTGCACGAGCTTTTACAGCAGCCGAGGTGTTAGCATAAACCACGATTTCGCGGCCTGGGTGTTCGTCGCAAAACTGGTTGAATTCATCAATAGGACAGCCAAGATCTAAAGAACATGTGGCTTCTAAGGTTGGCATCAATACCCGCTTGTGTGGTGTTAAAATTTTGGCAGTTTCGCCCATAAATTTAACCCCTGCCACAATAATTATATCGGCAGTGGATTCAGCGCCAAAGCGAGCCATTTCTAAAGAATCAGACACACAACCACCGGTTTCATCTGCCAGAGCTTGCAAGCTTGCGTCAGTATAATAATGCGCCACTAACACCGCATTTAATTGCTTCAGCATATGCTGACACTCAACTTGTTTCTGTTCAAGCTGGGTGTCTTGGTGGTGAATGGCTAATGCTTGATCTAAAGCCTGGTCTACCTTATGTTGTGTGCGAGCTGAAACTGAATGATCCATGAAATACCTCCATTCAATTATAAGTTACATCATAGCTATTGATTGTTAGCCCTATGCTGTCATTATTGAGTCACAGGTATCAATTAAGTTACTGGCAAAGTAACGCCCCTTTGGCCCATATATTTACCAGCACGATCTTTATATGAGACTTCACAGGGAGTTTCAGCTTTCAAAAAGATCATTTGCGCGACGCCTTCGTGAGCATAAATTTTGGCAGGTAATGACGTAGTATTAGAAAACTCAAGCGTCACATGGCCTTCCCAATCTGGCTCTAATGGCGTCACATTAACAATAATGCCACACCTTGCATAGGTGCTTTTACCAAGGCAAATAGTTAACACATCTCGGGGTATTCTAAAATATTCCACTGTGCGGGCTAGAGCAAAAGAGTTGGGCGGGATAATACACACATCACTGGCCACATCAACAAAACTGCGTTCATCAAATGCTTTAGGGTCAACTGTTGCGGAATGAATATTGGTAAATACCTTAAATTCTGGCGCACAGCGAACATCATAGCCATAGCTTGATACGCCATAAGAAATAACTCGTTCATTGTTTTCGGTAAATCGCACTTGGCGGTCGGCAAAAGGCTCAATCATGCCCTGCTCTAAGGCCATGGTGCGTATCCAATGATCAGCTTGTATTGTCATCAACGGTCCCTTACTTCAGTAATAATTTTTTATACATTGCAAAACTTAATGAATCAAAGCGCTTAAGGCGCAAGTATGCGCGAGAGCTTACGGCTAGGTTGCTTGACTTTTCTCATCTGACGCCAAAATGTATCATCCTTGATCAACTTTGGCTGAATCCACATCCATGTGGATTCAGATTTAAAAAGTCAAGCAACCTAGCCGTAAGGTCAAAGTATGCAAGACCTAAGCTTGGTTATTGATCAATATCTTCAATAACTGGCGCTTGAGATTGAGGCGTCTCAAGTGATTGTATAACCCCTTGAGCAATATCTTTAAATATTTGTTTCATTGCGTGGTGGTGATTAGTGCTCCCGCTCTCATCATTAAAATAGGCTTGAGTTTGACCGCTATCACAGGCTACTCGAAAATGCGCATCCAATGGAATTCGGCCTAATATTGGCACTTGATATTGCGCCTGAATTTGCTCGGCACCCTCTTGGCCAAATAGGTAGGATTGATGACCACAAGATTCGCACTTATGGTAACTCATATTTTCCACTAAACCCAATAATGGAACTTTAACTTTGGCAAACATTTCAATAGCTTTCTTGGCATCGAGTAGGGCCAAATCAGATGGCGTGGATACCACAACGGCGCCTGCCAATTCGATTTTTTGCGATAGAGTTAACTGAATATCACCGGTACCTGGTGGTAAGTCAACCACTAAAATATCAAGCTCACCCCAGTCGGTTTGGAACATCATTTGTTGCAGCGCACTACTTGCCATAGGCCCGCGCCAGACCATTGGCGTGCGCTCATTGACCAAATAAGCCATGGACATGGTTTTAAGGCCTTGCGCTAATACTGGTTTAATGGTTTTGCCATTGATAACCTCTGCTTGCGTATTGGCAGCAACACCAAGTAATTGTTGTTGGCTTGGTCCATAAATATCTGCATCCAGCAGGCCTACTTTAAGCCCTTGAGATTGCAAGCCAATGGCTAACCCAAGGCTTAGAGTAGACTTACCAACGCCACCCTTACCCGAGGCGACTGCGATTACGTGTTTCACGCCAGTTAAACCAAGCGGGCTTTCTGCGGCTTTTACTTCATCTTGTATGCTCATAATATTTTTTCACCATAATGTAAAATGGGTAAACTTAAGCCTTAAGCTCACTTAAACTTAGGGTTTATGTGTGCTTGATAATATTTGCTTTTCGATTCACAGTCATTGATACTGCCTTTCATTAGAACATTAGCCTCAATCATGCGTATAATAAGCTCACAAGCTTCTTCGAGCTGCAATTTTGACACAAATCAACAGATTTTAGTGAAATAAGGTGACCTATGACCCAGGCAAAAATTCTTGATGGTAAAGCTCTTGCCAACACCCTCTACGAGCACATCAAACAAGACATTCAAGCGTTAAACGCCAAGGTACATTTGAGTGTTGTGCTGGTAGGTGACAACCCTGCCTCAAAAATATATGTCACTCAAAAACAAAAAACCTGTGAAAAAATTGGTATTTCGAGCTCCATAGATGAGTTACCCGCCGAGATCACTCAGCAGAAATTACTTGATCATATTGACCAGCTTAACCAAGCAACTCACGTCAATGGTATTTTAATGCAACTGCCTTTACCCAAGCACATTGATACGTCGTTGATTATTGAAGCGATTCAACCTAACAAAGATGTGGATGGCTTTCATCCTATCAATATGGGGCGTTTAGCGCAAAGAAATTCAGGCCTAAGACCATGTACACCTCGCGGCATGATTCGCTTACTTGAACATTATAAAATACCAATTCGCGGCCTGCATGCTGTGGTAGTTGGTGCATCGAATATTGTCGGCCGACCAATGGCCTTTGAATTATTGCTCGCTGGCGCAACCGTTAGTGTGTGCCACCGCTTCACCGAAAATCTTGCAAGCTTTGTGCGCCAAGCAGATATTCTGGTAGCCGCAACTGGTCAACGCAATCTCATATCAAGTGATTGGCTTAAGCCTTCCGCAGTGGTTTTAGATGTGGGTATTCACCGTACTGACCAAGGGGTTTGTGGTGATATGGACTTTGCCAGTGCCTCACAAGCAGCCAGCTGGATATCGCCAGTGCCTGGTGGTGTTGGGCCTATGACGGTCGCCATGTTAATGAGTAATACTCTGGCTGCCTATAAACTGCAACAGAATTGCAAAATCAAATAATATTTATCCTATTACACATCAATTTTATCCCACACCAAACCAAAAGCCCGCTCAAACACGGCTTTACTCATTGGTTGTAACTTTTCACCAGCTAGGGTTTTATTGTCTTTCATAGCAAAGGGTTGAATATAAGCTTGAGTTTGCTTTTTGTCAGCCTCAAGGCTTATGCCTTCATCCCCTTGAGTTTGTGTATGGCGCTTTTGCGCCAGTGAGACAAACGCATAAATTTCATTTACAAGCGCTGTTTGCTTATGAGGTAACACTGGAAACTCTTTGAGTCGCTTTCGATCTGGCTGAGGTAATAATGTGACATCAAGGCCTTCAAAAAACATTAATATTTGGCTGCCACGACCATGAGCACATCCCTCGCTTGAGGCCAAATAATGCACAAAATCTTCTTTGTTATCTGGTCTGAATTGGTCTAAATAATTCCACACCAATTGTAATTCTCGCTTACCAGTGGGTATTTCTGAGTCAAGCAAATGATACATACGACCTGTAGCTGTTGAAATCTGCTGCGCGGCGCATAAAGCCTTTATTTCTTGCAAGCAGGTTGCATTGTTTTTGGCAATGCCTGGCAGTTTACGTAAAATATTGCGCTTAATAATGCTAGCGGCATGTTCTTCTTCCGGCGCGTAGGCATAACGCACTGATGGTAGGGCTGTACCTCTAATATCACCTTGAATTGAAGCCCTATTACGCCGGGCAATCGCATCTTGTAGCTCAATTGGATTGGCCAAATAGTTGGCAAGGTTTTGCTCGGTTTGCTGACTTCTGGTGCGCATTAATTCAATATTTTTAGTGGCTACCCAGCAATTTTTACCAATAAATGGCTGACCAACAGCTTCACAAAAGCCTAACACAGTCGCAGCAGAACCTGCACAGGTCGTAGCATAAGCTGGTAATGCAGGTAAATACATTGATGGTAATATGAGACTTAGCGTAATGCCAGCAACTGTACTGCCAGCTACACTAGCAACACATCCAGTAATAAGACCTATTGAAAGACATTCATTTTGCCTTGTTACACATCGAGTAAAATGATGGGTTAAGGAATGATTTGCTAAGAAGTCACGTCGATCTTCACCAGAACAAAAGCCTTTAAAAGGATATTGGGCCTCAGCCTCTGCCGCAGCAATATGAGTTGCTAGAGTTCGTAGTTGATCTGCCGACTCGGGTAATAACGGGCGACCTTGTGCATTATAACGAACCTCTTCCAGCGCGCCCATTATTTGTGTGGGCGGCGGTGTGGCCATAGGTGAAGTGGGATTATCGACTCGTGGCGCTGGCTGTATTATTGGTTGAGAAGTGGATGCTTGTTGATCATCTACTCCAGGATTTGCGGCTGCTTGTATTTCTGGTAGTTGTATTTCAGACGGCTGCGTCACTTGATTGCTTTGAATAACCATAGAAAACTTACCTACATCTCAAAGGGAAAACTCTAGGCCTGGATGATAGCATTAAATCATCTGCAGATCCCAGAGTTTTTTATAAGCACCTTGCTGGGCAATTAACTCATCATGAGTGCCCGTCTTAGAAATGGCAATTCGACTGAAGTACTCATTATAATTGGGGATTGAGCATTCGTCAGTTTCAACGCACAATGGGAGGTGCAAGAACACCCTACAACATCAAAGAGGCCATGGATGACTCTACTATGCAATCAAACACACTTATCAACCAATCCCAGTGAACTAATGCAACAGCCGCTACAACCTAGCAAGTGTGAATCAACTCCTGGTAATTTTGCCCCGCGAGGCGCAGCTATGGGTTATATACAAGAGATGCGCGAAAGAGCTTATTGGGCCGGAACCCTTGAATATCATTTACGCAATAGTCAACTGAATATATCAACAGCAGATCTTAATACATTAGTTGACCGCACTACTTTGGTGATTAATAAACAACGCAACTCATTAGATTTAAGCGGGCTTGGCTTAACTGGGCTACCAAAGCCACTAGCAAAGTTGAGGTCTATTAACCACTTAATAATTGATAATGGCATGCAACTTAATTGTCAATCATCAATGAGTCATCTTGTATCGATTGAGGGCAGACCTTGAAATAACCTTTGGAAAATTTTACAGCCTATTCACATGGGCAAATCTATGCTTTCGACATGTTTCAACCTAATGTACTTCAATTATCGCAATATAAATTACTGAGCCGATTTCAAGTGACTTGCTGGATAGTTGTTGCGTGTCTACTTTGGTCGCTATCACTACAGGTTTACGCGAAACCAGCAAGCGAGCGTTTCTACAAATATCCAACCTCTAGCCTAAGTGATTCTGAAGTAGCAAACCAGTTGATATCACCAAGATCAAGCCTTAAGTATTTCATGAAAAATGCCAAAGCAGGTGATTTTAAAGCAGCTTCTGCAGCTTTACATCAAGGACTGCTCGATACAAATTACGATACCATTCAGCTGGCTAAACAGCTTTTTACCTTAATTGATAAACAAATGGTGTATAGTTGGGCGGATATTTCAGATTTACCAGCAGCACCAATTTCGCTTAAAGACTCACGTTTTCCGCACTGGAGTCGATCGGTTGAAATCGACTCACTCACTCTTAATAGTCAAGAAATAACAGCCTATTTACAACGTTTTAAATTAGCTGACTCGGATCAATTAATTTGGTTATTTTCGCCAGAGTTTATCCAGCAAGTGCCAGCTTTACATAAACACTATAAGCCTTCGACTTTTGAGCAAGCAATACCTCAATGGGCATCCCAGCGTTATGTTTATCTACCCCTTTGGCAATGGGCAATCTTACCAATATTAATTGCTTTAAGTTATCTCTGCGCTAGGCTCTGCAGCCTAACCTTTAGGATAATCTCCAAAAAATTAATCTCTACCAGACTGCAAGAATATATTCCAGAGATACGTACACCACTGGTAGTTATTTTAACAGTGGTATTTTTAAAAATACTAACCAGTTTGATATTGTCTTTATCGGGACCAATTTTGACATTAACGCAAACAACTCATGCAATAGCCATAATTTTAATAGTCTTTTGGTGCTTTACCCGGTGTTTTAACTTATACGTAGATAATCTACAAGAAAAATATATAAGTGACCATTCAGGCGAAAAAAAAGCACTGGACACTTTAGATAATAAAGCTCAAAAAAATCAATTAACCCACATTTCTGTTTTACGTCGCACGGTTATTTTTATTGCTGTGATCATTACTACCTACGTTTTCTTAGTACAATTTAATTTATTAGATGGCATGAGTTCAACTCTAATTTCTTCATTTGGCATACTCAGTGTCATTCTTGGTATTGCTGCGCAAGCCACATTAGGCAACATTATAGCTGGGTTGCAAATTGCAATATCTAAACCAGTACGAATTGGTGATGCCTTAAATTATGCTGGGACATGGTGTTATTGTGAAGATATTACTTATACCTATATTATTTTAAAAGTGTGGGATGATCGCAGAATTATTGTGCCTTTGAAAGAGTTTATATCTGAATCTTTTGAAAACTGGACTTTAATCGATAGTCACCTGATTAAACCAGTAGAGCTGTATGTGGATTTTACTGTGGATATTGATCAACTGAGACAGAAATTTCAGGAATTAATGACAGCACATAAGCTCTATGACCAACGCTTTAAAGCCTCAGTACAAGCGATTTCAAGTAATGAAAATGCTCTATGTGTTAGGTTTTTGTGTAGTGCAGCAACTCCTATAGATGCCTGGAAGCTGCAATGTGATATGCGTGAAACTATGGCAAAGTACGTGGCTCAACTAGAAGATGGCCGCTATTTACCGCGCACCCTCGTCAATAATAATATTGTCAAATTGCCTAAAACCTACAATTAACCAAGCCCGCATAAGCAAAGGCTTGGTCTGTGTGGGGCAGTTATTTTATAGTAAAACTTATAATTTTACTGCACCGCTGCGGCGAAGACTTTATAAAAACTGGATTGATCATAAATATTGATGGGTAAATGCAGTTTTCTAGAAATATCACTGGCGGAAAAAATACCTCGAATACTATGAGATTCTCGGTCAAGCACTAAACAGTGATGACGACCAGAGTCTTTTAAAGTTTTTACTACGTCTTCAATACTTGCTTTATGAACCTCGGATAAATCAAAGGCACTGAGCTGAGCACGTGTAATCATTAAATCTGAGACTAAAATTTCATGTCGACTATAGCCTTCAGATGCTTTTCTGATAATTTCACGATCGCTGAGTTCATCAATACTAATGATGCCTAAAAATGAATCATCGCTATCAACAACAAATCTCATTTTTTCTTGAGTGTGTTCAATAGCTTGTTGCGCATCTATTGCATGCATAGATGCACTGATAGATAATGGTTTGACATTTTTAAAGTCAGTAAAAAATCGAAGAGCCGAGGAATTAAGGGTAATTTCTTCTGTGTGCTCAGGTGATGCAAGATGGTCAGCCACAGTTGGTTGGAATAAATGTAATTTTTTCATTGTCAGTTGGTCCTTTATACGAGCTTTAATCAGCTAAATATTCACACGCTTTGCTTAAAAGCTTAACGGGAATTACTTGTATTCAATATTAAATTAAGCTGAGAGAGCTGGCGGTGCGCGTATAAGGTATGAAGGCGTTTGGTAGGAACTTTTAACAAGAGCATGATAATTGACAAGGTGATAAGCATCGTTAAAGTGAACTGTAAAAAGCTCAAAAATAACATGGCTTACATCATCATTCGATTCAAATGGATTAGGTGAATCATTAAAGACTAACCGGTCAAGAGAGCTTTTTTGAGAGGTATTAGCTATTTCGTGGCTATTAATCGATTGAAGAACATAAGTTGGCTGATAACCAGGCTCCACTTGGACACTGGTTAACGTTTGGTAAGTACCACTTAGTTGAAATAGTGACCCAATAGAGCCAAACAAAAAGGGTGCGCACAATAAGGCGCACACTAAGTACTTGAACAGAAATTTTTTGGACGTTAATTGAGTAAGATTCACAGCCTAGCCGAAGTTGTTTAATTTGTTATAATTTTAGTCTATGCCAGTAAAAAGGGAATAGCAATAGTTGAGCGGCTCGTTACAATGTAAAATATTGATACGTCAAAGAGAGTTTGTCACCTTAATGAAAGCTTAATTGCATTTGACGCACCACTTCAAATGCCTCACAAAATTCTTGCTTGACACTACCACCATAATAAGCATCTCGCTGAGATATTCGTGGGAAGACCACGTCTTTATAGCCCTTATTAGGATAATTATATAATTCAATGACTTGTTGTTTAACTTTTTGATAGTCTTTGGTATCTACAAACAAGTTAGGGGTAAAGGCAAACCCATCATAAATGCCAATATCTGCAGGAGGCATAGCATACAAAGAGCCAAACCATTTTCTAGTGGCAGACACTACGGCATAGGCGACTAATCTATGGTCACAATGGGAATCGTTTCTGGTGTGGGTAATAATAATATCTGGTTGAAAGCTTTGAATTACAGCATCCATAGCACCTACAAGCTCATAAGATTTTCGATCTTCCACATGACCATTGGTGTTGCTTAAAGGCCAAAATAATTCACAATTCAATAGTTGCGCAGATCTATGAGCTACTTCTATTCGTTTGGCTTGTTTTACTGGGTCATTAACACCAACCGAAGCTGTTGCAATTGCACATTCATAATTTAAAGCGTTCAAGTGACAAATGGTACCTGCAGCACCGATTTCAGCATCGTCTGGATGAGCACCAATAACCAATGCGCGACGTTTGTTGCTTGCTCGAGATTTATTGATTGTTGGGCTCTCAAAATTATCGATTTTTGAGGTCATGTTATGTCCTTAATACTACTGAGCTTAAAGGGAAACTATCGATCCTTGAATGAAGCCCCTGAAATTAGTTGACAATTCTGTATGTCCTAAAACAGCTTCTCTAAAATATGATTCTATTGATCTCAAGTGACTTAATCATAGTCCTGCTGAATTATGAATGTCAAAGTTATTTACAACTCTACAAATGTATTACTCAAAGTAGAGCTTTAATACCATTAATTTTCTACCGCAAGACCAACCTCAAAGCCCTTTAATTGAGGGATCTTGGTATAACTTAACGGCCCATCAAGGCAGTCAAAGTAATCTGGCGCTATAAGTGGTAGCTGGGTGTATTTTTTAAGCTCTGTAGAGCACTGTTCATCTTGTAGCTCTGCTGCGGTATTCACTTCTATAGCTAAACCAACCCCTAATAATTGTGCATAATTTTTTAACCCGCTTAGTATCACCTGCTGAGCAATAGTATGGCTTGAATGATTAGTTTCATCGGCCCAATAACACCTATCAAAATATAGATGTGGTTGGTTTTTTTGATCAGTCACCATGCGCAGGTTACTACGACCAATAAAATGATCATTATGTTCAATCAGTAGATGACGATTTCCACTACTGATTAATCGATTAAGATGGTATTGATGCATTTGTGCATCGCGATAAGGACTCATGCAAGATTTAAGAGTTTTAGTGGCAGCCTCTAGTATCTCAAGTGGATCACAAGTAGAAATAAGCCGCCATTTATGGTGTTTTGATCCATCACCTGCCACAGCCAAATGACTTTGCTGCAGATCAAGACTTAAATCACAACTTAAGTCGTTATCCCAGAGTTGGTGTTGCAAATCAGTTAAACCACCAGCTAATTGCTTGTGCCTGAGTTGTAGCACACTCTGTTGTTGAATATTAGTCAGCAGTTGATTCACAGCTTGTATGGTTTGTTGTTGAGCAGTTTTATACTTTCTATTAATTAATCGGTTAAGCAAGTTGGTTGGCTCTAACCCACTGCTAACTGGTAGAGGAGTTTGAATTACTTTAACCGCCCACCAATGCAAATCAGCATGAGCTTTATCAAAAATAGGTGGGCTGGGCAATTGGTGCACATTAAACGTTTGATAGGCAGGAATTTGTAAAAATGCTGATAACAGTGCCTTACCTTGAACTGGTAACTGATCTACCCCATAGAGTTGGGTAACAATTGCTTTTAAACCCTGTTGTTGCTGAGGGTTATCAGCAATCATAGAGTTAATTACAGCCATAAGCGCACAAACTTGTAAGTGCTTGCCTTTAAGAAGCTTAGGTGACAGGAGTGGCCGAATCACTTCAAAATCTGCTTCATTTTGTATTAAACAACCACCTTGTTGGCGCAAAGCCAATAGTAAATATAAACCATGAATCACCCCTTGACTCGATTTTTGACTCAATTCATTGATTGCATTGTCGAGCAATTGCTGGCTTGGAGTAGTTGGTGCCAACCAAGATTGAGAAATTTCATTGTGCTGTAATTGAACCCATAACTGACGATAATCAATAGGCCTTGGTATATCACAGTAGATTCGCGGCGCAGCTAACACCATCACTGTACGTGTGAGCCAAGCAGTAGCTTTGGCATGGCTTGTAAAGAACACCATGTCATCAAAAATCACTTGCAAAGGAGCTGGCACAAAACTTGGATTAGGTTTGCGATGAGCTATGGATACGAGTAATTGTTTAAGTGATGAATGCAATGCCAGATGACGCCAAAGCCGCGCTTGTGCTCCCATTGTTTGGTCTAAAGAATCTAGTACGAGCTCTGGATGTGAATTGGCTAACACTCCGGTAATCGCAAAGTAGCTTTTTAAATTAATTGATTGACCAAGCTTTGCATCTGTTAAACTCTGTGCCAGTTGATCGGCGGCTGCCAAATGCTGACTTACTGCTTGGGTGCGGATTAAAGGTGTGGCATGCAATAGATACTTTGGCGTAAATTGAACGCTTGTAACTGGAACAAAGGGATTAAGACTGCCTAGTCTATTTGAAGTATACATATGAGGCTTAATTATTTGTGGGCTGCTAACAACATGATTGATTCTGCTGGTATGCATCAATATGCTTGATATCACGAGATAGCCCTCAATTATTTGTCATAGTTTGTTTGTCGAATTATGGCAATGTGTATCATTAGCTCTGCATAAAAACAAGTTTATTTTTAATTTTTCTTAAGTTCGACTAAACTCTACGCGGAGTTGATGGTAAGTTACTTGACTATTTGAAGGAGTTGCACATCAATGTTGATTAGGCTCGAGTTGTTTTACGGCTCATTATTCTTGGCAGGATAACAAATAGCTTAACATTTACCCCCAGCGCATCATTGCATTAGTCTAAAACTTCCCACTATGAGCTTGTTTTGTTTATGGCAGTCCCTTTCCAATTATTTGCAGCCAAACTTACTTCATGTCAATTCTTGATCTCTAAAATATTAGTATGCTGTAGTTTAGGTATTGGGCTTTGGTTTATCTATTCTATGCAACCATGGCATAGCCAACCAGCTGCAATGCATCGCTTTGATGCCCCCATATTTCATACCAACGCCAAGCAATCATCAAAGCCGTTATATAGCCAGCAATCCTTACCTCGTTCGCCAACTAAAGAAGTTCATGCAGCGTCAATTACTCAACTGAATGATGAGCAATTATTTGCGATTTGGTATGGTGGCAGTCGTGAGGGAGCAACAGATGTAAAACTTTATTCATCAACTCTCAACCTTTCAAGCAATCAATGGACTGACCCAAAAGTTGTTATGACGCCCAAACAGCTCCAGCGTGAGAGTAGACGTTGGATTAAAAAACTTGGTAACCCGGTTGTGCTGGTTGACCGACATCAAAGACTTATAGTGTTTTTTGTCAGTGTTTCAATTGGCGGTTGGGGAGGTAGTTCCATAAACGCAATGTTTTCCACCGATGGTGGCGAACATTTTTCTACACCTCAACGTTTAATTACTTCACCTTTTTTTAATTTAAGCACCTTAGTGAAAAGCCCACCATTTTTATATGCAAACGGTGACATTGGCTTACCTGTTTATCATGAATTTATTGGTAAATTTTCAGAGCTATTACGCCTTAGCCCCTTAGGAGAGGTAATTGATAAACACCGTATAAGTCATGGCGACCGAGCTTTGCAACCCAGTATGAGCATTCATTCACCTTTACATGCCAGTGTTTGGAGTCGAAATTCTGATCAAACTCAAGGTCATACCTTAATTAACACCACATCACAAGGTGGCGATTACTGGTCTGCAATCGAAAAAACTAGTATTCCAAACCCAGATTCGGCGGTGAGTACACTCAGTTTAGAGCCAACATTTAATGGCAGCGCCGATTTTGCAACTGAAACACTTATTGTCTATAACAACTCAAAGGATTCCAGACATCGGTTATCGCTTGGCTATACCACCGACTTTGGCCAAAGCTTTAAAATACTCATTGATTTAGAAAATGGTGATCGGTATATAGATCGTTATTCATACCCCCAAATTACTCGTAGTATTTCACCAGCAGGCGAGCTACTGTATAATGTAATCTATACATCGAACCGTAAGACCATTGAACACGTACAGTTTAATCATGCTTGGCTGAAGTCTAAAATTAAATTTCAACCTGCTGATAATCCACAAATTATAAGAGACTTAGCCACTCAAGAATCGAATAAATCTGCAGTTCAATATTCTAATTTTTTAGATCAAAGCAACAATCTTATTCTTAATAGTTTTGCCTTGTTCATATTACTGGTGTTATCAATTGCACCAAGCGTGCAGTATCTCTTACGCCAATTAGATTTTAATCCAAGTTTAAAGTTTTTAGCTCCTATTATTGCCAGCCTATTGATTGGCTTTTGGCCGATAGGTTCAAGTAATTGTATTGGTATACTGCGAGGTGTGTTAGGTGATTTAAGCTGTGCCTCATGGGTTTTACTTTTAATTGGCAGTTATCGTTATTATTTAAATTGTTTTGGCGCATTGTATTTTACTCAAACCAAGTTTTATACCTTAAATCAATTGAAGCAATTTGTACAAATCGTTGGTCTTTTAGGAATTTTATTTTACCCTTTTGCGCTTGGCTTCTTACCTTATGATCCATATATTGCAGGCTACCCCCTAGAGGCACAGCTCATAAGTGGCAAGCTGATAAGTCTACTTGTATTAGCCATATATTGTTATCGAAATACTGTAATAACCTTTTGGATTGCATTAACACTCGTAAGTTTTTATGGCCAATGGTTTGAAGCTACTAATCTATGGGATTACCTGCTTGACCCATTGGCTGTGGGTATTAGTCTGTATTATTGTATTTGCACACTTATTAATAAGTTTAACTACCGAATAAGAAGTATTCGATATAATCACGAGAAACCTTAACTTATGAAGCCAAAATTACCAAAAGCACAGCCTAGTTACGATACAATATCAATGCACCCTATTGAAAAAATAACTCTTGGCTATTTAGCATTTTTTTTAATACTGGGTATATACCTTGCAATTTTTAACCAAAGTTATTTTGATAGTGTTTACACTTTAGAAGACGGTATTCTTGAATGGTTGACTGTTATTGCACTTTTTACCACAGCTTGGGTTTGCTGCAAACGAGCGATTCAGTTTTCGGCTACTCAAAAAAAGCAGTTTATTGTTATGAACCTGCTATTTGCAGGTATATTTTTTTTTGCTGCAGGCGAAGAAATATCCTGGGGACAAAGACTATTTGATTGGCAAACGAATGAATATTTTACTCAATTTAACGCTCAAAATGAAACAAATCTGCATAATTTAAAAGTCAATGGTATTAAGATAAATCAGCTTATTTTTGGCTTAGGTTTTTCAATTATTTTACTCACCTATTTACTCGTGCTGGCACCTTTGTATAATATCAACTCCAAAGTTCATAAATTTCTAGACCAATGGGGTATCCCTATGCCTAAAAATTTACATATCATTGGCTACTTTGTAATACTCATTGCTGTGGAAGTGATTATTAAAGAATTGTCTGAGACTGGTCGGCGAGGGGAATTAACAGAATTTGTGACCTCCTTTTGGGTGTTATTGAATGTGACCTTCCCAAAAAACACCCTCTTTTACCAAACCAGTATTGAGATTGAACCCTAGCCTGTGGACAACCTAACACTTGCCAAAAGGTAATCTGACTGACAGGTGGATGAAAGCTAGAGTATTTTACAATATTACTCCAGATTAGCTTTTGCAGATCTACATACAACATTTATTTTAAGGAATTCAAGTGGTCAAGCGATCTTTTCAAGTCATGGCATTTCCTGCATTCAGCAATCAAATGTCAAACCCATATAATGCCTTATTGTATGCAGCCATAACTCAAGCAGATGCATCGATTCAAGTATCAGAGTTCTCTTTTAAAGCTGCACTGACCAAAAAAGTGGATATTATCCATATCCACTGGCCAGAGGTTTATGCAGCAAGTCGGTATATTTTAAAAGCATATATCTACACCTTTATGATACTCTTCGCCTTGTTTGTCAGCAAAATGCGCGGCGCTAAAATTGTTTGGACTGTGCATAACTTGCGCCCACATAAGGTCAAGTACCCCATGCTTAACAAGATGCTCTGGCCCTTGTTTATGAAATTGGTTGATGGTATTTGCTCTTTATCAAAAGCTAATGAATCTATTGTATTAGATACCTACCCGCAATTAGCTCCTAAGCGCAAAGTTGTAACTTATCATGGCTTATACAATCAAGCAGATATTAGTACACTTACTCAGAGTCAAGCTCGCCAGCATTTAGAGCTGCCAGACACGGGTCGAGTTTTTTTGTGTTTGGGACAAATAAAACCATATAAAGGCATGGAAAAGCTCATCCGCCTGTTTCAGCTCGATGAGATGCAACACCATAAGCTTGTCATCGCAGGTAAAGCACTCGATACTGCCTATGTGAATCAACTGGCTAGTATAATCAATGACTCAAGCAACATAATTTTTCGGCCAGGTTTTATAGCAAATGAAAATTTACCCCACTATTTTAAAGCTGCCGACTGGTCGGTTATTGCCTATGACGCAATTTTTAACAGTGGGAGCGCCTTAATGAGCGTGACGCATAAAACGCCGATCATATTACCCTACAGTGATAACTTTGCTGAATATGGCACCTTGATGCCTCATCAATTCTTGCTCTATGCTCAGGAGATTAACTCAACAACTATTACAGATGCATTAGCTCAGCTGCAAGGCTATAACCCTGCTGATTCAGTTGCACCAAAGAGTGACTCGCCTTTAAGTTGGCATAATATTGGGCAAACTACAGCAGAATTTTATCGTCAGCTCGCAGATGATTAAGATTATTATTCAATAATTTAAATGGATATTGTGCTCCAATGATTTAGTAATATGTGTAACTAGCATCTTACCTGCAGGTGAGAGTTGATTGCGCTTAAAAAGTGCGACTTCCGAATCTGCTAAATGAGGTAATTTAGTAGTTTTTCCAAGTGATGCTAACCCCTGAGGTACCATATTGGCAGGTAATACTGTTACTCCTAAACCAGCTTTAACAGCAGCAATAGTGCCTGCAAGGCTTGGGCTGGTATATGCTATTTGCCAGGGAATGCAAATACGGTCAAGCGCGCTTAAAGCCCTTGCCCGGTAGATACAAGGTTGTGGTGATAATGCCAGGGCTATTGGATTTTTAGTTTGATAATGTTCTGCTGCAGCCCAAACTAAAGGCTCACGCCATACTTTTGTGCCACCTTTCACGCTCTCAGGATCACGCTTAACTAATACAATATCTAAGCTGCCGTTTTGAAATCCTTGCATTAAATTTAATGTGAGATCACAGGTAACATGCAACTGCACATGAGGGTGATGTTTGGCAAAACTTGCAAGAATCTCTGGTAAATAATGGGTTGCAAAATCCTCAGGGGTACCAAGCGATATTTCTCCGCGAATCTCCGGTTGATTGAGTCGACTATAAGCTTCCCACTGAAGATCAATCATCCGTTGGGCATAATTTAAAAAGATTTCCCCTTGATCGGTTAGTCTTATATCTCGATTACTTCGATCAAAAAGCTGACAATTTAAACCGGCTTCAAGTTTTTTGATTTGTAAACTTACAGCTGACTGGCTTCTGTCCACAGCTTCTGCAGCTCGGCTAAAGCTGCGGGTCTCAGCCACAGCCACAAAACTTTTTAAAAACAAAGTATCTACGTTAAAAGGCATGTGTTGCTGTCCTTTATGGTTCATATGAGCACTTTGCTAAAGCAAACATTAAATTGTATACAACGCTCTAAAAGTTATTTTCTATAATACTATCTATGAGATTACCTATGAGATAATCTCATAGATAGTATTATAATTACTCGTTTTACTAATAGTCAATAATGCTTTAAATTAGTAACATCAAAGATATTGCGCGCACGGGCCTAAAGCACAACCCAAGCCTTTTTGAAATTATTACTATCCAGGAATTACCATGAGTCGAGAATTTTTAAACAACCTATTCTATATAGACACATTGTCGCAAATTATGATGGGGTTGGTTGGTTTTGTTGTATTTGTGGTAGCAGTATTTGCGAGCCGCTATTTAAAGGGTGATAGCCAATTTAAACAATTTTACCAGGTATTAGCCTGTTTAACTCTCGCTGTATTTATAATGGTAAGTGCCAATAATATTATACTTTTTTTGGCCTCATGGGTTAGCAGCAATGCATTGCTGGTACGACTCATGATCTATAAATCCAATTGGCAAGCAGCGCGACAATCAGGAATACTTGCGGCCAAAACATTTGGTCTTGGCTTTATCTCCTTAAGCTTAGCTTTAGGCTTAGTTGGGTTGAGCTCTGGACATCTAACCCTGCAAGAGATTATACACTCACACCATGAGCCACTTGTACTTAATTTAGCACTTGTCTTTATTACATTGGCAGCTATGAGCCAATCAGCAATCTGGCCTTTTCATAAATGGCTTTTAAGCTCTTTAAATTCACCGACGCCGGTATCTGCAATTATGCACGCCGGGTTAGTTAATGGCGGTGGCTTTTTATTAGTCAAATTTTCACCCATGTATTTTAGTTCACCTGGAATACTGACTTTAATTTTTATAATTGGAATTATCACTGCATTTTTAGGCACTTTATGGAAGCTTATGCAAAGCGATATAAAACGTATGCTAGCTTGTTCAACTTTAGGCCAAATGGGCTTTATGATTGCTCAATGTGGTATGGGGTTATTTCCTGCAGCTGTTGCTCACTTATGCTGGCATGGTCTTTTTAAAGCGTATTTATTTCTCGCCTCAGGCTCTGCGGCTCAGGAAAAAAGGCTTGATTTAGATTATCCACCGCAACCGAAACAGCTTAGTTTAGCCTTACTCTGCGGCATTATTGCGAGCTATAGCTTTATGTTGGTAAGTGATAAAAGTCTGTTCGCCGGCGATACTACTCTTATTCTAATTATTGTTGCTTGTATAGCTGGGACACAATTTGCACTGCCCTTCTTAAAGCAGATCACTGTTAAAAAACTACCAATACTATGTGTTGCCAGCGGCATAACAGGTAGCATCTATGGTTTAAGCGTGCATTCTATTGAAGCACTATTAATACCTTTGAATATCATGCGACCTCAGCCATTAAATATGATTCATATAATCGGTATTGGTATCTTAACTGCTAGTTGGCTCAGTATTGTATTGGCTCGTAATATACAGCTTATGCAAGAAATGCCCAGTTGGTTTTTAAAGTTATATGTACAGATGTTCAATGCATCTCAGCCACATCCAAAAACTATCACTACTCATAAAAGCCAGTACCACACTTAATTTACCAGTTTTCAGTATTTTTTAAAGAGGCTAAGATGCATAATTCACCAACAGCAATTGACTTGACTGCTGCAAAAAAGCACGCAACTATTGAAGAGCTTATAGCCACTAGTTGGGCTAAAATAGCCCCTTTTTGGCCGCTTAAAAACTTAATAGCTGTTAACCCACTTACAGGCTTTGAGGACTTAGCATTTGAAGAAGCCTTAAAACAGGGTAATGCCTATTTTCAAATCGACAATATACCCACACCTATGCAGGACATTAATCGAAAAAGTATCCAATGGCTGCAGGTGTTTTTCGATAAAGGTCAAGCCACAATTTCAATTCCTGGTGGCCATAACGGGTTTTTGCCCTCTATTTTAAAGCTATTACCCTTTGATTATTTGACCAATAATCAAGATAAAAAGATCAACACAACACAACACGCTTGGCTTTTAACATTACCTGCATGCCCGCAAGCTATTGTAAGTGAATGCCTAACACATTTAGGTCTTGCAACAGCTGATTATGAAGAATTTTTAACTTTACAACTGACAACTTTGTCAGGCTGGGCTGGACATATTCAATACCTTGTTAATTGGGCTGACACCCAAGACCAAGATCAACCCTACCCTGTCACACACGCTGAGTATTTAGCGTTTCGACTTATACTCACCTGTCTTATGTGGCCACAAGCTAAATTATTATTGTCCTGGCACGCACAAGCGCTGGTCAAAACCAATGTGGATAGTGTTATTAAAAAAATTGAACACCTTGAACAAAACTATCACCACAATTTATTAGCACAACTGGCAAGCTCTATCCAGACCCTACCTGCGGTTGAGGCCAAACATAAACAAGTGGATGCCCAGCTGGTCTTTTGTATCGATGTGCGCTCGGAGCCATTTCGACGCGCCCTTGAAGCTCAAGGAAGCTATGAAACTTTGGGTTTTGCTGGTTTTTTTGGCTTGCCGATCAGCATTTCAAACTCGACAACTCAAGAAACCTATCATTCGTGCCCAGTACTGCTGAAACCCTCACATCAGGCACAACAAACCTCAGACGCTGAATATTTTGAGAGACAACAAATATTTAAAAAATTATTTCAATCGCTTAAGTATAATTTCACCACTACATTTGCTTTAGTAGAAACCCTAGGCCCTGCAAATGGTTTATGGATGGCGCTGCGCAGCCTATTTCCAAACGCTTCACATAAACTCAAATCCCAAGTCACTCAATTGATTAATCCTGCAACTGAAGCAAAAATTTCAATTGACTCAATACCTTTTTTAGATCAATGTAATTTTGCTCTTGGGGCTCTTAAGTTAATGGGTTTAACCACTCATTTTGCACCATTAGTTGCGTTTTGCGGTCATGGCAGCACAACGCAAAACAATGCCTATGCAAGTGCGCTAGACTGTGGTGCTTGTGGTGGCCGTCATGGCTCACCAAATGCGCGCATTTTAGCGCAAATTTTAAACACACCCGAAGTGCGCAAACAGCTACTCACAGAAGGTATCGATATACCAACAGCAACAATTTTTATTGGTGCTGAACATAATACAACAACTGATGAGGTTAAACTCTTTGACAACCACTGTGATGACAACCTTAACAGCCTTTTGAATCAAGAAGAACTAACAACTGAGTCTAATTACAAATTACACCACCAAGCACTAAACCAGCTGAAATTAGATTTAACCAATGCCTGTACGCAAAATACTACTTGGCGCTGTCAACAACTTGGTGTTACCAGCCCCAACCCCGCTAAAGAGGCTGTACATCGATCCAGAGACTGGGCTCAAGTACGACCAGAATGGGGCTTGGCCCAAAATGGGTCTTTTATTGTTGGCCCTAGAGATTTATCGGCACCAATTAATCTTGAAGGTCGAGCTTTTTTACACTCTTACAACTGGCAACAAGACACTGATGCCAGTGCATTAACCACTATTTTAACTGCGCCAATGGTGGTTGCTCAATGGATTAATAGCCAGTATTTATTTTCTACTCTCGATAACCGGGCTTACGGTGGTGGGAATAAAATCACTAAAAATATCACCGGTAAAATTGGTATTATGCAAGGCAATGCGAGTGATTTAATGAATGGCTTGCCATTACAATCCGTGTATGCAACCGATCATCAAGAGTATCATCAACCTATACGCTTGATGACTATTGTTTATGCACCTAAAGCGCGCTTAGATACTATTATCGAAGCACAAGCTGTGCTTAAAAAACTCTTTAGCAACGGCTGGGTTAAGCTGGTATGCATTGATCCACAATTGAATCAACGCTTTATTTTACAGCGGAATTTATCATGGGAATTAATATAAAATAGCCTCACTATAGCAACATGAGTACCTCATTTATAGAGCCTTCTAAGCCGGAAGATTAGTCATTATTTATAAAACTCAACAAAAAAACTAACATCGCCAAGCGGTCGAATATGATGCAAAACTTCAGGTTCAACTACACCTTGCTTGTGGACTGATAAAACATGTGTCGTGGCATCTTCAATTGAGTATTCTAATTCACCTTGGGTTACCTGGATTAAACCCCAAACACCTTGCTTAGTGCTGTGATTTTTTAATAACCCTTGTGGAATTGTTTCATTCACAAAAAGAGGCGTTGATTTATAAGCTTTGACACTCGTAGGTAGTGATTTCATGTTTCGATTCCTTTCGGTAGGTTAATTAAGCCACATTGTAAATATTGATCAAATTCATATTTTTTTAAATGGACTGGGCTTAAGGTAGATTTATAAATGGTATTAATTGTGACTTCGATAAAGTATCAGCTAGGGTGTATCGATTAAGCACTTCTATAAAAGCCACCTTCGCCTCGAATACAATATGTTTCAATTGGCAAGTCTCACTCATCAAAGGGGCTTCACCCATCGACCGTCTGATTGAATAACTTCAAAACGAGCCCACTGAATAAACTCTGCCAAGCTGGACTCTTGGCTCGTACCTTTGTTTTCTCCCGCAACTACTTGAAATCTTACCCTATCGCTGGGTAAAAAATAATTTTTTACACTATTAATACTCGATACTTGCCGTATACTCCAAAATTTACCAAGTCGACCGTTACTATAAAAGCGCTCTGATACAATTTGCTGGGGATGGATGGAGGTTTCATTGGCATGTTGTTTCGCAAGCTCCAATAGATCGTTCAAACCCTCTTCAGTGATATCTGTAAATGAGTTGTGTTGCTGCAAAGCCGCTGATAAATCCTCTTGTGATAATTCAAATTCGCGAGCAATGGGCGTGGATGTATAATGTGACTGTTGAAAATAAAAGTGTGCCGGATAACGTCGCCAAAAAAAAGCACCATTAAATATAATTGCAATTGCCAGAATAACTACCACATTCACCAGCAAAGGGTTGAATATAAATTGGTAGTGAAGATCAGTCACCCCAGCGCCACCGATAACAGCTGTAAGTGCTGTAGCCCCGCCAGGCGGATGAATACAGCGTAAGAAATACATAACACCAACAGCTAAACCAACTGCTACAGCCGCTGACATATCAGAGTTGCCAAACACTTGAAAACATGTAACACCGATTACACCAGATATCAAGTGACCCCCAAATAGGGCCCAGGGTTGAGATAAAGCGCCGTGAGGCACGGCAAAAAGTAATACAGCGCTTGCGCCCATGGAGGCCACAATCATGACATAAGCAGTATCTTGCACTAGTGCAAAACGTGCTGTGAAAAATGCCACTGCAAAAATACTAACAGCCGCACCTAGAGCTGAGAGTAGCTTTTCGGCAGCTGTGGTTGTATTTGGTGGAATACCTAGAATCATTTTTAATTCATTAATTAACTTCAAGTAACGTCCACCTTTGGTCTCAACTTCAGAAATCATTCCGCTTAATAAACGGAGCTGTTAAAAAACGACTTATAGCTTTTAAAGGCGTAAGCCATTGAATAGACTTACCATTGGTAGTATTTTTTAATACCGCCTGCGCAAGAAAAGCAGCTACTGGCTCCACTTCATCAGCTAAAATATTATAGATTTTTTTATCCTTTTCCCAGGCCGCTGGATTATTCACATATGGCGCTTTAAGTAGATGAGTATTAACAATACCAGGACTTAAAGAACCAACTTTGACTGGTGAATTTGATTCTTGAGCTTCTTGGGCCAAGGCTTTGGTTAAATATTCTACGCCAACTTTGCTGGTGCCGTAAGGGGTTAAACCAGAACGAATAGTTCCATCACTGCCAAAACCTTCAAATAAATAAAAATGACCCTGGCCTTGCGCTTCCATAGCTGGAATAGCAACTTTGGCACTATTCATAGCACCTATAAGATTGACATCAATGACCTCTTTATAACTTTCAGGTTGCATATCCACTAAGCGTTTCAAGCGATCGTCTGGGTTTGTCATAGGTTGACTTATACCCGCACAAGTAATCCAATAATCCACACGACCAAAGGAGTCATATGCATTATCCCAAACACTTTGGATATGAGCTAGATTATTGAGATCACAAGTTGCACCTTTCAAATTGTCCGCAGCTTGTATTGGATCACGACTGAGTTCAGTTAAAGCACCTTGAACACTCTTAGGCGTTTGGCCTGTAATCATTACGTTATGATTCATTTTTAAAAACTCATTGGCAAGGCCTTTACCTATACCGCGAGTAGCACCTAAAATAACAATCGTTTTGTGCAAATCACTCTGAGCTGGATTAGAAAATTCTGATGTCTGTTGTAATAATGATGATTGCTCAGCCGCTACATTCATAACAGGTTTATTTAAATTATGCTGATAGTGAGTTGCGCAACTTTCATTCACTGCTGGTAAATGTATAAATGGTTGGTGTGTAACTGAAAAATGGCGAGATTTTTGTGACGCTTGGACTGGCGGAGTCAATGGTTCTAACTGAAGCTTTAAATGCAACATACATATCCTTGTTAAATATTTAATTATCCATAATTAAGAGATTAAGGCCGGATTATGTTAGCAACATTATGCAGTGGGCGAAATAAGGCAATAATGATATTACCTCGCATAGAATAGTGGTGTTTAGAACTTAAATTTTGGGTGGTGTCAGGTACTAAAATAGTTTTACGCAAAAAAATTGACTGCATTATTTGCCCTTGACTCGACTGTATTGTGTTGGGCAATAGCCTCTGGAAATTTCAGGATTGCGAATTTTTAAATGTTTCGAGCTGCGGCCTGCAACCCGCTTGCGCCATAACCTAAAGCTACTCGGTTTAAGTTCTCGCCGCATTAAATTAACAACCCCTTTTTCATCCAGACCATAATTGTGTTCAATGGCTTCAAAAGGGGTTCTGTCTTCCCAAGCCATCTCTATTATACGTGAAGTGTCTTCTGCAAACAGGGCCATATTGTCTCCGAATGAATATAAATACCTAAGCTCAGGTTTATATTTTATATAAAAAAATTATAATACAACGTGAATGACTTCAGATTATACGAAAATCTTATGTTCACAGAGTTATACAATCAAATTTTTCATTATAAGGCTATACCCTCTCTCAAATCCTTGAGTCCGGCTTTATAAAAGAAGCCTATATGACAGGCGAGCTTGCAGTCTGCGCAGGCACTTGTGGACCAGGCAGCTTGCACTTTTATTAGATGAACTTGCTCATGAGGATGCAATATTTACTGCCGATGGTGGCTCGCCCATGGTTTGGCTATTAAGACAGTTAAATGTAAAAGGTAACAGACGATTTTTAACGAGCCTTTCCCATGGCACCATGGCCAATGCTTATCCACAAGCTATGGGAATCGCTCTAGCTTATCCGGGGCGACAAGTCATAGCTATGTGTGGTGATGGTGGTTTAAGTATGCTGATGGGTGACTTGCTGACTCTTGCTCAAGAAAAAATTCCGGTAAAACTGCTTGTTTATAATAATCACTCACTGGGTTTTGTTGAAATGGAGCAACGGGTTGAAGGTTTATTAGATCATTATACAGAGCTGCAAAACCCCGACTTTAGTAAACTTGCACAAGTGTGCGGTTTGAGAGGCTGGCAAGTGACTCAAACAGATCAACTCGAAACAGCCATGCGTCAATGGCTTGCATCAGATCAATGTGGAATTTTAGATGTACATGTCAATCGATTTGAGTTAGTAATGCCGCCAGAAATTGAGGTCTCGCAAGTAGCGTCCACAGCTTTATTTGGTATTAAAGCCGTTTTAAGTGGTCGAACCGACGAGGTAGTTTCATTATTACTGGATAATTTTATACGTTAGTTCTGTCGTTTCGCGCCAATGACCCAATATCAATACATTTGCTGGTGCTGGTTGGATAATATCCAGCTAGTGCCACCAACCATTATAATTAACAATAATGTAGTAAATAAGATTAAATGCAAATCTTCTCTTTTTTGCTGACTTAAATTGACATGAAAAAAATAATAAAAATGTACAACAATCTGCAACAAAGCACACACCGAGATGATCAATAATAACGTAAAATATTCAAGCATTTCGGGGTCATAAATGGCTTGAAAGACAAGCACTAACGGGATCACACTCATACTCACTGCTAACACAAACCCAATAAGGTACTTTCTTAAGTCACTTTTGAATTCTTCAGCTAACTCGGCCTTAGTTATTGTATTATTATTCATTGAATTAGTCCTTTCAGAAACACAAAGGAAAAAATAAAGATCCACACAATATCCAGAAAATGCCAATACAGTGCCCAACGCATGATTTTCATTTTTACTGCAACAGTTAAACCTTGAGTTTTAATTTGTAATAGCAAAACTATTGTCCATAGTATACCTGCCACCATATGTAAGCCATGAAATCCCACTAAGCTAAAAAAAGCTGATAACCAACCGCTTCTTTGAGGCGGTGCCGATTGTTCATAAATCATTGTGTAAAAACTATAGAATTCATGTAATACAAATGCTAAGCCAAGCAAGCCAGTAATAGCCAGCCATAATATAAGCTGAGATTTTTTTATTGGAATAATTTGCTTAGGCTGAATATCCGAATGTTGATATTTTAAAATTAAACTCACTAAGCCACAAGTCAAACTACTCAGAAGCAATAAGCCAGTTTCAATAGCTGTTCCTTGTAAGTCGAATATATCTTTTGGGCCAGGGCCACCAGCCATTGCAATAGAGTTGAGCGCGGTATTATAAATTGCAAAAAACATTGCAAAATTCATGGCATCTGCCATTAAAAAGATCCAAAATCCAAAAATAATTTTCTCTGCACCAGGATGACATTCATGAGAGTGTCCAAGATTTAAACCAGGATATAAACAATTGACTTGATTATGATTCGTTCTGCTCATAACTGTTCCTCGGTATAAGAAATAGCTTTACCATTATTTTTTGTGCTAGTTTCCAGAGCACGGCTCACACCTGCTGCTGCTCGAGCATTAACTCGCCAAGTTTCATCGTGACGTTGAATAATATCCGCCGCGATCCATTCTTCAGTCTCTGCTTGAAAAGAATATATGATAATAGCGACAATCAATCCTACACATGAAATGAGGGCAAGCCACCAAACATACCAGACTAAAGCAAACCCGAGCATGAAGGTTAGCATCATAATAATGACTCCAATACTAGTATTTTTAGGCAATGCTATTGATTGATAGTTATTGATTTATTTTGAGTCGTTTAAAGCTTCATATGGATCAGCTGTATTTTTAACAACTGTGAAAAAATACAGCTGATCAATTGTAGGCAAACTCGCAAAATTCCATTGAGGTGGAGGGGCTGAGCACCACCACTCTAGGCTATGTCCATTCCAAGGGTCGCCTAATGGAACGGCTAAAGAATGTCGTCGACGGATACTAATGCCTATGGTGATAAAAATACATACCAGTGCAATGACAAGCACACTTGCCCCAATAGCTGTAAGCACCATTAAAGGCTCAAAAGATACATTAGTATAACTTGGCATGCGTCGGGGCATACCCATTAACCCAAGCACATATAAAGGTAAAAACGTCAAAGAAAAACCACCTATCCAGCACCAAGCTGTTATTTTCCCCCAGAATTCATCTAATCGAAAACCAAACATTTTTGGCCACCAATAATGGATTCCAGCCAATAGACCAAACAAGACTCCAGGAATTATTACATTATGAAAATGAGCCACTAGAAAGAGCGAATTATGTACTTGAGAATCTAAACTTGGATTAGCCAAAATAATACCGCTTAGACCACCCATAACAAAAAGCACAAAAAAACCACAAAGATAAATAATTGGTACAGTGAATCGAATTTGGCCTTTATAAAGAGTCGCTAGCCAATCATAGACTTTAACTCCAGTTGGAATGGCAATAAGTAAAGTTGCAATGCCAAACACTGCGTTAATCATTGCACTTTGACCCATAGTAAAAAAATGATGCAACCAAACTAAAAAAGACAACACAGAGATACACATGGTGGCTAGGACCAATGAGGTGTATCCGTACAAACGTTTACCAGCAAAGGTTGAAGATATTTCAGAAAAAATACCAAAAGCCGGTAATATTAATATATAGACTTCAGGATGACCAAACATCCAGAATAAATTGGCATAATTCATCATGTTGCCACCAAGATCATTGGTAAAAAAATGAAAATCTAAATAACGATCAAGTGCTAACATGCAAGTGGCTATCGTAAGAGGCGGCAGTGCATAAATAATGAGTATCGAGGTACAGAGTACAGTCCAGGTGAACAGCGGCATATGCATAAACTTCATACCTGGCGCTTTCATTTTATAGATAGTCACAACAAAATTAATACCCGATAAACTAGTCCCAATACCAGAAAATAAAATAGCCCAAATCCAATAGTCCACCCCTACTCCAGGACTAAAGGCTTTACCCGTATAAGGTGGATAAGCGGTCCAGCCACCAGTTTCAAATTGGCCAATAAGTAATGAAACCAAAAGCAAACCTGCGCCACATGCTGTTAAGCCAAGGCTTATTTGGTTCATGACTGGAAAGGCCATATCGCGGGCGCCAATTTGCAATGGCATTATATAGTTAACCAGCCCAAAAATAAGTGGCATGACCACAAAAAAGATCATAATTGTACCGTGAGTACTAAAGAGCTCTGCAAAATGGTTTGCGTCTACAATCCCGCCTATGGGCACACTCGCTTGATGCAGACGCATAACAAAACCTTCTACAATGCCACGGGCCATCATCACTAAACCAATGACTAAATACATTATGCCGATTTTTTTATGGTCTGTAGATGTGATCCAGTTGAGCCAAAGTTCACGCCAAAATTTAAAATAACTAATAAATAAAATGGCGCCAATAATACCAAAAATTTCTACAAAACCAGCACCTGAAGCTATTGCATTATTAATATTTGGCTGATGAAATACTTTAAGAAATGTCAATGCTGACCAGTCTAGCCGGCCAAATATAAATTCATTAAACTGAATCATTAAGTAGGCTCACAAGCTGTGTTTTGACGCTGATTTGATGGTCTGGCCATTGACGGAATAAAATTTGGCAATTCGCCACTTTGATATATTGTTGTACCTGGTTGATGGATTGATTGTAACTTTTCATGTTGATGATATCGACTAACAACTCGCTCAAATAAATTAGGCACAGCTAATTGATAGGTTGCGGGCTCTACAATAGAATTTTTCGATAGATGATTATACTCATTTTCAGTAAAGTCTGATTTATTTTCAATTGTGTGCCATTGCTGCCAAGTTGCATCTAAGACTGCTTTAACTTTAAAATGTTGATCAGCAAAAAACTCGCCACTAAATTGAGTATTTTCTCCACGAGCAGTTCCTTGTTGCGTAGCTATCAATTGAAGTTGTGTCTGCATACCTGGCATAGCGTAAGCTTGACCAGCAAGAGCTGATATTCGAAAACTTTGCATCACGGTATCGGTAGTCAATCGTATGAATACTGACTGATTCACTGGAATCACCAGCTCATTAACACTCACAATATTGTGCTCTGGATAAATAAACAGCCATTTCCAATTTAATCCGATCACATCAATACATATTGAATTTTGGTTCATTGGTGCATACTCATCATGCTGATGAGCAGATTGCCAAATATGAAAACTAATCCATAGGCAAATAATAACTGGGAATCCCCACATACAAATCTCAAGGACTCGACTAAATTGCCAATCTGGCTGGTAACTCGACTTACTGTGCCCATATCTATAACGTCTCAAAATTATTGGCAAAGCAAGATAAACCGGCATTATTGCTAATAGTGAAATACCAATCACCCCATAGAAATACCACTTTTGATCCTCAGCAATACTACCCATTGGTTGTAAAAAACTAGTCGAAGCATGTGCAAATTGTTGGATACTCCACAACACAATTGCAACCCAAAACTTAAGCACTTGATTCAAGCCAGACAATAGAATGTACTTCATATAATACAATCGCTTTAAATTAAATTTAGAACTACTGACTCGATATACAAATAAAAACGGCTCAGACTTAAAAATCAACACTTCAACAAAATTCAGTTAATCAACTGGCCATTTTTTGTTAAAACTATCAATTTGGACCCAAAATAATCTCAAAGTAGTGTTTAATTACATTTTGACAACATATACCATCATATTCATTGCATGTTCATAGACAAATTTCATTAAAATCAACTTTCACCCACTGCTGAGTGTGTGCAGAAATTTACTTATGGACAAGCAACGAACTTAACTATTACATTCTTTTACAACATATTCGGGACAATTTTTATGCTAAAACAAATTACTCTTTCAAGCTTGAGCCTTGCGCTCTTATCGCTTTCTTTTCATTCATTTGCCCAAGAGCCGGTTTACAGATATACCATAAAAAAATGTTATAAAACCTCATCAAGTGATGTTAAATGTCACACATTTTATAGACGCATGACTCGTAGCCAAGCTCAATACTTTGTAAGGTTACAACAAAGACACGCAAATTCTCAAAAACCTGAAAATAAGCGGCCTGAAAATAAGCGGCCTGAAAATAAGCAGCCTGAAAACAAGCAACCTGAAAATAAGCAACCTGAAAATAAGCAACCTGAAAACAAGCAACCTGAAAACAAGCAACCTGAAAACAAGCAACCAACAACTAATAACTCACAATGCGGTAGTGCCTTTGATCAACAAATGTTAGCTGCAGTAAACAAAGCCAGGCAACAAGGTCGAACTTGCGGTTCAACTCGATATTTTGCTGCTATGCCTTTGCAACTAAGTTGTAAATTAACTCAAGCGGCCAAAGGTCACTCTGATTATCAAGCGCAAAGCAACCGCATGTCTCATACAGGGGCTAATGGCAGCTCCATGACTTCACGTATTAAAGCCACTGGCTATCAAGGAAGAGCTTGGTCTGAAAACGTAGCTTATACTTACTCGGACAATATTGATCAGGTAATGAACAACTGGCTGGAAAGCCCTGGGCATTGTAAAAATATTATGAGTACAACTTATACAGAGATGGGTGCAGGTAAACAACAACATCAAAGTAATGGTCGACGTTTTTGGACTCAAAACTTTGGCAAGCCGCAATAGTCTTACAGAAAACTAACAATAAGCTTTTGCTTAATGACTACTTCTTTCGTCAGGCTCATAACAGCCTGGCGAATTAAATTCTCGAATAAAAATTTCCCAAAACGCCAAAAACAATGCAGCGACTAATGGACCAAGTACAAAGCCATTAATACCAAAAACTGCAAAGCCGCCAAGAGTTGATAACAACACTAAATAGTCAGGTAACTTAGCATCTCGTCCCACTAATAATGGCCGTAAAATATTATCTGCCAAACCAATAACAACCGCACCATAAATCACTAAAATAGTAGCTTGAGTAACCTCGCCTACAGCAAATAGATAAATCGCAACTGGCCCCCAAATTAAGCCAGCACCAACCACAGGAATCATGGCAAGTAAAGTCATGACCACGCCCCAAAGAAAAGCACCGTTAATACCAAGTACCCAAAAAATTATTCCACCTAACAAACCTTGTACCGCTGCTACTAGCAAGTTGCCTTTGACCGTTGCACGCACTACTTCAGCAAATTTATTAAATAGTAAATACTCTCGCTCATCGCCAAGCGGTAAGCCACGTACAATTGCCGCTACTATTTTTTCCCCATCGCGCAGTATAAAAAAGGCTACGTATAACATAATTGACAGGCCAACAAAAAATTGCACTGTGCCTTGGCCAAATTGCAAGGCATTTTGTGCCACAAAACCACTGGCTGAAAGCGCAACATCGGACATTTGTGCTTGAATCTGAGCAATGTCTACATTAAATTGTTCTAAAAATTCGTTTATTACTGGGAATGCAGTTTGAATTTTATCCATTTGTGCAGCTATATCGAAATCACCACTTTTAATTCTTTGATATAAATCAGCGCCTTGACGAAAAAACGAGGCAATTACAAATAGCGCCGGCAAGATACCCATAACTAGACAAACTAATAGAGATAGACCAGCCGCTAAATTTGGTTTAGGTTTACCAATTTGTTGTATACGCTGTCGCAGAGGCGCAAAGAGTAGACCAATAATGCAAGCCCAAAAAATTGAACCCCAAAATGGCCAAAGCACAAATAGAAATAACAGGCTCACAATTATGAGCGATATCATAAATGAAGATTTTTCTAACCGAGCTAATTCTACTGGTTGGGATTGTAAAGTGTGCGATTGCGATGGCTTATTAGTCTGCTCCATAAATCATTTCTTCCTTGAGGTGTCTATAACCTAAAAAACTACATTTAAAGTCTTTAGGCTATAAACACTTGGTAACTTGAGAAAAGGTATTCGTTTGAATGGATTAGCTTAGCAGGATATTAGAGAATAATAATATACTGAGCACACTTAAGATATTTTCATTGAGCTTGAATAGTTCTATAAAAATATCTTACTGGTACGTGATTAGAGAATAAACTAATTAAATGTTTTAGTTTTGGCGACTAAACTGTTTAAATATAAGCACAATAAATAATGGGCCAAATAATGTTATATCATTCTTAACTTGTTTGATACTGCTTTTTGCGCATCAGCTACACTGGCAGAAGTGTTTGACCATATAGCAGTGTCAATGGCAAGGTGTTGTACCCCTTGCTGGAGGCCAAGTAAACTCATACTAGAAATATCACTTTGCGCTAATGAGAGTTGTGGTACAAGTTCGCCACTTAGAGCACTATCAGTGGAAATATCAGCTAGGGATGATTCAGCTTGTGGGTTTTGATTGGTTAATTCAACGTTAGGGTTTTCTACCGCAGCTGGATCTTGCACTATAGGGCTGGATAATGTGCCTGTGATTGGTGTTAATATCATAATAAAACCTCGATATGTTCGATCAATTAATGTCGATAAGCAGACTTTGTTAACAAAGCTAAGATTAAATTAACAAAATTAATATCAACACTTCGTCAAAAGCTTAGGCAACAATTGACTGAGTATTTGTCTTCAACCTTGACATAAGGTCAACTTAATCTAACACTAACAGACTTATCATCAACATAATCTACCAATAAAGGTATAAAACACCATCATTTGAGCACTTTAATACAATATTATTCTGTTGGCTTGCCTTCATCAAAAGCTTCTGCGCATTGGTTTACATGAGTTTGCACTTGATTCAATAGTGTTTGAACTTCAATTTGAGCCAAATTTACTGCTCCTGAGCTTGGCTTGTTGAGAGTTGCGCCAGCGACTTGTGCTCTTGAGTCTGGCGATTGCTTAACACTAACTTGTGGCTTAGTAGAATCAATAGCCTTTTCCGGTGGATCAATCTTATTGTTACCACTTAAATGCCATGCTATGTACATAGAGAATACCCCGCTTAAGCTTCATCACCTTTTATGAACTGAGGTGAATAATCAATTTCAGCTGATTGACGTAATTTTTGTACAAATGCTTCAAGTAATTCATTGGTTTGTTGGCTGATGATTTGCTCTTTAGTGTTGGCTTTTTTAGAATCATCGTCTGCAGAATTTTTGAGCTTAGCTTTGCTACCAACCTTGGTGAGCTCCAAAATAACAAATTCATCACCTTGGGTTAACCCATTAAAAACAGGTTGATTTTCTTGAGGCTTGCTTGTAGCAAAAAGTTTTTGAATAATAGCTGAATTCACAGCCGAGCTGCGCCGATCGATAGCTTTAAATTCTTCCCATTGTTGTTCGCCTTCATCAGCTTTCTCGGGAGATTGTTTGAATTGCGCTAAAAGCTGTCGACCTTGCTTTTCAGCAAGTTTGAGCGCCTCTTGTTGCATAAAATCTTGAGTAACTCGGTCTTTAATATCGGCAAGTTTATATTCAGCCTGAGCGCGATATTGTAGTGGATGAACCACTAGCGCACGATCTTTGAGCTCAATTAGATCTGAGTTACGACCCTCGTCAATAAAATCTCGTTTAAAGATTACCGATTGTATCTCTTGAGCAGCTAATGGTTTTGGCACCTCATTTTTACTAAATAATTCTGTTTGCTCAACAGACAGATTATAGGCTGTAGCGATTGCTTCAAGGTTTGCAGATTCAAAAGCCATTTGACTGAGTTCTTGTAGAGCTTCCTGGTATTGTTGTGCTTGCAGTTCTTTTTTTGCGGTTGCTTTTAAACTGGCTAACCGCTCTTCATAAGAGTCGACTTTTTGTGCTTTAAGTTCGTCTAATCGAATAATATGATAGCCAAATTCAGTTTTCACAGGTTTTGACACTTCATTGAGTTTCAATTTATACAAAGCTGCTTCAAATTCTGGTACATAAGTGCCGCGGCTGGCTAAAGGCAAAGAGCCGCCATCTTCAGCTGAAGGGCCATCATCCGATTGGTCTTGTGCTAGGTCTTCAAATTGAGCATCGCCGGATTCAATTTGTTGATAGATTTCATCAGCAAGTTTTTGAGCTGCTGATTCACTACGCTCATCAAAAGCAATCAAAATATGCGAGGCTTTACGTTCTTGCTCTTGGTTGAGCGATTGTTTATATGTTTCATAACGACCTTTTAAACTAGCCTCAGTAATATCTTTATTGGCCACTTGAAAAGTCTTTTTCTCCACCACAACATAGCTTACCTTAACGGCTTCAGGTTGCATGTAGTTTTCAATATTTTGCTTAAAAAAAGTGTTTAAGCTTGCGTCATCAATTGTAATTTGATCTTTTAAATCATTACTATTAATTCGCATTAATCTAAAATCACGGGTTTGATTTTTTAGACTGAGCTGCAATTGCTCTTCTTTGGGTGTTATAAAAATATTGGCTTGAAGCTCGGTTGCGAGCGCATCTAAGCCTAAGTTAGTGTTTAATTGTTGGTATAATTCAAGTGCTGACATTTGACGTGTAGTCAGCCACTGCTCTAAAAGCTGCGCCTTAAACTGACCATCTTGTTGAAATTGAGGGTTTTGCTTTATTAGATTGTGGATAGTAGGTAAAGATGCGTCTACACCCCATTCTTCTAGGGTTTGGGAAAGAAGTTGTTGGTTAATCCAGTTTTCAGCGACTCGGGATCTGAGTAAAGTATTATCGATCATATCCGGTTTGAGGTAGCCAGAATTTTGTTGCAGTAATCGCCTTTTTTCGGCTTCAACCATTTCTTTAAGTTGTTGACGTGGTAATTGGTCGCCATTAACTTCTACAGAAGGAGGCTGCTTGGTCGCAAGACTCAATAAAGCTTCTGTGCCGAGCAAAACGAATAATAAAATAACGACACCAAGTACAATCTTCCCGAATATTCCATGAACCATGTCTCGAAAAAACTGCATTGAATGTCTCCTTAACAGCAGTAGCTTGAATTTTAAAAAAATGGGAAATTATTATCTTTATAGTCCCCTTCCCTAAGGACTCAATATAAAGTTATTAGGCTGTTTCAGTATTATTAACTAGATCGGCAACAACAGCAGACTTAAGGCCTTTACCAGCTTTAAAAGCAGCTACTCGACTTGCTGGCACATCCATAATTTCACCAGAGCGAGGATTCTTCACTTTGCGAGGCGCCCGATCTCTAACAGAAAAAGTACCAAAACCAACTAAAACCACTTGCTCGCCACTTTGTAAAGCACTAGTTACACTACCTAACATAGCGTCTAATGCCTTAAGTGATTCTACTTTGCTAAGACCAGATTCAGTTGCTATAGATTCGATGAGTTCAGATTTATTCACGTAAAGCTCCTTATGCTTAAAATAAAAAATTAATTTAAAATGTTAAAAATTAGTGTTCAATTGAACCATTATAGATTGGATTTAAAAAATAATCCGCGGGTAATTATGCAAACTCTTCAAAAGAACAGAAAACACAAGGGAGCATATTTATATCAACTTCAAATAAGCCATGTCAAGAAAAACCCCTGTAAACCTTGGAAAAACAATTATTTAAAAAAATTTTGTGGATTGAAAAAAAGGTGGCCTTAGGCTTGAGTTGCTTGACTTTTTTAAATCTGGATCCACATGGATGTGGATTATGCCAAAGTTGATCATGGATGATACATTTTGGCGTCAGATAAGAAAAGTCATGCAACTTAAGCCTAAGCTCTCGCAAAAAGTAAGCCTAGGTTTAAATAGGCACATAATCAAGGCCAAAAATTTATAGTTCGAACATTTATTACTACCTTAAGTACTCGTTAACTACCTTTAGTACTCGTTAACTACCTTTAGTACTCGTTAACTAAGAGTCAGTACTACTTAATTGTGAAATAGGTTGTGTATAATCGCCGCTGTTTGATGGCTTAGGTGGCTCGACTAGGGCAACCTCTAACACTTCATCTATCCAAGATACGCAGCGAATATCGATTTCTGCTTTGACGTTTTCTGGCACCTCTTTAAGATCTCGCTCGTTTTCTTGTGGAATGAGTACAATTTTTATACCGCCACGATGCGCGGCTAAAAGTTTTTCTTTAAGGCCACCAATTGGTAACACTTGACCTCTCAAGGTGATTTCCCCAGTCATAGCTACATCGGCCCGCACGGGAATACCAGATAAAACTGACACCACTGCAGTACACATACCAATACCAGCGCTTGGACCATCTTTAGGTGTTGCACCCTCTGGAACATGGATATGGATATCCATAGTTTCATGAAAGTCGCTTGCGACACCCAATAGTTTTGCCCGACTGCGAACCACTGTCATGGCAGCACTAATAGATTCTTGCATGACATCTCCCAGCGAGCCGGTTTGGATATGCTTGCCCTTGCCTTTCATGGCAGCAGCTTCAATAACTAACAAATCACCGCCAACAGAAGTCCAGGCAAGGCCGGTAACCTGACCAATGCGATTTTTTTCTTCAGCTCGGCCAAAGGAGTATTTACGCACGCCTGAAAACTCTTCTAAAGTGTCTGCTGTAATTCGAATTGCAGGTACAACCTCTTTGGGAGTTTGCTTGCTGTTTTTAGATTTTTTATCAGTGCTCGCTTGGTTTTTCAAGAGTAATTCTTTTTTGACCACTTTACGACTAATCTTAGCAATTTCTCGCTCTAAGGACCTGACGCCAGCTTCTTTAGTATAATAACGGATTAACGAACGAATAGCGCTCTCTTCAATTACCATTTCGTCTTTACGCACACCATTGTGTTTGAACTGTTTGGGCAATAAATATTGTTGGGCAATATTAACTTTTTCGTCTTCGGTATATCCAGGGATACGAATTATTTCCATTCGATCAAGCAATGGCGCTGGAATATTCATAGAGTTTGAGGTGCAGACAAACATTACATCAGAAAGGTCATAGTCTACTTCAAGATAATGATCACTAAAGCCAGAATTTTGTTCTGGGTCAAGCACTTCAAGCATGGCAGCTGCTGGATCACCGCGCATGTCAGATGCCATTTTATCAACTTCGTCGAGTAAAATTAACGGGTTTTTCACACCAATTTTCGCCATCTTCTGAATTATTTTACCAGGCATAGAACCAATATAAGTACGGCGGTGACCGCGTATTTCAGCTTCATCTCGCACGCCACCTAATGCTACTCGGGAAAATTTTCGGTTAATAGCTTTAGCAATAGATTGACCTAAAGAGGTTTTGCCTACACCAGGCGGGCCAACTAAACACAAAACTGGACCACGTAACTTTTTAACTCGAGCTTGAACGGCTAAATATTCTAAAATTCGATCTTTAACTTCCGCTAAACCATAATGATCTTTATTTAATAATAATTCAGCTTTTGGTAAATCAATTGAAACTTTACTTTTCTTTTTCCAAGGGATTTGCACTAACCAGTCAATATAGCTGCGCACAACTGTTGCCTCGGCCGATTGAGGCGACATTTGCCGTAATTTGGCCAGTTCTGCTAAGCCTTTTTGTTGCGCTTCTTTATGCATACCTGAGGTTTCGATTTTTTTCTGCAGTACATCGAACTCATTAAGACTTTCGTCTAAATCGCCTAATTCTTTTTGAATAGCCTTCATTTGTTCATTTAAATAATATTCGCGTTGACTTTTTTCCATTTGTTTTTTTACGCGACTACGAATTCGTCTTTCAATTTGTAATAAGTCAATTTCAGATTCAAGATAATTAAGCAAAGCTTCAATTCGGCCGCGCAAAGTGTGCAGCTCAAGAATTTTTTGTTTATCTTCTAAAGCCATGGTTAAGTGGGCTGCGATGGTATCAGCCAGTCTTGCAGGCTCTTCTATACTTGATACTGAGGTAATAACCTCTGGCGGCACTTTACGACTTAACTTGACGAAATGTTCAAATTGGGTGACTAAACTGCGCCCTAGCACGTCAGCTTCTCTTTCGGACATGAATTCTGTATGCAGTTCTTCAACTTCAGCGACCACAAAGCCTTCGTTTTGTTGATTAGAGACCATCTTGGCGCGGTATTGGCCTTCAACAAGTACCTTTACAGTACCATCTGGTAATTTTAATAGCTGTAAAATAGATGCTACACAACCATATTCATAGACATCTGCCACACTTGGCTGTTCATCAGTTGAATTTTTTTGCGCGACTAAAAAAATTTGTTTATCTGCACCCATTGCAGCCTCTAAAGCGGCAATAGAGAGCTCTCTACCCACAAATAAAGGCATAACCATATGTGGATATACGACCACATCCCGCAAGGGCAACAATGGCAGCATGGTTGAGTTTTTGGATTGAGTCATTTCGGTCATTCAGTTTTTTCCTAGAGTCTAGCCTTTCACCGTAAGACCTTACAATGCAAGCCTACAAGTATACAAATTAATAGACACAAAAAACCTCCTGAACCATTAAAAATAGTACAGGAGGTCATTTGACAAAAAATTAGGACTTAGATGCAGATTTAGAGTCACTTGAATCTTCGGAATCATCGTCTTGCTTCATAACCAACATTGGCTCTGTGTTTTTAGTGATGACCGATTCATCAATGACTACGCGAGCTACGTTTTTTTCAGATGGAACACGGTACATAGAGCTCAACAATACGTTTTCAAGTATAGATCGAAGGCCACGGGCACCTGATTTACGCTCCATTGCCCGATGAGCAACAGCTTTTAAAGCATCTTCTCTAAATTCTAAATCAACACCTTCCATTTCAAATAATTTTTGATATTGCTTAGTTAAAGCGTTTTTGGGTTCTGTTAAGATTTGCACCAGAGCTGCTTCGTCAAGTTCATCAAGTGTTGCAATCACTGGTAAACGGCCAACAAATTCAGGGATTAAACCATATTTAGTTAAATCTTCTGGCTCAACAGTTTTCAGCGCTTCACCTAAGCCTTTAGCAGCATCTTTACTGACAACATTTGCGCTAAAACCAATACCACTCTTCGTTGAACGTTCGTTAATTACTTTATCTAGGCCTGCGAATGCACCGCCACAAATAAACAAGATATTAGATGTATCAACTTGTAAAAACTCTTGTTGTGGATGCTTGCGCCCACCTTGAGGTGGTACTGAAGCAATAGTGCCCTCAATAAGTTTTAACAAAGCTTGTTGTACACCTTCACCTGATACGTCTCGGGTAATGGATGGGTTGTCTGACTTACGTGAGATTTTATCGATTTCATCGATGTAAACAATACCAATTTGTGCTTTTTCAACTTCATAATCACATTTTTGCAGGAGCTTTTGAATGATGTTTTCAACATCTTCACCAACATAGCCAGCTTCTGTAAGCGTGGTTGCATCTGCAATTGTAAAGGGCACGTTAAGTAAACGAGCTAAGGTTTCAGCAAGTAATGTTTTACCACTACCAGTTGGGCCAATCAGCAATATGTTGGCTTTACCAAGCTCTACACTGCCTTCAGTTGATTGCTTATTGACATTAGATTGCGCTCGCAGGCGCTTATAGTGATTATACACTGCAACCGCTAAAACTTTTTTAGCATCATCTTGACCAATGACGTAATTATCTAAAATAAGCTTAATTTCTGCGGGAGAAGGTAATGCATCATTTGAGCTTTCAGAGACTTCTTCTTTAACTTCATCTCGAATAATATCATTACATAAATCCACACACTCGTCACAGATAAAAACAGAGGGGCCAGCTATCAGCTTACGCACTTCATGCTGGCTTTTACCGCAAAAGGAGCAATAGAGACGGTTTCCGTCATCGCCTCGGCCATCTTTTTCGTTGCTCATAACTCACCCCTTTATTCAACAGATACATTTACAAGATGCGATGCAAATTCCGATTTTTCAAGTCTAAAAACGCTAATTATTGTATATAATCTTAGTTTTTCTATAAAAATTAATAATTTAAAGCTATTAATCTTTATCTTTGCCCTTTTCTTTATCATTTTCTTTGTCTTTTTCTTTATCATTTTGCTTGTCTTTGGAGTTCGTATCCAGTGACCGTTTATCAAGTACATTGTCTACTAAACCAAAATCTTGAGCTTCAGTTGCACTCATAAAATTATCTCTATCGGTATTTTTCTCAACTACTTCAAGAGGTTGACCAGAGTGATCTGCTATAACCTGGTTAAGTCGAGCTTTGATCCCTAAAATTTCTCTTGCATGAATTTCAATATCGGAAGCTTGGCCTTGGAAACCACCTAAAGGCTGGTGAATCATTATTCTTGAATGAGGTAATGCATACCTCTTTTTGGCAGCTCCAGCTGTTAGTAACAAAGCGCCCATACTACACGCTTGGCCTATAACCATAGTGCTTACATCTGGTTTAATAAATTGCATGGTATCGTAAATTGACATACCTGCGGTGACAACACCACCTGGAGAATTGATATAAAGACTCACATCTTTATCTGGGTTTTCAGACTCTAAAAATAAAAGCTGAGCGACTACTAGGTTTGCCATATGATCTTCGACCTGACCCACCAAAAATATTACTCGTTCCTTAAGAAGTCTAGAGTAAATATCGTAAGACCGCTCGCCTCTTGCAGATTGCTCTACAACCATAGGTACTAAAGCATTTTGAGAATCGAATAAAACTTGACTCCGAACTTGCGAAATAGTCCGTAAATCTCCATTAGAAATATATTTACTCACAATTGTACCCCTTGCGATTCCATGTATTGACTCAAGATAATTGGCTAACTTCTTGAGAGTGTGTTCTAAATATTAGCTAAAAGACTTAATTTAACAAATTAATTTTCGAATTTATTAGTGTACTTCAATATTAGTCAACAAACCCTGGTTTAGCATTCGTAATCATCAATGTTATTAATAGTTTAACAAATAAGATGTTGTTAAGTTGCAAACAAAGATATAAATTCAAATTGCTTAAGATAATGAATAACATCTACTAACCTGGGTATATTACTTGAGTTAGCAGAGTTAAAACTTAAGTTTACATTGCTTTTTTGTCAGCCAGCAATTCATAGTAAGTGATATTTTTTGAGGTTAATGTCATGTTTTCAGAAATATGATTGACTAGTTTTTGCTCTAGAGCTTCTTCTTTAATACTATTTAAGGCATTTTCTGATGCCTTAACTTGTCGATCAAATTCTTGTGGATCATCATATCGAGAACCCATTAATTGGATACGACTATTCAGCTCTTCATCAGAGACTTCGAGGTTGAATTTCTTTTGCAGCTCACGCAAAACAACAACTTTTTTTACAATATTAGTGGCCTCTTCCTGAAACATTTCAGTTGTAAAGCGATCACGAAATTGCGCAGGATCAACCCCAAGATTTGATAACATTTTATCACGCATATGTGATGCTTGATGCTCAACCATAGCTTTTGGCACTTTAAAATTTATAGCTTCAATAACTGCACTCAACACAGCTGTGTTGTTTTTAGCTTCTAAGGCAGTAGTCAGCTCACGCTTCATATTAGTCGAAAGCTCTTCTTTGAAGCTTTCTAAATCATTGGCTTTGGACTCATACTCTTTAAAAAATGCATCATCCAAGGGTGCTGGCTCACTAGTTTCAATGCTATTGATAGTGACCGTGAATTCAGCATTTTTGCCTGCAAGGTCAGCGGTGCCATAGTCTTCTGGAAATGGCACTGCAAAAGTTTTAGTATCGCCAGCTTTCATACCTATAAGTTGATCTTCAAAGCCTGGAATCATTTCGCCTTTGCCAATTTCTATTGCTAAGCTATCACCTTTGCCACCGTCAAAAACTTCACCGTCTAATTTACCTTCATAGGCAACGTCTACCTTATGACCAGTTTCTATAACTGTTTCTGCTTCTGCTGGAGCGAAGGTGGCTTTCTCTTTACGCAAACGAGTGATCATTTCTTCTACATCGTCGGCTTCAACACTTGCATCAAGTTTTTCAGCCACCAGTTTTTCGAAGCCAGGCAAGCTAATTTGCGGCCATACTTCAACTACAGCTTCAAATTTAAAATCAACGCCAGGCTCATCAATTACTTTTTCAATTGATGGTGGGCTCACAGGTTGTAATTCGCTTTGCTCAAGGGCCATGGAGTAATATTTTTCAATTAACTCAGATATAGTTTCACGACGAATGGACTTGCCAAATCGTTTCATAACGACGCTAACTGGCACTTTACCTGGACGAAAGCCGTCAAGTTTTGCCTGTTTGGCAAAGGACTTAATTTTTTCTTGGAAGCTGCCATCTACTTCATCAAATGGGACCCCCACTATTAAACGACGCTCTATATTTGATGTGGTTAATACTGAAACTTGCATATTCTCTCTCCTTTCCAATAAAATTGTGCCAATAAGAATCGTGTCAATACGTCTATACGATGTGCAACTCAATATTATGAGGTAACCGGCGTATTAGAGAGCTTAGACTTGAGTTGCTTGACCTTTCTCATCTGACGCCAAAATGTATCATCCATGATCAACTTTGGCTTAATCCACATCCATGTGGATCCAGATTCAAAAAGTCAAACAACTCAAGCCTAAGGTCACGCGTATTAAGCCACTATTTTCACTGAGTTATTCGTAATTGTTGCGTTAGATTTTTTTACGACCTGCCAGGCTTTTAGGCTTGTCAGTTTAAGTTGGCGTTGATTGTAACAGAAAGGTTTAGTCGAACTCTACTCTGCTCAAATATAATTTAAGGGTATACAGTTAAATGCGAGTACTCTTTAAAGAATTGATGTCAAAAAATGATGTCAAAAAACTGATATCAAAGAAATGCTATAATTTGAAGGTTTTGAAATAGAGGATTACCTAGGAATATAGGTAAGATGGGGTGGACGACGGGGCTCGAACCCGCGACCACCGGAATCACAATCCGGGGCTCTACCAACTGAGCTACGTCCACCAGCGAAAATATAATGTTATGAGAACTAAGCCAGCATGATGGTGCACCCGGCAGGACTCGAACCTGCAACCCTCGGCTTAGAAGGCCGATGCTCTATCCGGTTGAGCTACAGGTGCTAAATTGGTCGGGGTAGAGAGATTCGAACTCCCGACATCCTGCTCCCAAAGCAGGCGCGCTACCAGACTGCGCTATACCCCGAATGTTGATAATTCAATGTTATTCATCAGCAACTGGTAGAAGATATTAATGCGGTTTTGCTGAGATGTCAATCAATTTTTTTATCTAATGACTTAAAATTACAATACTTTTTTATATAAATAATGAATCGATGTAAAGATTGAATCCACAGTAATATCTCTAGATTTTCGTGACCTTACGGCTAGGTTGCATGACTTTTTGAATCTGGATCCACATGGATGTGGATTAAGCCAAAGTTGATCATAGATGATACATTTTGGCGTCAGATGAGAAAAGTCAAGCAACCTAGCCGTAACCTCTCAGATTTTCTGACAAGCAACTTAAGCTTTCCAATTTTAAAGAAAACTTAGGCTGGCTTTGTAAGCACCCTGCTCTTTATAAACTTGTCAAACTCGCTAAAATCACCAAAGTACTTTGATAAGACCAATAACAATTAATGGCCGATAAAAATTAACGGCCAATACCAGAGTACTGAAACCCAAGCTGTCGTAAATCTTCGGGGTTATATTGATTCCGGCCATCAATAATTAAAGGATTGGCCATTATTTTTAACAGCTTTTTAAAGTCTGGCTGTCTAAACATTTTCCATTCTGTAACTAACACGATACCATGAGCGCCTTCTGGAGCTTCATAGGGCTGTGTGGCAAAATCTATTTTGTCGAGGTCAAAGCCTTCCTGTTCAAACACCTGGCGAGCTGTATTGTTTGCTATTGGATCAAACACACGAACATTCGCCCCAGCTGCAAGTAAAGAACGGATTAAAGGAATAGAAGGCGCTTCACGCATATCATCTGTACCAGGTTTAAACGCTAAACCCCAAATTGCTATGGTTTTCCCTTTAAGACCAGAAGCGCCGCCATGGGCTTGGGCCAGCTTATCGAATAAACGGGCTTTTTGCGCTTGGTTACGTGACTCTACGGCTTCTAAAATTGTTGGTGCAAAGCCTACCTCATGACCCATACGCACTATAGCTTTCACATCTTTAGGGAAACATGAACCACCATAACCACAACCTGGATATATAAATGAATAACCAATACGTTGGTCTGCACCAATACCCCGTCGCACCTGTTCCACGTCAACGCCTAAGTATTCACACAATGTGGCCACTTCGTTGATAAACGAAATTTTAGTGGCTAACATGGCATTGGCAGCGTACTTAGTCATTTCAGCATCGCGAATACCCATCACAATCATTTTGTCATGATGCCGGGCGAAGGGCGAATAAAGCTCTCGCATAATGGCTTCGGCTCTTTCGGAGTCCGTACCAATAACGATTCGATCAGGCTTCATGAAGTCATCAATCGCCGCGCCCTCTTTCAAAAATTCTGGGTTGCTTACCACATCGAAGGGAATAGTCACACCGCGCTTATCAAGCTCGTCTTGGATGGCAGCTTTGACTTTATCTGCGGTACCAACTGGTACAGTACTTTTATCAACCACCACTAGATAATCGGTCATTGTTTGACCAAGCTGGCGAGCCACCTCAATCACATAGCGTAAATCAGCAGAGCCATCCTCGTGTGGAGGTGTGCCCACAGCTATAAAAGCAACCTGGCAATCCACCAAGGCGTTTTTAAGATTATCAGTAAAACCCAAAAACCCCATGGACATAGCCTGGGTAGCAATGGCTTCTAAACCTGGCTCGTAAATTGGAATTTCACCTCTTTTCAACATTTCTAATTTGCGCTGGTCCACATCGACACAAGTCACATGGTTGCCCATATCGGCAAAACAACCACCTGTCACTAAACCTACATAGCCACTACCAATAACTGAAATTTTCACGTTTAAAACTCCGACTTAAAATATTTAGAATCACATAGCCATACTAGGCTTTTTAACAAGCTAATTGTAAAGAAACACCAAGCTAAAGGCAATGATGGGCATTTCAATCAAAGGTTGATAATTAATCTAATAAACCCAATAGTCTATTAATTCAATGATGTATTATTTGATTCCTCAGTGAAAGCAGGTTAAAAATAAAGAAATACCTGACCTTACGGCTGGATTGCTTGACTTTTTGAATCTGGATCCACATGGATGTGGATTAAGCCAAAGTTGATCATGGATGATACATTTTGGCGTCAGATGAGAAAAGTCAAGCAATCCAGCCGTAAGCTCGCAGTAATACTGCATCGATCTATAAGGATTGCCATGAAAATAGACCTCCATTGCCATACTCAATGCTCAGACGGAAGTTTAACACCACAAGCATTGATCGAGCTTGCAAAAGCACAATCAGTGGATGTTTTATCCATTACTGATCACGATAGTGTGCAAGCCTATGATTTAATAGATCATAGTAATTTAGGCAATATGCGATTAATACCAGGCATTGAGTTATCATCCCAATGGTCTAACCGAGGTATACATGTTTTAGGCTATTTTATTGACTTAAACAATAAGCAACTTCTCAATGGTATTGCAAGCCAGCTCAATATCCGCCAGCTTCGTGCTGAAAAAATAAGCGCTCAATTGGCTAAAGTTGGCATTCATCAAAGCCTATCAGCTGCCCAAGAACTAGCTAATGGCGGGGCTATTGGCCGCCCCCACTTCGCGCAGCATCTCGTAAATATCAATCAATGTAAAAATCAACAGCAAGCTTTTAAACAATATCTTGGTAAAGGTAAAATTGCTGATGTGAAATGTGAGTGGCCCAAATTAGCCGAAGTCGTACAATGGATCACCCAAAGCGGTGGTATTGCAGTTATTGCTCATCCGTTTAAATATCAACTCAATAGAGGTAAATTATGCCGCTTATTAGATGATTTTATTGCAGCTGGAGGGCTTGGGCTAGAAGTACTATCTGGGCCACAAAATATGCATATGACGCAAGAGTTATTCACACTTGCTCGCCAAAAAGGCTTACATACATCTGTTGGCTCTGACTTCCACACCCCCGCAAACACCTGGACTCGCCTTGGCATGCACTCTGTAGAAACTGGTTGGCCTCAGCCTGTTTGGCAATTCAAGCAACCAGCTGCTTAAATTAAGCTACAGCCTGTCAAAAAGTAATATGGCATAAATTTAAGATCATTAAGTAGCCCAATTATGAACTCCAAACCATTTGCGCGACTCATTGGCGTGTTAGCAGTATTTGCCTTAGTGGCTACAGCCTTATTTTGGCCTGCGTGGCAAAAGCTTATACAAAGCTGGACGCTAGACGGCTCAAGCTATGGTCACGGCCCTTTAGTTGTGGTGGTTTGTTTTTGGCTAGCGACTCAAGCCTGGCCAAAAATAATGCACCCAAGCCGCGCTAACCAAGGGTGGCGCTTATGGCTTTTGACCCTAGCCGGACTTGGAGTGAACTGCCTGCTCATACTTTCTTTTGCTGGTAGCATCGAAATTGCTACTTGGTGTTTACTCCCACTGGCGCTCTACGCTCTCGCTTACTGCATTTGCCCGCGCCAGCCAACCTGGCATCTATTTATTCCATTTGGCTTTTTATATTTCGCCCTCCCTGTTTGGGAGCTGACAGTGCCGTTACTCCAACCCTTAGCAGTAATGGCGGTCAGCTTAACCGTGGATCTCTTCAATATACCTGCCTATATTCAAGGCTTTAGAGTGCGAATCCCTAGCGGTGAATTTGTAGTTGAGGGCGGCTGTAGTGGGACACGGTATTTATTAGTCACTTGTGCACTGACTAGTTTGTGGAGTTATCTTGAGTTTACGCGATTAAAGCAAACCCTCCAATTAATCCTTATTGGTATCTTGGTAAGTATTCTGGGTAACTGGATACGTATATTTAGTGTGGTTTTGATTGGGCATGCCACACAGATGCAATCATCGCTGGTGCACGATCATGAGTTTTTCGGTTGGATATTATTTGCTCTTACTTTAATTCCAGTATTTTGGTTTGCCACTCGTTTGGCGCGCAACTCAGCCAGCCTCCAAACACAAACCAAACAGCAAGCTATGCTCGTCGCAACCAGTAAAATTCAATTACGCCAAATGATTGCCCTAGGCTTTACAGTTGCTCCATTAGTGCTGTTTCAGTTTATGCAACTGCAAACAAAGCCTCGTGAGGCGCCTAGGCTATCTCACAATTCCACGCAAAATCTTCAATTATTAGCTGACGCAAGGGTCTTCAATAGCTGGCAGCCAGACTTTAAAGGAATTAATCAATGGGACTCGTGGACATTTCAACAAGAGGATGTTCAATATGAGTTACTTATGGGTCATATAAGCGAGCAAAATGCTGCCCAAGAATTAATAGCTGCCAATCAAAGCCTTTTACCTGCAACAGACTCTGCTAGCTGGCAGACCAAACTAATGAGCACACCATTTAATGGCGTCACTATTCAGCATTTTTATGGTAAGCAATGGGCTATTCGGGCTGAATATCGCTTGGGTGGCCGATGGACTGGGCCTGGTATAGCGGGCAAGTGGATTCAAATCCAACAATTTTTTATGGCTCATCGCTTAGATGCACAGTTAGTGCTTATTGGTACACGCTGTGGGAATACTTGTGACTTGGCAATACAAAGTTTACATAATTTTTCACTCGATGGTTTGTTGGAATAATCTATTCAACTTAATTACTGTGTGACCTTAAGTTGCTTGACTTTTCTCATCTGAGTTAGAGCGAGTTTATAACTTTTGAAGTGTGTAGGACAGTGATATACTCACTCTTTATCAAATGCCTACAAGGAATTCTTCATGAGCCAAGAGCCATTGACCTATGCTAACGCCGGTGTGAATATAGCTGCAGGTAATCAACTAGTAGATCGTATAAAACCTTACGCCAAAAGTACCATGCGGCCAGAAGTTATGGGCAACTTAGGCGGCTTTGGCGCCTTGTGTGCTATTCCCAAAGGCTATGAAGAGCCTATTTTAGTCTCCGGCACAGACGGTGTTGGCACTAAACTTAAGCTTGCACTGGATATTGGTAAACACGATACTATAGGCATTGATCTAGTCGCTATGTGCGTTAATGATTTAGTTGTTGCTGGGGCTGAGCCACTATTTTTCCTTGATTATTATGCTTCTGGTAAGTTATCAGTGGATACAGCGGCTGATGTCATCAAAGGTATTGCCGATGGCTGCCGGCAAGCTGGTTGCTCTTTAGTGGGTGGAGAAACCGCAGAATTACCTGGCCTTTACCAAAATGATGACTATGATCTTGCAGGGTTTTGTGTGGGGGTTGTGGAAAAATCAAAAATTATTGATGGTCAAAATGTGCAAGCAGGTGATCAACTCATTGCCCTTGGCTCCTCTGGTACTCATTCAAATGGCTACTCACTTATACGTCGTGTAATTGAACAAAATTCACTGAATTTAAATACAACTTACTTTGATAACCAGGGTTTCAACTTAGGTGAAAGCCTCCTAGAGCCGACTCGTATTTACGTTAAAACAATTCTTGAATTATTAAAACACCATACTATCCATGCCTTAGCCCACATTACAGGTGGCGGGATTACGGAAAATTTGCCAAGAGTATTGCCTTTGGGGACTTCTGCAGAGGTTAACTTGAGTAGCTGGCAAATATCACCTCTATACCAATTTTTACAACATCAAGGCAATATCGATCAAGCAGAAATGCTCAAGACGTTTAACATGGGTGTGGGTATGGTATTAGTAGTCCCTGCAGAAGCTGCAGAAGCTGTGTGTGAAACTGCTCGCACACTTGGCGAGACAGCCTGGCTCCTTGGGTCAATTAAGCATCAAACCAATACAGCTGAACCTGCTGGAGCACAAGTGGAATACACTGCATGAGTTTGGCCATACAAATTCTTATTTCCGGCCAAGGCACTAATTGTATTAACATCGCCACAGCCATTGAATCCGGCTGTTTGTCTGGTCTAGCACACATTAGCCAAGTTATTGCCAACCGGCCACAAGCTGTAGGCCTTGCGAAATCTGCTAATATTGGCTTAGCAACAGCAGCTGTTGATCACACTACTTTTGCGTCTACAAGTCAATTTGAGCATGCATTAATCCAACAAATTGAACACTATCCTGCGGATTTAATTGTGCTAGCTGGCTTTATGCGAGTGTTAAGCCCAGAATTTGTTAACCATTTTCAAAACAAAATAATTAACATCCATCCTTCGCTTTTGCCGTTATACCCAGGTTTGCATACTCATGCGCGCGCCCTTAAAAACCAAGACACTCATCATGGGGTGAGTGTCCATTTAGTCACGGCTGAACTTGATGCGGGGCCAATTCTAGGCCAAACTTCTTTAGCTATTGATGCTCATGATAGCGTTGATTCTTTACAAGCCAGAATCCAGCGACTTGAATATACATTGTATCCAGAAATTATCGCACAAATAGCTTCAGGACGAATTCAGTTAGATATTGCTAGGGTTTAATAAAGACCTACAAAGGGACACATCTATGCTATTTCACACGCTTCTTAAGCCTTTTAGCCGCTGTCAAAGTACGCCCGTTGGGAGCTTAAGCTTTAATACATTACTTATAGTGACTCTTAGCTTGGTGAGTATTAATACTTATGCGGAAGATTTGTCATCTCCACCACCGGTAAGCTCACAAGAGCAAACGAGCTCGACTGCGCAATCTCAGCCAAGCAGTCAACTTAAAGATGTAGCGCCATTTGTTGCTGAATATGATTTATCAACTAGTTCAATGTTTATTTCCGGTGATGGTCAAAGAAGCTTAAAGCATCTTGGCAATGGTCGATACCGTATGGAACAAACCGCTCAATCATTTTTAATGACCCGTCGTGAAATTAGCGAATTCACCATGAAACACTGTCAAATTAAGCCTAAAAGCTATAGGTATGAGCAATCAGGAGTTGGCTCTGACAAGCGTCATTTAATTGATTTTGACATACCCAAAAGCCATGCGATTTATGAAGAAAAAAAACAACGCACTCAAATTGATATCCCCAAAGGTATGCTGCCATTAGATCGATTGAGTGAAACCCTGGCGCTGCAATGCCAATTGCAATCAGGCGCACAAGAAATAACTTTAAACCTGATAGATAAAGATCAATTAAGACAGCATAAATTCAAAGTTGTTGGTCAAGAAACTATTCAAGTTGCAAGCTCTAAAGTCAAAGTGTTGAAAGTTGAACGGATTCGTGATGACGATAACCGCAGAACAACCCTATGGTTTGCACCACAGCAAAATTTTCAACTCATGAAAATGGAGCAAGAAAATGACGGCAAGAGTATAACTCTCGAACTGGAGTCTATTCGACAGATATTTTAGTGTGTTGCGATATATGCCAAAGCTTAGGGCTTAGAGTATTAAGCAATTAAACCTTAAGCTTTTTATTCAACGAGATAAGTGGCTGATAGACGATCGAGCATAGTCATGCACTCCACAGGTGAGATGCGCTTGCTGGGCTTATCGGCAGCTAATGCCTTGCCCAATAATAAAATTGCCTGTTCATATTGAGTATATTCACGTTTTAACCCCTCATCAAACCGAGGTACTGAATGAGTTGTATAGCCTGAATGCCAGTTTCTACTGCCATCTTGTAAGCTTTGCGAAAAATATAACCAAAGCGGCGAATTTATAGCAAATTTATGGGGCCGTTTACCGGTAATTGATTCAATAAACATTAAGCCTAAGGCAAAGCGGTCGTAGCCTTTAAAGTTATCTCCCGCAAAAACATCGAGCGAACGCGCCTCTGGCGGCGCATAAAGCCTTGTATTAATACCTAGCTTACCGCAGCCATTCGTCCATATCTCCCCAAAATCACCCAACTTATTACCAAATATATTTTCTGGTTTGAGATCTGGGTGGCATAAATTATTTTTTTCAAGTACATGCACAATGTCTGTAATGCGGCGCAAAATTGCATAGTTTTGTTGGTTAAAGGCCAAACTATTATGCGCTGCTAGTTGACGAATCGCTTTAAATTGCTGAAAAACATCGCCTTGAGTTTCTAATTGAGAGATTAAATATGTTTTTATCTCAGATTTTTTACCAGAGGTTTTTATAGTATCACTCGGTAAACTAAAAAATTGATGTTCATCTGTAGAGATATGCTGCTTAATAGAGTCAACACTGGTTAATTCTTGAGTGGCTTTAGAGCGGGCTTGAGTGGTATCCACAATTTTTTTAATCGCCACTAATTGTCTATTTATATCGACTTCGCGCGCTAAACAAACCTTACCAGAATAACCAGACCCTAAAATAAGCGTCTGCAACTGGGGGTTATTTGCTTTAGGCGGGATCGGCTGTTTATCTACTATATATTGCATAGCGTCAGACATCATTGCGTCATGATAAGAATTTTGATCAAAAGTCTTCATAAGTTCATACAGCTTATTAGAGCCCGCTGAATGTAATAAAGTATGAGCTAGGCCGGTTTCATGCTTATCAAAACGCTGCTTATGTTGTAAAAAATCTGTGGCTTGAAAGCCAAATTCTGCAAGTGTCTGCTCAAATTTTGTGGCTAAAATTATATCGAAACACGTTAAGTTATCCATGGTTAAAGCAGTTTGACTACTCATTGTGGCATTGAGTAATGTGTGTCTCACTTGATCAATATAATAGCTGATCAATTGTTTATAATAGGCTTCATTAGCGCCGTTGCCGGTAAAAAATTCTTGTGCGTGCTCATCTAATTGCTGTAAGTCTGCACACTTAAAAGTTGTGTAACCTGGCTGTTGTATTACTGAATCAAGATAATTATTGAGCACAGAGACTACTAGATATTCTTGAGTAACCTGTTGGGCAATATTTCTTAACCGTAAAGGCTCTGGCTTGAATAAGCTTGTTGGTAGTAAATCTTGGTAATATATATCAAGCAATTGTCCCTCACACAACTGCTGAAATATATCAGGGGAGTCACTCAAAGCTGAGCCTAAACCTTCTATAAAGTCTTGTACCCACCTAAATTCTATAGAATTTAGTTGACCAGCCGCTGCCATTGATTCGATATGCTGGCGAGCCTTTACCAGTATGGATGGTAAGTTATGCTGGGTTACTGGCCGATTTAAATAACAGTAAGTATCCAAAATATCAAAGGCTTTAAAAAACTCTTGCCGATTATTTTTTACAATAGTATCAGCAAGTATTGGTGCTTGTACCGATACTTGCTGACGTAATACTTTAGGATCTTTGCTTATATCTTTATTGTAATCAGTAGTTTGCAGAGCACTCAATTGAAGTGTTGCAGTAACTGCCGATCTGAGTGGATTACCAATAGCGAGTGCTATATTACACACAAATGGCCAATGAATTGGCTCAATGCGTGGGCAATAATTTAAACCGTAAGTGTCTGAGTCATTGTTGGTACTAGAGCTTTGCCATAGGAATTGGTCGTTACTGTCTGAAGATACAGATTGAGTTGGTAGCGAGTATTGAGAATTAAATAATTCCAAAATTATATCTCTTAACATTCAATAATACAAAAAAGCTATTAGAATGTTAAGATAGTATTAGAATATAAAGCGTTACACAAGGTTTAAGTCAAAAGCTTCATGCGAGTAAAGAAACTACTCACATGAAAAATTATTAATATGGCAACTTAAATAGAGTCCGTAGCAGTTGATGAAGAGTACTGCTCAGAAAGCTCAGACCTCTCGTGCTCACTATCTACTAGGCGTATACCTACACCTTGTATTGTGTGAATCAAAGGATTAAGAAATGGACGATCTACTGCCTTACGAATTTTATACAGATGGCTTCGCAAGGTATCAGAGTCTGGTAAATCATCGCCCCATAACTCGCTTTCAATAAGTTGACGGGAAACTACATTTGGTGACTCGCGCATAAGAATACGTAAAATTTTCATGCACGTTGGTGAAAGCTGCAGCTGCACCCCGCCACGAGTGACTTGTTGCGTTTTAACATTATACGTTAAATCGCCCACTGAATAGACACTACTGACTACTTCACCACGACTGCGGCGAATTAAAGCGGTTAAACGGACCTCAAGTTCTGGCAAGTGAACTGGTTTAACCAGGTAATCGTCACAACCGGCAGCAAAACCGGCAAGTTTATCTTCGTTAGAATCACGGGCTGTCAACACAATTATTGGGGTATCTCGGCCTGCTTTGACCCGCACGTTTTTGAGAACTTCCAGACCATCCATCTCAGGCAAACCAAGATCTAAAACTATGGCATCATAGTCTTGCTCGGTAATAAATTGCAGTGCAGATGTGCCGTCAAAAGCGTAATCAAGACGGTAATCAGAAGATTCTAAATAATCCCCCACTGTTTCGGCTAAATCCTTGTTGTCTTCAACAAGTAATACGATATATGAATTATCCACGGTCTTCCTCATTACTTAAATCACTATCAATTGTGTACAGCATGTTTATAGCTGCTTAAAACACTCGTTTAAAGAAATTCAAATAACGGAATTAATGGATTAGTACACAACGCACAAAACATCTTAAACGGTTTAAATTTCATTAGCTTCAAGAATCTCAGATAAAGTGAGATCAAGATGTGAACAATTAAATACAAAATTATGCTCAATCAATTGCGTAGGCTCCACTTTACAGGAGGCTAAGAACAAGCTTGACATATCCCCAAGTAACCTAAGTGCCAGAGCAGGCACTCGCAAAATCAAAGGCTTATTAAGTTTTTTTGCTAATAATTGGGCAAATTCGCGAAACCGCACCGGGTTGGGTGACACTACATTGACTGGCCCGGCTAAGTCTTTAGTACACAAGCTCAATAATATTGCATCAACTGCATCTGTGCGCGATACCCAGGAAAACCACTGCCGCCCATTGCCTAAGACTGCCCCTAGACCAAGCTTGAAACTTGGCAACAAACGTTGCAGAACTCCACCATCACCACCAAGAATAACGCCAAATCTCAAAGCAACACCGCGGCAGCCTAAACGCTGGACTTTGTTTTCGAGGTTTTTTTCAAGTAAAACACATAGATCAGCAGCAAAGCCTTTTCCGGCTGGCATTTTTTCAGTTCTGGATTGATCATCTGCAGCGTGTTGATCGCCATAAAATCCTATAGCTGAAGCAGCTAATATGGAATTTACACTAATATTATTGGCTATCAAGGTGTCGACTATCTGGTCTAAATTTTTTAAACGACTGGTTCTTAAGAGCTGCCGACGTTTCTCGGTCCAAGGCCAATCACCTATACCAGCGCCTGCTAAATGTATAATGGCATCAAGCTTTGTCACTTGATGCGAACTCAGCTCATCGGTGGATTGAATAACGGTAAATTTAGCTTTATCGATATTTTTATAAGTGGGTTGAGTTGAATGCATTAAGAGGTAACACTGCACACCTAAGCCCACAAGCTGGGGCACCAGAGCTTGCGCCAAAAAACCAGTAACTCCAGTTACCAGTATTGTTTGCCCCTTTAAAGCGGCGAAATTTTGTTGCCCAGCCGTATTACTCGCGGACTGAATATCTGGCGCTTGATCATTCATATTGTAAACCTTGAAATAGTTAAAATTAATCCACGATAACTCAATGCTTACTCAATAAAAAAATTTAATGAGTTTGCTCATTGGGCTTAACCGCACTTGAGCTTTTAGACTTAGATAAGCTGTTCACACAATTAAGCTTTACTATTACATAGGATACCGTTTAATAGAAGTTTATGCCTATATGTTTAACAGCAGTAGGCTTATGAAGCGTTAAGCCTTAGTTATTAATTATTAGTTACTAACTACTTAGGTAATAGGTAATAGCTCTGGCCCGCAAATATTTATAATAGGAGAAGAGTATGTTAGGAGGACAGAGTGAGTAAAAATATTCAATGGCAAGGTGGCGCTGAATTTAATATTTCAGCTGAGCGACTATTTAATTATATGTCTGACTTTACATCCACACGTTCTTGGGATCCAAATGTGGTGGATGCGCGGCTGATCACGAGCCCACCCATAGGTGAAGGTTCTGTATTTGAAATCGATTTTAAAATGGGTATATCTACCACAACAATTGAATATACTGTTACGGAATTTGAACCTAATACTTTGATCCGCATGAAGGGTCAATCCGGTCAATTTGAAATCGAAGATACTATTACTATTGAAGCGATTAATAATGATCAAAACTCTTGTCGTATGACTTATGCCCTTGATATTAATCTGTCCAAAAAGAGCTCAATAGCTGAAAAATTTGGCAGTAAATTAGTTGCAAGATATGCCGAAAAGTCTTTGAAAAATTTACAGCGTACTTTTGTAGGCGAGTCGGCTAAAGTTAAACAATATCCTGCATGGCTCGATAAAGCTCTTATACCTGGCGCTTTAGAATTTACTAAACTTGGGTATTACCAGCAAAAGAAAAATTTTTACGGCTACCCCTTACGTGAAACTAAGCAAAGAGTTTTACTCACTGGGGCTACCAGCGGGATTGGTCGGGAAATGGCCATTGAGCTGGCGCGCTCTGGCGCAGAACTTATTTTGCCAGCTCGCAATCAAGACAAACTTGATGAATTAGTAAGCCATTTACAAGCTCGCTTTAATACGAAATGCCATAAATATACTGCTGACTTCTCATCAATTGCACAAACCAAAACCCTGGCTAAGAATATTCTGCAAGATTTTGATAGCCTTGACTGCCTTATAAATAATGCCGGCGAGCTTATTCAAGAGCGGAAAGTGACCGATGAGGGTTTCGAATATAATATGTCAGTGTTATTACTGTCGCCATTTGTTTTAACCCATGAACTTTTGCCACTGCTGCAGAAAAGTTCGAAAAATTCTTTAAACCCCAGTAAAGTAATCAACACTTTATCTGGTGGGCTCTACGCTCAGGGCTTCCCACTTGATGATGTTAATTTTGAAAAAGGCACCTTTGATGGTAGTAAAGCCTATGCACGGGCAAAACGGGGTTTACTTGACTCTATGCAGCATTGGTCAAGAGCAATAGACAAGCGTAAAGTTGTCTTTCATGGCTTTCATCCTGGCTGGTCTAACACTCCTGGAGTGGAAAAATCTTTACCTGGGTTTTATAAAGTGATGAAATCTTCGTTAAGAACTCCTTATCAAGGGGCTGATACAGCCATATGGTTGGCGTTGAATCCAGTGGCTTCCCATTGCAGTGGTTTATTTTGGTTAGATCGACGATCGCACACTACTGGTATTTTTCCTGGTACCAAATCTGACATTGTTAAACAAGAAGCTGTATTTCAATTATTAGAAGGACTTACAGATGTTGGATCTCAAACAAATGATGCAGAGCCTACCAGCGAAGGAAAACGATCAGCAAGCCGATGACTATCCATTGCATTTATGGCACCCACAATATTGTGGGGAGATGCCTTTAAAAATCGATATAGACGGTCAATGGTGGTCAGCAGCTGATTTTGAAACGCCTATGACCCCCATTCGTCGACTTAAAATATGTCAATTATTTGCCAAGATTTTATGTTACGAAACCATTGAATCAAGCATGCGTTATTGTTTAAAAACTCCTGCCGAAAAGGTATCCATTCAAGTTGAAGATGTGCCTTTTATAATTATTGATACTTCTTGGGTTGAAGAACAAGGCAGTAAAACTCTATCTTGTATGACGCAAACTGGTACAACTTTTAGAATTAATGCTGCTCACCCGCTCGAAATGTTACATCCACCACATCAACCTGAACTTAAATTACCTTATGCTTGTGTGCGAGATAATTTAAAAGGCAGGTTTTCACGAGGTGTTTTTTATCGATTAATCGAAGAAATTTCTGCTTTTGACCACGCCGGCGTAACTATTGACCAGTCTTTGGACTGTTTTGTTGAGCAAATCAGGTGTGCGGTCTGAAAACCAGCCTTCAATACCAGCTTTAAACCGATAGTGACCTAGATCTAACAATTTTTTTTGCGCAACAGTAAATACGCTTACGCTCAACACCACCTCGTCTCTTGGAATATTAATCAACAGGTCGCAATATTGGCTTGGATCTGCAGTAGCAGGTTGATTGCGGCTATTATTTTCAATCGAAGGCGCTTGGTGAGATACTTTTTCTTGTTTATAAATATTTTTTAAAGCATATGAATTTGTTGATAGTCTATTATTTGGTGTTTGATTGTTTGATGTTTGATTGTTTGATGTTTGATTGTTTGATGTTTGATTGTTTGATGTTTGATTGTGCGGTTTTGGAGTAGTTTGAACAGGCCTAGTGGCTGCAATTGGTTTTGGAGGTAGTTTGTCATTGGCAGTTGCTTTAGATGCTAATGGCGGCTTATTTTTTATTGCCTCTGATGGCCGCTCTAACGGACTGGAAGTGAGTATTTGTTCGGGTTTCGTACTTGGAGTAACACCAGTATCAGCGAGTAATGGCTCATAGACTTCAGGTGCTACTTGAACTTGCTCATCGTGTTCCTCTTCCTCTTCTTCTTCCTCTTCCAAAGTATAAAGTTCTGCATGATGCCGCCCAGGAAAATGAATACCAGTCTCTCCTGGTAAATGTCCAGATTCACCACATTGACGCAGACGAAATAAATTAGCCGATGCATAATCGATTAGTTGCATTCGCACCAAATAATCATGACCATGGTCTTGGGCGTAGGCTAGAGCCTGGTTGACAGAAAAATCACTAGGCAAAACATCCGCAGCAGCTGGGTGCTCCATAAGACTAGATCTTGGAAAATAGCGGCTAAAAGTATTCAGAATAGTGTTTTTATCCACTAGATTGTCTAAGCCTGATTGATTGTCAGCAAGGTTTTGCTGCGGCTGTGAGGCTGATTGCAATTGACGTAAATAAAAATCATCAACTACCAGTAAAACTTTAGCGTCGCGTGCCAACTGCATATTAAGCTGGTGGCTATACTCCTGTTGGGGTAGCGGCGAGATAGCTTGGCAGCCAAATAAACCAAAACTCAACACGCAACTTAAAGTTAACTTACAGACTAATTGATGCCCCTTGAGCTGGGTATTAACTGCTTGATTAGCTGGTATTTTATACTTGGGTTTCCAATTCAGCTTCATGAGGCTGGCGAACTCTTGAGCGATTGCCCATGCGCACGCCAATTTCCATAAGAAATTGGAAAAAATCGTCATGGTCTTGTATTCGATCTTTATAAAAATCCGATGAGTAAAGACCAACAGCGCCATGAACCAATGCCCAAGCGGCTGCAATATGGAAATGTGGCGGCACATCGGCCAAACTACCCTCTTTGATTCTTGCACAAATAACCTTTTCAAGTTGCTCAACATTAGATTCACGGGTTTTATGCAACCGCTCAACTAACTGAGGCAAACTTGCATCTCGTGAACATTTTTTTTCTAAGCGATCAAATAAGGCGTACTTAGCTGGATCAGACATTCGAAACTTGAAATATTCTCGAACGAGGCGCTCTTTATCATCGCTTACATCAATGCTTTGCAAAATGTGCGCCAATTCTTCTTCATATCCCACCAGAAGCAACAAATAAATTTCATTTTTAGAGGTAAAATGTTTATAAATGGTGCCTTTACCAATGCCTACCGCTTCAGCGATCATCTCTACAGTGACTTTTTCTTCGTCTCTGTCTAAAAATAATTGCAATGCAGTATTTAATATATGTTGTTCACGTTTACGGAATTCTTTAACTCGCTGGGTTGCGCGTTCTAAACCATCCATAACTCACCTCCTTTGTTGACTTCTAAATATTTGTTAGGGTATATGGAGCTTTTACCAATTTGGTTTTTGCAGTCTCGCTAGACTAGCATTAATGGATTTGACGTAATAGTCTAGGCCCAACTTAGAATGCTTGAGCCATCGAGCCGCAAGCTCTTTGCATTTAAATGCTAATCTTCTAATAAAGAATCAATTGACAGAAACCTAACCTATAGCAGGACACCAATGACTCTCACTAAACCTAAAGGATTTAAAGAAAAACTTGTTCATTGGTTAAACTATGATCCAGTATCCCATCCTGAGGCTCTATGCGACTTTGAACGGCTTCGATACGAGCTAAGACCGTGTGATGTTATTTTAGTTGAAGGTCATAGTCGGGTAAGCCGGTTAATTCGTTGGGTCACAAATAGTCCTTGGACTCATGCCGCGCTCTACTTAGGACGCTTACACGATATTACCGATAAAGAGACCCGTGACCGTTTAAGTAGCCACATTGATTGCACCCCAGACACCCAAATAATGGTAGAGAGTTTACTGGGTTATGGCACCATTGCCAATCCCGTAGATTACTACAGCTCTGAGCATTTACGAATTTGTCGGCCCCAAGGGCTTAATCATAAAGACGCGCAAGATGTGACTAAATATGCAATTTCTCGTTTAGGAGTTGATTACGATGTTCGACAAATCTTTGATTTACTGCGTTTTTTAGTCCCTTGGAATTTACTACCACAAAAATTTGGCTCTACACTTTTTTTGGATACCCCAACTCAAGCGCAAAAAACAGTGTGCTCAACCATGATTGCCGAAGCTTTTGCCTATGTACAGTTTCCAGTATTACCGCTAGTGAAGCGTTCAGACAGTGATGGTGGAGTGCAGCTGTTTAGACGCAATCCAAAACTTTGCGTACCTTCACATTTTGATTACTCACCCTACTTTGAAATAATAAAATATCCATTTGTAGATTTTACTCACCAAGATTCTCATCGGCTACTACCTTGGCGAGGTAATATGCAATTATCGGTTGGCGAGGCTGGTTTTTATATGCAAAATGACCTACCACCAAGTATTACTAAGCCACCAAGCATGCCTAAACCAGCAAACACCACTACTGAACCACCTGGATCTCAACCAAAGAATTAACGGTTAATTTATGTTTGAACTTATTGCTCCGATCTATTACGCCTATGCTGCTCCAGAGCAACAACTCCTTGAGCGTTTAATTCGACTCGCAAAAGCTGATCAAGAAGTACAACGAGCTACGGTTGCAAGCGCTTTACAAATTATTGACACGGCTCGCAACTCGCCTATTCAGTTTTCACTGCGACAAGTTTTTCAGGAATTTCCACTGACAACCCCTGAAGGTGAAACTTTATTTCAACTTCTAGCCCACTTACCAAGTATTGATGATAAAGAAGCGCAACAGTTATTTATCCAATCGTGTTTTGAGTCAGCTCATTGGTTAGATAATCCAAAACACCGAGCAGTTTTTTTTCAACGAACTGCTTCTTGGGGATTATCAATTGCTGCGCGACTTTTCTCTGCAACCAGTCACCTCACTGGCAAAAAAAGAGCCCAAAGACTCGCTTCACCGCTCACCAACGGCGCTATTGCCCAAGCGATGAACCGGCTCATTGGCCCGCTCATGTTACCCATTGAAGCTTTCGAAAATCTTGATATTAAAACAACGCCGCGTCATTTTAGGATTGGTTGTTACGCGCCTTTAAGCCCCAAAGACAGTTTATGCAACCAAACAATTTATCTGCAATGGCTGGATAAAATTGCTTTAAGGTATGAGCCATTAAGCCAAACCCCTGATTTCATCGGTATGCCGCATGTTTGTTTAGACTTAGGCCACTTAGCGCGCCCCTTTGACCCGCGCGATGAGCACAAAGTTGCTCAGTTACTAACGCTTATATTACCAATTGTTGAACTTGCTCAATCCTATGCCATCCCAATAATTGTATTTGCACCAGAGTATTATGGCCATTTTATTGAAACTGGTATTTTAATCCAACTTATTGAAGATCATAAGATCAATCCTCAAGCACTTGGAATTGAATACTCAGCTGCAGACCCTGGCTGTTTAGCGAGTATCGAAATGCTGACTAATCGATTACCATCCAATCAACCGCTGATTATTCGTCTAACTAAAGAAAAACGCCAACCCAGTATTAGTCATGCACAAAATACTCATATTGCTTATTTGGGGATTGCTCGGTTTTTAATGGCAGCACCACATTTATTTACGCCAGTCTTTGTCACCCATAATGCTTATACTTTGGCTTGGCTGTACCATTCTTTTGATAATTTAAAAATTAAACAATTTGAGTTTCAATTTCGACTAGGTGTGGGCGACAGCTGCCATACAGCTTTACAACATCATCTTAACGCGCCTATGAGTCGAGTCGAAACGCCGCTTGGTACAGCTGCTATGCATCAAGATTACTTAATCTATCGAGTTGGTGAAATTGCTGATAAGCATGCCTTTTTGAATCGTTTAATCAATAAAGATATTACCACTGCTAGCTTAGTCACACCGCCAACTAATCAACCACCCCTTACCAGCTGGCAACAACAAGACTGGCACTTGCAATGGCTCGCTAATGAAGAAATGCTAGCCACCATACAAGTTGATAATGAAGAAATTTTGCAAAGCCTAGAGCAAAATTTAACCATTGAAGAAGCTGAGTATTTATTGGCCGAATATCAACCGCAAAATCAATGGAGTCTACTGACCGATACTGCACGACGCACTTTATTACTCGAGTGTTTTGATTTAAGAAATCAACAAGTGCAGGAATTTGCCTGTGGTTTAATCCAAATTTTAATGAATGCTCATCACTCGAATCGTTATGTGGCCGAGGCTTTGGTGCGGAGTAGTTTTCAGCAAACCCGCCAACACCTCAAAGATTGTGAGATTGATCGCTCAGAGCTGCTTAAAATACCTCACCAATGGTTTGTTATTGCCTGTTCGCTTAATCCACTCACCCCTTTTTTGGGCCACATAGCGCAAGCTTTATTTGAAGGCCATACTCTCGCTGTCAAACCACCAAATCAATATAAGCGTTTACACTGGCAAATCCAAAACCATTTACAAGTTATGGGATTGCCTAGCGACGCCTATTTACTCTTGCCTATGGCTAATACTACGGCTGACAAGCTACTCAAAAGCTCACCCGCTATTCAAACAGTGTTATTTCATGGTGAACAAGTCACATCTCTAGGCATCCAAACGTGTATACGACAGAATCCACGCCAACCATTAATTAATTATTTAGCCCATTACCGTGCCAATACTCTCAGGCCCTGTCATGTGGTGTTTGTTGATGTAACCACTACTCACACTTTATTGGCCTCGTTAACTAGCGAGCCTCCTGGGCAACTGCCTCGAATTATTTGTTGCCCTGTAGAACTCACTCATTTAATTCATCAAGCTTTGTTAGATTGGCAAGCTGCCTCTACTGCGGCTGTCAATGAGCCTAGTAGTAGTCAAGCCATATCAATTGTTGCAGCTGAGGACGACTTAGAAACTAAGCTTCGCAAGCTTGCGCAAAGCCAAAATGAAGCCAGTTGTTTTTGTATTCAGCAATTAAACCAACAGCCTATTATTTTAATTGACTATGCTCCAGGTGCGCATATTCAAACTTTAAAAAAGTTAGTGGAGTTAGGTTGCTGCCATCACATGACGTTACTCTCGCAATTACCCAATTGGAAAACTTTAGCAGGGCGGATTATTTCTGCTAATCAATTTTCCTTGGTGTGGGATGAGCCATTGACCGAGCCACTCTTACCAAACTCTTACTTCTCACACCGGGTTTGAGGTATGACTCACTGCAGTATAAAGTCGATAATAATATATTGTTTGTAGACTCATTAATACTGAACCAATAACAATTGCCAGACTTTCGAAAATAATATTTTGACCAAATATACCCATTAATAATCCTGCAGTTGCCTGAATAACAACCCAAGTCATTATATAAATGATAATACTTCCAAATAGTATTTGAGCTACACGAGTTGAGGCCATAAACCAAGAATGTCGCAGTGTTTGTCGTATGTTTTCTGGGGTATTTGCAATTCTCATGGGTACAAAAGAGAGTCGATAAAAGCAATAGATCCCAAAAATTGGTATAACGTATACAAAAAACGGCATGATAAATTCAATAATACTCGGCATAAGCATGTAGAGCGCCACAAGACACATTATTATGCCAAACTGTATTGCAAAAATAACAACATAAAAACGAATTAAGCTCAGCCAAAGTTGCAAAGCTTGATGATAATTTTCAGTTACTGAGAGCATTGACTCGGCTTGGACTGATTGAATTAATTTTACAATAAGCGCTGTCGGTACCAAACTTAATAGCGCATAGATTATAAAACCAACGATTTGAGCTGGTGAGATTTGTATATCTGTAAAATTAAATTCTTGATTCTTGGTTTGGCTCTCTTGTTGGCTCTCTTGTTGGTTTAATGGTGGTTGAGTCAGGTCCTCACGAGTATCAGCTGACTTGTCTGGGTTGGTCTCTGGTGGATTGGTCTCTAATAAATGAGTGTCACCTTCATACTCTGCATCTGTGTTTGATGCTCTTTTATCAGACAGCTTCGTCGGTGTCTCTTGTGGTAATTGCTGTTGATTAAATTCGTTGGTTTTTTGAATATATTGATCAATCAATTGGTCTGCTTGACTGAGATTTAAGACCGCTAAAGCGCCAAGGCTTACCGGCACTGTCAAAATTGCAATACGCAACCAATAGTGTCGAAAAAATAATAAGGCGTCTTTCAAATACATCCACACAGGCGAATCCTTTTAATATAATTACTCTAACCTTTCACTAAGCTTGAGAGCTTACGGCTAGATTGCTTGACTTTATGAATCTGGATCCACATGGATGTGGATTAAGCCAAAGTTGATCATGGATGATACATTTTGGCGCCAGATGAGAAAAGTCAAGCAACCTAGCCGTAAGGTCACCTAAGCTTAAGGTTAGGTGAGTTGATGAAATTAGGCACTTTGGCCTAAATAGAGCTATTTTAAACTATTGAGGGTGGAATATTCAAAAACTTTAATAATTAATACCACCAACCAAACTCTTATTAAAATACGTTGAAGAATTAGAATACGTTAAATAGTTAGAATAAGTTGAATTGGCTATTAAATGGCTGAGCCTTTAGTGTATTTTTGTACATGCACAATGCATAAGATTTCATAATGCTACTAAACTTAAGTCTATGGGATAGATAATTGCCCATATGTATTGAAGCGAGGCATTCATGATATTGAAACAAGAAGTCAAAACTGGATATACCAACGTGTTTGATTTATTTTCGGGTCAACCATTGTTTGAAGCTAAAAAGCGGGTAGTTCGTTTATCCCCCGAACTGGATGGGCTAGAAATGCTCTATTCAAATGATGCGGCTCCGTCAAAACTTTATTCACTTAAAATAGTGTGCTGGGGCCTACGTGAAGATGGTGAGGTTGTTGGATATGTGCCCTGGCTGGATAATATAGTACCATGTACTGAGATCAACGACCCATTAAATGGCCGCTGGGAAGGCTACCGTGACCCAGGTATTGATGAAATTTTTTATACTGCCCCAGCACATAAATCTTTAGAGCTACAAACATCACTTGAATACTACGATTATGATATTGAGTTACCTACAGATATTATTCAAGAAATTCCCGATATTATTGGCACCCACGCTGTTCTGACCCAAGATGGTTTTAAAAGTTTTTCCTTAGTTGAAGTACTCAGTTGGCGCTTATTAGCTAATGGCGAAGTTCAAGGCATGCTGGTCAACGAGGACCTAATAACTTCAACGCCGGTTTTACCCGGTGATCCATGTTTATTTGTTGCACAAGAAGATAGGCACTTTCGTTATTTTTTTCAACATAGAATTGCCAATAAAATTAAAGAGCAAGACCCGGAAGCCTTAGCAGCAATAGCAGTATTGATGGAGCCTGAACAGACTAATGGCTTTAGATTACCTTATGTGGACGAAAATAACTCACATGACTAGCATTGAATGAACTAAATTGCATTAATTCTTTTGAATTAGAAAATAGTAAAACTGCTGATTACAATCTTCAATTGTCTCAGCAGTGAGCAATTTGTGGCCTATAAACTCACAAAAATGACCAAAGTCCCTTAACGTCGAATAATCTGTAGTAGTAACTCCTATCACCTCTCCACTAGCCATTGAGCGCAAGTTTTGACGCAACATCATTAATGGCTCTGGGCATTTTAAGCCGCTCAAATCTACTCTCCGATCAGGCACCATGAGTTTTGTTATTCCTAGTCTACTTATGTCTAAAGCTGCTTGTATCGCATAACTTCTTGAATCTAAAAACTTCTTGTATCTAAAAATAGAGTGGCTTATTGACTTACAATTGCTAGCTCAATGAGAATTCGAGTGATATCATATTAATAGTACTATCAGTTATTCAACTGAGCTTATTCCAGCTCAATACTTGTTGAAACTGAATTCTATCAATGGAGATATCCAGTGTTCAAGGATCATGCTAACAAGCCAGTGAAAACCCTAATTGCTCTAACCTTATTAGTGGCAACTGTTGGGGTTGCTATTACTCACGCCACCGATACAGACAAAGCTACAACGCCGGCTGAACCAGTTTCTTTGGCTAAAAACCCAAAGCCCCAAGCATCACCCAAGACAGCTTTAAAAGTATTTATCGATCCTGCAAGCGGTCAATTTTTAAATGCAGAAGAGATTAAAGATAAACTTCAAACAAGAGATCGCCCCCTTGAAGAGCTGCAATTTCGCTCAAATTCTCGCCAATTTAATTCACCTGGTGCCGAGTCATTGAGCCCCAAGTCATTGAACACCGAGTCATTGAGCCCAGATGTTAACAATTCCACTCAGGTCTTCGAAGCAGAAACTGGCGCCAAGTATATTAATTTACCCCAACATTTAAATGCACCTTTAAAAGGTTTTAAAGCTTCACCTGATGCAATTCCGACTTACTCTCACGACCATAAATAAGAAGTAATATGTTGAATCGCTTTATAAATAGCTTTTTTTTAAGCATTCTAGCATTAGGTTTCACCCTGCCAGCTTTTGGACAAGCCGGAGATTATACTGTTCGTTTTACTGACCCACAAGGCTATGGGTTTAATGATACTACCCCAGTTGCCCCTGTAGGCGGAAACACTGGCGCAACTTTGGGTGCACAACGCAAAATTGCCTTGAATTTTGCCCTGCAAGAACTAACAGAACATTTAAACTCACCTGTCTCCATTGATATTAAAGCAAGATTTGTGGCCGATGGAGGCACTGAGTATTCCTCCACACTAGCCTCGGCTGGACCTACTTTTTTTATTGCAGATTTCCATGAGAGTGTGGCTAATGATATTTTTTATCCACCAGCATTAGCCAATAAAATTGCAGGCAAAGACGTAACTCAGGTTTCACCTTACAAAAATTCTGAAGATATTGTTATAGAATATAACAGTGATGTGGATGGCAGTGCTCTAGGATCAAGTGATTTTTATTATGGTTTAGATCGCCTGGGCTCAAGACGCGATATTGATTTTATTACAGTGACCATCCATGAAATGACCCATGGTTTAGGGCTGCTCTCCACTATTAGCAGTAGTACCGGTGCTAAAACTCAATGCAATGGGTGCGGTGATGGTATTGATGATATTTACTCTAAACATATCGCCCATGCCACTGGCACACCAAGCTCACCAAAAATTAAACCAATTATCGAGATGGGCGACCAACTCCGTTATGAAGCAATAGGGGCAAAAAATCAACTTGTTTGGACAGCACCTATGGGGCGAGCAGCAAGTGCGCAATTAGTCCAAGGTACAACGCTTGGGTATCCTCGTATTGAAGCTTCCGCTGCCCGAGTATCAGGCAGTAATTTGAGTCATCTTGACTCGAGCATGAAGCCTGCAGAAATGTCTACACCGGTATATTCTGGCCCCCTCCAACTCACACCTGTAACACTTGGAGTTTTGGCTGACCTTGGATGGGGCTTATATACCGACATCGCGATTTATGCAGACGAATTTATTACCGATGCAAATAGCCAATACTTAGAGTCTCGAATTACATTAGCTAATGAAGGTGCTTATATTTCCACAGATAATGTCATTAATATTACAGTCACCCAAGGAGCCATAACAACAGTCAATGGCAACAACAATATACAATGTGACCCAATCATTATGACGAGTGAGGGCAGTCAAATAGTGTGCCATTTAAGCCAATTACTACCCAATGAGATCTTCACTTTCAATATTAGTGTGCAACCAATGCAACCTAAACCGAGCAATCAATTTATTAATTTAAAGGCTCAACTCAACGCCAATATTGTTGACCCGCAACTTGCGAATAATAGAGTTGGTATTGATAAGATTAATACTTTTAACCAAGATACTGCTACGAATGATACAGCAGATGAATCACAAGACCTTGAACCAAGTCCTGATATTCAAAATGAGACTATAGAGGCTAAAGACGCAAGTCCTATCGATCAAAATTCAAATTTTTCTAATACAAGTAATAATTTAGAACAACAAAGCTCAAGTTCAGGCTCATTTAATATGATTTTTTTACTTGTATTGACTAGCTTATTTTTTTGTAGAAATAGAGGGTTTACTACTCGATTAAAATACAAAACTCAATTGAAAACCACTCAATATTGAGTAGTTTTCAATTCATTTTTTTGAAAATTAAGCAGTGAGTTCAAGAATATTATTCAGCAATTGCTTTTGATCCGCCGATGGCTGAACTGTTTGCAAAGCCATTAATTGCGACATATCGCCCTCTACAGTGAGTTGGCCAGCCATAAATGCTTGCATTGCTGCAGATTGATCAAATTCAATGAATATTTTCATGGCAAGATCTGAAGACAAAGCCATTTTTATTGGCGCACCTTCATGAAAGCCTTTTTGGAACTTACCGCCAGTCATGCACATTTCCACATTACCCTGATCTGCTGCAACATCAAGGTTTAGATCAAGATTTGCCAGTTGTTCTGGTACATCTATTGGGCTTGCTTCTTGCTGTAAACGCTCGACTTCTTGAAACCACTCATCAGATAAAAATGTAACCGCCATGTTAATTCTCCAGTTGTATGTTAAGAGCCAAGAATACAAAACACCAGCCTAGCTCGCAAGAGCAAAGTCCCTATTAGGTATAGGTTTATTGGAATAGTGAGTCTTGAGTCTGATTATTGATCATAAATTCACCTGTTTTACTTTTGAAATTAATGTCTTAAAATCTTCAAGTGAAACCGCCCCAATAGCCCGTGTGTTATTGATTTCTTTGCCATTTATAAAAAACAATGTTGCAGGAGGCCCAAATAATTGCCAACGCTGCATTAACGCCAACTGTTTATTAGTAGATTGAGTAACATCAAATTGAATATTACGAGCATTTTTCATGGCGTTTTGTATTTGGGGCGAGGCATAGACTTCTTGTTCCATAATTTGACACTCCACACACCAGTCGGCATAAAAATCTACCATAATAATTTGGTCAATTGGCGCGTCTTGAATAATCGACTCAAGAGCATCAGCTTGTTGAATAACTTCAAAAAAATCTGCTTCATGAGAAACTTGACTTTGAATATTTGCACTTGACCCACTCATACCTGTGATTACTTTTAATGGTGCGACAACTGAAACATTTGTATTGTGGCCAAAGCTAATGCCTAATAAAATAAAGCATGCCCACAATATTAAAATCAAGCCAACACTTCGACCTAAAACTCGCACTGGCGGTTGCCATAAACTAAAGCCAAAAGTTAAACACCAGAGTATCCAAAGTATATTAGTCACAATACTGGGTAGTATTCGGCTGACGAGGTACACACTGACAGCAAGTAATAAATAGCCAAAAATCACTTTGACCATTTCCATCCACATACCAGCTTTTGGCAGTATTTGACTGCCTACCAAACCAATCACCAGTAATGGTAAGCCAAGCCCTAGCCCCAAGACATATAATAGTAATGCACCATTTAAAAGCTCATTGGTGGTCGACACATAAGCTAAAGCAGCTAATAACGGCGGTGCGATGCATGGCGAGACCACTAGCGCTGAGATAATGCCCATGATGAACACACCGACCAAAGTCCCACTACGTTGTTGTTTTGAATGGTGATTAAGCCAATTTTGAAATGTACTGGGTAAACTTAATGAAATGACCCCAAACATGGAAAAGGCTAAAATAACAAATAATATGGCGCTTAGACTAATCATTAATGGCGTTTGTAATAAATGGCTAATATTATGGCCAAGGGCCGCTGACATTGCACCTGCTATAGCATAAGTAAATGCAAGGCCTTGCACATAAGCCATAGAGAGTGCAAAACCCTTGAGTGGCTTGTCACTTTGTGCATCACTGGCAATAATGCCAGATATAATTGGAATCATGGGATAGACGCAGGCAGTGAGCGACATGCCAATACCAGCAATAAAAAATAAGCTTAAAGTTGCAAGCCAACCTTGCTGACTCAGCAAATGAGCTACAGCCTGGCCATTGCCCTGAGTTAAGACTGCATCTCGAGTAGTGGCAGCTTGTGTTTTAGAACTCAGTTCTGGGCTATTGGGCTTGGCTGATTCTCCGCTATCGGCAGCGGCTGTCAGTTGAAAGGTTTCCTTAATATCATCTGGCGGATAGCACAACAAGCCTTCAACACAGCCTTGTGAAGTAAATGTCACATCAATAGAAGTATCTTGTTGAGCTTCAATAAGCGCCGTGACTGTTACTTTATTTTTATATACTTGAACTTGGCCAAAATCAGGATCAGTCTTGGATATTTCTTTACCTATAAACTGTAATTCGCCAACTATGACCTTTGCTTTTGGAGTCACTTTTAGCGCAAATTTGTCCTTGTACATATAGCAATATTCGTCAATTTGCCAGCTGGCTTTGAGCATATACTCACCAGGCTGGTCAGTTTGATTGAGAATCATCTGCCCTTGGAGCGCTTGAGCCGCAGGTTTTGGATTAAAACTAAGCGGCGGGGATTGTGCAAATAAAGCCGTGACTAGTAAAAACTGGCAGCTCAAAGTAAATAATAAGAAAGACCAAGCTCGCATTGATGCCGCACGTTTCAACATGTGAAAACCTACTATTGAAGAATTAAAATATGGGCAGTTTCCATGGAGGCTGCCCAATGGCCCTCTAATACTCTCATTGTAGCCTTGAAACTGCAAAATATATGTGGATAAAGCTGGTTAGGGTGAGTAAAATGCATTTTTGAATGACGTTAAAGTGATGTCAATCGCTAAGAATTATAAACTCAAATCAATCAATATATCTCATGTGTAGCTTTGCAAAAAGTACTATTGGCTAGAAATTGGCTATGAATCAGATAATTTATGCACAATAGAATTGAACCCTGGAAAGTAATATAAAACACCCTCTACAATACCTGCAGCGTAATTATTGTGTGCACAATAAAGCGTGTTTTCATTGCCAGCGTTAATTACCTGTTGTTGGGCATGATTGCGCACTTCTTCAGTGGCGTTACCTACAAGAATTGCTTTAAAGGGGCTTATTAAAACATCCATATCGTTACCACTGTCACCGGAAAACACAATGTGCTTATGCTCAATACCTAGCTCATCGACTAAAAATTGAATAGCGAGATATTTGTTAGCAACCTGAGGTAAAATATCGACTAAACCAATATTTTTGGTTTCATCAATACTCGAGATACAGTTAAAGTTTATATTGAGCCTTTTCAATTCATGAGTTAAATCTGCCACAGCTTGTGGCAGATTTTTTTCCGAGGCTAATTGATAACTCAGCTTAAACTCTGACTGATGCGCTTGTGGCTGGAGTTTTAAACTACCTATATTAATAAGCTGTTGACTCAGTTGTTGTGAGGACAAACCATGCCAATCTGCGGCAAGCAACGCTTGCCATTTAGAGATTAAGTGCCAATCATTATGTTCAAGGCGATATATGCTGGCCCCCACATCGGCAATGACATAATGGGGCGATGGCAATTGATACTCTTGAATTGCTTGACGAACTAGAGCTTGATCGCGTCCGCTCACATAGACTAAAACAACTTCAGGCCGCATCACTAACTTATTAAAGATTGTTCGAGCATTCCCAGCTTCTAAAGCTTCACCATTGGGCAATAAAGTGCGATCAAGGTCTGTGCAAAGCACAATTTTGCTGTTGATCATAAATCATCTCTTATGAATAGTGTACTGTGTAATTTAAATCACTTTTACCTTGGCATTTAAATACTGGTATCAAAAAAACGAAAATGTGCTATAGCTTCTAATATACCTAAGGCATTAGGTTGTTGCGCTAAATAAATATTTTTTTCATCATGTACATATTCCAATGGTTCATGTTGTCTATTGCGCGCCACTACCGCCAAAGCATTGCCGGACATCATATCTTCGTCGGCCCCGCCGCCGCCTGCAACCAATATATGCTCCATAGGAATATCCCATATTGTAGCCACATAGCGTAACGCTAAGCCTTTAGAAGCTCTGATAGGCACAATATCAATTTTTTGGCCCTGTGAGACAAACACATTAACTGATTGTTCCTCCTTACGGAGCAGGGAATTAATTTCGTGTTGCGTTGGCGCATTGTCAATATCAGCAATAATATCGTAGGAAATTTTGAATTGGCTTTGTTCAGCATCATCTTGTAATTGTAAACTGGAAAGTTGACCAAGTATTCTGTGAATTGCTTTAGGGTTCCAGTTATGATTCACCTGATTAGCCCAATCTGTACTCATAACCAGATCTTGAGAAAAGTAAATTTCCGTGCCGCCACTACTGATAAGAATATCCGGCTTGGGAATATTATACTTCTTCAATACGGCGAGTACGGAAGTCATTTGTCGAGCCGTTGCAATACCAAAGCCACAAGTTTTACGCTTAGCACGCAACAGAGCGTTTAATTCTTTGAGACCATTACCTGTATTACTTAACAGTGTTTTATCAAGCTCTGTAAAAATAAGTTTGTTAACTTGTCGTGATGCCTTACGAATTTCAGGCGCACGTTCAATAGAATTTTTCTGACTGGCCAAAGGCATAATAGCTTTGAGATAAGTTTTGGCATGAGCTTCCCAGGAATATTTAAGGGCAACATTTCTAATACCATTGGCAGAATGTTGTCGCCATACATCGGCATTAAGAATTAATTGTTTAATTTTGTCAGCAATGTCTGTACTCGAAAGCGGATCGATTAGCAGACCACATTCACAATTAGTCACAATATCCACCGGCCCGCCATTTTCTGTGGCTATAAACGGGACGCCAGTTGCAGCTGCTTCAAGCAGTGTAAGACCAAAGGGTTCAGTCAAGGCTGGATTAACAAACACACCACGAGAATTGGCTGCAATTCGGTAAATTGCAGGCACCTCACTGGATAGGTGGCTTTTTGGGATTGCCACTTTACCGTATAAGTCATAAAAATCCACTAGCACCAGTAATTCAGTAAGCACTGACTCTGCAGCATCATTCATTTTGCGAATATCTTCGCGATTGCCAGCAATAATCACAAGATTGGCATATTCCTGTAATTCTTGCGATTCACCATAGGCCTTTAACAAGTTCGCAATATTTTTTCTTGGATCGGGGCGTGATAATGCCAATATGGTTGGCTTATGCGGTTCATCTAAAAATCTGCGAATAGATCGCTCAAGTTTGCAAGAGTCATCACCCAATTGTGGCGGATGAAATTGTTGCAGATTTGTTCCAGGAGGAATAACTGCCATGGTGTTGGGCTGGTAATAGTCGTAAAGCTCGTACTGGTTGGCAATTTCCTGGTGGGTACTGGTAATCACGAGACTTGCACAGGCGAGTACCTCTTCCTCTGCTTCAATACGCCGGCCAATTTTATAAGCTTCTTCCAGCTGTGCCGGAGACATACCAGCGGCCATTAATTGTTTACGTTTATCTCGGCCTAAGGAATGGCCGGTGTGAACTAATGGTATGCCTGTAAACTGGCTAATGCGAGTGGCTACATAGCCGGCATCGGCGTAATGACTGTGTAAAATATGCGGCATTCTTGCTTGTTTACAAAACCAATCCAACAGATTATCCGCAAAGCTATCTAAGTGGTCCCAGAGTTGTTCCTTGGCGATATAGCCATCAGGGCCTGCGTCTATACGGATAATCTGGGCATTATCTGTTAAGGGCTCGATATTGTGCTGATAATCCTCTGACACCTGTTCATCCAAGATACGCCGAGTAATCAAATCAACTCGTTTAACATTTGGCGCCTGTGAAAGTGCATGAGTGAGATCAACTACATATTTAGTCTGCCCGCCGGTATCAGCATCTCGACCGAGCTCTAATTCCTGACCGCGAATTAAGCCATGTATGCTGATCATTGCTATGTAAAGTTCGTCCATGGGTTGATCTGACATAAAGACTCCTTTGGGGTTTAGTGCCTATTATTGGTAATAATTAACCTGAATTTTCATGGGCTAAGACTTCGCCAATAATATGCAGTATAAAATATAAGAGTTTTTAAGATGCTTTCCCTTAAAAGGTTATTTCTTATCGTAGACAATAGTTGATATTTGCCCTCTAGAATACTGGGACTTCATCGCTGATAACTAAATCAGTTGGACAGTACATTTCAAACATCCTCTCCAAAACACTATTACAGCCTATTCAACCACCTCAACAACCATGTTAATATATGAGTATTAAGTAAAGGAAAGGACTCTATGGAACTTGTTGACCCTAAAATTGACTTAGTTTTCAAACATATATTTGGCAGTAGCGATGAGCCACAACAGTTGCTCGCGCTTGTTAATGCGGTACTTGAGACCCATGATGAACCCTTATTAAAGTCACTGCATGTTACTAATCCGAGCATAGACCCAGCTACTTTAAAAGATAGGCAGGTAATTTTTGATATTAAAGCCTGTTCTGTTGAATCAGAACCAATTAATGTCGAGATTCAGGTGGTTAACCAATATAATTGGAAAAGCCGATCGTTATATTACTGGAGTAAAATGTTCACCCAACAGCTTAGCAAAGGTGATAATTATAAAAAGCTCAAAAAGACTATTTCGATTAGTTTTTTAGATTACAGCTTATTTGAGCGAGACCGATGCCGCTGATTTAACGCCTATTCGACATTCCAACAAAGCCATCGAGGAGGCTTGCAACATGTTATCTAAAATAAGCAGCTCTGAGCAACAACGACAATTTGCTGAAGATAGACGCAAAGCATTGCTTGATTATAATACAAATATGGAAGGTGCTTGGGAGGAAGGTCATTCTAAGGGCAAGCTTGAAGGCAAGCTTGAAGGCAAGCTTGAAGGTAAACTTGAAGGTAAACTTGAAGGTAAACTTGAAGGTAAACTTGAAGGTAAACTTGAAGGCGAGCACACTACAAGAATCGAAATATTACTAGATCTTGGTCAACTCAGGTTTGGCAACCTTCCTGACTGGGCAATTACTCAAATTAAATCAACCTCTAGTCAAGAATTTAGTGAGCGTTTAAATCAGGCGTTAGCATCAGAAACGGTTGAAGCATGGTTAAAGAAGTGATACTAGAAATTATAAACACCCCAAGATAAAAGCATTACGAACTTTGACTTTTGTTATCCTGCGAAACTAAACACTTATCGATTGAATGTTAATTCAAAAATTCTAGTCGTATAAAGTGCTATTTTTCGCCCAAACTCATATCGTCAATTGAACTATGCCTTACGACAATAGCTTGGTAAAAAACAAGATACGAAATGGTAATAGGAGTAGTCGGACTACAACAGTAATTTGATAAAACTTGATAATTTTTGACATTTCATACGATGAATAAAGTGGTAATTTTTACGATGGTAATTTGGGAATCTACAATCTACACCTGGCTCACTGTTGCTAGCAACAGTAGGTAACAAAAATTACAATATAAACATTGGTACGGCTATCAATCTTGAGTAAATTTATCTAAATGAAGATTATCCTCTAAAAATTCATCAATAAAGTTATACATATTTTCAAGTGTTAATCTATCAAGAATAACCATATCTACAGCCCAAAAAAAATTACCACCCTTACATTCACCACTTTTTTTAAATTTTAGCATTAGATTTTCAATATTTTTTAAAGTGAAAAAAGTGAAAAATATTTTTTTTTTACTTTTTAAAATAATATATGCGTCGACATTATCATCAATTTCAGACTCAATGCTATGTATCAAATGTAGTGAGTACGTTCTATTCATAATTAATTTTTACCAAAAACTTTAAATAATTCATTAATTACTTTTTGCTGATTGCCTTTACCAGACTTGCCAAGAATTTCTAATTTATTAGAACCACTAGGTCTCCAATAAACTCTACCTCCATTTCTAGTTCTCGATTCTAATATCCCGTTACCAATAGATTTATTACCAATTCCAGGATTAATATTTCCATCGCTCAGTTTTTTTGTCAACGAGTCAATTTCTTTTTGAATAGAGTTACCCGTTCGTTTAGCCTCTCTCACCAGAAGTGAACTTTCTTTAATTCTAGAGGTAATATCAATTTTAAAACAATCGGTATTATGCCCCAACACTCCTTGCTCACCCACATAATAATTATGCAGTTGATCAACTGTCAGGTTATACACTGTAACAAGCTCTAACTTCGTCGTGAGTCGTTGGATAGGTATTTCTATACCATCACGACTTAATAACTGATCACCTTGTTTTAACGATTTGGCTTGAGTCCACTGCTCATCGTTTTCCGCAACAAACATTGGATGCTCGTCAGTTGCGTTGATGGTTTCACCAGTGCTAAGCTGTATTTCTACAAGGGTTTTCTCGCCTTCATTTTGAATTAAATGAACTACTTCTTCAAGGCTTTGTTCACCAGTTTCTACATTATAGGCCCATATTTTGTCGCCAATTTGTATTTCAGCGATTGGTTTAGCACCAAACTCGGTGTGCACTAGAGTGTCGCCAGTAAAACTATTTTTAGGCGAACAGGCTTTGCGGGCTTTACTTGAAAGTCTTGACAGTATTTTAAAGCCAGCGCCGCCAAGTGCACCGAGACCAAGTACAATTGAGTTATTTGTAGCTATTTCTGCTACATCACCACCCAAATAACTATCCAACAAACTCGAACCGGCGCTCACTTGAATATCAACCAGCACACTGCGTATGGACTGAGCCGCACTATATTCGGTCAAGCCAAACATCCCCGAGGGATCAACCTGATTCACCGGATCGCCGTTACCATACAGGTATTTATTATAACTCGCAGTATTACTCGAACTACCAGGCCAGCTGTCCATTTGGGTAAACCGGCCAATACCTGGTCGATACCATCTTGATCTTAAATTATAAGCATCAGCTTGTGAATTATAGTACTCACCAGCATACAAATGATTAAGTCGATTGGTTGCGTTGATTTCATTTTCAATCTCACCAAAGCCTTGGTAGGCAAAACCATCAACAATAGCTCCACTCGCATCACTCACCAGTGTACTACTGCCTTTGGCATCTTGCTGGATATAGCTAGTGTCAAAGTTTGCATCATTGGCGGCGTCTTGCGAGATTAATTCATCACCATGAGTGTAAAGATAAGTTGGCACACCATTGCTGCTTTGCATAACCATTTCCGCATAGGCGCGATTGGTATCCCAGATTGTGGCGCTTTGGTCGTTACTGGCGGTAAGCTGCAAACCATCTGGATCATAAGTAAAATTGGTTTGCTCTATAGGACTTGTGATTTGCACCAGCTGTTGTAGATCATCATAGAGATAGGTGGTGGTTTGGCCATCTAAAATTTCAGACATCATATTGCCTTGGGCGTCATACATATAGTTAATGCCGCCAGCTTTAATCAGTCGATCATTCTTGTCCAAAGTATATTGAGTCGTAACGCCGTTAATCACGGTTTCGATTAAGTTGTTAGCTTCATCGAATGTAAAATCATTTTGTGCAGTGCCTGTTTGTGAATCATTAATGGCTTCACTCATTAACTGCCCTGCCTGGTCATAAGCGTAATCTGTGATTCTGGAAGTGGACGACCAATCATTGGCAGCGCCGGTTAAATTTGGACCATAGACCATCATTTCTTGGGTTTTTCGACCTTGGGCGTCATGTTGATACTCAAGGACTTTCAACAAATCACCTTGGTTATTGTGCAGACGCATTTGCGTCATAATGCGTTTGTTGTTGTATTGCATGAGGCTTTCAAAACCATTCGGCAAACGTCTTGAAACCAGATCTCCCAACGTATTGTAGCTGTAGGTGGTGGTTCTGTTTTGGTGATCCGTGAGTTGTTTCAGCCGGTTTAATTCATCAAATACATACTGAGTTCGATAGATTCGATTGGCTTTGGTCATACGCATGTCAGCACGATTGCCATTGAGATCATAGGTGTAATCAAGCTGACCATAAGGGTTGTTTATACGAGTGATACGATCGCGCAAGTCGTACTGGGTATTCCAGATGCCTTGATTGATTTCAACTTGGGTGACCAGACCAAGCGTATTATATTCATAGGTTTTAAATTGACCATCGGCATATTGGGCTTCAAGTAAACGGTCCATGACATCAAAGGTCATGGTACTTTCTGCACCGTTGAAATCTAAATGGGCGGTTTGATTACCAGCTGCATCGTAGCGCCAGGCTTGAGTTTGGCCGAGGGGCAATTGATGATAAGTCATGCGATCAAGGGCATCGTAACCCCATTGGGTTGTGCGACCTAATGGATCGGAGGCTAAGACTTTATTTGAATGCTCGTCATAGCCAAATTCCCAGATATCATTTAAACCATTGATCACCTGGATTAGGCGACCACTGCGATCATAAGACATGCTGGTTTTACGGCTGGTGGCATCAATGCTTGCCACTAAACGACCCATGGAATCATAGACTTTAGTTATGGTTGATTCATCTGCTTGAGTAATTGCTGTGTTGCGATCAAGGGCATCGTATTCATAGGCAGTTGTATTATTCGCGGCATCAATTACTTCAATCACTCGACCTTCGGCGTCGTAGACTGTTTGTGTAATGTCACCCAGGGCGTTGGTTTGCTGAATTAAACGCCCTGCTAAATCATATTCAAAACTTGTGGTATTGCCGAGAGCATCCGTAGAGGCAGTCAACTCGCCAGCTTGATTATAGCTATTAGTCGTGGTGGCACCATCTGGGTACTTAGTCTCGATGACCCGATTGAGGGCGTCATAGGTATAGGTGGTAGTACGATCCAGTTGATCAACGGTGGCAGTTAAATTACCTTCAGCATCATAATTGTTTTGACTGATTGATCCATCAGGATAAGTAGTGCTTATTCGACGACGATAGACGTCATATTCATGCTTAGTCACCCGCCCTAAAGCATCGGTTTCTGCAATCACATCACCCACTAGGTTGTAAGTCATACCAGTAACATTACCCAGCGCATCCTCAATTTCAATCAGCCGATTACGCTGGTCATAGCGGTAGTGCGTGGTTTTTTGCCGTTCATTGTCACGCACAGTCCGGGTTTTGGTTTCACTGGCCAATAAGCCCATATCCGTATAGGTTTTAGTAGTGACATGGCCCATTTGATTGGTCAATTCTACTTCATGACCTTGGTCGTCAAAGCGAAAAGTTTGTCGCCCCTGATCTGGATAATTTCTTTGAATAACCTGACCTTTAAGGTTTATTCGATGGGCAATCACTTGATTCAACGGGTCTGTAAGACTGATCAAATTACCGAAACTGTCGTAGCGCAAAGTGGAGGTATGACCTAGAGCGTCGGTCATAGAAGTAGGTAAGCCTAACTCTGAATAGCTAATTGCCGTTGCGTTACCCAGTGGATCGGTTTGCACAATCAGTCGGCTGAGTTCGTCATATTTATTGGTGGAAACTCGGCCTAAAGCATCGGTTGCTGTAAGAATATTGCCAAACTCATCATAGGTATAACTGGTGGTTGCACCTAAAGCATTGACCACACTGGTCACATCGCCACGTGAGTTGTAGTAATAACTCGTGGATCGACCTAGACGATCGGTTACTAAGCTTTGTCGACCAGCAATGTCATGGTCCAAAACAGTTCGACGGCCTGCGGAATCTTCTTGCGCGATTAGACGGCCTGCGTCGTTATAAATATTTTTTAACAAGGGTCGATTCAAAGGATCAATAATTTCAGTGAGCAAACCATCACTTTGATAGATGTAATAAGTAGTTGCATCCACAGCATCTGTGGCGGATTGCAATTGGCTGATAGCGTCATAAGCATAATTAACGCTTTGACCACTGGAATGACTGAAACTGGTAATTAAACCCTTGCTATTGCGGTTAAAATCAATACGCGGGCCATCAGAATGGCTGATCCCATTATCAGTGTAGGTCAAGGTGTTGCCATTTGGATCGATGACTTTTTCAATCCCCACTGCTTGATCAATATAAAACTTAAAGCCAGCCTCTGTGGTAAGAATATATTTTGAGGGGTCAGCAAACTCTTGCGCAGCGGCGAGGTTTGATAATCGATCGTTTACAAAATCAAAAGTATGCGGATTTTGCAATTCCAGAGTTGCCCTAGTATCGTCTTGGGCTTCAAAGACAAGTTCAACTTGGTTGAGCGGTTGATAAAGACTGCAACGTGGTGATGCTTGCATGGCAAAGGTTTCTTGTTCGCCATTTGGTAAAGTTACCATAACTTGTGGCTCGCCAATTGGATCAATACAAAAATTAGCTAATAAATTAAATGGACCAGAGCGAAATTCCCGCCGTTGCCAGTATTGGCCTGGCACGCGGGACTCATCTAAGGTGAGATTTTGATAATCTAAAGACCAGCCATAACCAAAATCACCCAGCACATCTTTTTGCCGTGAATCATAGGTACGGCGAATTGAAATTGGCATACCAGAAAGCGGCTGTTGCATATCTTCAACGGTAAATGAAAAATGCCCTATTTTAAGTTGACCGCTGATATTAATACGATGAATTAAAGTACTTTTACGGTTGTTAGCATCCACCGCTTCTAATGCTAATTCATAAACACCATTATGCAATAAGGTTGGGTCAATTTCGGCTAAAACTGCAGCTTGAACTGGCTCTATGCCCGAGCTGAGCTGAGTCCATTCTTGAATGCCAAGTTTTCGAACAAGCACTTTATAAAATTGCAAATTATCATCAGTTACGCTACCAATAATTTCAGTAGGCTGGCTAATACTACTTTCTTCTAAAGGTTGATCAATGGTGACTTGTGGTGCTTGGGAATCACTCGGGTCAAGGGCTACAAATTCTGCATTTAAATGTTCAGTAATGCTGCCCATTGCTGTGGCGTTGGTAATGTTAGCGATAACTTCTTGTAAACCAGGGTTGGTAGTGGTAATTGATGCAGAACTGACAAATTCCGTACCACCAGCTGGGTTGGCTACTTGCTGAGTCGTTACAGCCAAATCCACCCCATTAAATACAATGCTATGCTCTGGCAGCTGGTCTTGACTTTGCACAGTTGAGCCAAAATGTAATTCTGCTTGCACGCTTTCACCAAGATTGACACTGCTTGGTTGAATTTTAAATTGAATTGATCCAGCGGCCCCTTCGTCACCGGTATTATCTTCAGTATCACCTTCGACTACTTCATCAGTCACTTGAATGGTGACAGTTTGCAGGGTGGTGAACTGTCCATCAGTCACTGAAACAACGGCATTGACTTGGGTGCCAACCACTCCGGCTGTAGCTGTGAATTGATTGTTGGCATTGATGACGCCATCGCCAGAAATCAGCATAAAACCTAAGGGATCATTTTCCGTATCTACAGCGGATAATTGATAACTAACCGCTTGATTTGCGCTAACATTGATTGGTGGTGTGCTGGTAAAACGTGGTGCGGTATTGTTTAAGGAATTCACCACCATTACGCTGAAAAATTGGACTGAGGCAATGTCTTTTTCGTCTGCTACATGAATAGCAAATTGTTGTTGGCCGAGTTGTTCATTTGTGGGTGTCCAAGTGAGCAAACCATTATCAGAGATACTTGCTCCAGCAGGTGCATTTTGTAAGGCAAAACTGAGTTGCTGCTCTTCTGGGTCTAATGCAACTACTTGGTAAGTATATTCAGTATTTACCTGTGCTTGCTTAGCGGGTGTACTGGTAATTTCTGGCGCATTGTTAGTGGTATAAATCACATTAATCGTGAGGAATTGTTCACCTATTGCACCGGCTTTATCAATGACTTGTAGCAGTACTTCATGAGAGCCTTCGTTATTTTGAGCTGGCTGCCAGGTGAGGAGGCCCGTATCGGAAAGCTGCATACCTGCAGGACCGAGGACTAAGCGATAGGTATGGCTGTCATCTGGATCTACATCGTAAAATTCAACTTGGTAGTTAATTCCTATTTCTGGATCAATAGATGTATCTGGTTTTGAATAGATCGAAGGTGGATTGTTACCATTTACGTTGCGGATATAAGTCACAAGTCTTGAATTGGCATAAGTCCATTCGCTGCCACCAGCAGTAACTACTATCTTAGGTTTATAATGCCTTTCTTCATTGTTTCCTGTAGAGCCAATGGGTGCCATTTGTATGGTTGATTCGTCTAACAGTGTTCGTTCAAAATTAGGTCGTCTAGCTTCAGTAAACACTACAGAAGTATAGGTTGATGCTGGGCTGTTAATTTTATACTGCATAACAAAAGGTAAACCGATAAACGTTGTCTCTGGCACTGTAAAATCGTACTCAATCAGTTGTTGAGGGTCTTTACGGAATTGACATAATGGTGTGTATTCTCTAACAGTTTGCTGATTAGACTCCTTGTGAGTAATGGTAACTCTGAGTTTATTGTATTGAACGCGGGGTACAAAAGGTAAAACTCTTAGAGCACATGGAGTTTCCCATGTTAGTACACCATCAGGGGTAATTCTAACCTGTGTTTTATTTTCAGAATATTGATAAGCATCCGCGGCCAATGGCCCGGCCATCTCTATTTGAAAACTAATTGGCTCGCCCATAAGCGCAAAGAAATTTGGTTCAGAAATAATTACGGGGGTGTCATAAGCTGAAAGCTCGGCAAATTCTTCCCAATTTTTTTCAAGTTCTATAGCATTGTTGCCATAGTACAAAATACGTTGGCTACCGATTATATTGGTTGTTTCGCAGTGTCGTAAAATACCATCTTGATCGGTCCAAAGCTGGCCACCTGTTTGAGTAGTGAAATTATAAAATTCAACAGGTACATCGGCCATGAATTGTTGATTTTGATCAGTTACTTGAATTTGTGAACAAATTGGCTTGCCAGCTGGTGTAATGAGTTCATTGTCTGGGGTTATATTTTTAAGTTGTGCAATGCGGTCATCAACCAAGTCTAAGCGTTGCGACATAGATTCAGCAAAACCAATATTTGCTTGAATGGCAGAAAATGGCTCGTCTGCCTTTAAATAATTAACACCGGTCTCAAGCTTTAATGACAACCAAATATGGCCGTTGTTAACTGGTTTATCTGTTAGAGCGCTCTGCAGTGATTTACCATTTAACGTTAAACTTGTGGCAGCAGTTTCTGGGATTATTAAATGAGCCCACTCGACTTCCACTTGATAGTTAACTGGCTCTAACCAATATTCATTAGCCCAATACTTTTTTGCGGCAATCGTGGTTACAGAGGGTTCATTCCAGAATTTGTTATAAATCTCAACACTACCATCACTGTTAGTAATTGGTAGATTAAAATGGCCAGAACCACTAATCCACTGCATCACACTTACAGAATTAGTTGAAGTAATTTTTAGTGGATAATTATCAGGTCCAAGATTGCGCGCGTAATCTTCGCCTTGTTGTAGGACAATTTTTTTATCACCAAAAATAATTTCATTGTTATCTTCAGTGCTGAGTACTGCAACTACGTTGCCAAGTTGATCGTTATTAATGGGAGCAATATAATGCTCAGTTCCTAGCCATTTATCTGGTAAAGCTTGTTCGAATATATTATCACATGCTCCAGACAAAACCGTTACACAGCCTTGAAATAAAAATAATGCTATAGGTTTATTGGATGATACATTTGCTCCGTTATAACTATTATTTGCATAACCTTTTTGTAAACTATACATCATGCCTTTGTGCAATAAAATCTCTTCTGGCTCGTGGTCTGGTCGTTTAATTGTAATTTGAGTATTGTCTTCGGTCGCAAGAAAAACAGTGTGATGCTCTCGAATATTCGTATAATGACGCAGTTGATAATCAGGGTCTAATCGAGGTACTGCCCTATGCATGGTATAAAATCGACCCAAGTCTGCTTTTTCAAATATTCGTGTAAACTCTCCACCGTACTTGCCAAAATAACCACTAGTGACCTGCAATGGGTTCGAACTAGTTATTTTAATTCCAAAGCTTTCAGATGGTTTTGTAGAATTAACTCGAGTGACTTCTTCAGGAAGGTTGATTGTATAAGATTTATCTGCTTTTAAATTAAGGCTGTGCTGAATATTTAAACCAAGAACGTTAATCTCAACTTGTGTATCCACATGACTTAATAGAACTAAAGGGTGTGATGAATTTCGAAGACCACCAGCGTATAACCCTACCCAATACTCATACCCTTTACCATCATCTGCAACCACATACACTTTCGTTTCTGCATCCGCGCTCCCACCTTGGGCATCAGTCACCGTCACAGCCAAATCATAAATACCTATAAATTCTTCACTCACATTACCGACAATTTTTTTGCTATCGGCGTCAAAAGTTAAGCCATCAGGCAAATTAGTGAATTCATATATTAATACGTCACCATCTGGGTCACTTGCTTCAATTGGGACGAGCCTATCTACGCTGCCTGTTTTTATACTAAGCGGGGCTTTAAAGCGCGCACTTGGTGCCTTATTGGGTAGCGGCTCAACTGTAATTTCATACAATTGGAAGCCAAAACTTAAAGTCTCTATATTTTGAGCTTTGAATAATACAAAATTATCACCAATTTGACTGACTGTTGGTGTCCATTGGACTAACCCAGTGGCAGCATCTATGGTCATACCTGCCGGTTTAAAACCAAGCGAAAACTCAATTTCTCCCAGCTCTTGAGTAGCAACTAAAGCCTGATAGCTGTATAAGTTTGTCGCAACACTGTTGATCTGAGGTAAAGAACTAATAGCATGAGCCAAGGTCGTAGCAATTTCTTATTCTTTAAACTCATCCTACTGATTCCTACATCATTCAATAAGAACTTAGGCAATAATACCAAAAGCATTTCTTATAAATGAGTATAGGCGATTGTTTAATGGCCAAATGATTTATAATAGGCAGAATAACTTAACAAGTGGCAATTAGAGTTAATCAATTCTACTTGAGAACTTAAAGTTGACTCATTTCAGCCAATTAAAATTATGGTCATTGAGCCGTTAAACTATTTTTATTACAACATTATGTAACGTCTTTCAGCTAAGCCTCTCACCCAGCTGCATACAAGTCACATTTTGTTCAATCAATTACTATATCATCGAGTTTCCCAAACTCTACCGTTCAGATATCCTATATTGGGTATATTAAAAATTTATATAAAAGGAAGACCCAATGAAGACTCTGCTGCATATAGTTTCGTTACAAGTGGTTTGGTGGACTAGCGTGCTCAGCTCGATTCATTTTGGGTATGCACCTTGGCTGCCATTTTTATGGGTTATCATTTTTTTATTGATTTCCCAATTTACTCACTGGTTTGACCCTGTGGATCGAGTCTTAGCTGTCATTTTATGTACCATTGGTATTGTGCTAGATACTTTATGGATTCACTTAGGGATGATAGACTACATCGCAGATTGGCCTTTCGCCTGGTTATGCCCGCTCTGGCTGTTCACATTATGGTTTGCTGTAGGTTTTGATTTTCGCCACTCGCTTATGTGGATTAATGATCATAAGCTTATCGGCGCCATAGTTACAGGCGCTGCTGGGCCATCCAGTTATTGGAGTGGTGCAGCCTTAGGGATTGCCACTATTCCAGAGTCAATGACCTATATTTTTCCAATAACTTTGTTTATTAGTTGGTTTTTCTTATTTCCAGCTTTTGCAAAACTGGCACTTTGGCTGGAAGCTCGATTTAATACGCTAGAGACTAAAACTTAATATTATCCGCGAGATCTCATCTTTATATGAAACTACATTACCGTATGGTTCGTGCTGTGGTGCTCCAGGTTATTTCAATTACCGTGGTCACCCTTTTAGGCGTGGTTATTGCCGCAACAATATTGGAAGACGTATTTCTAAAAAAAGCTTTAAGTACAGAGTCGGACTTTTTTTGGCAAGCCAGAGATGAAAACCCGCTGCATCCCCTACCCTATACTCGTAATCTAGTCTCTTATTTTGTATCAGCAGATGACCCGACATTTGTGCAAACCAGCCACCCAACCATGGAATTACCAAAAAAAATAGAGAAGCTTAAAACAGGCTATCACCGGGTCAAAATGAAAAATAATACGCCTTTAATTTATGTCCAAGCCAAAAAAGGCATAGGTAAGTTGTACTTATTAATTGATGAGCAACAGTTAAGTTTACTCAGTTTATATTTTGGCATTATTCCATTAATCTTGGCTTTAGCTGGGCTCTATATATTATCAGTGTTTACTCACCATTTTATTCGGCAAGCAGTCTCACCCATTAGTCACTTATCCAATCAAATGGTCAAGCTAGATCTTTCAAAACCCCATGAATTAAAAATTGACCCACCAGATCAAATTCATTATGAAGATACAGAAATTATTAATTTATACTCAGGTGCTGAAAAATTAATTAAACGTGTACAAAGTGGCCTGGAGCGAGAAAAGCGCTTTACGCAAGATGCCAGCCATGAGTTACGCACACCATTAGCGGTTATTCGCGGCAATTTAGAACTTGTGAATCAAAACATCAACAAAGTATTAAAAGAAGACGACGACCCTAAAATTCAAAAAGCCTGTGCACGAGTACGACGAGGCTTAGAGCGGGCTTTTAGGTCGACGATTAATATGGAACGCTTATTAGTTGAACTATTACTCTTAGCGCGCGAAAATTACGAAAAAATTGAATCCGAAACGATAAACTGTAATTATCTGGTAGACACAATTGCTGAAGAGTTGCGCGCAGCTTATCCATCATCCCCAGTTAAATTGAAAATAGACCACCGCCAATCCTGGACAATTGAAGCCCCCTTATCCGTACTTCGAGTAGTGGTTTCAAATATTGCTACCAATGCCATGAAATATACTGAAAAAGGTACAGTAACTATTACTACCGGCGAAGGTTACTTTATTATCAAAGATACTGGCATTGGTCTGGATAAAGATACTATAGCTCGGGTTTTTCACCCATTTTCTCGTGGCCATCATGAGGATGTTGAAGGCTTTGGGCTGGGTTTATCCATTGTAAAACGCTTTTGTGATCACTATGGCTGGAATATAAAAGTAGATTCAAAAGTAGGTGTTGGCACTAAATTTGAAATTATAATTAAACACTCGACTAACACCAATGAACATTAGTCGAGTATGCCTCAAGCTTTACCATGTTCGCCCAAAATGTTGTTAACATCAGTGGCATCAATGGTTTCTTTTTCAACTAATAACTCGGCCATAGAAGTCATTTCAGCTCTTTTACTCTGGATAATATCTCGCGCCTGTTCATTCGCCTCATTGAGTATACGAGCAACTTCTTGATCCACGACTTGTGAAGTAAAGCCAGATACTGGTGATACTTCTCCTTGATACTGCACACTATTTGGCCCCACTATAGGGGAAAACCCCCACTCAGCAACCATACGCCTTGCTATTGATGTGGCGCGATGCAAATCATTGGATGCACCAGTAGTAATTTCATCATCTCCAAAAAATAACCCTTCAGCCATTCTGCCGGCTAATAAGCTTGAGAGCATAGCCATTAATTTTTTACGCGAAATACTCGTGCCGTCATCCTCTGGAATATAATGAGTCGAACCTAAGCTTTCACCTCTTGGCATAATAGTGACTTTAAACACATCACGCCCGCCATCCATAGCATGAGCTACCAAAGCATGGCCGGCTTCGTGATAAGCCGTCATAAGCCTATCTTTATCTGACATTTTGAAGTGAGGCATAGCAACGCCCATAATGTATTTATCACGTGCCTCTTCAAAATCTACAAAAGTAATTTCCTCTCGATTATTACGGATGGCATTTAATGCCGACTCATTGACTAAATTAGCCAGCTCAGCACCGGAGAAACCAGAAGTCATTTTTGCAATTATGGCTAAGTCAACATTTTGAGCTAGAGGTTTATTTTTGGAGTGTACTTTTAAAATAGCTTCTCGTCCTGCTACTGCCGGTAAAGGCACATTTACGCTTCTGTCAAATCGACCTGGTCGAGTTAAAGCTGAGTCAAGTAAATCGGCGCGGTTGGTAGCTGCAATAACAATTACTCCTGAATCTTTAGCGAAGCCATTCATTTCCACTAATAATTGGTTAAGGGTTTGCTCCTGCTCTTGGCTGCCACCATCAGCACGGCTGCTGCGTTTTTTGCCGATAGCATCAATTTCATCCACAAAAATAATGCAAGCCTCGTTATTACGCGCTTGTGCAAAAAGCTCACGAACTCGCTTAGCACCCACACCTACGTATTCTTCAACAAACTCAGACCCTGAAACCGATAAAAACGGCACCCCTGCTTCACCAGCAACCGCTTTCGCCAATAAAGTTTTACCAACACCTGGACCACCTTCTAATAAAATTCCACGGGGAATTTTAGCACCCATTTTTTCAAATTTTTGCGGGTTTTTTAAATAATCGACAACTTCCATAAGTTCTTGTTTGGCTTCATCGATACCTGCCACATCTTTAAAACGAATCTGCTCTTTTTGATCATCTCCACTATTTACATTTAAGCCAGATTTAAAATGCATAGTGTTATTTTCAAGGCTTAAGCCAAATTCATCTAAGACTTTTTCAAACGTTTGCAATAAATCAAGCATTTCCGCTAGGGTGTTAATTGGTACTGGTAACTCATCAGTTGTTGATGACGTGGCACCATCATTGGTTGGCTCACTTGTAAACTCATCAATTGGAATGTGTTTGAAAGCTTTTAATTTATCAGTCACAAGATTAAAAATAAAAGATAAAGTCGCTTTTCGAGCCGGTTCAATAGTTGGATGCTGTAATGCTTGACTCACAACTACGCCCAAGGCTAAAAGATTAATGCCTTGAATTCTTTGTATTTCATCAATTTGAAATTGTTGATACGCTTGCCAACAAAGCTCGGCAGTGTGTTGATCTACCAAACACTTATCTTGTTCAGGAGCTGTTTGGCAATCTTCATCTAGGTTTAAGCCAAGTCGTTCAAAAAACTGGGACTTATCATTCACATGACCAATTTGTGCGAGCGCAATATTATCTGCGTCACCTTGCATCACTTGCATAATTTGATTCATGTCCATTGAATCAAGCACATCTGCTGTGGAATTGTCTTCAACATCAGAGCCTTCATGGTCACTATTAGGCAAGTCGGTATCGTCAATTGAATGACTGTGAACACTATCAATTTGGTTATTGGCTGCTTCATCACTGGATGATTCACTGGATGATGACTCATCGCTTGAGTCAGGTAAGGCCGCCATACACACTCGGCCACGCGGTACAGCCGATCGTGCGCTTAAAATATCTTTAAGATTAGTATTATTGACGCAATGGTTCATTGCTAAAGAATGCTCCACCCGAGGCGAAAGATTTGGTATTTTAAAGCCTAAGTTCAAGCGGGATACTCGTGGCATGGCGGGTAGAATTGTCGGTGTGCTAGTGGTAATGAACATTGAAGCTCCTTGCAAAATCGAAAGAATCATCTTTAAGCGCTAAAATCCATTTGCACTTTCAAACTATTAATAAATTTAATGTGTAAGTATAATTTTTAGCAGATTATTTTTAAACTGCTCAACTTACCCAATAATTTGTCAAAGAAATCATGGCATTGTTCAAAATTAAATCAGCTTTACTCTAAACATGCAATCACAGTAGTAGCTATGCACCTTACCTTGTCAGAGCAGCAATCTGGCCCAAAAGTGGATGGACACTATTGTATTCCACACTTTTCGACCAGATTGCTGCTCTGAAGATCATTAGCTTAGTGCATTTATTAAATTATTCCACTGAGTATTTTGACCTTAATCTGAAGAGCAATCGTTATTTAACGATTTAATTCAATTGCAAGAGGTGATAACATAAAGCGCGCACAGGCAATTATTAACTATTAATTTATTAACTCTTAGATTATAACGCCAAGCTAATAGTTTTCGCCTATAAAAAACCACACTCATGGAGCACTCAATGACTGAACAAACCTTAGATAACCAACAACCACAAGTAGAACTTATAACATCCCGTGGAACAATTGTGATTGAACTCAACGCGGCAAAAGCACCAAATACAGTTGCTAATTTTTTAAGTTACGTGGATGAAGGCTATTATGCCGGTACTATTTTTCACAGAGTAATCCCAAATTTTATGGCACAAGGTGGTGGCTTCACCCCAGATATGCAACAAAAACCCACTCAAGATGCGGTTAAAAATGAAGCTGATAATGGTTTGAAAAATGTAGATGGTAGTATTGCTATGGCTCGCACTAACGATCCACATTCAGCAACCTCGCAATTTTTCTTAAATCTTGGCGATAATGAATTTTTGAATCATTCAGGTAAAAACCCACAGGGCTGGGGCTATACCGTATTTGGTCAAATTATTGAAGGTATGGATGTGCTGCAACAAATTGGTAAAGTTGATACTGGCACCCATGGTATGCATGGCGATGTACCTAAAGAGCCAATAATTATTGAAAGTGCCCAACGAGTTGGCGGCGACACTGCCAAAGCCAAGGCTGCTGAGTGATTTATTGTCTTTCCGACCTGCATTTACAGCCTGAGCAACCAGCAATCACCCAGGCTTTTTTAAGCCATTTACATTGGTTAAATCAACAAAAGCCTGGGCAGCTGTATATTTTGGGAGATTTGTTTGAAGCCTGGGTTGGTGATGATTATGTCGGCCCATGGGTACAAACAATTATTCAAGCACTTGCAAAAACTTGCCGACGTCATGAAGCTTTTTTTATACATGGCAACCGCGATTTTTTATTGGGGCAAGATTTTGCCCACCAGGTGGGCTTGACTCTCTTACCAGAAATTCACAGCATCGAATACAATAGCATGCAAATAACTTTTTGCCATGGCGATCATTTATGTACTCAAGATCTTGAGTACATGCAACTGCGTAAAATGTTACGCGACCCAAGCTGGCAGGCGCAGTTTTTACAGCAATCAATTACCAAACGATTGGCAATTGCTAAGGACTTACGCCAAAAAAGCACCATGAGTAATCAACACAAAACCACTGAAATTATGGATGTTACTCCTAGCGCAGTTGATCAGTGTTTTCATACCACCCAATGCCAGGTTTTAATTCATGGCCATACCCATAGACCTAACATCCACCATCGCCAGCATCACAATATAAGAATTGTCCTCGGCGACTGGCGGCCAACCGCAAGTTATTTAAAAATTTCTCCAGTTACTTTCCCAAACCAAGCCAGTCTGGTTAATCCAGCAGCAATTAACATAGAGCTGCATGACCCAGCTGGGTCACAACATATTGCATTACAACAGAACTAAAAACCATCCCAAAAACTTTCAACATGAATTTGCAACGCCTGCCAATCGCTTTTTTCAATGAGCTCTTTAGGGGTAAACCAAGAGCCACCTACTGCAAATATCATAGGTTCTAATAACCATTGAGCCGCTTCACTGGCGTTCACGCCGCCAGTTGGGCAAAACTTAAGCTGGGGGAATACACTGGCATAGCTTTTCAAAGCTGCTAAACCGCCAAGAGTCTTGGCTGGGAAAAACTTCACATGAGTTAAGCCATGCTCAATTGCACGAATCATATCACTTGCAGTAGCAACCCCTGGCAACCAAACCACCGATGAGCCACTGGCTTGCTGGGTATTAGTAAGCTGCTGAGAATAATATTTGAATAAAGTTTCACTTGCACCTGGGCTTACTAAAAATTGAGCACCGGCGGATATTGAATTCTGCCAGTCATCAGTAGTAATGACACTCCCGGCACCAACTATAATATCTTTATAGGTTTCACGGGCATATTGAATAGCAGCCAACCCAGCTGGGGTACGCAAAGTGATCTCTAAAATTTGACACCCGCCTTTAACCAAGGCATCAATAAGAGGTTTTACACTGGCTTCATCTGGCACAGTAATCACGGGTATAGTGGGCTGAGGCAAATGCGCTAGTAAATTTGCAGCTTGCATTGAGTTCTCCTTAAAAATAGTATTCTATTGAAGTTGAATTAACTGCACAAGAGTCTACCTGTTCAATTATAAGGAAGCTAGGAGGTTGCTGTGAAACCCATAGTTAAGTCCAAGAGAGCTTAGGCCTAAGATCACAAGCCCAAAGGAAACAATAAAGACGATGAACAACCACACTCAACACCATGCGCAATCTTCATTGCAGGCAAAAAATATTTTACACAAACTACAAGCAGATTTATCGCCAATACCCTCAGTTGAAGCAATGACTCAAGCCTTGGTGGCGGCAGAGTCTGTGAGTGGTTTTGGACTTAATGATTTGAGTAATATTCAAGTTATCGACTTACTCGCCCAATGGTGCACTGATTTAGGCATGACAACATCTGTTATAGAGCTACCAATCCCCACTGCAAAAATAGATCAAAACCCACCGCCACCTAAAAAATTTAATCTTGTGGCTTGTTTAAATCCCTTGAAACCTTCTCAATCAAATAACTCTTCTCAATCAAACAGCTCCTCTCGATTACCAAATAAGCCAACGCAAACTGGGATTACTTTTGCTGGTCATTCAGACACTGTTGGTTATAACTCATCGCAGTGGCACACACCCCCGCTGGAATTACATTTAGTCAATAATGCTTGGGTAGGTATGGGTGTTTGCGATATGAAAATTTTCTTTGCCTTGAGCTTGGCTGCTATTCGGAATATGCTGCAAAAATACGGCCAAGAGTCGCTAGCAGCACCAATTACTTTTATTGCAACAGCGGATGAAGAAACCACCATGGCAGGCGCTAAGGCTTTGCAGCAAACTACTGGCTTTGCTGGAAATTCTCACAACTTTAAACCACAGCCTATTATTGTAGGCGAACCAACTGAAGGTCAGGCAATCTATAGTCATAAAGGCGTTATTGGCGGGTCAATTATACTTGAAGGGGTCAGTGGTCATGCCAGTAATCCAGCATTAGGCGCAAGCGCAATTGAAGCCGCTAATTGGGTTATGAATCAGTTAACCGCCTGGCGACAAGAGCTGAGTACAAATCAACAACCTATTTTTAAAGTGCCCTATCCTAGTGTAAATTTTGGATGTATTCATGGGGGTAAAAATGGCAATGCAATTTGCGATCGATGTGAATTAATTATAGACATTCGCATGCTACCGAACATGACCCGCGACACTATTCACGGCCAACTTAAAGCAAGGCTCAGCGGCTTAGCTGAAGCTGTTCCAGGCACAAAACTCAGTATTAATACCGATGACTACTTTGATCCACTTGTGGGCTGTGCAACTGCTGATATCGTACAAGCCATTCAAAATATTACAGGGCTAGAAGCAACTACAGCCAACTTTGCCACTGAAGCGCCTATTTTTGCACAAATGGGCTACACACCTGTGGTTTTTGGCCCAGGTAGTATTGATTGGGCTCACAAACCTAATGAACAGATTCCCATATCAACTCTATTGCCAATGATTGACCACTTAGAAAATATATTAACAACCTATGCCTTTGACCTAAACTCAGATGATCCTGCATACTTTGTATAATTAATTACTTTGTATAATTAAATATTTTGTATAATCAAAAATTCTCCATACTTCACCCATTGTGCAAAAAAATCAAAAGATTAAGGAGATTGAAATGACGAGTGCTATCGATCAGTATTTAAACGCTATAGGCCAAACTGCGCAACAAGCTAAACAAGCAATTGCCATAGCGCCTACTTCAATTAAAAATCTTTTTGTATTAGAAACCGCTCGCTTTATCATCCATAGTCATGATGAAATTCTTAAAGCTAACGCGCAAGACTGTGAATTAGCCCAAAGTAAAGGTAAAGATGCAGCTTTTATTGACAGACTCACAGTCACTTCACAAAGCCTGCACCAACTCGCTACACAAATAGAAGCCATTGCCCAGTTACCAGACCCAGTTGGCGGTATTCACAATCTTCAACCTCAACCCAGTGGTATCCAAGTGGGCAAAATGCGCGTACCGCTTGGCGTTATTGGGATGATCTACGAGTCAAGACCCAATGTGACGGTTGAAGCGGCTGCGTTGGCCATAAAATCTGGCAATGCCATTATTTTACGGGGTGGCTCTGAGGCAATTCATACTAATCAACTCTTTGCTCAATGCATTAGCCAAGCGCTTTATGGGGTGAACTTACCGGAGGGTGGCTGTCAACTTATTACCAATACGGCTCATCAAGTGGTGGCGCAATTACTCCAAATGCGCAACACTATTGATGTCATTATTCCTCGCGGTGGTAAAAACCTAGTTGCCTTAGTGGATAAGCTTTCAACTATACCGGTTATAAAACACCTTGATGGTATTTGTCATGTGTATATTTCAGCGCATGCTGATCTGAAAAAAGCAGTTAATATTGCTTTAAATGCCAAAACTCAGCGTTACGGTACCTGTAATACCATGGAAACCTTATTGATTGATCAGGATATTGCCGAGCAAGTATTTACAATTTTACTGCCCTTATATGCCCAACATAAAGTTGAATTACGCGGCTGTGAATTGACCAAAACCATAAGCAATAGTATTGATTATACACATCAAGCTGATACTAAGACTCAGACCATACCTGAAATTCATCAAGCTCAAGCAGAAGATTGGGCCACTGAGTATCTAGCGCCAATTTTAAGCATTAAAGTGGTTCAAGACATGTCCATGGCGCTGGCGCATATTGCTGAATACGGCTCCGGGCACACGGAATCAATCGTAACGGAAAACTATACACAAGCGCAGCAATTTTTGCGCGCAGTTGATGCCAGCTCAGTGATGGTCAATACCTCCACTCGCTTTGCCGATGGGTTTGAATACGGTCTCGGGGCAGAAATAGGTATTTCTACTAATCGTCTGCATGTGCGTGGGCCTGTGGGCTTAGAGGGATTAACCAACGAAAAATATATAGTGCTTGGAGATGGTCATGTCCGCCAATAAAGGTCTATTTGGCGGCGCCTTCGATCCTTTTCATATCGGCCATTTACGCATGGCAATTACCGGCATGGAATTGTGTCAGCTTGACGAGTTAATCCTCGTGCCCACCCATACACCGCCTCATAAAGCAGCAACCTGGCTGCCATTTGACCAACGTTTGGCGCAATTAGAAGCTCTTTGTCAAGCATTAAAGTTATCCGACCCTCGCTTGCAAGGCTTGAGTGTGAGCGATATTGAAGCTCACTTACCCCAGCCAAGTTACAGCTTGAATATGGTGGAACAACTCATTCATAATCATCAGCATAAGGAGAAAATATTTTTCTTTGTTGGCGAAGACAGTCTGAATAGCTTATCATCCTGGCACCAGTGGCAAAAGCTTGCTGAATTATGCACCTTTGTGGTTTTTCCAAGGTCTAGTGACAAACAACAGACGCAAACAAATGGACAACCAATACACTCGGCGCTTGAAACTTTACATGATGTATCGATTCATATAATTCACATGCCAACCCCAGTGTTACCCATTTCATCGACGATGATTCGGCATCTCTATGAAGAGAAACAATCAGTTGTCGGCCTTGTGCCTGAGACAATACTCACTCAGATGACTCAATTTTTGCACGGAGATTAAGGCCACTATGACTGATACTCAATTTGAAATTTCTCAACTGATCCAAACAGTTGAAGCAGCCCTTGAAGATATTAAAGCTAAAGAACTCGAAACCATTGACCTTAAAGGCGCATCTAATTTTGCTGACGCCATGATGGTTGTATCTGGCACTTCATCAAGACACGTGGCGGCAATTGCACGCAGTGTTCAACTCGCGGTTAAGACCAAACATCACATAAAACCAATCGGCGTTGAAGGCGAAGAAGTCTCCGATTGGATTTTAGTAGATTACGGTGATTTAATACTGCATATTATGCTCCCAGCCACTCGCAGCTTTTATGAACTGGAAAAACTCTGGCGTGCCAGGCCACAAGACCAGCTTGGTCAACACACTAATCAAGCCAATCCGGCAAATCCTGCGACGGATTAATGGCAATCGTTGTGCATGCTATTACTCAAAAAACTCCAGCCTGGGTTACTCAAGCCTTTCAGGACTATGCTGGCCGTTGCCCACGCCCCTGGAATATCGAGTATCAGGCCACTGGTCTGGTCAAAAGAGTGGCTGGGCGTGAGCAACAAGCCCGTGAGAAAGAAGCGCAACAGGTAATCAATCAACTCAAGCCCCATGATTTTTTGATTGGCTTAGACCCGCTTGGCACCATGCAAACGTCTTTAGAGTTTTCGCAGTCACTCAGTCATTTATTAGACCAAAGCTTCAGACCCATACTCTTAATTGGAGCTCCCGAAGGCCTAACTGATAGTTTAAAAAATAAAACTCAAAAGCTTTGGTCACTTGGCCCGCTCACTTTACCCCATACCTTAGCTAAAGTTGTTTGTGCTGAACAAATATTTCGCGCCTGGAGCATTCATGCTGGCCATCCATATCATCGAGGCGATTAATAAGCTGGCGTGCATCTGGGCTTAGTACTTGCCAGCCACCTGGCTTATGCTCAATAATAAACACAAACGAAAAGGAATTTATATGTCTGACTCTCTGTTTGGTGACACACTTTTTGGCGAGGTGCCAGAACAACTGGCGGTGAAAGATTTTGCTGAAAAAGCCTACCTTGACTATTCTATGTACGTTATTTTAGATCGCGCCCTACCAAATATTGGTGACGGCCTTAAGCCTGTACAACGGCGCATAATCTACGCCATGTCGGAACTTGGCTTAAACGCTGCTTCCAAATACAAAAAATCTGCGCGTACCGTAGGTGATGTCTTGGGTAAATTTCATCCTCATGGTGACTCAGCCTGTTATGAAGCTATGGTACTTATGGCCCAGCCATTTTCCTACCGTTATCCACTGGTCGACGGTCAAGGCAACTGGGGTTCACCAGATGACCCAAAATCATTTGCTGCCATGCGTTACACAGAATCAAAGTTATCGAAATTTACCGAAGTTTTACTCAAAGAACTGGGTCAAGGCACGGTAGACTGGCAAGCCAACTTTGATGACTCATTGAAAGAGCCACAAATATTACCAGCTCGCCTGCCACATATTTTACTCAACGGCGGTATGGGCATAGCCGTTGGTATGAGTACTGATATTCCACCACATAATTTACATGAAGTCAGCGCCGCAACTATTCATCTTGCACGTAACCCAAAAGCCGATGTCAACGAATTATGTGGCTTTATTCAAGGGCCAGACTTCCCCACCGCCGGTGAACTCATTACACCAGCCAATGATTTAAAAGCAATTTATACCCAAGGTAAAGGCAGCTTCAAGGTACGGGCTACCTACCATATGGAAGACGGTAATATTATTATTAATGCCTTACCATTCCAAGCCTCTCCTGCAAAAATTCTCGAGCAAATTGCAGCCCAAATGAATAATAAAAAACTGCCAATGTTGGTGGACTTGCGTGATGAATCAGATCATGAAAACCCAATTCGCTTAGTTTTTGTGACCCAACAGAATAAACGCAGTAAAGCTGAAGATGCGACTTCAGCCGACACTATTATGGGTCACTTATTTGCAACTACAGACTTAGAAAAAAATTACCGTGTCAATCTCAATATGATTGGTTTAGACGGTCGCCCACAAGTTAAAAACTTAAAAACTATTCTTACTGAATGGCTTAGTTTTCGCACATCAACTGTGCGCCGTCGGCTTGAGCATCGTTTAGCCAAGGTAATCGACCGTTTACATATTCTCGCAGGTTACGAAATTGCCTATTTAAATCTTGATGAAGTGATCAGGATTATTCGTTATGAAGACGAGCCCAAAGCCTGCTTAATAAAAACCTTCAAACTTACAGACCGTCAAGCCGATGCTATATTAGATTTAAAACTGCGCCACTTAGCGCGGCTTGAAGAAATGAAAATTAAAGGCGAACAGGCGGAGCTGGACAAAGAACGCAAATCACTTGAAGGCACTTTAGGCTCCAATCGTAAACTTAATAATTTAGTAATCAAAGAACTCGAAAGCGACACCGAAGCCCATGGGGATGAGCGTCGCACCCAAATCATCGAGCGTGCCAGTGCCCAAGCCATCCATACTAGCCAACTCATTCCAGCAGACCCTATTACAGTTGTTTTATCAGAAAAAGGCTGGATACGCTCGGCTAAGGGCCATGAAATAGACCCAAGTCAACTGAATTACCGAGCTGGCGATGAGTTTTTAATTGCAGCTCGCGGTAAATCAAATCAACACGTATTATTGCTGGATAATAGCGGGCGCAGCTACACTTTGTCAGCCCATGGCTTACCATCGGCCCGAGGTCTTGGTGAGCCTTTAACTTCAAAGTTTTCCCCGGCTTCTGGGGCTGAATTTATTGGTTTACTCATACCAGATATGCAAGAACACTATTTACTCTGTTCCACACTTGGTTATGGGTTTATCGCCCAGGCAGAATCATTTGTCACCAAAAACAAAGCTGGTAAAGCCTTGATGAACTGTGGCAGTGGTAAACCCTTAACTCCTGAGTTTTTCGATGGTTTTACACATATATTATTAGCCACTCACGAGGGGCGGTTATTACTTATCGATGCTGAAGAAATTCCAGTATTAGGTAAAGGTAAGGGACTTAAACTTATTCAGCTTAATGCCAAAGGCGGTGATGCTTTATTGAGTGCTACGCCTTTAAAAGAGAAAGATAAAGTGGAAATTCAGTCAGGTCGGCGTAAGCTCAACCTTAACTGGAAAGATTTACAACATTATGCCGGTAATCGCGGTAACAAAGGCAACAAAATGCCTAAAGGCTACCCGCGGGTGGATGACCTATGGCGAGTGGAATAGATTTACAACCCCAACCGCCTCATCCTGAATTGCTCCAGCAAGCACTAGAATTAGGCTTCGCTGGGGTCTCAGTTTTACCTTTAGATGCGGGCCAACACCCGGCCTTAGAAGAAGCTGGCGAGTATCTGCACGAGTGGCTTGCCCAAAAACGTCAAGGCCGCATGGAGTATATGCAGCGCCATGGCAGTAAACGTTGGCGGCCAGGCGAGCTGGAGCCAGGCACCTTAAGCGTTATAGTGGTACAGCTCAATTATATGAGCTTACCCCAATCCACTGAGTTGAATAACGACCCAGCAGCAGCTACCAAAAAAAAATCTGGCATTGCCACTGGAGTCGAAGCTGCCATAAACCAACTTGAAGACCCACAAGCGGCTTATATTTCACGCTATGCGCTTGGTCGTGATTATCATAAAACTATGCGTCAGCAATTAAAAAAGTTAAGCCAGTGGCTAGAGACCTGGTCTCGTTCGCACGACAACGGGCCAAATACTGATTCACAATACAACAGCCGAGTTTTTGCCGACTCAGCGCCAGTCATGGAAAAGGCCCTGGCACAAGCCGCTGGGCTGGGCTGGATTGGTAAACATACCTTGCTCTTAAACCGCAGCCAAGGCTCCTGGTTTTTTCTTGGTGAAGTCTTTACTAATATTCCAGCTGCACAACTTATCCAACCAAGCCTTGAAAAGACCACAAATGCGGCTATTCCAACTCAAACACTTGCCTCGAAAAATCATTGTGGCGCTTGCAGCAAGTGTATTGATGTCTGCCCCACACAAGCTATTGTGGCGCCCTATCAATTAGATGCGCGTAAATGTATCTCTTATCTCACTATCGAAAATAAAGAGGCCATACCCATTGAATACCGCCAAGCCATTGGTAACCGAGTATTTGGTTGTGATGACTGCCAACTCTATTGCCCCTGGAATCGGTTTGCACAATATGCTCAAGCAACAGATTTCACCCCCCGGCATAATCTCGATACTATTCAGCTTGTCGAAGCCTTTTTATGGACAGCCGCTGAATTTGATCTCAAAACCCAAGGGTCACCAATACGCCGTACCGGCTATCAAGGCTGGATTAGAAATATAGCAGTAGGTTTAGGCAATGCACCGACTAGCAAAGCGCTAATCCAAGCCCTGCAGCAGCAGCAAACAAACCCGGATATTTTGCCAATAGCACAAGAACATATTCAATGGGCTTTAGAGCAGCATGTTGAGTGGTAATGTAATATCAAGTTTAAGTGAAAAGTAATAATTAATATCGATTGTCTTACCTATAAAGTAGAATCGATCTTGACTGAATACTTGTGTTAAAATGCACCATTGCCACATGATTAATTTATGAACTTGAGCTTGACCAAACTACAGAGGCGAAAAGAGTAGGTGTGAATAACAAAAGGCTTTTTGCAGAAAAAATTGTATTTGCAAAAAGCCTTTAAATTGGACATTAATCAAGTAATTAATTTGATGCAGATAATTTTTAAATCAAACTACATCTCCAGTTATGATTAATTTAAACAATATACAACTTAAGCAGAATTAAGTTGCATAAAAAGCTATCCAATATTTCTACTAACACGACTAATGCCGCGATTAAGGCCATGCATAGCTGACGAATATCGATTGGCTGAAATACCCAATCTCGTTGCACGAGAATACTTTGGTGAATACCTTCTTCTTCCACCAGCGACATTTTTTAATTCTGTTAATTCTACTGTTTTTTTCATAATTTTATCCAAATTAGTTGTAATTATTGTCATGTGTTTGTCTAAACACATCATTAATGTATCAAATAAAATTAATTGAAAGGTGAAGTTGTGTAATTATATGTCTGCAATTCATAAACTTGGATAAACTTGTCATCACAAGATATTACTTCAGTTAAATTGATAGTATTGAGAAAAACTTAAGATTAAAAGAATAATTGGTACATAATAGCTAATATATTCAAAATTATAAAAAGAACAATCTAAACGATTATAGCTATACTTACATCTAAATCATCTCCTACTTTATAGGGTGTATCTGTTTTAGGAAGTTTAGATTGATATGTTTAGAAAAGAAGTAATTGATGCTCAACAAACGCAAACTTATGGCAAAACCCTCAAAATAAAACCACTTAAATATATTGAACTTACAGCAATAGTAAGTTTATTTATAATTATACTCATAATTTTTATATTTTCGTTTGAATATGATATAAAAACTAAAGTCAACGGATATTTATCTCCAAAGAATGGGTTAACTCATATCCTTGCGCAAACAACTGGCACAGTTTCTAAAGTAAATTATAGTATTGGTGATATCATTCAAAAAGGTGATGTTATTATCGAACTTATTAACAACAATGTATTAAACTCTGGCAAAAAATTATACGAAGAATCTATGATTGAAATGGAAAAACAAAAAAAATATCTTATTCAAAAGCTTAAACTAGAAGATGAAAATTATAAATTCAGCGCAATTAATCACAATAGAATTATCTCAACACAAAATGAACAGTTAAAGCTTATTGACTCTGAACATGAAACAATTAAACTTGAGCTTGAAGCTTGTAATAAATTATTAGAAATTACTAAAAAATATAAATTAAAAAAGATTATCTCTGAGAAAGAGTTTCTCATCGAAAGCAGACAATGCTTTGAACTTAAAAAACAATTAAACCATAATCTTCAAAATACTCTAGCAACCAAAGATATTGTATCAAAATCTCAACAAGAGATAGATCAAGCTGAATATAGACATACACAAGCACTCACAGAAATACAGTATAAGATCTCACTACATCACCAATCTATGTTGTCGCAAGAAAGTAGATATAAATTAAACATTACAGCGCCCAATGATGGGAAAATTATTTCTATTAATGTCAAGCCTGGAGACTATGTTCAAAATAATCAAATGACTGTTATCACTGCTCAAAACAATTATGAACTTAAAGGCTATATTTACGCACCAACACAGACGAGAGCAAGAATTAAGCTAAACCAAAAAATAAATATAAAATTCGATGCTTTTCCCTATCAGAAATTTGGCCTAGGCTCCGCCAAAATAAAAAGAATTAGCGAAACAATTGTGAAAACAGAAAAAATACAAATTCCTTTAAAAAATACTCAAAATTATTACCAAGTTGAAATAGAGCTAGATCACCAATTTGTAAATAAAAGTAACCCTGAACTTAAATTAACCAATGGAATGAATATTATCGCTGAAATTCCTTATGACAAACGACCTATTTGGCAATGGATTTTTAAAAAGGATACAAATCAATGACGAAAAAAATTGATTTAATTTTACAAACAGAAGCATCAGAATGTGGCTTGGCCTCATTAGGGATGATTTTAAATTTTTATGACTATAAAATAGACATACTTAATTTAAGAAAAAAACATAATGTAACACTTGAAGGAATGAATATACTGCAAATAATTGATATTGCAGAGGAATATAATTTAGAGTCAAGGCCGGTACAAGTTGACTTAGAAAGCATTGATGAATTAGATCTTCCATGCATAATTCATTGGGATTTAAATCATTTCTGTGTATTAGAGTCTATTGGTAAAAAAACAATAACAGTGTATGACCCTGCTTTAGGTATATCAAAATATAATCATAACGATTTCTCTAAACATTTTACAGGTATTGCGTTAGAGCTTTTACCAAAAGCTAATTTTAAGAAAAAAACTGAAATAATTCAAGTATCCTACCTAAGCCTTATTGGTAAAAATTTAAATCTTGGTACTTTATTATTTCAAATTGTTTTTTTAACGTTAGCATTCCAAGCTTTAGCATTAACAACTCCATATTATAGTAAAATAATAATTGATGAGGTAATTGTAACCCAAGACATAGGATTACTCTATGTCTTGGTTATTGGCTTTTCTTTCATTTTTATTTTTCAAGAAACTCTAAAAGTATTACAACGATGGATTAGCCTTTATATTTCTTCAAAAGTAAGTTTAAATATTGGTATCAATATATTTAGTCATTTATTACACCTTCCACTAGATTATTTCAAAAAAAGGCACATTGGTGATATAGTTTCACGCTTTGAAGGTGTAGAAAGTATCAAAGACTTCTTTCTAAAGCAAGCGGTTGAAATTATAATTTCAATTGTAATGATAATTGCCACACTAATTGTTATGTGGTATATTTCCCCAAAATTAGCTTTAATTGTATGTATATTATCAGTATTAAATAGTTTATTTGGTTATATTTCTTATAAAAAATTATACGATAAAAATAATTTATTGATAATTTCTAAAGCGAGAGAAAACTCAAATTTTATGGAGTCCATTCGATCGATTCAAACAATAAAACTATTTAACAAGGAAAATCAAAGAAAAAACCTCTGGTTTAATAACTTTTCAGATGTTATTAATAACACTGTAGCAACTGAAAAAATTGATATTACTTTTGATTATTTAAGACAATTAATACAACATAGTGATTATATTCTTATTTATGCTTTAGCAGCATATATGATCATAGAGGAGCAACTCACAATAGGTATACTTATTGCGTTTATGAGCTATAAAAATTCTTTTTCGTCAAGTTTAGAAAAATTAATTGATGGATTTATACAATATAAAATGCTTAATATCCAAAAAAATCGACTAACTGACATAGTCCTTACAGAGGTTGAAAAAAATCAACTTGGTAGAAAAGTTATTACTTCCCCACAGGGTAAAATTAGTTTAAATAATATTAAATATCGTTACTCTGAAACCGCACCTTTTATCTTTGAAAATATTAACCTTGTTGTCCTACCAGGAGAATCTATTGTCATTACCGGCCCTTCAGGATCAGGCAAATCCACACTGATTCGTATAATGCTTGGTTTAACTCCTGCTACACATGGAAATATATATTTAGATGATATTTCTATACTAGATTTAGGTCTAAGAAACTATCGCCAACACCTTGCAACTGTGATGCAAGATGATATTTTATTTTCTGGAAGCATCCTTGAGAATATTACTCTTTTTTCACCAGAATATGAACTAGAAGATGTTATAGACGCTGCTCAACTAGCATGTATTCATAATACTATTGAAGATTTCATAATGGGATATCAGACCTTAGTAGGTGATATGGGAACGACTCTGTCAGGTGGGCAAAAACAACGAATATTTATTGCTAGAGCTTTATATAAAAAACCAAAAATTTTAGTACTTGATGAAGCCACAAGTCATTTAGACATCAAAACTGAACTAGAAATAAATAAAAATTTGCAGTCATTACAAATCACTAAAATTGTAATTGCCCATCGAAAAGAATCAATTAAAAATGCCGAAAAATGCTATCTGCTTAAAGACAAACATCTGAAAAAAGTAAAAATTTTATGAGTAATTTACTCTTCTAATAGTGCTATTAAGAACCAAAAACTCATGACCATTAAGTACAGCCAAATAATTGATAACCATAGAATTAGTTGTGATTACTGTCACTTCTATTACCCCTGGAATCGATTTGCACAATACCCTCAAGTAACAGAGTTTAACCTCTCCCTATAAGACAGATATTATTCAGCTTTCAAATGCCTTTTTATGAGTAATAGCTGAATTAAAGCACCTCCACAAACAATAATAAGCGATAAGCTCATTGATACCAGCGTATGGCTTAAAAAGTGGTCACCTATAAGCATTTTATACAAACCCATAACCCAACCCAGCAATAATGAAACACATAAAATATAATATTGCCGTTGGCGGTCTTTGAATAGGACAATAAGTGAGGCTAAAGAAAAGCCTGCACCGGCATGGGCTGCAGGAAAACAACGCTGAATATTACTCGGTAATTCTGTGGCTAAATAGGTTTCAAACAAGGGCTTAAATGGTATATTCCCGTTAAACATAATTAAATTATTTGGGCAGGCCATGTTAGTGGCAGTTTTAAGATACCCTATAAACAGTGGAATAATAATCATAGTGGCCATGGATACAATTAAAGCGCTACGTGAATATAGATTTGTTCGCAACAGCAAATGGTACAATAAATAAAGCCAAATTAACCCTAGCATCAACTTAGGTGAAGTATAAAAAATCCATCGAACGACTCCATTATCTTTCTGAACCAACCAAGAATGATCAACTCTATTATAAAATATGTGTGATATATCAAAATCAAGCGAGAGTACTTCTGGGACAACTAATGTGAGCAACAAAATACTTATCCCACTTATAAGAAGTAGTAGATGTTCTTTAGTGCTCATCTTCTTCAGCTTTTAATTGAATAAACGATTCTTGAGGTAGTTTGGCATTGGTTTGTGTTTCAAATATTTGCGTAAGTACTGTAGCTAAAGCATCATGAGAAAAAATTTTATCTTTTAATAGCCTGGTTTGATTAAGCTCAATATCAGAGTGCTTATCCCCCCACACTATCAATGGGATATGAGTTTGCGTTTTAGGCGCAATCATATAAGGCAAGCCATGCAAATACATACCATTTTCACCCAGTGATTCGCCATGGTCGCTCGCATAAATTAAGCCTACTTCAAAACGTGGTGAATTCTGTTTCAGTAGTTCGATAACCTGTGATAAAAAATAATCTGTGTAACGGATACTATTATCATAGGCGTTAATAATTTCAGCTTGTGAGCAGTCGCCAAGTTCAATTGAGTGACATGCAGGTGTAAATACTTCAAATTCAGGTGGGTAGCGCCGGAAATAAGCTGGCCCGTGGCTCCCCATTTGATGCAAAACGATTAAGATATCATTGTGATGCTGGTCAATGTATTCTTGTAAACCAACTAACATGCCTACATCACGACACTCACCATGATCGCAAATAGTGTTTGTAGCTGAGGTTCGAAAATCTTCAAAAGCTACTCGGCTAGCTACGCCTTTAGAATCTGAGTTATTGTCACGCCATAAAACATCAACGCCAGCTTGTGAGATTACATCGAGAACATTGGCTGTTCGCGGCGCAGATTTTAAATCAAACTTATCCTTACCATCAATGGAGAACATACAAGGTACTGAAACTGCAGTTGAAGTACCACATGAGCTCACATTGGTAAAACTAATAACGCCTTGCTCTTGGCTTAGCAATGGGTTAGTTGGCTTAGCATAGCCATTTAATGAAAAATGATCTGCTCGAGCGGTTTCCCCTACAACAACAATGGTTAATTCATGCGATTCATCTTGTTCATTGATTGATGATTTATAGCCTCTAGAGACATATTGTGTATTAACACTGCTACTGAACTGATCAGCGGTATAACGAATCAATGAATAGACCGGGTAGACAGGGATTGAAAAATATCGAATTGGTTTATGCTCGCGGAAAAAACTTGCAAAACGATCACTTGAGGCCAATATTATTGCAGCAGCTATTAAGGTACACAACCCGATCACCACAATACGCTGCAAAGTTGCTTTAAAGAAGCTTAACTTTTGCATGGGGATACAAAAGATTACAATTGCTGGAATTACACCAAGACCAAAAAGTCTTACAAGATAAGCCAATGAAAGTAAATCAGTGGTTTCTTTTAAATCTGTTTCAAAGATGGTTTCGAGCATAAGGCTATCTATAATTACACCGAAGTGATCAGCAAAGTAACCTGACGCCGCAGCTGAAATAAGACAAAACCCCACCACTACTCGTGTGGGTAGAATTAACGAAAATACTAACATCAATAAGCATAAAGCCACAAAGGCTAGAATCGCTAAGGATATTAAAAACCAAATTTGGCCATCGGCTGGCGGGTAAATTGCAATAACCTTTGAAAAAAAGCTGTAATTATCCCATAACATCATCCATAACGCAGAAATGAGAATGAGTTTCAGTGGTGTTAGTTTAAAGTTTAATAAATGCTTCATAATTCCATCGTACAAGTTTAGATGTTGAAATATTTTTTTGGCTATAGGTCCTCAAACAAGTAATCTGTCAAAAAATTCTGAAATATATTGGAGTTCATCAGCTGATAAGACAGATTACTTGTCTGACAATGTATAGCCTCTCGTGATATTATGAAATCTTAAACTTAAGAGAAACTTAAGTGCGCCTGCCTCGGCTTTGATGGAGCTAAAAGCTTGATTTAACCTTTACTAAAAATTGCACAGGATCAACTTCTCGATCTGGATCTAAAGGGAATGCCACATCCAAATGAACCACACTTTGGCCACCGTCAGGTTTACCGCCAAGTCGAGTGTTGGATAACCTTAAACCAAAGCCAACATCGCGTAACCAGCCGGATTCAGTCTGCGGGGTTGGCGACTCACCCCAAACTTGTCCCCCATCAAAAAATACTGCCCCACCTAGGTAAAATAAAGATAATACCTCGTTTGAACCATAAACCCTTTGCTCTATATTAAAAAGCTGTAAATGATCCCCCACCTGATAGTTAGACGGAAAACCTCTTAAACCAGTATCACCACCGATTGGCAAATAATTATTACCGAATGGATTAATGACCCTACTATCACGTGCATGAACATAAAACTGACCGGCGTCAAAATTCTTCCAATGATATGATAAGTCACCATTTAAAAACGTATTGTGCATATCAGAGCCATTTAAAAAGCCAGAAGCGCTAGTATCAGCAATTAAAAATTGATTATCAGATAACACTAGTGTTTTAGAAAGCGCCGTACTAAAAATAATATTTTCATTCAATTCAGGAATTTCAGATGACGAGTAACCAAGCCGAATACTAAAATTAATCCCAAGATTAAGATCTTCAACTCGATTAATTTGTTGAATATTTTTAGCTTCAATAAACTTTTCTGAGAGATACTGATATTCAAGCCATGGGTATATGTATTCAGTAGCATCGGGTATAGTATTAAAGTTGTTGGTGGTAGCAAGAGCATTATATGAAGCATCTTCACTTGATGTACCAAATAATAATCGATGGGCAGAATGTTCTGTGGTTTGAAAAAAACGTTTACCTATAAATATCTCAAATAGTCGCCGGTTGGCAAGATATTGCTCAACTTCTTCACCAGCATCGTATAATCGATCCGCTTGTTCGAGTTGCTCAAGGTTAATACCACCTGTCCAAGTGGATTGAAGGGATGCAAAAGGTTTTTCAAAACGAATACTATGATCAAAACCATCACTATTTGAGCCATAATTTAACTCAAGTTCTGTATTAGCAAAGCCAGTATTTGGATCTAAATACTGCAAATTAGTATTACTGCGAGTTTCATCAGATGATCTGGAAAGATCTAATGATTTACCAAGCCCTAAAAAATTAGCATCTTTAATACCATAACCAAAGCTTGTATTTGCTCCAGTACGGGATAAATGTATACTAGGTTCAAAAGTCCATACTTCTTTTACATTCACATCAACCTGGCTGTCGCCATTGCAATCTAAGGTAGAGATAATCTGTGCTGCATTGACATAAGGCCTATTTCTTAAGCGGCGTTCTGTCTCTTTAATTAAACGAGGGTTATTTGGCTCGCCTGTAGTAAAAAGTAAATCCCGATCAATAACACTTGGCCTGGTACCAATATGCAATGCATTAGCAGTTCGAAATAACCAATTATTTTCATCTGGTTGACTTGTATCAAAAATAGGTTTGAGATTAATATTAATCTTTTTAATCACCCCGCTATCAATTAAACCCGACTCTAAGGGTTGTGGGCAATCTTGAATTTCGCTTGAAGGCGATACTTGGTTATCCGTTGTGACTGATCTTGCATATAAAGAAGTTGAATAACACAATAAAGCACTTGATATGACACAATTAAAGATACCACAAGAAAAAGTGCCTAGAAATAATTTCATACAAAACCCTAATGTAAATATGTCGCTTTAACTTATACATTGCCACTCGAGTAAAACGAGAAGAAAAAGATAAGTCAATTTTAAGCAATCTTATTAAACAATTTATCAGGGTATTCTTAAGAAAACCTTAAGGTTAATGGTTAAAACTCAGTTCATAAAGCAGGTCTAACTGTTCAAACTGAGGAATAATCGCATGACACTCAACAAAATTGCTGAAATAACTTTTAGTTTCTGGGTATTAAAAATATTAGCCACAACTCTTGGTGAAACTACTGGAGATATGTTGGCTCATACTCTGAATATGGGCTACACGCTTGGCCTAATAATTACAGGCGTCATACTTATTGTGCTATTGATATCTCAAATTAAGGCCAAAAAATTCCATGAGACCTTATTTTGGGCAGCAATAATTGGTACAACCACTGTTGGCACTGAGATTTCAGATTTTATGGATCGTACCCTAGGACTAGGCTACATTTATGGCTCATTGCTGCTTTTTAGTGGGTTAATAGCCACTTTAGCTCTATGGTATAAAACAGAACAAAATCTTCATGTCTATCCAATCAACCAAAGGTTTCCCGAAATTATGTTCTGGATTACCGTACTCTTTTCTAATTCTTTAGGCACAGCTTTTGGTGATTATCTAACTGATGATCTCACACTAAGTTATGTGCAAGGTGCATTAGTCACAGCGAGTGTCATTGGGGTAGTACTCTTATTGCATTACTGCAGTAAAATCAATCAAGTGTGCTTATTTTGGGTTGCCTTTGTCTTTACTCGACCATTTGGTGCAACCTTTGGTGACTTATTAACAAAACCTCTTAATAAAGGTGGTCTTGACTTAGGGACTATCCAGGCTTCTGTGGTTACGTTAATGATATTTTGTCTTATTCTATTTGTTTCAAAGTATTTTTTTCGCGCAAAACAAATATAAATTATTTAAATTTCTAAGGGTTCAACTTTAATCATATCAATGGATAAAGTTGAATCGATCAATAAGCTCAGGAGATATGTATTAACTTTAATTAACTTGCAATTTTCAATCAAAAATAGAGCAATGGCAATTTTTTAAATAACTTGCATCATCTTAATAATATAAATATCTAAATGTTAGTAGATGAAAATATCACTTGAACCCTTAGCCCCTGCCCATGTATTCCATCCATTAATTGGATATTGGCGTCATGTTGATCTGCAATAGCTTTCACAATCGATAACCCTAAACCAGTACCAGATTCTTCACTACTCAAGGTCCTGTAAAATCGATCGAATACTCGTTCTCGCTCGGAAGGTTCAATACCTATGCCATCATCTGCTACTTGTAAAATTACTTGTGCAGCTATTGTTTCAAGGGAAATCTCAATATTTCCATTTGGTTGAGTATAACGAATACTATTATCAAATAAATTGTCTAATAAAATACGCAGCGATGACTTATTGCCATTTACAAGCTGGCTCGCTTGACTGCTTGGACCGCTCACCTTAATATTTTTTTGATGTATTTGATTTTGGAAATCACCCATACATTCATTGAGTAAAACGAATAAATCAATTGCTGCAAACTGATGATTATTAGCTTCTGGCTCTTGATGTGCTAATGAGAGTAACTGTCGTACTACATGAATACTGCGTTTTACTCCGGAATTAAGCTTTGCCAGTGCTGCTTGTTTATCTTGGTGGGATTGACTGCGATTTAATACATCAAGTTGTAACTGTACCGCAGTCAAGGGTGTACGTAACTCATGAGCGGCATCTGCAGTAAAACGTTGTTGCACTTTAAGGGCATTGCCCAGGCGAGCTAAAAGTTCATTTAAGGCTAAGATCATGGGTTTTATTTCATCGGGGAGCTCATCTAAAGCAAGTGGATGAAGGGCACCAGAGCCACGCGCTTCGATAGCTGTAGATACATTCGTGATTGGTTTTAAGCCTTTACTTACGGTAAGCCATATTAATAAACTAAGAATTGGAATTTGCAATAATAATGGAATTAAAAATTTCGATGAAATTTCAAGAATGACTTGTTGGCGAGCTTGAGTGGGCTGAGATATCTGGACACTAATATCATTCATTGTATCGTTATAGAAATGCCAAGTTTGATGATTAAATTCTACATACCCAAAACCTAATTGCGCTTGCCAAGGGAGGAGTATTTGCCTATGTGAGCTATACAAAAGAGTGTCATTATTGCGCCACACTTGTATTAAAAAATCTTCTTCGCCATTCATTTTAGCAAAGTTATGATGCCTAGATGGTCTTTGTTGATGAGTATCGCTGGTTTGATCTAAAATAAGCGCAGTCATTTGCTGCATATTTTTATCATACAATTCTTCCAGTTCATCACCGGCGATATAATAAGTTAATAGCACAATAAGCGCAGAAATAACCACTAAACCTAAAGTCAGGTAAGTCAATAATGTGCTACGAATAGAATATTTCATAATCTAATAATTATACTTTACCAATACGATAACCAACGCCTCGAATATTTTCAATTGAGTTTTTACCAAGTTTTTTGCGAACTTGGCACACATGGACTTCAATTGCATTACTCTCTACTTCTTCATTCCAGCCATAAAGCTTGGTTTCTAATTCGGCAACAGATAAGACTCTACCAGGCCTTTGCATTAAGACCTGCATTAATGCAAATTCTCGAGCTGAAAGTAATTTAAGTTCAGCATGCAAATGAACTTCATGAGTTGCAGGATCAAGAGTAAGCATACCAACTCGCATAACTGTTTCCACCCGACCTTCATGTCGTCGTAATAATGCCCGAATACGTGCTTCTAGCTCTTCAAGTTCAAAAGGTTTGATCAAATAATCATCAGCACCCGCATCAAGACCTATCACTTTATCTGACACTCGATCCCGGGCGGTTAAAATCAACACTGGTTGAGCATTTTTGCGCGCTCTAAGATTTTGCAGCACTTCAATGCCTGATTTTTTGGGCAAGCCTAAATCAAGTAAGGTTAAATCATAGGCTTGAGTTTTTAGTGCCTCATCGGCCATAACGCCATCTTTAGTCCAGTCTATTGTATAACCGCTTTGAGTGAGTGCCTGTGTCAGGCTTTCACCAATCATTTGATCATCTTCAACTAATAAAATACGCATTTATAATATCCATGAAAGGGAGGCTTATGAATAATTCTATATCAATATTGATTTTTTGTGGTCTGGGTTAGGTTAAAGTATGTTGTTAGCCTATAAATATCTACTTGTACGCCTTTTAATGCGTAGACTAGCGCCGAAAACTTAAGATAAACTTAAGACAAGCAAACCAATGCCTATTAATTAAAATATCGGGTGGCTATAAACTGGAACTGGAGTGCCAAGATTAAAAAACATACTCAAGAGGGCTATTTATCTACACCCCAGAAACAACCACTTAGTGGCTTAATAGCTGATATTGGCGGTACTAACGCTCGCTTTGGTTTCGTAGAAAATGCTCATACACGGGCCTACTCACATGAGTTAATACTCCCAACGCAAGATTTTGCTAGTTTTCAAGATACAGTAGAGCATTATCTACAATGGCTCAAACATCGTAAAGATACATTTGAAATAAGTCATGCGCTTTTTGCAATAGCAGCTCCACTAGCTAAAAGCTGTATTAAATTAACAAATTGCCCTTGGGTGATACAGCCTCAAGCGGTACAAGATGCCCTAAATATACCTAATATTAATTTTATTAATGATTTTGCAGCTCAAGCCATGGCTATTGCTTGGCTTGGTGAACAAGATCTTATGCCACTGCATTGCCCTAGAAGCATTGACAATTTGAGCCAACAACAACTGTCGAATACTACACAAGGGGTTAAAGGTATTATTGGTCCAGGCACCGGCTTAGGTATAGCCTATAGCACAGAGAAATGGGCGATTCATGCTACAGAAGGCGGTCACGTTACTCTACCCTGTGTAAACCAACAAGAACGAGATCTTTATGCATTCCTTGAGCAGCAATTTGGTCATGTTTCGGCAGAAAGAGTCTGCTCAGGGCCTGGGCTTGAAAATATTTATAAGTTTTTGTTCCCAAATAATACGCCTTTGAGCGCAGCTGTAATTGGTACACAAGCTGTTGCAGTGAATGATACCGGCCTGCAGCAAGAACAAGCTCGACAAGTAGTTAATTTAATGTTGGCTTGTTTGGGGAGTGTGGCTGGAAATTTAGCATTATCATTAAATGCTGAAAAAATCTATATCACAGGCGGTGTAGCTAATAAATTAAAGCCCCTCATTCAAAACTCATTATTTATTGAACGTTTCTTAAATAAGGGACGATTTAAAACACTACTCGAGCTGGTTCCAGTGGATTTAATAACTCACCCAAATCCAGGGTTTTTAGGCTTAGCTCAGCATGTTTTTTTGATGAATACTCCATAGTTAAGCTGTTAACCTCTGAACCTAAAGAATGATATCATTATATAGGACGACTGCCGTAATTTGATTCAGGTTTTTTTGGAGGATCCGCAGAAATATTTGCGCCTACTTCGTCGACTCGCCCACCTTGAGAAAGAAATTTTTGAATATCTTCTTCTAACTGTGTACGAATACCACTTCGCGCTTCCACAGTACGCGTTACCGCATCATCATATTGTTGAAAAAATTCATCATCACTAGCTCTATCATAATGATCATCTGAATTGCTCATAATGCCTCCCATAAAACCTATCAATTATTGAACCATTAAATATATAGATCATCTAAGAATTGTATGTCACACACATTAGCTAATCGGTCAGATCAAATTCGCATAGTATTTGGTGTATCCATAACAAAAATGAACTTTTAGTGAATAAGTAATTGAATCTATTGAAAACCAATAAGAGATAGCATTTTAATTATTTTTTAATCAAAAAGAATTTTTTTGCCTCAATTGAGTGATGTTATAGGACCTCAGAAAAGTAAACTGTGGAGAAAACGTGAAATATAATCAAGCTCATCGGCCTTAAGACAGATAAATTTTCTGAAAATGTAAGTTCCATTTAAGTATTCTTTACAATCCTCTACTTTGACCATTACAGGCTTGACTCACTTCAAGTTCGTCTAATAAGTTCATATTGGATGCTTGCCAATTAAGTGATTTTAAGGTTCTAGGAATTAATCGGTGATGGCTTATAGCATCGGCACACTCTGCTTGGGTCATATCAAGCATGGGCACTCCAGCCGCGTCAGTAAACACTAAATTACCGCTTATATGAATCACTAGTAAAATCATTGGTACGCAAGTGTTTTCCACAGAAAACAACCAGTGCTGGCCTTCAAAACATGACACATTACTTATTATAATGGTCTGGCTCACACGAGCTTGTTTTAAAGGTTGAGTCGGATCAGAATTTATGGCTAGTGTTAGTGGTGGTTGCTGAGTAAATTTATAGTTTTTTGATTCATTTGAGGCCGGTTGCATTTGATCTAGTTGGACTAAATGATATTTTTTTAACGTTTCGATAAAGCGACAATGATCATTTTCATTATTGTTATTGATATTGATATCACTACTATTATTTGTATCACTATCAAATTGAGGACTAGAATACAGATCAGTATACCCTTGAAAGATATGCCGAATAGTATCAAACAAACGATTAGCTGACTCGTATTGATTTGGGGTTAAAGTTGATTTGTTGCTCATAAGTTGAGTGTAATCAACAATTAATTCGACCAAAGACCAGGGAGTAGAGCCAATACATCCCTTTTGATTTTCATTTAACTGATGCCATACACAAACGTGCTTCCAGGTTATTTGTAACATATCGGTAAGGAAACTCGCCATAGGAATGGATTCAATGAGCGGCTGTAATTTTTGAAGGTAGTCGTTGTGTAAAGATTCTAATTCAATACGTGTTTGTTGCACCTGCTGAGCTACAAACTGCTCCTGGTTGACACTTGCTTTTAAAGTTTCAATTGTTTTCATAAACTCATGCCCGTGTTCTTTAGTATTTTGCGAGAAGGTAATCATACCAGCTGCAGAGGCACAAATATTTTGAGCCAAAAAATCATGCCATTGTCGCTCAATAATGTGAATAAAATTAAAGTCATACTCAAATTCATTGTGTACTAATTCTCGAAGCTGATTGAGTAGGTACACTTCATCCAACTCTTGTGTCAACGAGATATTATGTGCCAAGGAAATATCAGTATCGCATGCCAAAAAAGTTATATCATTGTGGGTAAGTATCCAATGATTCAAAGCACTCGTGTATATTTTTAAATACAACTGCAAGCGTGTAGAGCATTCATTAGTGATGATATCTTGCTGAAATACATTATTTATTTCAAGTGCCAGAGCGAGTCTTTTTAAATAGTGAGTATTGGTTTGCGCTTGAGCCAAACACTGTTGAAACTCTATTCTATCAATTAAAGTGGGTATATTCAGATCAAGCAACAACAAAGCTTGCCAAGTGTGATGTGATTCATCTAATAACCAAACTTCATTTAAAACAGTTTTAAGATTTGGCCAATTATTCGCAGCACAAGCATCATCTTGTAATAAATGTTGATGAATTATTGAATTTGAAACCATAAAAAATACTCAGCTCTATACATTGCCAGACAAGTTACTTGTTTGAGGATCTATAACTATAAAAAACACCCCAACTTAATTTAGTATACCGAGATCACGAGGTGAGTCGATTATCTCATCGGTTGCAATAACAAAATAGTTTGAATTTAATCTTCATTAGCTAGAATGTGCTTTTGTATTGGCTTATTGAGAAGCTATTAATGGCCAGAACATGTAATCAGTGCTGGAATAGCTTGTGTTGGAGGTAATAAATTATACGCAGTATAGCCATTAGGCGATGGCCCTATAGAATAATTGACTCCTTGATAGTTAGAATCTAATGCTGCAGATGTTACCATTGATGGGCACCCGTACAATTGATTGGCATCAACTGAATTATAAATTTCATCAGCATCACGAGCCAAATTACTTATATTTTCTTGGGTAAAAT